>Ga0210085_1000775_pt1 | contig 13157 bp, 7 predicted proteins | sample China_Galinas_PW_5_FD_184866 | JGI IMG/M metagenome (GOLD analysis project Ga0210085, IMG submission 184866) | Wetland microbial communities from San Francisco Bay, California, USA, that impact long-term carbon sequestration - China_Galinas_PWC_D1... | ecosystem: Environmental > Aquatic > Marine... | reverse complement strand
CGATGACGCGGCTGCCGAGCGCTGAGCGATCGGCTCTCCCGGTCGCTTCCGCCATCGAGCGGGTGCGTCGCGCGCCGGCCATCCTCGATGCCCTGCACGAGCTGCCGGCATTGCTCGCGGTGGTCGAAGCGACGGCGCGCGAAGGGGTAGCCACCGAGGCGCTGATCGAGCCACTGATCGAAGCCATCGACGACGAGCAGGACTCGGTCACTGCGATAGCTGCCATCCATGCCCTTGCGGGCGTTCCGGGCACAGCGGCCGACGAGGCCCTGCTCGAGCTCGTGCTCGAGGGCGCGCCTGGCTACGAGGATCACGCGCTCTGGGTGGCGCGACAGCGCACGCCATCGGCGAGGCTGGCACGCGCCGCAGCCCGCGCTGTGAGCCTCGGCGCGATGCCGGGCATGCATGCCCAAGGCACGCTCACCTCGTGGTCGACGACGGCACCGGACCTCGTGCTCGAGGCGCTCGGGGAGGCCCTCCGGGAGCACCACACCGAAGCCGCGCGCCGGCACCTCGTCGAGACCGTCGGCCTCGTTCCCGGCCCCCGGGCCCGGCTCGTGCTGGAGCGTGTGGCCCTCGACCCCAACGAGCTCGGGGCGGTGCGACAGACCGCAGTCCGGGCCTTCGCCGAACGTATCCACGAGGGACTTCCCGCCCGCATCGGCGGGCTCGCGAGGGATGGTGGCGACCTAGGCCGGGAGGTTCGCACGGTGCGGAGTCAGCGCCGTCTGCTCCGGCGCGGTCTACGACGTGGTCCACGGCCCTCGCTGGGGTTGCGCGTGGCTCAGCTCCATCTCGGCCGCGCTGGCGGCCTCTCGACGCTCCTGCCGCAACTCGGGGTCGCCCTGTCGGAGCTCGGCGACGTCGCCGAGGTCCTGACCATCGCTCGCGCCGAAGGATCCGACACGCGACCAGCGACGGTGGCTCCGCGCGGACATCGCGTGGAGCGGATCGAGCTGGCCGCCGGCGATGGGGAGTCCTTCGGCACCGGCTGGCCGGCCCTGGTCGAGGTCGCCCGCGGCATCCGTTCGGCCTTGCTCGCGGGCGACACCCCGCACGTCATGCACCTGCGCATGGCCGATCCCGGCAGTTACGCCGGGGCGGCTGTCGCGCGCCAGCTGGGGATCCCTCTCGTGTTCACCCTCGCTCCCGATCCTCATGGCCCCATCGCCGCAGCCGAGGCGTCGGGGGCGCTCGACCGGCGGGGGTTCGCCGGTGTCGATGCCAGGGACGCGCTCTGGTTCCGGGCCGATCTCGTCGAGCAGCTGGCGCGCCGGGCTCGTCATCTCGTGCTCTTCCCTCGCCCGCAGGTGCGCACCCGCATCACGTCGCTGACGGGGATCGACGTGACCGCCGGGAGCACCCCGGCAACGGTCGTGGCTGAGGGCATCGACATCGGCCGTGTCGACGCGTCGGCGCGCGAGGTGATGCACGCCACATCGAACCCGCCGGTCCTGTCCGACCTGAGCACAGCCGTCGCGCGCATGCCCGCGGACCGCCATGGCCTGCCCCTGCTGGTCAGCGTCGGCCGCTTGCACCCGGTCAAGGGCATGTCACGTCTGGTCGCCGCCTACCTCTCCGACCCCTACCTCGCCGCGCGTGCCAACCTCGTCATCGTCGGTGGGGACCTTCACGACCCGTCGTCCGGCGAGGCGGCCGAGCTGGCCCGCATCGACCGGACCCTCGCCAGCCATGCGCAGCGACGTGACCAGGTGATCCTGCTCGGCCGGCGGAGCTCGGAAGAGGTGGCCCTGGTCCTGGCTGCAGCTCGGAATGGATGGGGCGCCCTCATCGGCGCCGCAGGTGCCTATGTCTGCGCCAGCGCCAAGGAGGAGTTCGGGCTGGCGGTGGCAGAGGCTCTCGCGGCCGGACTGCCCGTGACAGCACCGCAGGTCGGCGGCCCGGCGACCTACGTCGAGGACGGCATCACCGGGATCCTCGTCGACACGACCGACGTCACGGCCCTGGCCGCCGGCGCGCGGCGCGCCCTCGACCTCAGCAGGCGGCCGCAGACGGCAGCGCTCGGCCGGGCCGTGGTGGACGAGCGCTATACGCTGCAGCAGATGGCGCGCAGCCTGGAAGAGGTCTACCGCGTCACCGTCGATGCCAGTACGCGGCTCGCGGCCGCACGGATCGGCGGTCGGTCGTGACCCTGCTCGTCATCAGCCCCGACTACGCCTCGCATGCGTTGCCCCTGTTGACCATCGCTGGTGCCTGGCTCCGACGTGGCCACCGGGTGGTGGTGGCGACCGGCCCTGCCGTGGCGCCCCTCGTGCGCCGGGCGGGCATGGAGTACACCGAGCTGATCATGTCCCGCGGCTCGAACGCCGGCGTCATCCACACCGAGACGGCACTGGCGGAAGAGTCCCGCTCGCTGGAGCGGTTCTTCTCGGCCACGCGCAGAGGCATGGTCGAGACGCTTCTCTACCAGGCCGAACAGCGCTCCATCGACTTGCTCTGGCGGCCGCTCCAGGTAGCGACGCGGACGGCTCGCATCGTGGATGTCCACGCACCCGATGCCATCATCGTCGACCACCTCGCGTTCGCGGCCAGCATCGGCCTTCGTGCCATCGACGTGCCCTGGACGGACGTCGTCCTGGGACACCCCACCTCCATGCCCGTCGGGGACGAGGTCTACGGTGTGCCGTCGGCGTGGCCGCCTGCCCTCGGGCCTTGTGCGATCGACCTGGCCGAGCTGGCCGCGGCTGCTCGCGGAGTGACCGAGGCGTTCACCCACGTGTACAACGCCACCCTGACCCGCCTGGCACCGGGCGCAGCTCCCGTTGACGACGCGTTCGCAGCACATGGCGACCTGGTGCTCTTCAACTACCCCTCGGAACTGCACGGCCCGGTCAGGACAGCGCGGCTGCCCCGACATGCCTTCCTCGGTAGCGCAGTGCGTTCGGAGGCAGCCGACCGGGAGACGGAGGCCTGGCTGGACCGAGGCGATCGACGACCACTGGTGGTGGTCTCATTCGGTACGTTCCTGTCCCAACGTCACGACGTCCTGGCCCGAGTGGCCGCGGCATTGCGTCGCGTCGACGTGCGGGTAGCCATGGCCGTCGGGGAGGCGACCGAGACCGAACTGGGACAGCTGCCGACCGATTGGCTGGTGCGTCCGTCATTGGCTCAGGTCCGGTTGCTCGAGCGAGCAGACCTGCTGATCACCCACGGTGGCAACAACTCGGTGACCGAAGCGCTCACCTTCGGCGTGCCCATGCTGGTGATGCCCTTCAGCACCGACCAGTTCGACGGTGCTGCGGCTGTGGAGCGCGGCGTCGCCGGGATCGCACTCGACCCCAACCACGCATCGCGCCCGCTCATCGCCGGCACGGTGCGTGGTCTCCTGCGCAATCCGCCGTCCAGCCCACAGGCGATCGGAGCGAGGCTGCGCCGCGAGCCGGGCCCGGAGGTCGCATACTCGGCGGTGGCCGAGCTCCCCCGGGTGGAGCGACCGCTGCCGCTGACGGATACGGAGACGGAGAGCGAGACTGAGCCGCCTACGCCCACGACGGGCGAACCCACGGGGGTGCGCAGCCGATGACACGATCGCACGAGCGACCTGACCTGGGACCGCTTCACGCGCAGGATCCGGGGCAGCCTCGGTCCACCGCCCGGGCATCCAGGCCATATGACGCGCGTGAACTCCTCGTCGACCTCGAACCCGAGGCCGGGCGCCTGCTGGACCGGCACCTCAAGATCACGACAGAGTGGTTCCCGCACGAATACATCCCCTACAGCCTGGGCCGCGACTTCGAGAAGGAACCCTGGACGCCAGACCAGCCGCGGCTCAGCGGCGTCGCGCGCACGGCCTTCGAAGTGAACCTTCTGACCGAGGACAATCTCCCGTCATACCACCGGCTCATCTACGGGATGTTCGGCCGGGGGGACGGCGCCTGGATCAACTGGGTCGGACGCTGGACGGCTGAAGAGGGCCGGCATGCGATCGTGTTGCGCGACTATCTGACGGTCACGCGTAACCTCGACCCCGCCGCACTCGAGCGGTCTCGCATGGCCCAGCTCGAGACCGGCTACGAACGCCCCACGCTGGACCCCCTGCGTGGACTGGCCTACGTCGCGCTTCAGGAAGTCGCGACTCGCGCCGCTCACCGGAACACGGGTCGCTACTCTGACGATCCGGTCGCAGACCGCATCATGGCTCGCATCTCAGCAGATGAGAACCTGCACGCCACTTTCTACCGCGACATCCTCGTGGCGGCGGCCCAGGCCCAACCCTCTGCGACCGTCGAAGCGGTGGTGACCGAGATCCTCGCCTTCGAGATGCCCGGTGCCGGCATCGCCGGCTTCCGCCGCAAAGCCGCGGAGATGGCACTCGCGGGTATCTACGACGTGCGCATCCACCGCGACGAGGTCGTCCTCCCGCTCGTCAAGCGTCTGGGCCTGTTCGAGATGTCCGGGCTGACACCCGAGGCGGATGCGGCACGCGAAGCCTTGGCCCGCGCTCTCGAGGACATGGATCGCTCGGCGCGCAAGCTCGAGGAGCGACGCGCCAGGCTCGCGACACCTCCAGTCCGCGACTGAGGCGCCCGCGGCCCACGTCTGCCGGAGCACCGCCCGGGCCTAGCTCCATCTCGGGCCCTCCGGCCTCACCGAGCGCTTTCCGCAGGTGGCAGGGCTGCTCACCGAGGCCGAGAGACCGGTCTGCTCGTGCACGTTCACCTTCCCGGTGGCCAGCGGACCCGCATCCGCAGGAGGAACCTGCTCCAGCGACTCACCCGGGAGGATGTGCGCCCCGCGGCGCTGCCCACCATCATGCCGACCCACGCCTGCCCGGTCCGCCTCGCGGGCGTAGTGCTCTCCGAGCAGGTGACGAACTGCACGACGAGCACTGGTTGCCGCGGGCCCGAGTCTATGGCCCCGGGGCGGCCCGACCACAACACGGGGAGGAGGTGCGGGCTCTGCTGCGAGTTGCCGGTCGCATCCTCGCTCTCGCCGGCTTTCAGGCGCGCAGCACTCGAAGCGGTATCAGTGCACGGGCCTAGCCGGGCGCTGGGACAAGGATGCAAGGCCACCCGCGCCAGGGCCACCCAGCCGTCAGAGGGATACGTGACCAGGGGGAGGAGCGCTCGACGACGGGTCCGACGACCACGCGCTGACCATCGCTGTAGACGCAGCGATGACCACGCACCGGCGATACTGCCGGGCGTGGTCATCGAGTAATTCAAGCTTCCGGTGAAGCCTGGGGTCGTGCGGGCTCGGTCTCGAGGTCCGGGCCCGCGTGACGGTTTGGGGTGTAGGGCTAGTTGGAAGACGGCTCTTCGACGAGCAGGACGCCGAAGCTGTTGGGGAACTGGCCGTAGGCGATGGCGCTGTAGACCTTGCCGTTCTCGAGCGTCAGCTCAGGGATGTCGAAGGCGACAGCCTTCTTGCCGGCGGGACGGATGTCGAGGTCGATGTCCCCAGCCGGAACGGTCTTGTAGCCCTTGGCCTGGCCGAACTTCAGGTTCTTGATGACGGCAGCCTTCTTGGCCGAGCCGTCAGGAGCGACGTCGACCTTGGGCGCGTTGGCACTCAGGTGCACGACGCGGACCTTGGCTCCATCAGCCGCGGGACGAACCTTCTTGTCCTTGATCACGACCGGCGTGATCTTGGCCAGCTTGTTGGTGGCCGCGACGGTGGTCATGGTGCCTGCGTCGAAGGTCAGCTCGGCGTCGATGACGACGGGGCCTTCCTCCAGCGATGCACCGGTGGGTACGACCTGGATCTGGTAGGTACCCGCGGGCACGTACAGGTAGTCCGAGAGCGCGCCGAAGGGCACGTCGGTCAGGATCGCGCCACCATTCGCATAGACATCGACGTTGGGGGCGTCGGCACTGAAGTGTCCGACACGCACAGCGGCCAGGGACGCGTCGACCGCGGGAACGACCGTGAAGCTGCCGTCCGCCAGTCCGCCAACGGCGAAGACGCTGTAGCTCGTGCCGTTATCGACGGTGATCTCCGGGATGTCGAAGGCGACGGTGTCGGTGCCGGCAGCCCGGATCTCCAGATCGTAGGCGCCGCCCGGAAGGTCAAGGTAGCCGGTGTTGGCCGGGTACTCGAGGCCCTCGATGATCGCGTCACCGCCGTCGGGGGCGATGTCCACGGCCGGAGCGTCGTAGCTGAAGTGGACGACGCGGACCTGGGCGTTCTCACCGGTGGGTGCAGGGTCGTCAGGCAGGACCTGCGGGACGATACCGTCAGCGAGGCTGCCGGTAGCTGCGACCGTAGTCATCGTGCCAGCGTCGAAGGTGAGCTCGGCGTCGATGACGACCGGCCCCTCGTCCAGCGAGGCGCCACTGGGCACGACCTGGATCTGGTAGGTGCCACCGGGGACGTCGAGGTAGTCGGTGATGTTGGCGTAGGCGAGTCCTTCGCCGATGAGACCACCGTCGGCGTAGATGTCGACGGCGGGTGCGTCGCCGGCAGCGTGCAGGACGCGCACCATCGCGTTCTCGTCCTGGGCGCTGACGGCTGCCGGGATGGCCAGCGCAGCGGAGAGCGCGGCAGCCGTGCCGAGCAGACCGACCTTCCGGCCGAATGAGATCTGGGAATTCATGTCTGGATCGTTCCTCTCGTTCGTGAAGGGAAGGCGGTGCAGGTCAGTGTCGACCTGCACCGCCGTCCGGATCAGGGTGTGAGCGGGGACTAGCCCTCGCTCTCGGGGGAAGCCTCGGCCGACTCCATGGCCGCGGCGTCGTCGGACATGTCGTCGGACATCTCCTCGTCCATCATCTCGACGGTGGCGTCGAGGGCGGGGACGACCGTGAAGGTGCCCTCCTCGAAGGAGCCGACGGCGTAGGCGGAGTAGCTGTTACCCGCCTGCAGGTCGAGCGTCGGGATGGTGAAGACGGCGTCGGGGCTGCCGGCACCACGGATCTCAAGGTCGATCGGGCCGGCCGGGAGGTCCAGGTAATCGGAGGTCGCGCCGAAGGGCACGTCGGTCAGGACGGGCTCACCACCCACAGGGGCGATGTCCACGGCGGGAGCGTCATAGCTGAAGTGCGAAGCACGGAGCTGAGCACCGTCAGCGGTTGGCATAGGCATGTCGGCCACGACCTGAGGGATGATGCCCTCCTCGCCGGCGAGCGTGCCGGTAGCGGCGACGGTGGTCATCGTACCGGCGTCGAAGGTCAGCTCGGCGTCGATGACGACCGGGCCCTCTTCGAGGGTGGCGCCGTCAGGCACGACCTGGATCTGGTAGGTACCAGCCGGGACGGTGGCGTAATCGGTGATGTTGGGGAAGGCCAACGCGTCGATGAGTACCTCACCGTTCGCGTAGACGTCGACGGCAGGAGCGTCGCCAACGCCGTGGAGCACACGGACCTTGGCGCCCTCCTCGTCCTGGGCGGAGGCGATGCCGGGGATGGCCACGATGGCGGCGAGGGTAGCGGCAGCACCGATGAGCTTCATGTTGTTGCGCATTTGAGGTTTCGTCCTTTCGTTGAGAGTGAACTCGGGTGAGTTCATTGAGATCGAACTTGTGTGAGTCGAGCGAGCCTCGTCTCTGGGATCGTCGTAGGACGGCGATCTACGCCGGGGCTGGTGGCTCAGGTCGTCCACCGATGGGTCATGCTTGCTGCTCCTCCTCTTGCGTCAGTGATTTGTACTCAAGATGCATGTCTAGGGGTTGTTCACCTGACGTGCCGAATAGTAGCTTGGTGTACAGGGCTTGTCAAGAGTTTGTTTTACATGTGCAAGCATGCTAGGATCGACAGACCATGTACAGCATCAAGCAAGCCTCCATCCGTTCCGGTGTCAGCGTTCCCCTCATTCGCGCGTGGGAGCGTCGTTATGGCCTGGTCGCACCAACACGGACGGCCTCGGGCTACCGGCTCTATGACGACCAGGCCATCGCCACCCTCATCCGCGTGCGGGAGCTGACGGAGACCGGCTGGAACGCGAGTGAGGCGAGTCGCGCCGTCCTCGCGGGCGAGGTACCGGTCGGGCCGGTCGTGGCGGCTACTCCGATGCATCTCACGGACGAGTCCGCACACGGACTGCAGGCCGCGATGGTCGATCGCTTCCTGAAGGCGGCCGAGGCCATGGATATCGCGGCCACCGGCGCCGCCCTCGATGAGATGTTCGCCCAAGGATCGTTCGAGGCCATCGTCGACGACCTGCTCATGCCCGCGCTCATCGCCCTGGGCGAGGCTTGGGCTGACGGACACGTGGACGTGGCCGCGGAGCACGCGGCCAGTGCCGCGATCCACCGTCGCCTGTCAGCGCTCTACGAGGCCGCCGCATCGGTGGGGGAGCCCCGGGTCGTGGTGGGGCTGCCGCCCGGATCGCGCCACGAACTCGGTGCACTCGCCTTCGCGGTCGCCCTGCGCCGGCTCGGTGTCGGGGTGCTCTACATCGGCCCCGACGTGCCCGTCGCCAGCTGGGTCCACGTCATCGCGCAGAATCGAGCACGCGTGGCCATCATGTCGGTCGTCCAGATCGTCGACCGAGCACCAGCACTGGAAGTGGCCACAGCCCTGCGCGAGTTCGATGCGAAGAGCGTGGTCGCTGTCGGCGGAGCCAATTCAGACTGGGACGCGGCGCGCGAAGCCGGTATCGTGGTCCTTCCTGGTCGCATCAATGAGGCGGCCAGGGTCGCCGCCCAGCTGGCCAGCGGGACCACCCCCACCATCTAGCACCGAGGACGAACACATGCCAGGGAACGTGCCCCTCGTCACCGCACGGGAGTGAGACTCACCGTCCTGGGGTCGTCCCCGGCCTGGTCCGAGCAGCCTGGCCGGCCGTCTTCCTGCTACATGGTGGAGATCGGATCCGAGGCCATCCTGCTCGACCTGGGCCAGGGGTCGCTCGCCTCCGTCTTCCCGCATCGGGATCCCTCCACCCTGCACGCCGTCTTCGTCAGCCACATGCACGGCGACCACCACGTGGACCTGATCCCGCTGCGCAACCTGCTCTACTACCACTATGACGAGCCCCGCAGCATCGACCTCCACCTTCCCGGCAGCTTGCGCGAACGCTATGACGCCTTCATGGGCGAGGACGGCTTCCTGGATTTCCTTCCCGGCGACGACGTGACGCAGGGCACCATCGTGACCGGCCCTTTTCGCGTACAGGCCCAGCGAGTGACACACGCGGAGAACAGTCATGCCTTCCGGGTCAGCGACGCCTCCGTGCCGGATGGCCCGGGGCTGGTCTACAGCGGTGACTGCGGCCGCGCCGACGACCTTCTCCCACTCATCCGGCCTGGTGACACGCTGTTGTGCGAGGCCTTCTGGTCGATCCGGGAGCCGGTCCCCAGCGCCAACCACCTCAATGCGGCCGAAGCCGCCGACATCGCCACGCGGTCGGGTGCCGCGGAGCTGCTCTTGACCCACGTCCTCGAGTCGTACGGTCCGGAAGCTGGCCGCCAGGTCGCTGCGGCGTCGTTCCCCGGGCCTGTACGGCTGGCAGAGCCGGAGCTGGTCCTGAACATCGGAGGCCACGATGACTGATCGACCCGTCGTCCGCTCGGTCCGCACGCGGGTCAAGGGACTCATCGCCGGTGCCTGGGACGCAGTGACCGAGTCGGGAGCGCTGCCCGCGGTCGAGCCAGCCCTGCGGCCGACGGTCGAGGTCGAACGACCGGCCAAGCCCGATCATGGGGATCTGGCGACCAACCTGGCCATGAAGCTGGCCCGGCCGATGCGTCGCTCCCCGCTGCAGATCGCAGAGACGCTCGCTGCCAGCCTGCGCGAGGGACCCGCCAGAGAGGCCCTGCTCGAGGTCACGGTCGCGCCCCCCGGTTTCATCAACCTGCGACTCTCCGCCGCCTGGCTCGAGGGCGTGCTGGACGAGGCACGTGCAGCCGGCGACGACTTTGGACGAGTCGCACCGGAACGAGCCCGGCACTACAACGTGGAGTTCGTGTCGGCAAACCCGACCGGCCCCCTCCATGTCGGCAACGCGCGCGGCGCTTTCGTCGGCGACCTGCTCTGCCGGGTGCTGGAAGGCGGAGGGCACCAGGTCACGCGCGAGTATTACTTCAACGACGCCGGAGCCCAGATCCGCAACCTGGGCAGCTCTGTGGTCGCTCGTCGGCTCGGCCAGTCGGTGCCCGAGGATGGCTACCACGGGGCCTATGTCGATGAACTCGCGGCGGAGCTGCCTGACGACGTGTGGGAGGCCGCATCTGCGGCGGGGGCCGAGCGCGATGCCGTCGTGGCCGACTGGGCCCAGGAACGCGTCCGCGCCGGGATCGAGGCGAGCCTGGCCCGGCTGGGTGTCCACTTCGATGTCTGGAAGAGCGAGTCCAGTCTCCACAGCGATGGCTGGGTCGCCCGTTCGGTGGAACAGTTGCGCAAGGGCGGACACATCTTCGAGCAGGACGGTGCGATCTGGTTTCGCTCCACCGCCTACGGCGACGACAAAGACCGGGTCGTGCACCGCTCGGGCGGCGAGCCGACCTACTTCGCCTCCGATATCGGCTACGTCGCAGAGAAGTTCAGCCGCGGCTTCGACAAGCTCATCTACATCTGGGGTGCGGATCATCATGGCACCGTCGCCCGCGTGCGCAATGCGGCAGAGGCCCTGGGTCTGGACAAGGACTCGGTGGAGATGCTGCTGGTGGCGTGGGTGCGGTTCGTCCGTGACGGCGTGGAGATCGCCATGAGCAAGCGCTCGGGAGAGTTCCTGACCCTTGATGAGTTGCTCGAAGAGCTGGGGGTCGACGCGGCGCGCTGGTCGTTCGCCTCACGGGCCGCCAGCTCTCCCATCGACGTGGACTTGGAACTGGCCAAGCGACAGTCCTCGGAGAACCCCGTCTACTACGTGCAGTACGCGCACGCGCGCATCAGCTCCATCCTGGCCAAGGCCGCCGGCGCCGGTCTCTCCCCAGCCACAGACTTTGCCGGCGTGCTGGAGGGCGACGACGTGGCCACGGGCTTGGCGCGTGAGGTCCTGCGGCTGCCCGAGGTGGTCGAGGACGGCGCGCGCGACGAGGAGACGCACGGCATCACGACGTATGCCCTGGAACTGGCGACCGCCTTCCATGCCTTCTACCGCGATCGGCGCGTCGTCGATCCGGACGATCCGACCACCTCTGCCGGCCGCCTCGCCCTGGTCAGCGTCACCCAGGCGGCCATCCGCAACTCGCTCGCGCTGCTCGGGATCTCAGCCCCGGACTCGATGTAGGCCCGGCCCGGCCGGGACTCCTGGACATGTCGGAGGCCGGGCGTTGTGCCCGGCCTCCCACGTGGCTACGTTTGGTCACCCACCGGTCCACTCCCGGTAGGCCTTCATCCGTCGAGCGTGACGCCCAACGCAGCGGCGACCTGGGCGAGGGTGTCGGGGTCGCTGGTGACGAGGACGACGGCAGGATCGGAGACCCCGCTCGAGACATCCTGGGCAGCCACGAAGTTCGCACCCGGCAAACCTGCCAGCACCTGGCCGGCCGCCTTCACGAACTGGTCCACATCCTCGGGCGTGTCCCACTTGGTCTGCCACACCACCGCCCACTGGCTGCCGGGGCCGCCGAGGCTGACGAGGCGGTCGCCACCCCAACCAGCAGCGGCGGCCGCCTTCGGCAGCTTGACCGGGGCCTTGGGCCCGGACTGCTCGCCGGCCTGGCCGTTCGCCAGCCAGACACCGATCCGCAGCTCGCCCATGGTCTGTTGCCACTGCGCCTTCCAGCCATCACCGAGTCGCGCTGCGATGTCGTCCATGGAGATGGTCGTCGGTCGGTCGGTCGGATAGGCCTTGGCATGGATGATCTGCTCGGTCGACGCGGGCACCTGGCTCCACGCCCCGTTCACCGTGTTCCAGCCGTCCTGCTTGCGCAGCTGATCCACGAAGGCGCGGCCTTCGAGGAAGGGGAACGAATACTCGCGCTGGAGCAGCAGCGGCATGGAAGCGAGGACCGCGTCGTCACCAGGAACGATGACGTCGTCGGCCTGCTTCTTGTTGCCGAACTGGGAGGCCCAGTCGAGCATCACGGCCGTCCCGTCACCCTGCTCGAGAGCATAGGCGGCAGCGGCGGCATCGCCAGCGGTGCGGTCCGCCACGCGTGCTGCCTGGGAACCGAACTGCTGCTCGGTGGCAGCGCGACCGAAGGCTCGCGCAGCCTCGGCCTGCTGGCCGGCGTCGAGCGTGTCGAGCGACGAGAGAACGGACATGTCCCCCTGGTCTTCGAGGTAGGCCACGGGCAGCGGCTGTCCATACAACGTATCGAGGAGCTGTCCCAGATCGTCGCCGTCAGCGAGTAGACCGAGACGCTTCAGTGCCCGCTCCTCAGCCTTGAGGCTGTCGGTATCCCACACGATCCCGGCTCTCTGACCGACGGCAGCAGCTTGAGCTTGTGCGTCAGCGCCGTCGTAGGGGATCGGTGCGATGCCGAGGCCGCGGACGTTGGTCACGTCGGTGGCGACAGCGTCGAGCTGGGCTGCGACGTCGGCCTCACCCAGGTCGCCACCCGCGCCGAATGGCTGCACAGCGGCCCCAAGTGAGACGGTGTATGCCACCTGCGACCCCTGGTCGACGTTTGCGTCGGCGGCCGGGTCCTGACTCACCACGCTGCCGGCCGCGACACCCTCGTCATTGGCCTCGGAGCGCGCGCCGGCCACCAGCCCTGCCTGATCGAGGGCGGCCAAGGCGTCCGCCTCTGGAAGACCCACGATGTTGGGCACACTGACCTGCTTGGGGCCCTTGCTCACGATGAGCGTGACCTCGGTGCCGACGTCGACCTGCTGGCCGGCAGCCGGCTCGGTCTTGACGGCGTTGCCGGCCGGGATCTTCGCGTTCGAGCGCTCCGAGACGTTGACCGTCAGGTCCTCGCTCTCGAGCGCTGCCTGGGCGTCAGCCGCAGGCAGGTCCCTGACCTCGGGGATGGTGGCGATCGGCGGGCCGGCGCTGACCGTCAGATCGACGGCCGAGCCCTGCGGCACGTCGGTACCGGCAGCAGGATCCTGGGTCAGGACCGTGTTGGCGGGACTGCTGTCCTCGACCGTCGAGACCTCGCCGACCTGGAGGCCGGCATCGGTCAGGGTCGTCTTGGCATCGGGACGCACGTCGCCGACGACGTCGGGGACGGTCACGGGCTTGGGGCCCTTGCTCACGATGAGCGTGACCTCGGTGCCGACGTCGACCTGCTGGCCGGCAGCCGGCTCGGTCTTGACGGCGTTGCCGGCCGGGATCTTCGCGTTCGAGCGCTCCGAGACGTTGAC
>Ga0210085_1000773_pt1 | contig 13164 bp, 10 predicted proteins | sample China_Galinas_PW_5_FD_184866 | JGI IMG/M metagenome (GOLD analysis project Ga0210085, IMG submission 184866) | Wetland microbial communities from San Francisco Bay, California, USA, that impact long-term carbon sequestration - China_Galinas_PWC_D1... | ecosystem: Environmental > Aquatic > Marine... | reverse complement strand
GAAGGACGCGTTTATACGTTCGCCCGTTCTTTGTGATCGTGGAGATATCGATGTACATGCCGGTGCGCATGACAAAACCATGTTAGTGGCTACTATTATGGCTCAATGCGCCAAGCATATCAACTTACATGTGATCATTTTTGTGACCACATTCTGACCAAAAATCACGCTATCCTATTGATATTACGCAATAATATGAAATTCGGTCAGGGAACATCCGTTGAAGAGGGCCCTGTCCGGGTGCACCTCGCCATTCGTAGCAGTCCAGTGGCGCCAACTCTTGCTTCCGTGCATTTGAAACAGAACCGAGTAGAGGGCATCCGGTTCGAGCCATTGGGAATGGGTACGCCACAGCTCACCCAACTGCTGCTCCAGTGCCGGGTAGGCGGCGCGATCGGCACGAAAGCGCTCATAGGCCAGATCAACGGCTCTCCGCTGTATCGCAAAGGCAAAGTCGTAATGGACACGGTCCCGGCTGCAGGGGCGGCTCGTGAGCAGGGAATCGATATCGGCTGCATCCAGTAATCCCTGCTGCAACAGGGGATACAACGCAAGGCTCAGCGGGTTACGGGAAAAGAGGGTGCCGTCGTAGGGAGAAGGGTTATCCGCAGACGTCAGGCATTGGGGCCCCAGTTGTATGCCGGTGAACCCCAGAACTGGGCCAACTGTTCGAGAAACTTAGCTGCACCCTCGGAATAGGGTGTACCACGCCCGCTATCCACCTGATAAAAGGCGGGGAAGCTGGCATCGTGGATCTCGAGGAAGAGCTTGTCTACGCCACAGGCGCGAAGCCCTGCGGATACACACGAGTCGTAGGACTCGGAGCCGGTCATCCAGCGACATGCATGACTCTCTGGTGTGAGCCACGGCCTCGCTGGTAGTCGGTCGTATTCATCCTAGGCCCGAAAACCCTATCTGCAAGAAAGCGATACGAGCGGCCTTCCGTTCATTACCAAGCCTTGACATGATTATAGATCGACAGGTAATGATGTGCCGGGTGATTCCAAGAATAGTCGTAGACCATTCCGTTGGATAGGAGGCGTCGGAACTCCTTGGGGAATTCGTACCAGAGGCCGATTGCACGGTCCATGGCGGATTCGATGGCGGGGTAATCCGTATTGTCGAAAACATAGCCGTTGCGATATTCGTACGGCATATCGGCGTAGTCTCGATCGAACACGGTGTCGGCGAGTCCACCCACTGCCCGGACGATCGGGACCGTCCCGTAACGTAATGCAATCAACTGTGCCAGTCCACAGGGCTCGAAGATGCTGGGCACGACCAGCATATCTGCGCCTGCGTAAATGAGGTGTGCAAGCTGCTCATTGAAGCCGATCTCGATATGGATGTCGGGGTTTTCATTGAGCTGGCTCTTGAGGTGCCAGAACTCGTTATTGACGCTTTGATCGGGGCTGGAGCCCAAAAGAACGAATTGGCAGCCGCGCTGAAGGGCATAGAACATTGCATGACGCACCAGGTGCAATCCCTTCTGGTGGTCCAGCCTACCGACATAGGCAATCAGCGGCTTGTAGTCTTTCCGCAGCATGAGACGCTCGCGGAGGGCTTCCTTATTCGCGTACTTGCCGTCGAGATGCCAAACATCGTAATGGTGATGCAGGAAGCGGTCTATTTCCGGATTCCATACCTCGTAATCGACTCCATTGAGCACGCCGCCGAACTTTCCGCCATGAACGGCCAGGGTATGGCCCAAGCCCTTTCCCTGATCCGTGTATCTGGCCTCCCAGGCGTGTTTCGGAGAGACTGTCGTCACAAAGCTCGCGTAGACGACCCCCCCCTTCATCATATTGATTGCTTTCGGATTATGATCATCGCCCAAGCGGTCGCGACTAAAATAGTAGTCTGGCCGGTTCAGGCCGGTCGCGGCCAGGACCGGCTCCCCGTGGATCCCCTGATGCTGGAAGTTATGGATGGTATACACGACCCGCTGATCGTGCATGCCCATGCTATGGTAGATCTCCCAGAGAAGAACCGGCACCAGGCCCGTCTGCCAGTCGTGGCAATGAATGATGGTGGGACGCTTGCCCGATTTCAGAAGAAACTCGATTGCCGCCTTGCTGAAGAAGGAAAAGCGAAAGGCATCGTCATGCGATCCATAGAAGGATCCCCGGTTGAAATAATTGTCGTTCGAATGCGGCTCGATGAAATAACAGCGGCGCCCATGAACCATGCCGAAGTAGACGGTGCAGTGAATGCTGCCTCCGGACCAGGGTACCCAGAGATCCTCGTAGCAGGTGCCCAGTCCCCAGATCTCGTCGTACCAGAGACAGTCGTACTTCGGGAGTATGATCTCGACATCGTTTCCGCGAATCTCGAGCTCGCGGCTCAAGCCGAAAACAACGTCGGCCAACCCGCCCACTTTGGCTACGGGCGCTAATTCGGAGGAGATATGGACGATATACATAAGGATGGCCTGGTGAAACTCCGGCTGGGCGTGGCGCCCCCTGAAACGACTCCCGCCCCCGCGCACCCCTTTCCGAAGCCATTCGGACGTTCGAATCCCTCCGGCATGCTGTTTCCACCTTGCAGGAAAGTGTCGGGGAGCGCGGGCCAATCGGCTGACTGAGCGGTTACTTCAAACCTTTCCACACTAACTGCCATATTATGAGTACCCAGCCAACCGCCGTCTACCCCATACTATCCAGTGGGCGAGATCAGTATAATGCGAAGAGGGTTTTCTCGATCCGTATCTTCGCGATCCGGTCGAACCCGTCGTTCGGGAGCCCTTTCCGACTCGGGATTAGGCATTGATGCCCAACTCGACAGACTCCCAAGTGCCAGTAACTTCATGTACAGGAAGGGAGCCACACTAATGCCCCCCAAGAAACCGTCGAAAACCACCCAACCGGCTGTCAGCAAAGGGACGAAAGAGAAGTCTGCCGCGCCCACCGGCGCTCCAAAGCCGGAGCCTTCTGCGAAGGCCGCAACAATGCCCCCACCCGTGCCGTCCGGCAAGCCTGATGGCTCGCCCGCAAAGTCCCAAACGCGCGAAGAGGCGTCACCGCCCGACTCGCTGGCTCAGCCGCCGTCTTCAATGCGGGCGGCGGGACCCGCGGAGGCGAGTGCTGTCGACGGTCCACCCAGCCATTCCGGGATCGATGCGCTCGCGGTGATGAAACAAGCGGAAGTCGACAAGCGCGCTGCGAAATCCGGACCGGGCACTGAGGCGAAGCACATCTCGGCGGCGCAGGCCATCGCCAAATCCGTCGTCCGTGATCATGGGGATCGGGTGAAGCCGCCGGAGAAACGGCCGGCAACCGAAAAGGCGCCCGTCCACAAGCCTGCCGAGGAGAAAACCCGGCTACCGGCGGAGCCGAAGGGGCCGATCGCCGGCGTCGGTGCCGAAGGGATTCCCCCTCCCGTCGTGGCTACGCAGGACGTGGAGGGGCTGCTCGATGCGGATCATCCGGATCCCTTCGCCTTTCTGGGGATGCATGTCGCACCGCCGGGGGACACGCTGTCCGTGCGTGTTTTTCTGCCCGAGGCAAACCGCGTGGAGGTCTTGGACCTCACTGACGGCAAGCCCGTGACACAGCTGGATAGGGTCCACGATGAAGGCATGTTCATGGGTGCGGTTCCAGGGCGAAAAGAGCCCTTTCCCTATCGGCTTCGTATAACGACTCCCGATGGGAAAAAGGACATCGAAGATCCCTATCGCTTTCCTCCGCTCCTGACAGACGCGGACGCACGCAAGCTGCGGGAATCGGATCACGTGACGAGCTACCAGGTGCTCGGCGCACATCCGAACGAGATTCAGGGTGTTGCGGGCGTGTCCTTTGCGGTTTGGGCGCCTAACGCCTGCCACGTATCTGTCGTCGGCGATTTCAACGGGTGGGACGGACGTCGCCACGGCATGCGCCTTCGGCACGAGTGCGGGGTTTGGGAGATCTTCCTCCCGGGAGCACGCGAAGGTGATCTGTACAAGTACGAGATAAAGTCCCAGCCGGGCACCAGCCCGCTGGTCAAATCGGACCCCTACGCCTTCGGTGTCGAGACCCAACCGGGCACTGCCTCGGTGGTCCGGGCCATTGGGAAGTATCGCTGGGGCGATGGCTCTTGGATGAAGCAGCAACGGGAAAAGCAGGGAACCGATGCCCCCCTGTCTTTCTACGAGGTCCATCTCAGCTCCTGGCGACGAAAGGTTGAGGAAGACAACCGTTGGCTCAGCTATCGGGAACTGGCGGACGAGTTGGTAGAGTATGTCTCCGATCTCGGCTTTACGCACATCGCTCTGCTGCCGATCAGCGAGCACTCGTTCGATGATACGGTCGGCTATTTGCCCTCGGCGCTGTTCGCTCCTACCAGCCGCTACGGTGATCCGGACGATTTCCGGTATCTGGTGGATTCGTGCCACCGCGCCGGCATCGGCGTAGTGGTCGACTGGGTGCCGAATTTCCTGTCGTCCGAGCCTGAGGGGCTCGCCCTTTTCGATGGTACCGCGCTTTACGAGGACACGAGCCCCCACCATAGCCTGGATCCGGATTGGGATATGCCTCTGTACGATCTGGGTAAGCCGGCAGTAGTCAACTATCTACTCTCCAACGCCTCGTACTGGCTCGACCAATTCCATTTGGACGGGCTCAGGGTAGACAGCCTCGCCAAGCTGCTCTACCTGGACTACGGCCGCGGCGAGGGTCAGTGGGCACCCAACAAGGACGGAGGAAACGAGAATCTGGAGGCGCTCGATTTCGTTCGCCGGCTGAATCGACTGGTGCACGAAAAGCACCCGGGTGCCTTGATGATCGCTGAGGATTCCTCCCTGCGCCAGGGTGTCACCAAGAAGGTCCAAGATGGTGGGCTCGGGTTCGATCTGCGCTGGAACTCCGCCTGGGCGTACGACACCCTGCGTTATCTACAGCGGCATCCGGTTCACCGGAAATACTATCATTACGAGCTGACCAATCCCCTCGGCTTCGCCTTCGACGAGAGCTTCGTGCTGCCGGTCTCCCACGACCACGTATCCATCGGCCAAGGGTCCATGATCAACAAAATCCCGGGCGATCGCTGGCAGAAGTTCGCCACCCTGAGGGCATGGCTGGGTCTGATGTACACACTGCCCGGCAAGAAGCTGATGTTCATGGGTACGGAGTTTGTGCAGGACCGGGAGTGGAACAGCACGATCAGCCTCGATTGGCACCTGCTCGATGACCCGATGCACCTGGGCGCTCAGCGGCTCATCCGCGATTTCAACAAGCTGATGTCCGAAACCCCGGCGCTGCATGAGCTGGACGCCGATCCGAAGGGCTTCGAATGGATCGATACCAACGACGAGGACTCCAGCGTCATCGCCTTCGCCCGTTACGGAAAGGACTCGGGCGAGGTCCTGGTCGCGGTGACCCATTTCACGCCGGTGGCTCGCCCCAATTACCGGATCGGGGTACCGCAGATGGGATACTACAAGGAGGTGTTGAATACCGACGCGGAGGTGTACGGAGGAGGGAACTGGGGCAGTGAGGGTGGCGCCACGGCCGAGCACCATGGAGCCCACGGTCGCGAATACTCCATGTGCCTGACCCTCCCTCCCTACGCGACGGTGGTGCTCGAGCTTCAACGAGACCAGAGCTGAATGAAAGGCACCTCGTAAGATTCGAGGTGCTCGTCCGGTACAGGCTCCTGCGGCACAGGGATGTGCCGCCATTTTCGAGCACGCACGTGCACGAAAATCAGAAATAGTAATCGAAATCCCGCTCGCTGCGCTGATACCGTCTCAGGCGAAAGATGTGAGCCGGTGCCTGATGCGGATCGAGATGGACGAAATTCCGGCTGCCATTCCACAGGTAACGCTTGTTGTCCAGCAGGTCGTGAACCTGGTAGGGCTTCCCCGGCGGCAAGTCGAATTCCTCGACAGGAAACTCCAGCCAGCCCGACTGCACCCAGTTCGGATCCAGACTCACGACGACGATGATCACCTCCGAATAATCGTCGCTGTGTTTTCCATAACAGATGATGCTCTCGTTGTCGACCGGGTAGAAGGCAAGGTTACCGTGGGATTGCAGGACGACGTTCTCCCGGCGGATCTTGTTCACCTGGGCGATGTAGTGCTTGAGGCTGTGCGGCTCGTCCAGGTTCCAGCTGCGGAGCTGGTATTTCTCCGAATTCATGTACTCTTCGCTGCCGAGCGCCACTGGCAGCCCGTTGCAGAGCTCGAACGGTGGTCCGTAGACTCCGTAGCTGCTCGACAGGGTAGCGGCCAGGACTAGCCGTATCTTGAACCCCGGTGGACCGCCCACCTGTAGATAGTCGTTGAGGATATCCGGGGTGTTGGGCCAGAAATTGGGCCGGAAGTACTCCTTCAGCTCGGTCGTGGTCAGCGAGGTCAGATATTCTTCCAGCTCCCATTTGGAGTTGCGCCAGGCGAAGTAGGTATAGGACTGGGAGAATCCGAGCTTGGCGAGCTGGCTCATGAGCTTGGGGCGGGTGAATGCCTCGGCGAGAAAGATGGCGTCCGGCACTTCCTTCTTTACACTCTCGATCAACCACTCCCAAAAGGAGAAGTCCTTGGTATGGGGATTGTCGACCCGGAAGATGGTTACCCCCTGGTCGACCCAGTACATGACGACACTCCGCAACTCCTCCCACAGCTCCCGCCAAGCCGGTGAATGGAACTCCAGAGGATAAATATCTTGGTACTTCTTGGGCGGATTCTCGGCATATTGGATAGTGTTGTCCGGGCGCATTCGGAACCATTCCGGATGCTCCTCCACATAGGGATGATCCGGCGAGCATTGGAAGGCCAGATCCAGGGCAATGGAGATCCCGAATACCTTGGCCTGGGCGACGAGCTTGCGAAAATTCGCGAGGGTGCCGAGCTGAGGATGAATGGCCTTGTGTCCCCCTTCCTCGGAGCCGATGGCCCAGGGGCTCCCGACATCGCCAGGCTCAGAGATCGGGTTGTTGTTCTTGCCCTTGCGGTGGCTCATGCCGATGGGGTGGATGGGAGGCAGATAGAGGACGTCGAATCCCATATCGGCGATATAGGGGAGACGTGCGACCAGGTCGTTAAAGGTGCCATGCTCACCGGGAAATGGGCTGCAGGAGCGCGGGAAGCACTCATACCAGGCGCTGAACTGCGCCTGCCTCGGATCGACGACGATCTGCAAGGCGTCTTTGTAAGCGCTAGCGTACTGTCGATCCGGATGGCGGCGCATCAGGTCGGCGAGCTCCTCGGAGAGCGCAACCCGGATCGCTTCGGCGATGTTCTGCTTGTCGCCGATCGCTTCGATGCATCGCGAAAAGGATTCGCTGTCCGCCTCCGATGCCATCTCTGCGGCCTTCTCGACCATCTCCAGCCCGATCAGTAGCTCGACGGCGACATCCTGGGCAGCGTTTACCCGCTTCTGCAGATCCCGCTGCCAGGAGGCGAAGTCGTCGATCCAGGCCTTGATGGTGTAGAACCAGCGCCCGATTCGGCCAACCTTGAACTGGGCTTGCCAGGAGTCGTTGATGGTATGCTCCATCGGGAGCTCCGACCATTCGGATGCCGTCTCCTCCTTGAAGAGCAACACGACGGCCAAGGCGTTGTGTCCGTCTACCACGATGTCGGCCGTCACTTCGACGACATCGTCGACCACGCGTTTGATGGGGTAGCGTCCGCCCTCGATCTGGGGCTCTACCCGTGTGATCTGAACCCGCCCTTGGTTTTTCATCGGCAGCTCCGCAGTGGACGGCGCTGCAACCGCATTACGACTCACGTCTTGTTCCCCCATCGCGCGATCACTTGCTCGTAGAAACCCAGGGTCTTGGCGGCGATGCTCGTCCAGCTGAAGTGCTCTTCGACACGGCTCCTGGCGCGCTTGCCCATGGCCCGGCTTTCCTCGGGAGCGCGAAGTAGCTGGTTGATCGCCGAGGCCAAGTTCTCCGAAAAACGCTGCGGATTGGCCGGCTCCACGTCGACCTGGCTGCGTGGCTCGATGGGAACCAGCAGTCCCGTCAGATCGGGAATCACGACCTCCGGTATACCACCCACCCGCGACGCCACGACCGGCGTCTCACAGGCCATAGCCTCCAGGTTGATGATGCCAAAAGGCTCGTATACGGATGGACATACGAAGACTGCGGCGTGAGAGTACAGTGGAATGATCTCATCCTTCGGCAGCATCTCGGCGATCCAGATTACGGGATTGGCCGTAAGCTTCCTCGCCTCCTCCACCGCCTGCTTCATCTCCTCGCCGATCTCCTTGGTATCCGGAGCGCCGGCACAGAGGACGATCTGGACACCCGGATCGATGGAGCGGATGGCATTGACCAGATGGATGATGCCCTTCTGCCGCGTAACCCGCCCCACGAACAGGACATAGGGTATTTCCGGATCGATACCGTGCCGATTCAGGACCTGCGGATTGAATGTGGGCTTGTATTGAGCCAGGTTGATCCCGTTGTGAATGATGGCGATACGGTCGAGGTGTACACCGTAGAGCTCATGCACGTCGTCCATCATGGATTGGGATACGGCGACCACCCCGTCCGCGTTCTGGTACGCCGTACGCTCGACCCAGGAGCTGGCGTGATAGGCAGTGCCCAACTGCTCGACCTTCCAGGGCCGGTGCGGCTCCAGGGAATGGGTGGTCAGGACCATGGGGACCTGCAGCAACTGCCTCACCAGCATCCCGGCCAGATGGCTGTACCAGGTGTGGCAATGGACGATGTCCACATCGGACATCTCACCCGCCATGACCAGATCGTTGAGCAAAGTCTCGAGGAACTTGCGATGGCGAGGGTCCTGGGTGCGAAAATCCATCGATGGATGGACCCCCTGGACGCTGAGATTGGCGGTCTGCGCCTTCTGCTCGCCGAAGCAGAGTACCTTGACGGAATGGCGGCCACCGTCGAGCTTGGAGAGCTCATCGGTCAGGTACTCGACGCTGACACCCGCTCCGCCGTAGACGTTTGGCGGATATTCGTTCGTGAGAATGCCGATCTTCATTAATCTTCCGTGACCGATAGGTGAGAGAGGAAGTCGAGATCAGGCATTTCAAGTCTCTCCGTCTACATCGTTCGAGGGTTGACCGGTGCCCTCGTCGATCTCCGGCCGGTCGGCCTCTAGCTCGGTCGAGATCTCCTCCTCGTCCTTCTCCTCCTCCGGGGTCGGCGCCGGCACCTCGAGCTTCAGCACGATCCCCGCCAACGGCGGCAAGTTCACAACCAGGGAGTGGGGACGATCCATCCATGGCATCTCCTCGGTCTGGAGTATCCGGTGGCCGTTGCCCATTCCGCTTCCCCAGTAATCGGTAGCATCGGAGTTGAGGATCTCCTTGTAGATACCGGCCGCGGGCACGCCGATCCGATAGTCCTCGCGGGGGACCGGCGTAAAGTTGATCGCGACCACCAGGAAGTCGTCGTCGGCCCGACGCATGAAGATCAGGACCGAGTTCTGGGCGTCGTGGCAGTCGATCCACTCGAAGCCCACCCAATCGAAATCGTAGGTGTACAGGACGGGATAGTCCCGGTACAGGTGATTGAGGTCCCGCACCAGCTTCCGAATACCTTGGTGGTTCGGGTAATCGAGCAGGTACCAGTCCAGGACCGCGGTGCTGTTCCACTCCTCGCCCTGGCCGAATTCGCTGCCCATGAAGAGGAGCTTCTTCCCGGGGTGGGTGAAGAGGTAGACGTAGATGAGGCGCAAATTGGCGAAGCGCTGCCACTCGTCTCCGGGCATCTTGTAGAGCATGGAGCGCTTTCCGTGCACCACCTCGTCGTGGGAGAAGGGCTGCAGGAAGTTTTCGGTGAAAGCATAGAGCATGCTGAAGGTCAGCATGTCCTGATGGTACTGGCGGTGGATGGACTCATGGGCGATGTAGGCCAGGGTGTCGTTCATCCAGCCCATGTTCCACTTCAGGTCGAAGCCCAGGCCGCCGAGGTAGGTGGGCTTGGTCACCTGGGGCCAGGAGGTGGACTCCTCGGCCATGACCAGTGCCCCGGGCACCTGGCCGTGGGTGACCTCGTTGAGCTCGCGCATGAAGTCGATGGCCTCGAGGTTCTCGCGACCCCCGTACTTGTTCGGGATCCACTGGCCTTCCTCGCGCGAGTAGTCCAGGTAGAGCATGGATGCCACGGCGTCCACCCGGATGCCGTCGATGTGGTACTCCTCCAGCCAGAACAGGGCGCTGGAGATGAGGAAGTTCTTCACCTCGTAGCGGCCGAAGTTGTAGATCAGGGTCGACCAGTCCTTGTGCTCGCCCAGGCGCGGGTCGTCATGCTCGTAGAGGGCGGTGCCGTCGAAGCGGGCCAGGCCATGGGCGTCCTTCGGGAAGTGGGCCGGCACCCAATCGAGGATGATGCCGATCCCGTTCTCGTGGCAGTGATTGACGAACCAGCGGAAATCGTCGGGCGAGCCGAAGCGGCTGGTGGGGGCGAAGTAGCCGGTGGTCTGATAACCCCAAGAAGCATCGAAGGGATGCTCGGTTATCGGCAAGAGCTCGATGTGGGTGAAACCGAGGTCGGTCACATATTCCACCAGGCGCCTGCCCAGCTCCCGGTAGTTGAGCATCTCGCCCTCCGGTCCCCTCTGCCAGGATCCCAGGTGGACCTCGTAGATGGACAGGGGCGCGTGCAGCCAGTCCCACTTGCCGCGCTGCTCGAGCCAATCCGCGTCACCCCATTCGAACTCGGTCGGCGCCTCCACGATCGATGCGGTGCTGGGGCGCATCTCGAAGCGGCGGCCGAAGGGATCGGACTTGAGGAAGACGTCGCCGTTGCGAGCCCGGATCTCGTACTTGTAGAGGATTCCCGCCGGCACGTCGGGTATGAAGAGCTCCCACACCCCGTTGCCGTGAACGCGCATCGGGTGCGCCCTGCCGTCCCAGCTGTTGAAGTCCCCCACGACGCTGACGCGCTCGGCACTCGGGGCCCACACCGAGAAGAGGACGCCGGAAACGCCGTCGGCCGCATGAACATGCGCCCCAAGCAGGTGGTGGGCGTGCCAATGCTTGCCTTCGCCGAACAGATGCATGTCGAAGTCCGGCAACTGGGGGGGGTAGCAGTAGGGGTCGTGGGCGATGTGCTCCCGGTGCTCGTCATCCCGCCAGATGAGCCGGTAGCGATAGGGTACCTTCTCGGCCTCGCCCTCCCATTCGAAGATGTCCGTACCCTCGATCCTCTGCATCCGCAAATCCCCTTCGGCGATGCTCACCTCCTCGGCGTGGGGCAGGAGCACACGGACGCACACCCGGCCGTTGGCCTCATGCCGACCCAGCAATCCGAACGGATCGTGGTATCTGGCCTCGATGAGCTGTTGCAAAGCGGGAGAAAGTTCTGAGTGGCTCATGTTCTTGTACCTCATCCGGGCCAGAAGGCGACGACGGCTCACGCTCAAGGCCGATAATAATCACATAAATCGCACTGGAAATCTGCTCGCATTCGCCGTTTCTCGACGCCGAGAGACCGAAATACCCGCGCGGGACCGGCAAGCCGGCCGATTCTTGGAAATCTACGACGTCGAGGGGGGTAGCAGGACGCTCCGACCATACGCTCGGTGCGGAGCACGGGGGTCACCTGCGGTCTACTCCTCCGTCTCTACGATGATGCCGTCCCCGTCATTGCTTTCCACGATCACGACCTTTCCCAGGGTCGGGTGGCGGGCAGCGAGCACCTTGAACGCCCTATGCTCCTTTGCGACCACTACCTGGGACTCGTCTTTGAGATCCTGAACGATCTGGGGCTCGGCATCGAAGAGGCGCATTTTGCGGTTCTCCTTCTCATTAAGGCTGAAGATCTAGTGTTTTCGGATTGCGGGATCTGCCCGGGAATCCCCAGTATGGAGAGCTTGCTTCCCAATCATCTTCTCATAGAACGGCACGGGGGACAGGCAGGCCGGGGCATTTCGAGGTCTCGGGTGGAGCCCACCCGGAAAGCGATCGCCCCGATGGAACGGGAAACTCCGTACTGGGCGAGGTTATCCATACCCGGCCAGCTACTCGTCAGGATCCGGGGGCGAAATGGTAAAAACGATCATTCAGCAAACGGGCCACCCCGGAAATCTCGCCATCGCTCCAGCCGAGCCCCTGTGCAGCCTCACAAGACCGCACCTGCGCATCGAGGGCCGGAAGGGAGCGGATCTTGTGGTCCTCCCGGGTGAAGACCTCCGATCCGTGGCAGGAGATGCAGTTCTGCTCGTAGAGGGCCTGGGCATCGCCGTCTTCCGCCGCCAGAGCCTGGGAGGTGAAGAGTGCGGTAAAGACGGCGAAGATGGGGATGGGGGTGCGCATGGGATTTCTCCGTTAGGTGGGATTGCCCAGCATTGTAGGGAAAACGAGGGGGGCGATCATCCGAATCTTGGCTGGTACGGGACCTCCAACACGGGTTCGCGGTAAGATCGCTGTTCCGTCGGCCAAGGGACAAACGCGATGCCTTCGAGCGAAAACAACCTCGTCTGGTTGGATCTGGAAATGACCGGACTCGATCCCTTCCGCGACCAGATCATCGAGATCGCCACAGTCGTCACCGATGACCGGCTGGAGATACTCGCGAAGGGGCCGGTGATCGCCATCAACCAGCCCGAGCATGTGCTCGCCGCGATGGACGACTGGAATCGCCGCCATCACGGAGATTCGGGTCTGCTCTCACGGGTCCGCGCGAGCGAATACGACGAGCAGATGGCGGAGCGCGAGACCCTGGCCTTCCTGCACCGGTATGTACCGCCGCAAAAGTCTCCCCTGTGCGGCAACAGCATCTGCCAGGACCGCCGCTTTCTCGCCCGCTGCATGCCGCGCCTGGAGTCGTACTTCCACTACCGGAACCTGGATGTCAGCACCATCAAGATCCTGGCCCAGCGCTGGGCACCCCAGGTTGCCGAGGCATTCAAGAAGGAGAGCGCCCACCTGGCCCTGGAGGACATCAAGGAGTCCATCGAGGAGCTGCGCCACTACCGGGAGCACTTGCTTCGGTTCTGACACCCGAGGGCCCGGGCGACGTGCCTGCGCGCACTGGAACGGATGTTCCCTGACCGAATTTCATATTATTGCGTAATATCAATAGGATAGCGTGATTTTTGGTCAGAATGTGGTCACTAAAATAATCACATATAAGTTGATATGCTTGGCGCATTGAGCCATAATAGTAGCCACTAACATGGTTTTGTCATGCGCACCGGCATGTACATCGATATCTCCACGATCACAAAGAACGGGCGAACGTATAAACGCGTCCTTC
>Ga0210085_1000772_pt1 | contig 13166 bp, 8 predicted proteins | sample China_Galinas_PW_5_FD_184866 | JGI IMG/M metagenome (GOLD analysis project Ga0210085, IMG submission 184866) | Wetland microbial communities from San Francisco Bay, California, USA, that impact long-term carbon sequestration - China_Galinas_PWC_D1... | ecosystem: Environmental > Aquatic > Marine... | reverse complement strand
CGGATTTCGAAGTAACAGAGGCGATGCTCAGGTACTTTATCAATAAAGTTCACAATAGACGTACTCTGGTGCATCCCCGAATCATGATTTCTGTTCCCTCCGGAATAACTCAAGTAGAAAAAAGGGCTGTCAGGGAATCTGCGGAATCTGCTGGGGCCCGTGAAGTTTATCTTATAGAAGAGCCGATGGCAGCCGCAATCGGGGCCAATCTACCCATTACCGAACCGACGGCCAATATGATTATCGATATCGGCGGAGGTACGACGGAGGTGGCTGTCATTTCCCTTGCCGGAATTGTTTATGCCAAATCGGTCAGGGTCGCCGGCGATAAAATGGATGAAGCCATACTGCAATATATCAAACGCAAACATAATCTTGCCATAGGTGAGCGGACCGCCGAGCTAATCAAGACGACAATCGGCAATGTCATCCCTCAGGAGCCATATGAGACAATGGATATCAAAGGGCGGGATCTGGTCTCCGGTGTACCGAAGACACTTACGGTTTCTGCCGATGAGATCCAATCGGCAATAGCCGAGCAAATTGATGTGATTGTAGAAGCAGTCAGGGTCGCTCTTGAATTAACACCACCTGAACTAGCTGCCGATATCGTGGATCAGGGGATAGTCCTCACGGGAGGTGGCGCCTTGTTGAAGAATCTCGATAAATGTTTGAAGGAAGCAACCGGGATGCCGATTATCGTCGCCGACGACCCGCTTTCATCTGTTGTACTTGGATCTGGAAAGGCCCTCGATAACCTGGATATATTAAGAGAAGTTACCATCGATTAAACAATTTCCTTGAAGGATAGGTGTCGGCAGCTCTGCTATATTTTAATATGGCAGGATGTTTTACCTTCGTCCTAATAGAAAGACAAATCCGTCGTGAGAAAAAAAACAAACGACAGAAAAGGGAGAAGGCGCTCAGGATCGATGAGATTACTTCTCCTGTTTGGGGCGTTACTCATTGTTTGTCTAGTCTTGCTCGCCTCTACCGTTGGTGGAAAGTTCGGACCTCTGCGTCAATTTACCATGGAGGTTCTGGGGCCTGTCCAGAGTGTATTTTCCCGAATTGCCTTTTCCGGACGCCAATTGACACAGGACTATGTTTCTTTATGGGATGTTCATAAAGAAAACAGGCACCTGAAGTTGATGGTGCAACAATACCAGGAACAGTTGGACCAGTATCGAGAGGCCTATTCCACTTACCTTCACCTGAAAAGCGAGCTTGAATTCAAGAAACACGCTGAATTTCCATATCTTACCGCAAGGGTGGTTGGGAAAGATCCTGCTTTCTGGTTTAAAACCATTATTGTTGACCGGGGAGAAAACGACGGTGTTGTCGACGGCATGGTCGCCCGCAATGAAAAGGGAGTGGTGGGGCAGGTAATTCATGTTTCCGCCAATTATGCGAAAATCCTTTTGGCTAATGCTCCCAGCAGCGCCATCGATGCCATGGTCCAGAAGAACCGTGTCCGGGGCATCCTGAAAGGCGCAGGTGAAAAGGGGTATATTCTTCACTATGTATTGAAAAATGCTGATGTCTCTGTTGGTGATACTATAGTAACAGCTGGTATCGGTGGTCTGTTCAAAACGGGTATCCCGTTGGGAGTAGTATCTGCGGTAAGGAAACAACGTCGGGGAATGTTCTTAGAAATTGAAGTCAAACCGGCAGTTGATTTTCAGAAATTGGAGATTGTCTTTATCGTACTTTCGGAAAAACAGAAGGTCCAAAAAGAGATGGGCCTTCCAGAAGATCGGTAATTTCTTCATGTTGGTTGCGGCTTTTCTCGTATTGGGCATTCTGCTGATTGTTATGCAGACCACCTTTGTGCAGTTCTTTCCTTCATGGTTAGGCCGCCCTGATCTGGTATATATTCTTGTTGCCTTCATTGCTTACCGGTTCGATTGGTTTCGAGGCTTTTTTTTGGTTTTTCTTCTCGGCTGGATGATGGACGTTGTGTCCGGTATTTATCTCGGAACCTATCCCTTGCAGTATTTTCTGGTCTTCGTCTGCTTGAAAATCCTTTCGGAAAACAGTCCGATGAAAGAGACGGCATATCAGGTTCCTCTTGTCGGTATCAGTTATTTTCTCGTTCAGATGGCTCTGTACTCCATTTATTCGCTTACTTTGCCTGATACCATCCCGGAATGGTCCTGGGGGAGGGTGATCGTTGTGATGATTATCCTGGTTATTGCAACTATTCCGTGCTTCCTGCTCTATAACAGTTTCTTTGAGTATGTCCAAAATAAGAGACTAAATCCCAGAATACTGAGAAAAAAATCGGGAAATCGCTTTAAGAGAAAGAGCTGAAAATGGCGAAAAAGATTTTCAAAGAGATTGAAGAAATCCAAGATCGGGACGAAGAAACCCTCGATATGTTCAAACGCCGCCTTGTCTTTGTCGCTGTTCTCATAATGTTTTTCACGGCATTGATTATCGCAAGACTCTGGTACCTCCAGATCAATCGCGGGCCGGAATATAAAGAGCTGGCCTTTAATAACCGAGTCAGAATCAGGCAGATTGCACCGCCGAGAGGACATATCCTCGACCGAAATGGTAAGGAAATTGTAACAAACAGACCCTCCTTTAATGTTGTGTTGATCCAAGAAGATTCACACGATATCAATGACCAGGTGTTGAAACGTCTTGCAGGTGTTTTGCATGAGGACATATCCGAACTCTGGAAACGTATTCGAGAGGCAGCCGGAACACCTCTTTATATCCCGATAACCTTAAAAGAGGATATCAATTGGGAAACCCTTGCCTATCTTGAAAATCATAATCAGGAGTTTCCCGGCATCCGCATCGAGGTCGTTCCGGTACGGGTATATCACTATGGTGATCTGGCTTCCCATGTTATCGGTTATCTCGGTATAATCAGTAAGAAAGAACTTGCTAAGGCAGATCCTGATAGATACAGCGGGGATGACCTGGTAGGGAAAATGGGTCTGGAAAAATTGCGTGAGGATGACCTGCGTGGAGAAAAGGGAAGCAGCTCTTCCGAGGTAAACGCAAGGGGTTTTGAGCAAAAACTTTTGAAAAACGTAGAACCGCTGCCGGGCAGAGATATTCGTCTCACCATTGATGTTGACATGCAACAAGTCGCAGAGTCTTTGATGGCGGCAGAGGATAAATCGGGTGCGGTTGTCGCCATGGAGGTGAAGACCGGCAGAGTCCTGGTAGCTGCATCGGCTCCACGGATTCATCTTGAAGATTTCACCGGGGGCATCTCAACTGAGAATTGGAAAGCCCTTCTTGAGAACCCGAAACATCCATTGTTAAACAAAGTCGTACAAGGTCTTTATCCACCAGGATCAACATTTAAACTGGTAACGGCTCTGGCAGGTCTGGCAACTGGGGCGATTACAGAGAATACCATTTTATTTTGCCCCGGCTATTATCGATTGGGTAATCGGACATATCGGTGCTGGAAACATAGCGGACACGGCTCGGTGACTTTGCAAAAGGCGATAACCGAATCCTGTGATGTCTATTTTTATCAGGTCGGTCAGAGGGTGGGGGTCGATACACTCGCCAAGTATGCACATATGCTGGGTTTGGGAGAAAAAACCGGTATGGAGATGGAACACGAAAAGAGCGGGTTGATACCAACCAAGGAATGGAAACTTAAACAGCATAAACAGAGATGGCAAGAGGGTGAAACCTTGTCTGTAGCCATTGGGCAGGGGTATGATCTTGTAACACCGATGCAGGTCAACCTGATGACTTCAATCGTTGCCAATGGCGGAAAGGTCTTTGTTCCGCAGCTCGTAGAAGCAGTCCGTGATGCTGATGGAAAAACCGTTGAACAATTCAAACCCAAAGAGGTCAAAGATCTGAGCGGTCTAGGGAAATACCTGGCAGCAATTCGGCAAGGGATGGTCGGTGTTGTCAATGGAGAACATGGAACTGCCAGGAAGGCACGCATCGACGGTATCACCGTTGCGGGCAAGACCGGAACAGCCCAGGTAGTAAAACTTGCCCAATACAGGGGGCTGAAAGATGATGAAATTCCCTATAAATATCGAGATCATGCCTGGTTTACCTGCTTTGCGCCGGCAGAGGATCCTGAGATTGCAGTAACTGTCTTGGTGGAGCACGGTCTGCATGGAGGATCCGGAGCGGCACCCATTGCCAAAGCCGTTTTGGAAAAATATTTTGAGACGAGATTGCAAGCCATGGCCAAAGAAAAAGAAGAAGGGAAAGCGTCTCCAGCAGGCAACAGATGATATGACTACGGAATTGCTTCCGGCTTTCTAAGTTTCAAGGATTCTTCAGTAGAGCGACTTCCGGGAGGAATGTTATAAAGACAAGGGCTTACAGATGAATTTCTTAAGCAAGGACGAAGATACATATGGCTATATTTCGCGTAGACCGACGGTTGTTCACAAATTTTGATTGGGTCTTCCTGCTTCTCATCCTGCTGGTTTGCGGGATGGCGTATTTTAATCTTTACAGCGCGAGCTATCCGCCCAAAACGTGGGGAACACCGTTGTATATAAAACAGGTATATCTTCTCCTGCTAAGCTTTTTGGGCTTCCTGTTTCTGATAGGTTTCGACTACCAGGAGCTTCATTCATGGAATTACCCAATGTACTTGTTGATAATCGTTCTCCTGATTGTAGCCCATTTCTTTCTTGGTAAGAGTGCCGGAGGGGCGCAGCGTTGGATTAATCTCGGTGTGTTGAAACTGCAGCCGTCGGAGCCTGCAAAGCTGATGCTGGTCATCACGCTTGCCAGTTACTATTCAAGGAATGAGATTGTCGATGGATATAGGCTGAAAGATCTCAGCATACCGATTCTCTTGACGGTGATACCTTTTGTTCTCATTATGCTGCAACCGGATCTCGGGACAGCTTTGATGCTGGGCATTATATTTGTCTCCATGACCGTTTTTGTCAAACTCCGTCTCTCCGCCTATATCATCATGATATGTATTGCAGCTGTCATAGGAGTGTTCGGTTGGAACCAGGTGTTAAAGCCGTATCAAAAGCAGCGAATAGAAACCTTTTTCAACCCTGAGGGTGATCCGATGGGGCATGGTTACCAGATCATGCAGTCAAAGATTGCCGTTGGGAGTGGAGGGATGTTCGGCAAAGGGTATATGGAGGGAACCCAGGGGCATCTGCATTTTCTTCCGGAACGGCATACGGATTTTGCCTTTTCTGTTTGGGGAGAGGAATGGGGATTTGTCGGCAGTGTTTTCTTTTTGGCGATCTATTTTTTTATGTTGCTCTGGGGATTGAATATTGCCATGAGTGCGAGGGATCGCTTCGGAATGCTCCTTTGTTTCGGGGTGGTAATGCTCATTTTTTGGCAAGCGGTGATAAATATTATGATGATCCTGGGATTTTTGCCGGTGGTCGGTATTCCTTTGCCGCTCTTTTCCTATGGGGGGTCGTCCCTTCTGACTACGCTATTTGGCATGGGAATCGTAATGAATGTCCGAATGCGTCGTTTTCAATCGTCACGATCCAAGGACTAGCCAGAACTGTCACCGGTTTTGTTAGCCGGTTATACGAATATTCGGAGAATGGATATAAGCCGCTAACCCGGAGAAATCCGGGCTAAAGCCCTAAGCTTTGAAACTCACGTCTTTCATGAAATATGCGGCCAGTAGCTTCAATAGCCTCAGCTGTTGAAAAATCCTGCTTATGTAATTTCTTTTGCCTTTTTCGTAACTAAATCCCGTAAGCACTGTATGAATCTCGGGTCGGTATTCAAGGAACGTGTGGGCGCAAGCCGCATGCCGAGGTCTTTTGCTTTCTGTTTATAGAGGATGTTGATTTCATAGAGGGTTTCCACATGGTCCGAGACGAAACTGATCGGCACCATGAGCAGGTTCCTGCAACCTTGTGCGGCAAGTTGGTTGAGTATTTCCGGAGTGGAAGGGGTCAACCAACGCACGGGGCCGCTCCTGCTTTGAAAACAGAGAAGTCCTTTGTGGCCTGTCTTTTTTTCGACCGCCCTGATTGTCTTTTGCAGATGTTCAACATAGGGGTCGCCGTGTTCAACAAGTTCTGCCGGTAGACTATGGGCGCTGTAGACTACGGCGGTTTCAGGATCGGAACTGTCGGCAAGACCTTTTTGAATGTACTCGGCCAGACATTGGATAAAAAGAGGATGGTCAGGCCAGGACGTTATCTCAAGAAGTCGGAAATTATAACCGGATGCGGAGATTTCACGCTTGAGTTCACGGAGTGAAGACCCCGTTGTTGCTGAAGAGTAATGGGGATAAAGAGGAAGGGCTATTATCTTTGAGATCCCAATATCGGAAAGCTTTTTTAAAGCTGATGCTGCGCGAGGTTTCCAGTAGCGCATTGCTGTTGCCACTTTGAACTGACCCACATTATCGAGTGTCTGTTGCAAGGCCTGTTCCTGGCTTAGGGTGATACGGGTTAGAGGAGAGCCACCGCCGATGCGTGCGTAATTTCTTTTGCTTACTCCGGCTCGTCTGCGAGCGATCAACCATGCCAGGGGTTTTTGCAGCCACGCGGGACCTAGTTGTATGATGTCTCTATCTGAGAAAAGGTTATAAAGAAAGGGGGCAACGTCCGAAAGATTTTCGGGGCCGCCGAGATTGAGGAGAATGACACCGGTCTTTTGAGTTTTCATACTCTTAGGTAACTGTTCCGGCCTTGTCTGACCAGGAAAATTGTGGTCTTCGGTGATGACGAGACCAACAGTTTCTGTCTAACGTTTTCTGAACTGTCAACCATTGATTTGCTCGGCAGCTTCATTCCGCTCCTATAGCAGTTTTCCGCTCACATCTTTTATAATAAATATTGGTTTTTTTTTGAACGTAAATATGGAAGCAACGCGAGAGGTTACCTGAAAAGCATGATGGGGAGAACAAGTGGAAAGTCTAGGGTTGGTTGTTGTTTGTCCAGCAACCTATTGATTATAAATGCTTTGTATTGATAAGTGGTGATTATAGAAAGACAAGTATGGTTTTTGGGCAGACCTAAAAAAAAGGATCAACACTTGATTATCGGGTGTTCTGGAATATAATAATCGTATAGAGAGTTCTACGTCGGCAGCTGGATCTGATCTTGTGTATTTTGTTAGGTCTTTTCAGATGCAGAGACGGGAATTCACCGATTATGTACTTCGTCGTACATATGGATAAACAATGGTTCTTTGTCATTGTGGGAGCAAAAATTGGAGGAACTCTATGGAACTAAAGATCGAAACCCGGAATGTTGAGTTGCGGAAAGGTTGGCAGACCAAAATCGAGGAGGAAAAGGAGAAGCTTATTTGCCATTATGCGAATTTCATCCTTCATCTGCGCGTAACCATAGAAGCAACTTCCCATCATAAGGAAGGAGGGTTTGAGATCAAACTAATTGCATCTGTACCAAATGATACCGTTGTTGTTACCAAAAAAGGAGAAAGTGTACGATCTTTACTTGTTGAGACTTTCGATGTGCTTTCTTTAAACGTGAAGGAGATTTTAAGAAAAAAGCGGAAAGGTCAAAAAGGAATAGAACAGGGGAGTAATAGCGATCGTTATGGAATTATACGAAAAATTTCTCCTCTTGAATCTTATGGATTCATAATCTCCTCAGATGAGAGAGATATTTACTTTCACGAAAATGCCTTAAAAAATGCCACTATTGACGATCTCGTAGAAGGGGATAGCGTCTTTTATGGTGAAACAGTTGGAGATAAAGGACCCCAGGCATCGTGGGTAAGAGTTTCAAAATAGTAGAAGCCGGATAACGGCAACATCAAGCCCTGCGCACAATAATGGTTGCGCAGGGCTTTTTTTATTTTTGTGAAGCTCAGATTGGATTTTTTTACGATTGATCAGAATACCATAAGTGCGCTCTTCTACCGTTTTACCGAGTCAGTGAGGCCGGCGGGCTTTGCGTAATGCACTTTAGCCCCCCTCCATCTCCCGTAGCAATCAGCTGAGGATCAGCCCGGAATTCTCATCAGTTCAGGCGGTGTCAGGTTCGAGGTTTTTGGCGATGAACTCTAGTAAACTATGCTCATTGGCAAAAGACTGAAGAGGATGGCACTGCCTGGACTGACCTTTGGTGGACACTGTGTAAATTAAAAAGCCCAATTGTTTTTTTTGTAATGTCTCGTCCTTTCTGAGGGGTAAACAAATTGGAATAGTGTTCGTGAAAAATCCGGGTGAGTGGTAATTAGATTATCGTTTATCGGCTTGGTAAAAATTTGCCGGCCGACGGTTAGATATTGCAAGTTGTTGAATTATCGTGTTACCCCTGTAACTTCTGGAGGTTTTAATGAATTCGTATTTTTAGGAAAACATCCATTGTACATGATTTCTTAAAAAAAAGTCTGTATGGTAAAAGCTGTTGTATACATAGTCCCAACTCAGCACATTGTTTTGTTCCTTCCATACATGTTTATCTTTTTACGTGGAAAATCCGCGTTAGGTGAAGGATATTCGGTATCATAAAAGGTAGTAAAAAGGAGTAACTTGCCGTGGATAAAGAAGTATATCTTATTGATGGAAGTGCATACATTTATCGTGCCTATCATGCCATAACTCCCCTGTCTACTAAGGCCGGGCTGCCGACCCATGCTGTTTTCGGTTTCGTCAACATCGTCCATCGTCTCCTGCGGGAAAAACAACCGAAGTATATTGCCGTGGCATTCGACAGTCGTGGGCCTGTTTTCAGAAACCGGATGTATGACCTCTACAAGGCCAACAGACCGTCCATGCCCGATGATCTAGCCGTGCAGATCCCCTATATCAAGTCGTTCATAACAGCTTGCAATATTCCGTCTTTTGAACAAGAAGATGTCGAGGCTGACGATATAATTGCCACGGCGAGCCGGATTCTTTCGGCGCAAGGATATCGGATTGTAATCGTTTCAAGTGATAAAGATCTTATGCAATTGGTGGGCGGACCAGTTGTCATGTGGGATCCTATGAGAGATAAACTCTATGATTCCGAAGAGGTAAGGAAGAAATACAAGGTCGGTCCCGAGCGTTTGCTTGATCTTTTTGCGCTGATCGGCGACAGTTCTGACAATGTTCCGGGAGTAGCTGGTATCGGCCCGAAGACAGCGGAAAAGCTTATTAACGAGTATGGCTCCCTTGATGCAGTCTATGAACAACTCGATTCCATGAAAACCTCGAAAATGAAAGAGCGGCTTCAAACAAGCAGGGACATGGCCTATCTTTCCCGGCAGCTTATCTGCCTGAAAACCGATGCCAAACTTCCAGCGGCCATAGAGGATTATCAGTTGCGGCCTGCCGATGAGGAACAGCTCCAGGTTCTTTACCGAGAGCTGGAATTCACAAGATTGGTAAAAGATGTAGAGAGCTTTAAAAAGGTTGCCTCCGTACCAACGGAAGGCTTTAACCTGGTTCAGACCGAGGGACATCTTCATGAGTTGACGGCTGCGCTGAAAACCGCTTCGATTTTGGTCCTCGATACCGAGACGACTTCACTGGATACCCGGATGGCAGAGTTGGTAGGTTTGTCTTTGAGTATGGATTTGGAAAAGAGCTGGTATATTCCTATTGGACATCGCCTGGCAGACGGAGAAACTGCGGCAGGACAGCTTGATCTCGAAACCGTAATAGCGGCACTCAGCCCTTTCCTGCAATCAGAGAGCCTTCCGAAGCTCGGGCATAATTTAAAATATGATTATGCTGTCCTGCAAAAAAACTGCAAACTTCGTCTACAGGGGCCGCTCTTGGACACCATGATTGCAGCCTACCTTTTGGAACCGACCAGAAGATCATTGAAACTCGACGATCTCTGCCGGGAAAACGAACTGCAAATGACACCTTTTTCTGAGGTGGTCGGTGATGACAAGAGAGAAAGCGCCTTTGCCTATGTGGATATACAGACTGCTTGTAATTATAGCTGTGAAGATGTCTACGGAGCCTGTCATCTTTGGAGGCAATTCGAACCTCGCTTGATTGAATTGGATTTAATGGGGTTGTTCACCGATATAGAGATGCCGTTGGTGCCGATTCTTGTCGATATGGAGCGTGCCGGAATTCGTATCGATCCTCACATCCTTGATCGATTGTCCCGGGAGTTTTCCCAAAAGCTTACGGATTTGGAGCATGAGATCTATGGAATTGCAGGTGAAAAATTTAATATCCAATCGCCGAAACAATTGGGAAGAATCCTTTTCGAGGAAATGCGGCTGCCGTACGGCAGAAAAACAAAGACCGGTTATTCTACCGATATGAAGGTTCTGGAAAAGCTGGCACTCCGACATGATCTGCCGGCTAAGATTATCGAATATCGGACAGTGGCCAAGCTCTTGTCTACCTATGTGGAGAAGCTGACCGGTCTCATGGATAAGGAAACCGCAAGGGTTTACACTTCCTTCAACCAGACGGTCACAGCGACGGGAAGGCTTTCCAGTAGTAATCCAAATCTGCAGAATATCCCTATTCGTTCCGAAGATGGTAATCGGGTCAGACAGGCATTTATCCCGGCTGATCATCAGGTTTTTCTTTCAGCCGATTATTCCCAGATCGATTTGCGGGTCCTGGCCCATTATTCCAATGACGACATTCTGATCAAAGCCTTTCGCAATGGTGAAGACATCCATGCCAGGACTGCGGCGGAGATCTTTTCCGTTTCTCCACTGCTGATTACTTCCGAAATGAGGCGGGTGGCAAAAAGTATAAATTTCGGTATCGTATATGGGATGAGCAGCTTTGGTCTTTCTGAGCAACTCGGCATTGGGAGAAAAGAAGCCCATACCTTTATTGAAAGGTATTTCAACCTCTACCGGGGGGTTAAAACCTTTATGAATGATGTAATAGAACAGGCTAGAGAACAAGGGTTCGTCACTACCTTGCTAAGTAGAAGGAGGTATGTTCCAGATATTACATCAAAAAATAAGTCGAGGCGTGAGTTTGCAGAAAGGATCGCCCTGAACACACCGATTCAGGGGACTGCTGCTGACATTATTAAACTTGCTATGCTTGCCGTAGCAAATGTCCTGAAGGTCGAAAAACTCGATGCCAAGCTGTTGCTGCAGATTCATGACGAGTTGGTCTTCGAAGTTCCTGAGGAACAGGTCGAGAAGACTAAGTCGGTTGTCCGGGAGGCAATGGAATCGGTCCTTCCGTTGGTTGTGCCGTTGACCGTCAATCTGGAGGTTGGGAAGAATCTGGCGAAGGGATAAGAAACAAGATGCTGAGATCCTATTGGAAAATCGGTATGCGGATGAACAAATTCAACCGAAGATACGATTGCCATTAATTGGTTGCGGCTTAGCCGATATAGTCAATCATGCCGGCTCATCTAAATCTATTGTTACCCGATTTCAAGCACTGTTTTCATCCCGCTATTGTCACCTTTTAAACAAAAGGAGCTGACCGATGCTTTTAGCGGCAGTTTAACCGGGCAAAGGTGAGCCGGTTTCTTTGTTTCTTTCAAACCTACCAATTTGATGAAGTTCTGGCGTCATGCTTTACAACTGCTATATGTTCTGAATTTGACTTTCACCGTTTCTGTAAGCTATGTTGTAACCATCTCCCGGATAGAATATAATGAAGTTATTCTAACCCGGATTTCTCATGAACACTCCGTCAATTTGTCTACCTCTCAGAAAGGACGGAACATTTCAAAGAAACAATTAAGTTTTCAAATGTACACAGTGTTTACCGAAGGTCAGTCCAGGCGGCTCCATCTTCTTCGGTCTTTTGGCAATGAACAGAGTTTACTATTGGAGTCGGTGTTTATGCCCGAAGGGTGCTTACCTGTTCATTACCAAAAACTTCGAACCTGACACTGTCTGAACTGATGAGAAATCCGGGCTAAAAACGTTCCAGTTGATGACGAAAAGGAGTAGCAACCATGGCAACAGTTAAATCTAAAACCACCGCTGCAAAAAAAGTAACGGCGCGTGCAAAAAAGAGTGACAAAAATCCCACGGTTTCTCCTGAGCAGCGTTACCAAATGATTTCCGAAGCCGCATATTTCCGTGCAGAAAAAAGAGGATTCGTTGGTGGTGATGTTGCGCGGGACTGGTTGGAGGCCGAAGCGGAAATTGATAGTATCTTGCAAAAACAGTCGGAAACCGGCAAAACAGGTGCAATCACAAAAGAGGCTTTTCAGGAAAAGCTCGAACTGCAACTCAAGGAATGGGATGCAAGATTTGAGAAACTACAGGCCAAAGCCAAAAAAGCAAAGGCTGAAATTCGAACCGATATCGAAAAACAAATAACTGCCTTGAGCAAAAAGAGGTCTGTGGCGCGTGAGAAGATTATTGAACTGCGCAAGCAAACTGAGGACACCTGGGAGGATTTGAAAGCCGGAGCCGAGAAGACCTGGAAAGAGATGCACGATGCCCTTGATCGGTTTGTTTCTCGTTTCAAATAACATAGCGGCCTACTAATCTTGGTAAGATCCGAAGATCTCGTTGATGATTCGGGAGGATCGAGGATTTGAATGATTCCAGCCTGGATTTTGCGGTATGGAGGGTGACATAGTTGTAAGTCGGAGGTGTTCCTTGCACCTTGTTTCGGCCCTCCTCCCTAATGTGAGCGAATCATCTGTCTTATGATGGATCGGACACAACGAGTACTTCTGGAAAAAAGGAAAAGTCTTGTCCCGCTGAATAGTAATTGAAGAGCGGAAATTTACACGTTGTTTTGTCAGAAAATCGATTCTGCTGTACACTCCCGCCTTCTTGTTCTGGATATTTACCTGCCGAGCCACTTGCAAAACTGTCTTTTTGTCCAAACTCTGCGTTATGCTCAAAATTTTATCCTCGGAATATCAAATATATGCCTGTGGTAAAATTTTTCGCATGCCTTGATTTTGAATAAAAATCCTAGTTTTGCAAAAGGCTCTGCCGTATACCCATTCTTTTATTATCATTCTAATGAACCACACGTCACCTTGATTGTCAGACGGCCTCGACTCTTGAAAAAAAAGCTAAGATCGGTAAGATTCAGCCGATCGTAAAGGATTAGACCAATTTTTTCTACAACGTGGTAATATGAGTTAATTTTGCTCAAGCTACCAATGTTTATAAAGAGCATAATATTTCCATGTGCTGTAAAGAAGAAAATCCGATCTTCGTATTTTGGCTATGACTTGGTCAATTGGGGCCAGACATCCAGGTTCACAGGAACTCGTAACCTGTTCAGTAGAGTTTATCCAGGCTGACGTAATGGAAATACGAACTTATAATTTTAGCAC
>Ga0210085_1000771_pt1 | contig 13178 bp, 11 predicted proteins | sample China_Galinas_PW_5_FD_184866 | JGI IMG/M metagenome (GOLD analysis project Ga0210085, IMG submission 184866) | Wetland microbial communities from San Francisco Bay, California, USA, that impact long-term carbon sequestration - China_Galinas_PWC_D1... | ecosystem: Environmental > Aquatic > Marine... | reverse complement strand
CGCCGTGCGATCTCGGATGCCACCAGACGTGCATCCCCCTGCTCGCGGCCAAGGCAGAGCGCCACACGGATGGCGTAGTCCGCCCGACGGGTCAGCTGCAGTCGCACCAGGCCCGCGCTCCGTTCTGCAGAAGGGGCCGGATGGCCCTATCCCAGGGCATGTTCAATCACTAAGTTACTTAGCATTCTGGTCAATGGTAGCAGCCCCGGGAGGATGCATCGATGCGGCAGCACGGTCGGACATCGAGACTCGAGTCAGGCAGGCACGGTGGCAAGGCGCGGCGGCGACCTCGACTGGCCTCGACGAGCCTGGTGCTGCTGAGCGTGTTGCTCGCGACGCTCGTCGGGAGCGGCCCGGCCGTAGCTGCGTCACCGCGGGACGAGGTCATCCCCGACCTGGTCCCCAAGGCCGAGCTGCCGCTCGCGCCCGCGTCGGAGGTCAACGTGGCCTACGCCCCGAACGTCCCGCCACCAACCGGGCGCACCGAGCCCGCCATCGTGGATGTCTCCTTCGAGGTGATCGAAGGCGTAGCCAACATCGATCCGGTGAACAGCGTCCAGTACCGCGCCTGGGGCTACCGCATGCCGGGTGACGACGAGGTCATCTCGGGCACCCCCGGGCCCATCATCCGGGCCCGCGTCGGGGACGTCCTGCGCTTCACCATCACCAACCCCGCGTCGAGCTCGATGCCCCACAACGTCGACTTCCACGCAGTGACCGGGCAGGGTGGCGGCGCGGCCGACACCTCGGTCGCACCGGGCCAGACCGCGACCATCGAGGCCCGCCTCCTCTATCCCGGCTTCTTCATGTACCACTGCGCCTTCGGCGACGTGCCCCTGCACATCGCCCACGGCATGTACGGCGGCATCCTCGTGGACCCGGCCGATCCCCTGCCGCCGGTCGATCACGAGCTGTACGTGGTGCAGTCGGAGATCTACACGACCGGCACCGAGATGGGCCTCGTCGAGACCGATCGCCAGGCCCTCACCGACGAGCACCCGACCTACGTCGTCTTCAACGGCACCATGGGCTCACTCACCGGCGAGAACGCCCCGCACATGCAGGTCGGTGAGCGCACCCGCATCTACTTCATCGACGCCGGCCCGGACCTGGACTCGAACTTCCATCCCATCGGCTCGCACTGGGACGTGGTCTATCCGGAAGCGGCCCTCCTGAACGAGCCGTTGCGAGGCTCGCAGACGACGCTGGTCCCTGCCGGCGGTGGGACGGTGGTCGAGCTGGTGGGACGCGTGCCCAGCACGATCGTCCTCGTCGACCACGCCATCAGTCGGGCCTTCGATAAGGGCGCCCTCGGCCAGATCGGGGTCGAGGGTGAGCCGGACCCGGAGATCTTCGAGGCCACGCAGGTCGCCGGCTGACCTTGGGCGCACCGGCCATCATCTCCATCTTCCTCGGCTCCCAGCTCACGGACGTGGTCGCTCAGCTCGCCAACGGCACCGCCTCCACTTCCAGTCACGGTGGCGACCTGGAGCTGGGGGTGACGTCCCTTGCCCGTCGTACCTCGTGATGCCACCGACCGCAACCGAACCTCGCCCTTCGCCTTCACGGGCAACAAGTTCGAGTTCCGCGCCGTCGGCTCGTCGGCACCCATCTACTGGCCCCAGACGATCCTCAATACGGCGGTCGCCGACGCGCTCTCCAACCTGGCTGACCAGCTCGAGGATGTGGAGCCGGGCGACTTCGGCGGCCTCACGACGGTCCTCTCGAAGCTCATCAAGGCACACAAGCGGGTCCTCTTCGAGGGCAACAACTACTCCGATGGAGTGGTACGCGGAAGCAGCCAAGCGAGGCTTGCCCAGCAACCGCACCATGGTCGACGCCCTGCCCGCACTGACGGAGGAGAAAAACATCTCGGTCTTCTTTGCGGTTCGACGGCGAGAACGACGCGGTACGGGGATGAATCTCCGGGGGCGGACCTCGCCACCTACCATGGGGCGGTGAGGGAAGCGGACTACCATCAACTGGCAGCGGCGGTGGGCACGACTCCCGAGATGATCGAGCGATTCGTGGAGACGGGCCTCCTGCCTGGTATCGACGATGGGCAGGCAGCATCCGCGATCGCGCGGACGCGACTGCTGCTGGGGTTTCTCGCGGGCGGCATCGAGCTGGAAACGCTCGCGGAGGGCTCCAGGAGCGGCACACTCGACCTCGACTTCGTGGGCGAGCTCATGCCCACGTCGGCCACCGTGACCGAGGAGACGCACGCGGCGCTGGCCAAGCGGCTCGACCTGCCGGCGGCGACCGTGACTGCCCTTCGCAACCTGCTCGGCACGGTCGAAGCGGCTGACGAGGACCGCGTCCGTGCCGACGACGTGGCCATCTTCGAGATCATCGCCGGGGCCAGGGCACTTGGTGCGAGCGACGACCAGCTCGTCGATGTCGCTCGGGTCGCAGCCACGGCCGTGCGCACGATGGTGCGCGCCTACCGCGAGTTCGTCGACGAGGTCCTCATCGAGCCGGAGCTGGCAGCCGGCTCGAGCATCGGCGCGACCCTGACCCGCACGAGCCAGATGCGGCATGAGTACCGGCGGCTCGGTGCGAAGTTGGCGATGGCCCTGATGGCTCGCTATACGGATGAGGCGATCTTCGGCAACCTCGTGGTCATGGGCGAGCGGGCACTCGCGGAGGCGGACATCTTCCCGGCGCGACCCGGTGGCGATCCCTGCATCGGGTTCGTCGACATCTCCGGCTACACGCGCATGGCGGATGCCTACGGCGACGAGGAGGCGGCGCGCGTGGCCCGCGGGTTTGCGCGGCTCGTGGACGAGTCCGCCTCTGCCCACGGCGGCCAGGTGGTCAAGTCGCTCGGTGACGGAGCCATGGTCGTGTTCGATTCGGTGGACCGGTCGCTCGACTGGGCCACCTCGTTGCTCGGTCGGAGCGAGCGCGAGGGTCTGCCCGCCCTGCACATCGGGCTGAATGCGGGACCGGTGGTGCGGCGTGACGGCGACTATTTCGGCGGCGTCGTCAACGTCGCGGCGCGCGTCGCCGCGCAGGCGGGTCCCGGCGAGATCCTGGTGACCGCCGCCATCAGGGATGCGATTGGGGACGAGGGCACGGCTCGCTTCGAGGAGATCGGCGTGACGCGACTACGCAACGTCGCTCAGCCGCTGCCCCTCTACCGGGTGATCCGCGCCGTTTGAGGGTATGTCCTTGGGGAAAGGAACGACCTGCAGGATCGTGGCCACGAACAGAACGGGCATGGCGGTCGAACCCGACTGAGGGGCGGTGGAGCATGGCATGCCAGACGGCGCCTTCCTCGGCGATGCAGCTACGGGCGCACTTCATCCGCTGGGCTGGGGTGCGGACGGCGATCCCAGTTGGCAGGCACGTTCCGATCAGTGGCACGCGGGGCCGGGTCGAGCCCATCGGCCCGGCCCGTCAGCTGCCCTTGTGGACGACACGCTGGATGATCTCGGACACGTCCTCTGCAGCGTCGATCGACTCTTCGAGAGAGGCGAAGATGTCGCGCCACTTGATGACGTCCACGTCCAGGCACGCCTGAGACCAGGCCAGGGCCATACTGGGAGCGGACCCACCAACGACGTTTGGAGGACGACCGTGGATATCCGCCATGACCGCATCGCCCGCGTCCAGCAGAGCATGCGCGAACAGGGCGTCGTGGCCATCATGATCATGAACCACGACGACTTCCGCTACCTCTTCGGCGAGGACCGCTCGCAGCCACGCGCCATCGTCCCCGCCACCGGCCCCGTGGAGATCGTCGCCTTCGCGGGCGAGGAACCCGAGCTCACAGCCGGCCTCGACGACGGGCGCGTCCAGGTGTTCACCACCGTCGGCGGACAGATCCACGACGTCGTCGAGCGGCTGAACGAGATCGCCAAGGCCGCCGACACGACACCTGGGGAACGCCCCAAGGTCGGCATGCAGCAATGGTTCGACACGCCGGCGTTCCTCGTGGACATGTTCCGCAAGGTCAATCCCGGGCTGGAGCTCGTGACTTCCGACGCGGTGATGGACCCGCTGCGTGGCATCAAGGATCCCGGTGAGCTGGCGCACATGACAGAGGCGCAGCGCATCGCCGGACTGGGCATGGACCGCGTTCGCGAGCTGCTGCGCCCGGGTGTGACCGCCCACGAGGTCGTGACCGAGGCGCTGTACGTGATGATGAAAGCGGGCGCCGAATCGACGAGCACGCCACTGTGGGCCAATTTCGGCATCGAGAGCTGCATGCTCCATGGCCGCCAGAGTCCAGCCCCGCTCAAGGCCGGGGAGCTGGCGATCATCGACCTCACGCCCCAGGTCCAGGGCTACTGCGCGAACCTGGCCCGGACCTTCGTGCTGGGTGAGCCCGATGAACGTCAGCAGGGGCTCTTCGATGCCTACCTCGAGGCGGTCGAAGCGGTACGGGCGGCGATGGTGCCGGGGGCCACCCCGGCGCGACTCGACGAGGTCGCCGGCGAGGTCTACGCGCGCCACGACCTGGCGCAGTTCCACGTCTACGGCATCGGTCATGGGCTGGGTCTGCGCTTCGAAGAGACCCCGGCGCCGACCATCATCCCGCCCCACAAGAGTGTGCCCATGCGCGAGGGCATGACGGTCACCATCGGCCACCCGGTCCTGGCCATCCCAGGGTTCGGCGGCGCCCGCTTCGAAGATGTCTACCGGGTCACGCCCGAAGGCGGCCAGATCCTGTCGCCGTACCCGGTGGAACCGGTCGTCGCGATCTGAGTGGCTTCGGCGGCCGCAGCAGCCGGCCGATCACGTGCAGCGACCCCGCCGCTATACCTTGGGCAGCGGGACTCTGGTGTGCCAAACCACCACCGGTGAGTCGCCCGAGGGCTCAACTCGACCGGCCTGCCGCCTGACCTGCGGATCTGCGCCCTCGGAGGGCTCGATCTGCCGCATAGAGCCGCCCCAGGGCTGAAGACCGCGACTCATGGTGACGACGCGTCAGGTTGAGCCCCCGGAAGGCTCGGGTCACGTCCATCGGCGGCGGCAGTGCGGTTGAGCCCATCGGTCGCGTCGCGGGTGGCGCCTATCGGCGCCGGCACGGGTGACGCCGATCGGCAGCGGCGGCCATCGGCAGCTCCAGCCCTAGGGCCCACCGGTCTCCACCTGCCGGTCACCTCGCTGGCGCCCGCAGATCGGTAGGCCGACGCTCGACACCTCGAGAGGTGACCGCTAGGGTGCGGTCCATGAGTCGCGTGGAGCGCAAGAGCCTCGACCATCCGGACGAGGTCCGCGAGCTGCCACAGATGCGCCTGGCCATCGCCAGTGCCGGTTCGCTCACGGTCGGACTGGCCACGCTCCAGCCCGGATGGAGATGGTCGACCCACCTGCGCCAGGAGACCGACGAGGAGCAGTGCCAGGTGCACCACGTGCAGCTGCTGCTGTCCGGGCGATTCGCGGTTCGGATGGACGACGGCGAGTATGTCGAGCTCGAGCCGAACGAGGTCTTCGACGTGCCGCCCGGCCACGATGCGTGGGTCCTGGGCGACGAGCCGGCGGTGCTGCTCGACTTCCTGGGCAACATCGCGCAGGTCGGCCAGCCGGCCAGCACCGACCGCATCGTCACGACGTTGCTGATGACCGACATCGTGGACTCGACGGCCACGGCCAGCCGGCTCGGTGACAGCGCCTGGAAGCAGCTGCTGGGCGAGCACAACCGCGCCGTGCGCAACCGACTGGACCGCTACCTGGGCCAGGAGATCAACACCACCGGCGACGGCTTCCTGGCCATGTTCGCGAGCGCGCGCGGAGCCCTGCGCTGCGCGGTGGCCGTCCGCGAGGCCACCGACACCATCGGCCTGCCCGTCCGCATCGGCGTCCATACCGGCGAGGTCGAGCTGCTGCCCGGCGACATCGGCGGAGTGGCCGTCCACGCGGTCGCCCGCGTGATGGGCCTCGGCGGTGCCTCGGAGATCATCGTCTCCTCGAGCACGCGGGGGCTGGTCGACGACGCCGCGCTTCGCTTTGAGCCAAGGGGCACGCACCAGCTCAAGGGCCTGTCGACGCCGCTCGAGGTGTTCGCCCTCCTTGGCTGACGCGGCGACGCAGGGGGAACTCGACGGTCCTAGGAGCAGCAGCCTTCCGCGCAGCAGCTTTCGGTGGCAGCCACCGCCGAGACATGCTCCGGCGCGCGCTCGCTGACTCGCCCGGGCTGCAGGCCTCGGCTGGCCCGGATGATGGCGCTGTGCATGCCCTCGGCCACCGCGTGCGTCGGGGTGACGCTGACATCGGTCAGTCCGACCTCACGCAGGCCGGACTCGAACTCAGAGATCGAGAGCGCGCCCGCGATGCAGCCGACGTAGCTGCCGCGCTCGGCACGCTCGGCGGTGGTCAGGTCGTTGTCGGCCACGATGTCGGTGATGCCGACTCGACCACCGGGTCGCAGGACCCGGGCGATCTCGCGGAACACGGCGGCTTTGTCCGCGGCCAGGTTCACCACGCAGTTGCTGATGACCACGTCGACCGAGGCTGACGGCAACGGGATGGCTTCGATGTGGCCCTTGAGGAACTCGACGTTGGTGATGCTTGCCTCGTCCGCGTGTCGCTGAGCCAGGGCGAGCATCTCGTCAGTCATGTCCAGACCGATGGCCCGCCCCGTGGGGCCGACCCGCCGCGCCGAGAGCAGTACGTCGATGCCGCCGCCGGAGCCAAGGTCGAGCACGCGCTCGCCCTCGTGCAGGTCGGCCACGGCGATGGGGTTGCCGCAGCCGAGCGAGGCCAGCACCGCTGTCTCGGGCAGCTCATCGCGCTCGAGCGCGCTGTAGAGCTGCGGGCCGATGCCGGGCTCCGGCGCGCAACAGCCGGCGGCTGCATCGAGTACGGAGAGCGCGCTCTGCGCGTAGCGCTCGCGCACCAGCTCGTGGACATGGTCGGTCATGACGGTGGGTACCTCCGGTTCAGCTGCAGCAGGCAGCCGGTGCGATGCTGCCTTCGCAGGCGACCGTGACTGGCGCGGGTCGAGCGCCCCGGCCCCGACGGTCGATGGTGGCCAGCAAACGCGCGACCCGGCCGGCGCCCTCGCGGGAGCGAGCCGCAGCCCGCGCTTCATGGATGCGTCGCCAGCGTCGCAGGTCCTGCTCACGCTGGGACTGGATCACGTGGACGAAGTGACTGGGCGGGATCATGCCGGACATCCTCAGGCGGGTGTTGTATCGATAGTTGCCAATATAGATTACTGTCTATATAGTGTCAAGCGATGAAACGCACCGACGATCCGGACGTCCGATTGCTCCAGGCTGCCGCCGACCCGACTCGGCTGTCGATCCTTCGGCAACTGTCGGCCGAGGGGCCGGTCTGCGCCTGCGACTTCAGCGCCTGCGGCGACGTGCGCCAACCGACCGTGTCACACCACCTCAAGGTGCTGCGCGAAGCAGGCTGGATCAGCGGCGAGCGACGCGGCACCTGGATCTGGTACGTGTTGCAGCCGGAGGCCGTCGACCGGTTCCGTCGGTTGGCGAACGTGATCCAGCCCGCGACCAGCCGGCCGGCGACGGCACTCGGATCAGCATCGCGGCGCTTGGCGGTCATCGAGCCGGATTGATCCCACGGACTCCAGCTGCGGGCTGGGCTGCCGGCCCTTCTGGGAAAGGGCCCCATGGCGCCATACTGGCGGACCTCTCAGTCGGATCGGAGGCAGCCTCGTGGGCAAGCTGATCTACAGCCTCAATGTCTCGCTCGACGGCTTCGTGGAGACGGTCGACCACCGCCTGGACTGGGGGCTCGTCGACGATGAGCTGCATACCTGGTTCAACGAACGTTCACGGTCGCTCGATGCGGAGCTGTATGGGCGGCGGATCTACGAGCTGATGGCGGCGTACTGGCCGACGGCCGGGTCCGATCCTGCGGCGACCGAGCCCGAGCGCGAGTTCGCGCGCATCTGGACCGCGATGCCCAGGTTCGTCTTCTCGAGGACGCTGCGATCGGTGCGGCCGGGCTGCCGGCTGGTAGCGGGTGATGTGGGCGAGCGACTGGCCGAGATCCGATCCGAGTTCCCCGGCGACCTCGGCGTGGCCGGACCGACGCTTGCCTCGGCCTTCATCGAGCGCGGCCTCGTTGACGAATACCGACTGGTCGTCCATCCGGTCATCCTCGGGGCCGGCACCCCCATGTTCCCCGCCCTCAGGGATCCCATCGGCCTGCGACTGCTCGAGACGCAGACGTTCGGCTCGGGGGTCGTGTATCTCGGCTACGAGACCGTGCGCTAGCGCGCCTGGGCGTCAGTCCTCCGAACCGTCGCGAGCCAGGCTTCGATGACGCGCCCCTCCATGGTCGTCTCCATGTGGGCGGGCTCGATGGCCTCGACGGTCCACCCCTCCCTGAACGCCGCCCGGATCTCTGACGCGCTCAGCCGGCGGGGTCCACCGATGCCGAGCTGGCGGTCGCTGAACCCGAGCATGAAGTAGCGCCCCCCGGGCAGCACGGCCTGGCGCAATCCGTCCACGAAACGCGCCCGCGCGGGGTCGCTGAAGACGTGGAAGAGGCCGCTGTCCAGGACCGTCGCGTAGCGCTGTCCGATCGCGGCAAGGTCGAGCGCGTCAGCGACCATGAAGCGCGCCGGGAGCCCGCGCTGCGCAGCCTTCCGCTCGGCGATGGCGATGGCGGACGGGGAAGCATCGATGCCCGTGGCCTCGAGCCCGAGCTCCGCGGCGAGGAGGGCGTGCTCCCCGGTGCCGCAGCCGACGTCGAGCACCGGACCGACCAGGGCGCCGACCTTGGCCAGCTCCAGCAGTGCCGGCTGCGGTCGGCCGATATCCCACGGCGGTCGCAGACCACGATAGGCGGCATCAAAGCCGTGGTACGGCGCGGAGCCGTCCGCTTCCTGGATCATCTGCGCAGGATACCGAAGCACCGATGCCAGCTGCCCTGCCCGGCCGGGCACTGCTCTGACCTCCGGCCGCCGGCAGCTGCGAGCGGGCGGCTGGGCGCTACTCGCTCTCGGCCGTCCCTGGCGCCGACGATACGCGATCTGCCTCGTCACCGGGCCGCGACGAGGGATCCAGCGGCGCGTACACCAGGAGGGCCTCGCCCGACTGGTCGCGGAGCACCAGCCTCGTGAGGTCCGGCTGGTCGGTGAGCTGCGCCCACAGCTGCGCGTCGAAGTCAGCCTCGGTGAGCCCATAGCCGAGAGCGTCAGGCCCCTGGACGGCCAGCGTGTAGGCACCGACATGACCGAGCGCCTCCCGCACCGCTGCATCCTGCGCCACGACGTCAGGGTCGCAGGGCGGCAGCTCGTCACGGCCCCAGATGGCCATGGTCATGGTCCTCGTCGAGTTGCCCGAGGGCTTGGCTCCGCGAGACCACTCCCCTCGCAGCTCGAGACAACCGGTGCTCGCATCGAAGAGCCGCTGTCCCGCGTCGGCCGCGGTGAAGCGGAGCTCCGAGAGAGCGGCAGGGGCGGGCGCGACATAGCGCCCACCGGACTGCTGGAGATAGCCAACCAGCATCCAGGTGGTACCCACGAGCGGCTGGTCGCCGGCGAGGAAGCTCGGGCTGGGGGCTTCCGTGCTCACCGGGGACGCCGCGACCTCGTCGGGCAGAAGCGAGCGAATGGTCAGGCTCATGGTCACGCCGTCAGGCGTGTCCACGAGGATGAAGGTCTGTCCCCCGTTGGGGACGGTCGTGACCTGGGCCACCTGCTCGGGCGTCAGGGTCGGGTAGGTCGTGAGGTCGGCCCCAAAGGCATCGGGCGGCAGGTCGTCCCAGGGCCAGGCGACCGGGGTGCCTTCGAGCTCCGGCCAGGCTTCGGTCAGCATGGCGCGGTAGCGCGGGACCGCATATGGCTGGGAGGTCTCGACCTGCGTGCCGAAGTCGGCCAGCGCGTCCGCAAGCGCCGTGAAACCCGCTCGTGCCTCCGGGTCGTCGATGCCGGCCTCGTCGAAGCCGAGCGCCTGCACGACCACAGTCTTCTGGACGCCGTCGGCATCGATGCTGAAGGTCGTATCTGGTGCGTCGGCGACGTACGGGTTGGGGTACAGCTCGCCGGCATCAGCCAGACCGCCCTCGTCAAAGGCGAAGGTCAGCAGGTCATCCACCTGGGTCGGCGAGAGGTTCGAGCAGGCGTACGCCGGAAGCGGGTCGGAGAGCGAATCGGACGATCCACTCGGTCGGTAGATGGCCGCGTCGTTGCCGTAGAGCGTGAAGGTGGCGTTCTCCATGAAGGCGACCTCCGGCGGCACGAAGCCACCACCCACGGACATGCGCAGGACGATCGCGGTGGGATCGGTCGGGTGATCGATGCTGCCGAGCTTGCCGGGCATGTCCGTCCAGCAGGGTGAACCGGCCGCGCCGTCGGGGCTCGGCTCCGGACTGGCAGCAGCCACCGCGGATGCGGATGTCAGAAAGCCGGCGGTGCCGAGCGCCAGCGCGGAGACAAGCCGACCAGCGGGTGGCACATACGGTGATCGGGTCCGTTCCATCGAGCCTGAGGCCCTCCTAGTGAGCGACGGTCCGACGCCGCTCCCCTGCGGCATGGGCCGCGCGGTGGGTCCGTGATAGCGCGGGATGATATGGGCCCGGACTTGCCCTGTCGAGAGGCTTGTCGCATGGCGACCGGGGTCGCTGAGGGCATGCCAAAGGGGCGTGACACGGGGGCTATCATCGATGGGCCCAACTGGTGGCGCCGTCCTCCTCTGTCGGGAGTGCCCTCTTCCCTGCCGACGACGGATTCGCCGACGCATCCGCGACCGTGCCCGCATGCCGCAGGGAGATCCCATCGCTCGATCGTGAAGCCCACTCCGGGACCGAAGGACGAGATCTGAGCAGCGACAGGAGGGCACGATGAAGCGAGCGATGGTGGCCGCGCTGGCCGCCATATTGCTGATGGCCACGGCAACAGCCGCCCAGGACCAGACACCCGCGACGACCCCAGCCGCGACGGCTGCTGCGCCGGCCGCGGCGGATCCGGAGACGATCGTCCCACGCATCGACTGGGCCAGCGGCGGCATCGAGCTGTCCGCCGATGACCTCCGGCTCCGGGTCGGCGATGAGATCCTGACCGCGCCGGGTGAGGTGCTGCCGCTCGGCAACACCTACGTCGACCAGGGCCAGCTCGAGGCGTGGTGGTACGAACAGGGGTCGCAGCAGCGTCTGAACATCAACCTCGGTCTTGATGAGACCGACTGGTGGATCGACTCGATCTGGACCTACGACCAGCACGACCGCGACAGCGAGTGGATCTTCTTCGAGGATCTCGTGGACCGCACGCGCACGCCGCTCGGCGAAGCCTTCACGGGTGATCTCGATCTGCGCTCGACGGACGCCGACCGCGCGGAGTATCGCTCGGCCGGTGCGGCCGAGCTCGAGCTCGATGGTCTGCGCCTGAGCGCCTTCATGCCCGGCACTCGTCCGGCACCGCTGACCGGCTGCGACTACGTCGTCGATGACGACATCCGGGTCAGCTGGGATGCGTGGCCCGACGGTGGTGGCTCCTGGTCGACGGGAATCGCCGGGCGCCCGTTGCAGGGGAAGGGCGAGCTGCTCCACGGATGGAAGAGGATGACGCCGAAAGAGGCCGCGGCCATCCTGCAGGCGGCCGGGCTGTGCTACCGCTTCGACCACTCCTGGCGCCCGACGCCGCGATTCCAGGATCCACGCCTGAACCGCAAGCTCGAGGGCTACTACGACCGGCGCTGCAGCGCCCCGGAAACGGGCAAGCTCAGGGAGGTGGACTTCGGTCCGGATTGGCCCTCGGGTGAGCCCGACGTCATCGTCTACCTGACCGTTCGCGAGAAGGGAGTGAAGGACTGGCCCGAGCCGCCTTCGTACGGCACCGATTGTCCGTCGCAGTAGAGCCGACGTCGTGGAGCGGGCAGCCACTGCCGAGCGCCCGCCAGGAGAGCGTGCTGGACTTCGACCGGAACGCTTGATCCGGTCGCTCGTCCGAGGAGCGACCGGCACACCAGCACCACAGAGGGAGACCGATGCCGACATACGCCACGACCACCATCCTGTCCACGCTCCTCGCAATGGCGGTGCTCGGAGCTCCCGCTGCAGCCATCGGGCCGGACGGTCCCTCGCCGGGAGCGTCAGCTCCGATGCCGAGCTCGTCGCCGACTGCCACGCGACCCGGCGCGAGCGAACAGGCGGTCACGGCTTCGACGACGCCCTGGCTCCCGCCGATCGTCGACACCGATCCGACCAAACGCATCCAGTGGCCCTCGACGTCCGTCGTCTTCGAAGCCGACGACTTCCGGATCACGGCCGGTGGGCGGACCTTCAGGGGCATCATCAGCCCGGAGTTCGTTCAGTCCGACGCCGGCCTGGACTACCGCGACTACGACATCAAGTGGCTGGAGAACGGTCGCGAGATGCGCATGGACATCAGCTTCGGATCCGATGGCAGCGACTACTGGATCAGCGAGTGGTTGGTCTACGATGGCCGCAAGGACCCCGAGTGGGTCGCCTTCAAAGGCCCGCTCTTCGTGACCCCGCTCGATGAGCCGATGGAGGCGAACGTCAGGCTGGGCAAGGGCAAGGGCAAGCTGGACCTGCGGGTCGGTGGCATGCGCATCCACGCCTTCCACCCGGGCAGCGGCCCGGCGCCACTGACAGGCTGCACGCCACCAGTGCCGCTCGACGCGGACACCATCGCGGCCGAACGGCTCGCGGCGATGCGCGCGACCATGACCGACGACGAGTGGATGGCGTACCAGGAGCGGTTCGGCCCGAGGATCCGACGAGACGGCCAGACGTTCGAGGAGGCCCTGCGTTCACAGTTCCGCCAACAGGTCAGGATCTCCCCCATTATCGAGCCACCTCGTGAGCACGCGGTCGGTTCGTTCGAGCTGGGCAGGGCCAAACTCGCAGGCTGGGTCGAGCCCGAGCATCAGTTCAAGGACACCGGCATCTGGACGATGTCACCCGAGGAGGTCGACGCCCTGCTGCGTGAGTCGGGCGTCTGCCATGAGTTCTCGTACACGTTCGTCGTCCAACGCCTGGGCAGCGCAGCCGCGCTCGGTCAAGAACGTTGGTGCACGGCCCCGCCTCGGGGTCAGCTGGTCAGCCTCGAGTACCGCGAGGACGTCATCAGAGTCGAGGTCCGGGACGACAACGTCCAGGCCGAACGCCAGGTCCCGCCGGCCGGCTGGAACTGCCCGGTCAACGCCTGACCTGGAGTGGACCGCCGCGTCCACATCGCCTACCGTATCGCTGCCGCCAGGCTTAGCGGCGTTTCGGTCCGGTAGACC
>Ga0210085_1000769_pt1 | contig 13201 bp, 9 predicted proteins | sample China_Galinas_PW_5_FD_184866 | JGI IMG/M metagenome (GOLD analysis project Ga0210085, IMG submission 184866) | Wetland microbial communities from San Francisco Bay, California, USA, that impact long-term carbon sequestration - China_Galinas_PWC_D1... | ecosystem: Environmental > Aquatic > Marine... | reverse complement strand
GATTATCAACCGGGAATTTTTGAAGCCACTGCAGGAAATACTGAAGAGACAGTAAAACAAGCTAAAGTCTTGCAGCTAATTAATCTTTACAGAGTAAGAGGACATTTAATTGCTGATCTGGATCCGCTGGGTTCAAAAACGCAGTATCACGCTGAATTAGATCCTTCAAGTTATAACCTTACAATTTGGGATCTTGACAGACATTTTATTACCGGTGGATTTGGAAATTTGAATACAGCCACACTTCGCGAAATATTGAACATTCTGGAAAAAACTTATTGCGATAAAATTGGTGTTGAGTATATGCATATACAGCATCCCTCTGAAAAAACCTGGCTTCAAAATAAAATGGAGCCTGTTAAAAATATTCCAAAATTCAAAAATGAAATCAAAATAAATATTCTAAAAAAATTAATTGCGGCAGAATCCTTTGAGCATTTTATCCATAGCAAGTTTGTTGGACACAAAAGATTTTCAATTGAAGGTTCAGAAACTCTTATTCCAGTTCTTGATTTGATTTTAGGTGAAGCGGCTGAGCAAAATATTAATGAAGTAATTCTCGGCATGGCACACAGAGGAAGATTAAACGTGCTGGCAAACGTCATTGGTAAATCTTATGATTCAATTTTTAGTGAATTCGAAGATATCCAGGATCCTAATTCCATCGCGGGGTCAGGGGATGTAAAATATCACCTGGGAGCGACAGGCAATTATCAAACACTATCGGGTAAAAATATAACTGTATCCGTTGCTGCCAACCCTAGCCATCTTGAATGGGTCAATCCTGTTGTTGAAGGAATGGTGAGAGCCAAACAAACAAGACTTGGAGATCAAAAAAGTCATACAAAAGTAATGTCGTTGTTGCTTCACGGTGATGCAGCGTTCGCAGGGCAAGGAGTTGTTGCTGAAACTTTAAATCTTTCTCAATTAAGTGGATATCGTACAGGTGGTACAATTCATATCATCGTAAACAACCAAATCGGATTTACAACAACACCTGATGAAGCACGTTCATCACAATATGCAACCGATGTTGCAAAAATGATTCAGGCTCCAATATTTCACGTAAATGGAGATGATCCTGAAGCTGCTTTGTGGGTTGCCAAACTTGCATTTGAATTCAGACAAATCTTCAAAAAGGATGTTGTAATTGATTTGTTTGGTTACAGAAGGCATGGACACAACGAAGGAGATGAACCAGGTTTTACCCAGCCAATTATGTATGCTAAAATTAAAGACCATCCGTCTGTAAGAAACATCTATCAAAAAAAATTAATAGAACAGGATGTCATTTCAGAAAATGAAGTAAAAATGATATCAGATGATCTTCATAAACGCATGAGTACGTCAATTGAAAAGATTCGGGAGGAAAGTAAAAAATTTGATGGAGATCAGATACTTGCAGTATCAAAAAATGGAATGAGTTCCGATCATTCACAAACAAGTACATCAATTTCTGAAGAAGTATTAACACAGGTTGTAAATGGTATAACTAAAATACCGCAGAACTTTAACGGGCATCCCAAACTTGCAAAATTTCTTGATTCGAGAAAGAAATTACTGGATGGTTCGCTTGATGCTGACTGGTCATTTGCTGAGTCTATAGCATTTGGAAGTTTACTTCTCGAAGGTACACCGGTAAGGTTAAGCGGACAAGACAGCGTGAGAGGTACATTTAGTCAGAGACATCTGGCTTTTACAGATATTAAGACCGGAGCAGAATATTTTCCATTAAATCATCTGGATGATAAACAGGCTAAACTTGAAGCTCTCGATAGTCTTCTCTCAGAAGCAGCGGTACTTGGATTTGAGTTCGGTTACAGCGTCGTTGATCCGTTAGCGTTGGTTTTGTGGGAAGCACAGTTTGGTGATTTTGCAAATGGTGCTCAGATAATCATTGATAATTTTATTGTTGCATCATTCGAAAAGTGGCAAATACAAAATAATCTGGTTTTACTTTTACCACATGGCTACGAAGGACAGGGTCCGGAACATTCGAGTGCAAGACTTGAAAGATTTCTAATTCTCTGTGCAGAAAACAATTTGCAGGTTTGCAACGTTACTACTCCTGCACAATATTTTCATCTTTTAAGACGACAAACTAATTCCGGATTGAAAATGCCGCTGGTGATAATGACCCCGAAAAGTCTCTTGCGTTCACCGGAAGCAAAATCTCCAAAAGAAAAATTTCTAAAAGGTGAGTTTGAAGAGGTTATTGATGACAACGATATTGAAAAGTCTGAAAAGATTAATCATTTAATAATTACAAGTGGTAAAATTTATTATGATTTGATTAAGCACAGAGAAGCAAATAAAATTAAGGACATTACAATTCTGAGACTTGAACAATTTTATCCATACCCATCAAATAAAGTTCAGAAAATTATTAATCAATACAAGTCAGTTAAAAAAGTTAAATGGGTTCAGGAAGAACCGAAAAATATGGGCGCCTGGAACTTTTTATTCCAACGATTGAGAAAGGATATACCAAAGGATTGTAAGCTTGAATATTCAGGCAGACCGGAAAGCGCAAGTCCTGCGGTGGGATCTTACAGAATTTCCATTCAACAACAAAAAAAATTAGTAAAGGATGCTTTTATTTGATCTGATTAATTGATTAGACGCTTGTTGATCTATTAATTTTTATCATACTAATTCTCTCTCCCATAGAATAATTAATTAATAAACTTGGAGAACCCGCATCATCAAATTGTACCCAGCGACCTTCTTCTTTACCGTTTACAAAAATACCTTCACATTTTTTAGATCCGTTTTCATAAAACCATGTCCATTTACCAATTGGCCTATCATTGTTAAAGTTTCCTGCACATTCTAACCGACCATTATCGTAAAAATATTTCCAGCTGCCATGATTTTTATTTTTATTCATATAACCTTTTACTGCAAAATTTCCTTCCTTAGTAAGCATTACAAACTCACCCTGCTTCAATCCATCCACAACGTTAAACTGCAGTATTATTTTATTATATAGAGTATCTTGCATTTTACCTGTGAAAGGGACGGATTCATTTTCGGAATAAATAAGCGATGATTCTGAAATCACGATCTCATCAAAATTTGAATTATCAATACAGGAATCAATAATAAAAAAACTTATGAGTAGAATAATGATGAAGATCTCAGCTATTATTAGCTGAGTGAAAAGTTTAACCTTGTTAACTTTAAGCAAATTAAAACCCTCCAAAATATGACACGATAAATTCTAAATGATGGTATTAGAATTAAATTCTTTGTGTGTAGATCATAGCCCAATATGACAATAATAAACCAGCAAGGATTGTTCCATTGAGTGGTCTTTCTTTACTTAAATGAATTTAATCGAATAATTTTCGTTTGTTTTGTTCTGATACCTTATTGATGATGATAGCCGATTATGATACAGTAAAATTCAGGAATTTCATATACGACGACAAAATAATTATTGATAAGTCCGAAAAACTATACTAATTCCATTGGCACATTTATTGGCAAATATTCAGTGAATACAAACCAACCGAGGGCAAGTTGAAGGAATTTGAATTTAGACACCATAACGGATATTTAATTACATCAGTTAATCTTGAAAAAGCCACCTTTCAAGAGGCTATTGAATTTAAAAGCCTTATAGATGAAGAAATAGATCAAGGTAATTCTGATATCATTATTTCATTAAATGGCTGTGAATCTGTCGATTCGGCATTTATAGGAGTATTGGTAGTAATCTGGAGAAAAGTCCGAGCCAGAGGAGGATCGTTAAAATTAGTTAAAACAGGTACTTTTAATCATTCTGTTTTGCACATTACAGGCGCTATCGAAATTTTTGACAAGTACGATTCCATTCAACAAGCTATTGAAAGTTACAACACACCTGCAGCATACTCAAGCAATTAATTAAAACTACGTTTTTGAACCTCTTGAAAAATTTATTTTCAGCATATTATAATTTTTCTTAAATCTATCGAATAGTTAAAACCATTCTGACAATATTTTCAATTAATTATTAGTTACAGAACAGGGATGGAAATAATTGGAAGCGAAGATATACACAGCTACCAAGTCTAAATCTGGAAAGAAAAGAAATTAAGATTGTCTTGCACCTAAGATAATATAAGCTGTTACTACAGTAACGATTGTAAATATTATAATTCCGGTTAGCATAGCATTCCTTAAAAATTATTATTCAATGATACACAAGTAATAAGTAAATGTTGAAAGCTTTTACCCTCGCTTTCATTGAAATAGTTTACTTAAGCACAGCAGAATCCGCAATAATTGTACCGCAGCACGTAATAACTTCTGTGCTAAAATATTAAAATTATTGAAGCTTGCAATTTGATTATTTCTATTTTGATACGTTTACAAAATGATACTCATATCTTGAAACACTATCCTCATCGCTTATTTGTGTGGATAGAATATTTGAGATGCAATCTGAAAGCATTAATTTATAGTCAGATAATTTTATATTTTAGAAAACTGCGGGTGTAACTCAGTTGGTAGAGTGTCAGCTTCCCAAGCTGGATGTCGCGGGTTCGAGCCCCGTCGCCCGCTCAGCTATAATGTCGACTTGTTTTTTTAAGCTATAAAGTAGATATTTGTGCCCTCAAATAATGGGAGCTTAGCTCAGTTGGTTCAGAGCACCTGCCTTACAAGCAGGGGGTCATAGGTTCGAATCCTATAGCTCCCACTCATTCTTCCCTTCCTTTTATTTCTATGAAATATTATGTTTACATAATTTATTCTACTTCGAAAAACTTTCACTATATTGGGCACACAAATGATCTTGATGATAGGCTAATCAGACACAATAACAATAGAAACAAGTTTACAAAAGGTAAAGGTCCCTGGGAGTTAGTAATTAGTTATCCTTGTAAATCCAAATCAGAAGCTTATAGACTTGAAATGAAATTGAAATCTTTTAAGAATCCCGATAAAGCTATTACCCATCTGAAAAAGCTGGTTCAGAGCATCCCGACTTCTTGAGTCGGGAGGGTCACAGGTTCTGCCAAAGGCATTCCCAGGTCCATAGGACTCCTTCGGAGAAAGAATCCTATAGATCCAAAACTTTAATAAAATTTTTTGCTTTTGACTAGTACCCTAATTGAAATCTGATAACACCATAGCTAAGATTGCTATTGGTCCCCAGCGTCAGATTTTCCTCGTAGTCATATTGATAAGTTAAATGGAAAATGAAATCACGGAATGGTTCAACTCTTACAGCTGCCGTGAAAATATTATTGTTTATTCTGATTCCATCTAAAAAAATTGCGGTTTCATTTTCAGGAACTGGACCATGACTAATATCAATATCTCCACCAACATTCTTGATCAAAGTTCCAGAGGTATCATACACATTTTCACCTCTTCGAATATATCTGTAATCGAAAGATACTCTAATCCAATCGTTTACATCATAAGACAAGCGACTAAATAATTCATCTGCATTTGGACCAATTGGATGTCCAAGATTTACTCCCCAACCTGTGTATGTGTTTTTAGGATTATTATGTGTGTAAACGTAAGGTCTAATTTTCGTGTATTCTGCAACTAATGTAAGATCGTTGAGTGTAAAAGCTTCATACCAGAACAGACCTAACTGGTAGGCTGTTTTATTTCTGTAATTATCAAGATCCTGCAAATTTGAAAGTATATTTTCATCAAGTAAAAACGTAGCTTGTAGTTCTAAATTTTTAATAAAGTTCGTCTGGATATCGAAATAGAGGTTAGCATTATCTCTATCCTGTAGTGACATTTCAATAAATTTATAAAATCCAACTGGTGTTAAATATGAAATATCTATTCCACGATCTGAGTATATCACACTTTCCCCGATTCCAATTTCAAAAAGATCCTGCAAAGAAAATTTTAATCTATTGAACGCCCAAAATTTTGTATACCTATTAGCAGGATCAAACGAAAAATCTCCGACCGTACTGCCATGAATGGAAGTAAAGTGGACTATTCCATAATCAAAATCAAACTGTAAAAAATCAAGCGATGGACCTAATCCGGATAACATTAGTTTATTACCATACCCATACCCGATAGTTTTAAATTCTCTGCCGACTTGAAATGACAAACCCATCTCTTCAGCCGGTTGCGTATAATATTTTAGATAAGCTTCAGTAAAATCATAGTTACCTATGTTTTCAGTGTTCTCAACCCATTTAAAATTTTGATTAAGTTTAGGCTCGATCAATTCAGCTACCGGTCTGTTGCCAGCAACTCCACCTTTTAGGACCATAAGATTGTATCCCAGATGCTCAAATACAGTTCCTCTGATTCTGAATCCGATATCAAAAAGGTGAGCGTTATTTGTTACCGGCTCAAACTGCTGACCATAGTAATAGTCACCTAACATATTCACAAATACGTTTGCATCCTTATCTGCGTAAGCATAAAAATGTTTTATCTTATTTGTGACTAAACCTTCAAGACTTTCCCCCAAATCTTCATCAGGACTAAAAAAATATGTTGTGTTTGCGGTATCCAAAATTTCATAAAAATCTATTTTATATCTGTTAAAAAGATCTTTTTCAGTATCTGATAACTTATCGTATTTTGATTCAACTATTTCTAAATATTCTTTGACCTGAAATCTGGATAAATTAGGAACATCTTCATTGATGTAAGGAATAATATTTTTTACTTTCATTTGCTTGAGGAAGATGTAAACGGGGCGTTTCAGCGGTACGTTTTCAACTTGCGAAAAAATTGTAATGGTAAAGCCAAATAATACAAGAAGAAGACTTCTGCGGATTAACTTCATAAATTGTTCTAACCTGTTTAAAAAGTAATAATCTAATATAGTAATTGAAGAGTTGAATGAACAATGAGAGTATTTTTATTGCACTTGGATAAGAAAGGATGATATTGAAAAAAATTACTAAAAATATTATTGAACAGCCATTACAGTAGAGAAAATTGCCCTCGCCCTAATGTAATGTTCTGTGATCATTCCGTAATCCAGACGAGTTTGAACATAATTTTCTTTTTGCTCATCGAGAATGTTTTCATCATCATCTATTATTACAAATTCGCTAACCTCGGGATGTAAATCGAGCCAGAGTTTTATTTCCGTTCCTCTATGTGCAGGATGAATTACCGGAGTAAACCAATCGTAATACAGATAATCTAAAAGCTTATTTATTTTGAGTTCGTGCATTAACTTATCAATTGCACCGTATCTCCAGGAAGACGATATGACTATATTTAGTGAAAACTCTTCTATCAATGCCTTAATCAAAGAGACACTATCCGGATTAAACCGACTGAGGCCTGTTTCTTTTGAAAATTTCCTTTTAAAATATTCTTCCGAGATCAGCACTCCATCAATATCAAGAAACAATATTTTTTGATTTTGAGATGGGTCTAATAGAGAAGGGTTCTCCGAATTAATCATTTCAATATAAAAATTACCCTATGTTTTTTCAACATATTCCGGTGACAGATCAGGTAAAACTCTTGGTTGATTATTTGATTGCAAAATATTTCGGGCTTGATAATAACTCTCCTGAACCATTCCCATCAACGCACTCGTCTGTACAAACTTACTTATTTGATGATCCAGCATTTTCTGATTATCATCCAGTATCAGGTAATCTTTAACCTCAGAATGATCATCGAGCCAAAGTTCAATTTCTTTTCCGCGACTTGCAGGGCGCACAACAGGTGTTAACCAATCCTCGTGCAAGTAATCAGTAAAGTCATTTGCGTCTAGCTCATTAACAAGCCTATTCATTGCTCCGTCCCGCCAGGTTGACGAGATTACTATTTTAAGTGAAAATTCTTCGACTAATTTTTTAACGAGGATAACACAATAAGGGTCAAATCTACTTCCACCTTCTTCAGGCTTGTAGATATACTTATAATAAAATCTCGAATTCAGGACACCATCGATATCCAGAAAAAGTACTTTTTGATTCACAAATTGACCCCGTTTTATTTAATTATGGTTAATTTTATTGGAATTTTCAATAAGAATCATCTCCATTAAAATGCCAAACAAATTTTATCAACTAACTACTTTTTTTAAGTGTGTTTGTAATTCTTTCCATATCACAAGTAAAATGGAATTAGTTTGGTGATTAATTCAGATAATTATTTTTAATAACTGCAAAATGTGACGGCAATTCATTTGAATATTAAACTCAAATGAATGATTAAATTGGCGAGTGTCAAATTCGTCGTGCGATGGATTGACTATTAAGAGGATTTATTTTGAAAATGAAAGAGGCTGTCTTTTGACAGCCTCTTTAAATAAATTTTTAATATTCGGTATAGAGCCTACTTCATTAGTATCATTTTATTGGTTTGTACAAATTCACCTGCTCTAAGTGTGTAGAAATAAACTCCACTCCCTACTTCGGAGGCATTAAATTTAACCTCATATTTTCCGGCAGATTGTTCCCCATTCACAAGTGATACAACTTCATTTCCAAGAACATCATAAACCTTAAGAGTAACGAATTGCCTACCGCTTATTGTGTAATGAATATTTGTTACCGGGTTAAATGGATTCGGGTAGTTTTGCGAAAGTGAAAATACTGAAGGCAAAACTTCAACTTCTACAACGTTTGAGTATTCAAAATTTCCATTAAAATCTATTTGCTTTAATCTGTAATAAAGTTTCGATAATTCAATATCTGATAAATGATCGGTATACGTGTAACGACGAAGTTCTGAACTTGTACCGGCACCTTCATTAAAACCAATTGTCCTCCAATCAATTCTATCAGAACTTCTCTCTATTTCAAAACCAAGGTTATTAAGTTCAGTTGCGGTTGACCAATTTAAAACAACAACATTGTCATCAACAGCTGCTGAAAATGAAATTAACTCCACGGGGATAGTGCTTGTAGTATCGGTAATATAACTGTAGTATACATCCTGCTCACCATTAAATGTTGCTGCCCAGGCAAGGTTTGCTCCTGTGCTATCTGAAATCATATCAAAGTAGTCTCCCATCTTATTTTGCTGAGGCCAGCCTAGATGAGGATCAAAACTATCAGAAAGTTTTTGATTTGCTGACCATGTCAATCCCCCATCCTTCGAATTTGAGTAGTACAAAGCTGAAAGGTAAGTTCCAGGATTATCTCGTGTATCGAGCCATATAACATCTATACGTCCAGTTGGAGATGCAGACATAGTTCCAAACCATTGATAAGCAGTTGTACCAGGATCATCATTAACTTTGATCGCAGAACTCCAGGTTGCACCTCCATCTGTACTGCGAGCAAACATAACATTTAGTGGATCAGAAGATGAGAATGGTTCAACTGAAGCTAATAAATAAACATTGCCATGATAGAGGCCTCCGGAAGTATCAACAGCAATTGATGTTTGTCCTAGTAAACCACCGGGATTTGGTCCACCGCCAAATGAAAGATCACCACCGAGATCAACAACAGTCGCCTGATCCCATATTATAGTCTGAAGAGGATTTTTTGCATTAGTTGATTTTGCGACACCAAAATCAAATCCTATTGATCCACCCACATAAAGTTCTCCATCAGGTCCTACAGTTAATGTTCCCCAAAATGGATCATTGGGAATACTTATACAGTCTTCATAACTAGCGCCGTAATTAGTAGAGCGTGTAAAAAAATCTGGGTAGCAAACACTGTAGCTGGAGGTCCAGAAAGCATAGATATGGCCATCACCTTGACCGTTAGTTTTATCTATCGTCATCCATTGCTTATCACCACCCTGCGCAAAAGTACCATTATCCCAGGTAGCACCGCCATCGGTTGATTTAAAAATATCACAGAAAAATTCCGGGGTGTTAGTTAAACTATTATAGTAAAAGGTTCCATTATTATCCGCATCAAGGACAGGATCCGAACGAAATACGCCCGGCTCAATTACACCCGGGAAAGTCCACGTTTGTCCACCATCAGTTGTATAACCATAACCAGCCTGACGGAAACTACTGCTAATGGTATTAAACTGTCTCCATCCAATAACGATACTATTATGATTAGTTGGATCAACAGCTAATGAAGGCTCATTTGCAGCGTCTCCAACTATGTTTTGTCCACTCGCATCAACATTTACCTGAGTAGTAACAATATTGTTCAATCTATAGTTGTACACAGGTGATCTATCCTGACTCTCTCTTAAATCCTGTACATATTCTCCATCTTTAATTTCGTGATGAGCAGTTGGATCCGGTGGTTCATTTTGTATTTGATCTGACACCTGGGAAAAAGTTTGAGTTGAGAAGATTGTTAAAAGTGTGATTAGTATTGTCACTAATCTTATTGAAAGGTTAGAACTCTTTATTGTAAATATGGGTTGCATAAAATTCTCCAAATTTTAATTTCGGAAGTTTTGAATTTTGATTTATTCTAATTTACAAATAATATATCTGTCCTTTCTCAACATATCAACACTAACAATTTGCGATTATAAAATAAAATTATCGATTTTAAACTAAATAAGCCCTGTAAGTTATTGACTTACAGGGCTTTAGCTAAGCGGGGCCGACGAGACTCGAACTCGCGACCTCCTGCGTGACAGGCAGGCGTTCTAACCAAACTGAACTACGACCCCGTTTATAATTAATAATGTAAAATGAATAATGAACAAATCTTAATTCTTAAAAAAACGAATTCAAATATATATGCTGACATCTCTAAAATCAATATAAAATTGATTTAGATTTGACTATATATCATCCCCGAAACTTATTCCAACAGCCTTTGCAGCAATTACTGCCTGATTATCTGACTTTACAAGTTTTTGTCTGGCAATAGCATCCGCAAGATTAACTGCAATAATTTCGTTTCCTTTTAATGCAACCATCTTTCCAAACTTTTTCTGTGCGGCTAAATTAATTGCAAACGAACCAAATTTGGTTGATAATATCCTGTCGTATGGTGTTGGACTCCCTCCTCTTTGCAGATGTCCGAGAACGGTAACACGCGTTTCTCTTCCAGTATTCTTCTCAATATTATCCGCGACAACCTTGCCAATTCCACCTAATTGAATTGGATCAGTTCGTTTCGCATCCGTTCCCTTCATCACCAACTGGCCTCCAATGGGCATAGCGCCTTCAGCGACACAAACCAGACTGAATCTTTTTCCTTTAAGTTCCCTTTTATGAATTTTATCATACACACTTTCCCACGAAAATGGAATTTCAGGAATCAGAATTAAATCAGCACCACCCGCTAAACCACCGTGCAGTGCAATCCAGCCAGCATATCTTCCCATCACCTCAACTACAATAACCCTATGATGTGATGATGCAGTTGTATGCAATCGATCAAGTGCTTCCGTAACAACAAATACTGCAGAATCATGACCGAAAGTCATATCAGTTGCATCAAGATCATTGTCGATTGTTTTAGGTACACCAATTACATTAATTCCCATCTTTGAAAGTTTATTACAGATATGCATTGTTCCATCACCCCCAATTGCAATTACAGCATCAAGATCAAGTGCCTTATAATTACGAATTACATTTTGAGATTTATCAATGATTTCAATTTTCCCATCCTTCTCAACAGGCCAATGAAATGGATCACCTCTATTTGATGAACCAAGGATTGTACCACCGCGGGATAAAATTCCAGATACATCCTCATCTCTTAATTCCATGGTTTTGCCTTCAACAAACCCTTCGAAACCATCAAGAATTCCGAACACGGTCATCCCGTGATCTTGTGCAGGTTTTGTAACACCGCGAATTACAGCATTTAAACCAGGACAATCACCACCGCCAGTAAGTATTCCTATTCTTCTAACTTCGCCATTCTTCGTCATTTTTATCCTTAATTAAATATTTTTTTCGATGTTTTAAAATGAAGCTTTACTAATTTACTTAAAGTTTCTTCACCATAATTTTTAAGCACACTTTTAGCAATTTTTTCAACTTCTGTTGATGATCCTTTCATAATTTGAAGCTTATATTTTTTACTTTGAATATTGAACCAACTAATGACAACATCTCGGGCAAGTATTGATGCCGCAGCAACGGCAGTAAACCTTTCAGCTTTTGTAACCTGCTTTAAATTTATAAGGCTTCCTTTTTGTTGTAGAGAATCAAGTATTATTTTTTCATTTCCAAATTTATCACTGATCACATCTTTAGCATCGCATTTTTGTAAAAGGTTTTCAATTACTCTGGCATGAGCCCATCCCATCATCCTGTTAAGGTTACCCATTTTTTCATAAAGCTGATTATACTTTTCTGGCGAAATGAGAATTACATCGTAAACAATATCCATACTTTTAATTATCTCGGATGCAAATTGAATTATCTGATGATCACTCAATTCTTTGCTGTCTCTTATTCCGACTGACCTTAAAAAATTTCCAGTTTTCTGATTAACGTAAACACCCGCAACTACAAGCGGACCAAAATAATCACCCTTACCTGATTCATCGGTACCGATGTAAGGGTAGTCGGGTTCTGATTCGGTTTTTTCATTATTCAGAAACTTTTCACCAAATACTAATTCACTAACTTCCTTATAAAGTTTTAATTCCTTATTGCCTTGAACAACAATCTTGTTACCTTTTTTTCCAAAAAAAACGTGTAGAGATATCCTATCGGTTTTATTTGAAATATTAATTTGATACGAATATTGATTTCTGATTGGTTCAGAAACTATCAAGCTTTTAGTTGAAAGAGAATTTGATAACCTGGTAATTTGCTTAAGTGCTAGCTGTTCTTTTGTATCGGACAATCTGGTTATGTTTTACTTATTAAATATTGTAAAATAACAAAAATATTGAGTGCGAATATCTTAAAATTAGAGTTATTTTCAAATTAATTTCCCCAACTCATTGACAAAAGACTAAGTAAATTGTAGTTTGTGTCCAGAATATTTAATGGGGTATGTAAAACAAATCAGAATTAAAATGAAAACACTATTTGCTATTATTTTTACATTGTTTTTGACAATGAATGGATTCTCTCAGACTAAAGGAACAGCCGGATTGACTGATGAAGAAATCAATCAACTCTCATCAAATCTTGCGATGAAACTTATTCTGAATGATTCACAAGAAAATGAAATTGTGAGCTTGCTAAAATCTTATAGAAGCGATTTAACAAAAGTAATGGGTAGTTCTGTTAAAGAATCACAGAATAAAGTGATGTCAGCAACTAATGAAAAGATTGTTGTATTATTAGATTCAAAACAGCAAATGAAATTTAATGTGATAAGCTCAGATTGGTGGGATTCGG
>Ga0210085_1000768_pt1 | contig 13202 bp, 12 predicted proteins | sample China_Galinas_PW_5_FD_184866 | JGI IMG/M metagenome (GOLD analysis project Ga0210085, IMG submission 184866) | Wetland microbial communities from San Francisco Bay, California, USA, that impact long-term carbon sequestration - China_Galinas_PWC_D1... | ecosystem: Environmental > Aquatic > Marine... | reverse complement strand
GGTCTGTGGCTCCCAACCCCAAAGACTATGTCCTGCTCCCTGAAATTATCTCCAAAGAACCCCTGGCGCCGGTGGTTCGCCATGGCGACGACCAGTGGTATGATATCGTCAACTGGACGGTCATGGCCCTGATACAGGCCGAGGAATTCGGCATTACGTCTAAAAATGTTGATAAAATGCTCAAAACCAAAGATCCTGAGATCCAGCGCTTTTTGGGTGTGACGCCGGGCCTGGGTAAAGCCCTGGGACTGGATGACAAGTGGACCTACAACATCATTAAACAGGTGGGGAACTACGGTGAAATCTTCGAGCGCAATGTGGGTGTAAATACCCCCCTTGGTCTTGAACGCGGTTTGAATGGCCTGTGGACTAACTGCGGTTTGATGTACGCCGCTCCCTTCAGATAATCGACTTTAAAAAGGTGCCTTGAAAAGGGCACCTTTTTTTATTATTTGATGATATGGAAATAAATTGATCCCCTGTCTAAAAAAAAATTGTGAAGAATATCACATCTGAAAAAGTTCCATTCTGGCTCGATCCTAAAAAGAGAGCAATTTTTTTTCAGTTCATAACGCTTTGCATGGTGGGGCTGTTGGGATACTATCTTGTCTCGAACACGCTGCACAATCTTGAGAAGCAGTCCATTGCCACGGGTTTTGGTTTTCTCCACAAAGAATCTTCCTTTGAAATCGGTGAATCCCTGATCGATTATTCTGCGGCCAGTTCCTACGGCCGCGCACTCATCGTTGGCGCTTTAAATACTTTATACGTTTCTTTTGTCGGCATTATCATCACGGTAATATTGGGCACTTTTATCGGCGTGACCCGGCTTTCCAGCAATTGGCTGGTATCGAAATTATCAGCGATTTATATTGAAGTGATGCAGGACATACCGGTGCTGTTGCAGCTGTTTTTCTGGTATGCCATTTTTTACGAAACCTTTCCGTCTCCCAGACAGGCCCTTCATCCCATACCGGGTGTTTTTTTATGCAATCGCGGGGTTGCGTTTACCGTTCCCAAGGCCGATCCGGCCCACGGTTATATGGCTCTGGCCTTTCTGGCCGGCTGTATTTTCGTTTATTTCATCCACCGGTGGGCAAAAAAACGTCAGGAACGGACAGGTCTGCTTTTCCCGGTATTTCGAGTGTCCATGGGGCTTTTGTTAGGGCTTCCATTGTTAACCTGGTGGATAGCGGGCGCCCCCACCGCATTGAATGTGCCGAAGCTTGTGGGGTTTAATTTTGTCGGAGGTCTGACCCTCTCTCCGGAGTTCATCGCTCTTTTGCTGGGTCTGGTTCTCTATACATCCGCATTTGTCGCAGAAGCTGTCCGGGCAGGAATTCAGTCGGTCAGCAAAGGCCAGACAGAGGCTGCCATGTCCCTGGGTCTTAGACCTCCTGCGGTGCTCAACCTCGTGATATTACCCCAGGCCCTTCGGGTGATCATCCCGCCGCTCACCAGCCAGATGCTGAATTTGACCAAAAACAGCTCGCTGGCCGTGGCCATCGGGTTTCCGGATTTTGTTTCCGTGGCCAACACGACCATCAACCAGACCGGCCAGGCCATTGAAGGCGTGGCGCTGATTATGCTGGTCTATCTTATTTTCAGTTTGCTGACATCGGCCTTTATGAACTGGTATAATAAAAAGGCTGCTTTGGTGGAACGATGAGACCTTTGAAAAACGATCCTTTTTGCCCAATTTCGGCGTCAGGCTCAATTTTTAATCCTCAAAATACTCCATGTATTCCTGTGGTTAAAAATTTCGCCTTCCTTGAACTTGAATAAAAATGAGCATTTTTCAAAGGTCTCACGAAAGATAAATCAATGGCAGATATTGCACATACTTCCAAAAAAGAGGAAATCAGACCGCCGGTGGTCAGTGTGGGAGTTATCGGTTGGATAAGAGCCAATCTATTCAACGGTTGGTTTAATTCAGCACTGACCCTAGTGACGCTTTTTTTTCTGTGGACAACCGCGGTGCCCTTTTTTCGATGGGCCTTCATCGACAGCGTTTGGAATACCACGGGACAGGCGTGTCGCGATGCCAGCGGCGCCTGCTGGTCGATTATTGCTTCGAATTATCGGTTTATCCTGTTCGGGTTCTATCCTTACGATCTTCAGTGGCGGCCCCTTTTGGCCATGATAATCCTCTTTGCCCTGCTTTATTTCAGTCAGAACCGTAAACTCTGGAAAAAGCCCCTGGCGTATGCCTGGATCGCGGGTCTTTTTATCATGGGCCTGCTTTTGAGAGGGGGTCTTTTTGGACTTGCTCCGGTAGAGAGCACCCAGTGGGGCGGGCTGCCGCTAACGCTGTTGCTCTCTGTTTTCGGACTCACGGCCGCATATCCGCTTGGGGTTGTTTTGGCATTGGGTCGTCAGTCTAAAATGCGTGCCATAAAAACACTCTGCATCGTGTATATTGAATTGATCAGGGGGGTTCCCTTGATCAGCCTGCTCTTTATGTCGTCAATTATTTTCCCGCTGTTTCTGCCTGAGGGACTGACCATCAACAAGATTCTCCGGGCCCAGGTGGCCATCATTCTGTTCACGGCCGCCTATATTGCAGAAGTGGTTAGGGGCGGGTTGCAGGGGATGTCCCGGGGACAGTATGAAGCGGCTGAATCTATGGGGTTGAACTATTATTTGACCATGCGTCTGATTATTTTACCCCAGGCATTGAAAATCGTAATTCCGCCGACGGTCAGCATTCTCATCTCTGCTTTTAAAGACACATCTCTTGTGGTCATCATCGCCCTTTATGATTTACTCAAAACCACCCAAACCGTCCTTTCCAACCCGGAGTGGATGGGATTCAGTAAAGAAGCTTATGTTTTTGTGGCCATTCTTTACTTTTTGGGTTGTTTTTCCATGTCGAATTACAGTAGAAAGTTGGAAAAAGAATTGTCGAGGGGAAATTAAGCGTTTTATGGACACAGAATCTTCAGTCACCACGGAACAAACACTGTCTGACGAAGCCATCATAGAGATCGTCGATATGCACAAATGGTTCGGCGATTTCCATGTACTTAAGGGAATCAACCTCACCGTTCATAAACAGGAACGCATTGTCATTTGCGGCCCTTCAGGATCCGGGAAATCGACGCTCATCCGCTGCATTAACCGGCTGGAAGAACATCAACGGGGACGCATTGTGGTGGACGGCATCGAACTGACCAACAATATCAAAAATATCGAGAAAGTTCGTACGGAAGTCGGTATGGTGTTTCAGCATTTCAATCTCTTTCCCCACCTGAGCATCATCGAAAATCTGACGTTGGGCCCCATATGGGTGAGAAAAGTACCGAAGAAGGAAGCCGAAGAAACCGCCATGTATTACCTGGAAAAGGTGCAAATTGCCGAACAGGCAAGAAAATATCCCGGGCAGCTGTCCGGCGGTCAGCAGCAGCGGGTCGCCATTGCCAGAAGTTTGTGCATGAACCCGAAAGTCATGCTTTTTGATGAGCCCACCTCCGCCCTTGATCCGGAAATGATCAAAGAGGTCTTGGATGTTATGATCGAGCTGGCCAGGGAAGGGATGACCATGATCGTGGTGTCTCATGAAATGGGATTTGCCAAGAGCGTGGCCCACCGGGTCCTTTTCATGGATTTCGGTCAAATTGTCGAGGGGAACACCCCCCATGAATTTTTCGAAAACCCTCAGCATGACCGGACCAAGTTGTTTCTTAGCCAGATTTTACATTAGGGACAACCTGTTTTTTTTCGATCCATCGCCGCATTCCGGCGTTCACCAACACTTCAAATGGGTTATATAACCAAGTTTTTACCAATTTCCCTTGCTTTTTCGAGCAATTCCGTCTGTTGGAGGATATCGTTTTTGTCTCTTGTTCCGGCGGCCACAAGGGTGCCCTTAACGTCGTAGTGCAAAAAGGAAAACAGATTTTCAAGATATTCAAAGTAAGGTTTAAAAGAATTTTTATCCGGGTTGCCTTGGGTGAAAACCATAAATATACGTTTCTTTCCTTTTAAGCGAGTGGTAAAATCCGGTTTGATAAACGGTACGAGACGATCCATAAACAGCTTTGTTTGTCCGGATACTTGCCACATGTAGACAGGCGAGCCAATGATGATTGCATCTGAAGCCTGTATTTCCTCGTGCAGCAACTGCATATCATCCTTCGTAACACAGGCGCCGGTTTCCCTGCAGTTGAAACATCCCAAACAAAGGGAGATGTTCATTTCAGTCAGCTTATAAAACGCTGTTTGGGCCCCACTTTCCGAGGCGCTCTCAAGAATCGTTTTAACCAGTTTTTCAGTGTTTCCATTTTTCCTCGGACTTCCTTCTACACCCAATATCTTCATAGCGATCTTTTCCTCCTCTTAAATTTCGGTCATTCAATCACGATGTGAAAGCAGTCATTAATTTTATCATGGTGCGGACCGCCACTATCGGCAATGACTATTCGTCCTGAAGCTGTTTTTGGGACAATTGATAAAATACCCCCCTGTTTTGTTTTATCCCCTTTATTTTTTCACTGGCTTCCAGGGACTTCAGGCAGGTATTCACTTCCTTAACCTGCAACCCCAAAATTTCAGACAAGTCTTTTGAAGTGCACGGACGTCTGGCAATGGTTCCCAAAATGGCTGCCGCTGTGTCTTTGCGATAGGCGAAAAGCGCCTTGTGATCGGGTGGATCCGCGACAATGGCGGCATTTTCCATCTGAAAGACATCCAGGACACGTTCAAGTTCTTCCCGGGTGGCGGTACGAAGCGTTGATATTGATCCGGGTCTGTCCAGTGTATTCAAGTGAACCTGGTCCGGTCTGATTTTTCCGATCACCCGTTTTAAGGCGGTTAACTCCGTTATAGTATCATTCATGCCGGGAATAATAAAGATTTCCAACCATATTTTTCCAGTGTATTCTTGGCGGAACCGAATCAGTCCGTCAATAATTTTATCCACGTGCAAAAGAGGAGAAGGACGATTTATTTTGTTAAATATCTTTTCGGTTGCAGCATCCAGCGAAGGGATGACAACCATCGCATTTTTAATATCTGATCGTACCTGTTTTTGGGAAAATAATGTGCTGTTGGTCAATACCGCCACCGGAACATCAGGAATCCGATCTTTCAAAAAGCGGATAACATCGCCGATTTTTGAATGGAGTGTCGGTTCACCGGAACCGGAAAAGGTGATGTAATCCGGTTGGGCATGATTTTCCAAATAATGGGTCAGCTCCTTTTTGACGGTTTCAAAGGAAACATATTCCTTGCGTTGCAATGTCAAGTGAGAGGTTTTGCCGCATTCGCAGTAGATGCAATTTAATGTGCAGGTCTTCATGGGGACCAAATCAATCCCCAGGGAAATTCCCAACCGTCGTGAAGGTACCGGGCCAAAAAGGGTGTTGTATTGCATTTTTTCCTCAATAGTGCTGTTATATAAGTCTATGATAAATCATACCTGAAGCTCCTTTGAAATCGATTTGTTTCAAAAAACTAAACTTTTACGTTTATTTTGATACCTCAATCACGTAAAATGCTCAATGAGTTTGTGATATCGATAGAGATAAAAGAAGGATAAAATGAACAACAGATTACCGGGAATTTTGGTAACCGGAGCCTCGGGTTTCATCGGGAGGCATTTTGTTATCGCCGTATCCGGGAAATTTCGCATCTTTTGTGTTGCCCGAAGAAGCCAAAAAGAGGCCGGTGTTCCGGAAAATGCGCAAACCCATTGGTTGCAGGCGGATATCACCCAATGGAAAAATCTTCTGAGGGTCCTTGAGTATGTTCAAGAACACGGAGGGACAGACTATGTCCTGCATCTGGCCGGTTATTATGACTTTACCTTGAATGAGAATCCTGTGTATGAGGAGACCAATGTTACCGGCACCCGATATCTCCTCGAGTTGTCAAAAATGCTGGGCGTAAAGCGGTTTATTTTTTCCAGTTCTTTGGCGGCATGCAAATTCCCTTCTGCCGGCAGGGCGCTCACCGAAAAAAGTCCTGTGGATGCGGATTTCCCCTATGCAAGAAGTAAACGACGGGCGGAAGCAATCATTGAGGATTATTCCGAGACGCTTCCATGCTCCATCGTTCGCTTGGCTGCCGTATTCAGTGACTGGTGTGAATATCCCATATTGTATATGCTGCTCAAATCCTGGCTTTCCAAAAAGACGCTTTTATCGAGAGTGTTGGGGGGACAGGGTGAATCCGCCGTACCGTATATCCATATCAAGGATCTTATCAAGCTGTTCCTTAGAATTATAGACATTAGCGCAACACTGCCTCAACTGGCCGTATATATTGCCGGTTCGCAGGGGAGTATTTCTCATATCGATCTTTTTCGAACCGCCACACGCTATTATTACGGACATGACGTGAAACCAATTAAGATGCCCAAGACATTTGCGCGACTGGGTTTGGTCATGCTATCGTTTTTCGGCTGGCTGACCGGAAAGGAGACCCTTGAGAAACCCTGGATGGCGGAGTATATTGACAAGAAACTGACCATAGATGCTTCTGTAACCTACAAGGCTTTAAAATGGAACCCCACGCCGCGGTATCATATCCTGCGACGCTTGTTGTTTATGACCGAAAAAATAATTACCCACCCGAAAAACTGGGAGTTCCGCAATGAACTGCTCTTAGAGCGGGTGGCTTACAGAAAAAGTACTGAAATCTATAATATTCTTGTCGAATTTCGCGAATCTTTGGTCAATCTGCTTGTAAAAGAGGTGATGAAACCGGAAAATAAAGGGCGGTTTCCAAATTACCGTAAAATGGACCAAGACCTGCTGAAATGGTACATTACACTGAACTATCAGCTCGTCTCGGCAACGGTAAGGAATCGGGATCGAGCGATGATACCCAACTATGCGCAGGTTATTGCCTACCGGCGCTTTGTTGAAGGATTCACAGCCAAAGAAGTCAAAGATTTGATGTTTTTGACGGCAAAAACCATGGAAGAATCGCTTCTTGAAAGGCCGGAATTAAAGGATTCGAAACAGCGGGTGGATGACTATATCATTTTGACCGCACAACTTGCCATCGATGAATTCGAAGATACCTATGAAATTCTTGAAACCTATCCGCCTGAACACGTAGCCGCTATCGATACCATAAAATCCGTTTCGGGCAGTCATGATCTCAAGCGGATTGTATTGCAGCTCGAAGATATTTGCAGTGATTCGCTATCGCATCAACTCAGCGGCATATTTTAATGCCCTACGGCCAGTATCCCGCTGGCCGCGGCACCGAGAATAATGACCTCAAGTATCGCTATAATAGCATAAACTATGTCTTTATTTCTCAGCAGCGTCGGTATGATGGCGGCATAGCAGAAAATGGTAACACCTGCCAAGAGGGCAATACCGATGAAATTAATAAAATCTCCGTATTTGACCATACCCAGCCAGGCCCAACCGGCTTTAATTTCTGCATGGTGAAGATAGTCATTGACGTTGTAAGACCAGTACTCGGAAATTTTATCCAGCGGAATATAGGGATCTAAAATGCCGAAGGCATAAAGACCAAATGTAATAAAAAGAATGAGTAAACCAAGGTACATACCCTTTTCCAGTATTTTGGCATAAATAATCTGCTCCGGTGATGCTTTTAACAGATCTTGTGTTTTTTCTTCCATTTATTTTCTCCCGGCCAATAATTCCATGTTTTGCTTGAGTTTAAATTAAAATTAAAATCCAAGTCCTTTGGACAATGCTTTGATCCCGGCAAATGCCAGGATGCCAATGACCATCCACCGGATAAAGGTGGGCTTGGCAATTTTAAGTAGACGGACCCCCACAAAAGAGCCGAACATGATTCCCACCAGCGAGGGTACGACCATCATGGGTATAACACAGCCTTTATTCATGTATATCCATGCTGCGGAAGTATCTGTGATGGAAAGGAGGAATTTGCTGGTGGCCACACTGATTTTCAGGGGTGCTCCCATGAGCAGGTTGAGTACCGGCACATTGGCCCATCCGGCTCCAAGGCCGAACATGCCGGCCATGACTCCGATTAAAACGAACAGGGCCAGCCCTAAAGGTGTCCTGTGTATTTTCCAGTCGATAATCTCTCCGGTGCTGGCTTCCTGGTAAACACCGCAGATTCTAAGCGCTGATGATAAGCGGTCTGCTTGGGGAACATCCGGAAGTGTCGATTTTTTGGCGGTTAGCATTAGAATGCATATACCGAGGATGGTGGCGCCAAGGGCAATTTGAACGATGTTGGTGGGCAGTGCAAGTCCGATCATGGCCCCGACGATGGCGCAGGTGGAAGCGATAAGGGCCACGGGAATCGCCAGCCTTAAGCTGGCAAGGTTCATCTTGAGAAGCCCGGGACCGGCGGCCAGGGCACCCGAAAGGGCCACTAGAAGACCTGTGCCGCGGACAAAGTCCAAATGGAACGGGAAAAATCCGCTGATGATCGGCACATAGAGGACCCCGCCGCCGACACCGCCAAGCACGGCAAGAATTCCCATAATAAAAGTGACAAAAAACAAGACAATCGGCCAGAACCACCAGACATGGCCATCGGCGGCAGCTTCGACGACAGCTTCAGCGGATGCTTCTGCAAAAACAGGTGAAACCAGCACCGCCAACGAAAACAGGCCAACAAACATCATCACACAAAGTTTACCATTTACCTGCATTTTTTCCTCCTGCATTAAGATGTTGCGTTTTTTCTTTGGCGTTAAAATCCGATGCGAAAGTGAATTTCATCATAATGGATATGCATGATAGAGAAGTCGAATTCATTAAAAAAATGCAAGCTATATTACATTTTGTCCAATGTCAATTAAAAATATTTGGAAATTGACATATAACTTGCTTAAAATACAATATTTTATCATTTGTCATTGGACACTGTTGACGTAACGAAATATCACTATATTTACAGGAATTTATCCAATTTATCGTTACAATATGCAACACTTTGTCGGGCCATGCAGTGTATTTTATAAGGCGTATATTTTTGCTTATTCGAATCAGGCGTTGAATGTTCGTTTACAAACTTTTTTGACTATGATAAAGACATATTGAAACATATTATTTTAGAAAAAAAATATGTGACTAAAACATATTGAAACAATCAATCCAGACGATTCAATGGGACGCAGGACGTAAAATTGAAGGAAAAAATTTAGAATGTTAGAATAACACATTTTGGATATATCTGACATTGAAGACTTTACAACACATACAAATTAAAGGCCTATTTGGCGCTTCCATTGAATTGCCTTCTTTGATCGATGAAATTCCTTTAGGCATCGTGGTGCTTGATACCCAGCGGCGAATCGTATTGATCAATCGTGCTTTCGAAGCCCTTAGCGGCTTTTCCATGGAAGATGCAAGAGGCATCCCCTGTTTTCACATCATGCGAACCAAGCTGTGTATGCAGAAGTGTCCGCTTAAAAAGATGGATTCAAATTCCAAATCCATTTCCGTTGAAAGCGACATGATCAACAAAGAACGGCAGTTGATTCCGGTGTTGATCCATCTATCTCCGATTCGGGATGCTGAGGGTAACCTGGCCGGTTTTCTGGAAACCGTTGAAGACCTACGTCCCTTTAAAGAAGTGGATTCCAAAACAACCCATGCCTATGCTTTCCGCCATCTTATCGGAAAAAGTCCTAAAATGATCCGAATTTTTCAAACGCTTCCCTTGCTTGCTCAAAGTGATTCGGCGATTTTGATTACCGGTGAAACCGGAACCGGCAAAGACGTGTTGGCAGAAGCCATCCACCAGGCCTCTGATCGAGCAAAAGGTCCCTTTGTCAAGGTCAATTGTGGTGCATTGCCCGAAACCTTGATGGAATCCGAGCTTTTCGGTCATCGAAAAGGAGCGTTTACGGGTGCGGTGGAAAATAAACCCGGACGATTTCGCCTGGCCCACAACGGAAGCCTCTATCTTACAGAGATCGGGGATCTTCCCCTGCCGCTGCAAGTCAAGCTTTTAACGTTTCTGGATGATAAGGTGGTCTATCCTTTAGGAAGCGCCAAAGGGTTTCAGGCCGATGTCCGAATCATTGCCGCCACCCATCGAAACCTTGATCTCATGGTTAAAGAGAGAAAGTTTCGAGAAGATCTGATGTTTCGGTTGAATGTGGTGAGATTGCATCTTCCGCCGTTGAGAGAGCGGGGAGACGATATTCGACTTATTCTGGATCACTTTGTTAATATATTTGCCACACGATTCAGAAAAGATATCAATGGATTGTCCAAGAAGGTTCTCAAGATTTTACTGGACTACCCTTTTCCCGGAAATGTAAGGGAACTCAGAAACATTATTGAATACGCCGTGAATATTTGTCCCAGAGGACAGATACAATTCACCCACCTTCCGGCCTATCTTTCCGAGGCGAAACACCATTTTGACCGATCAACGCCGGAAGCCGGTGAAGCGTCCGAATGGCCGGCATCATTTGTAACGTCCAACAGCGAACAAAGCGGCCAAAAGACGTGGGCGTCTTTAGAAAGAGACATGATTATAGAAGCACTGGTCAAAAGCAAGGGTCGGCGAAATAAAGCGGCCGATATGATGGGGTGGGGGCGAAGCACGTTATGGAGAAAAATGAAACAATACAAAATAGACGCCTGATAATTATGGACTTAGGTGAAACAATTTGATACTTAAATTTGTCAGGCTAAATTTAAAGGATTAATGCTTAGCAATGGAACAAAAGATTCTCATCACTTTATATGTCGATCAGGTGGCGCCACGCTTTGATTTGGCCACAGAGGTTTCTATTGTTTCAATGGCGGATGACGGCCGTCCCTTAGAAAAAAAGACCGTGGTCTTACCGCGGGCGTCGGCAGAACAGCTCTGTCATCTCATTCTTTTGGAAAAAATAGGAACGGTGGTGTGTGGCGGAATCGAAGATGAGTATTATCAATATCTTAAATGGAAGAACGTGAACGTTTTGGATTCCGTTATCGGTTCTTACAAAGATGTTATGAAACGACTGGAATTAGGAACGCTTCAATCCGGAGATATCATTCGATAATGGGTTGGTGGAGGAAAGATGGCGCTGAATCTTAAAAAATGGTTCCATATTAGAGAAAGTCTGCAAATGCTCACCGATGCAGATTCATCTTCAAGTCAATATCGACTCTTTCAGAGGAATATTAGGGTCTTGATGATTGTGCTGACCATTGTTCCTTTGTTTATGATGGCTTTAATCAACTACCATCAGTACCAGAGCAGCCTCAAACAAGAGATGATCGACCCAACCAAGTTGCTGGTCAGCAAGACTAGACACTCCTTTGAATTTTTCCTTAACGAACGACAATCTTTGATAAAATCCATTTCTTATTTTTATTCTCTTGATGAATTAAGTGATGAAAAGAAATTGAATCACATTCTTTTTATACTCAAAAAGGAGTTCATTGGATTTGTTGATCTCGGCCTTATAAACGGTTCTGACGGTGCACAGATACGCTATATCGGCCCGTATAACCTTCTTGGAAAAAATTATGCAAATCAGGATTGGTTTCAAGAAGTTACGCTTAAGGGCACATATATCAGCAATGTATTTATGGGATACCGGAAATTTCCTCACATTGCCATAGCTGTTCAACGTCTTGAAGAGAACGGAAACTCCTGGATTCTTAGAACCACCATCGACACCACCATGTTCGACAATCTCATCGCAGCTATGGGGCTCGATGCGGAAAGCGATGCATTTATTCTTAACAAGGAGGGCATATTTCAGACCAATTCCCGTTTGTACGGAAAGGTCCTTGAACAGTGTCCTTTAAAGATTCCTGCGGGCGGGAATGCAACGTATATCGATGAACGAAAGGACCCCAACGGGAAAGACATTTTTTTGGCCTATACCCATTTAACGTATCCTGAATACACGCTGGTGGTCGTAAAACCTAAGTCCACTATTTTCAAAACCTGGTATGCACTGAAAAGTGATCTTTTTCTCGTTTTTCTGGCCAGTTCCATACTGATTGTCATCGTGGTCTTCAGGTTGACAGGTATCATGGTGAATCGCATCAGAGAAGCGGATCACAATCGAGAGATCGCCTTTAGAGAATTACAGCACCATCACAAGCTTTCTTCCATCGGCAGGCTTGCCGCCGGTGTGGCTCATGAGATCAACAATCCTCTGGCCATTATCAACGAAAAAGCCGGTCTTATCAAAGATCTCATTCAATACGCCCCGGATTTTGCGCAAAAAGAAAAGTTTTCGACACTGGTGGGGTCTATTTTGCAGTCCGTGAACCGCTGTAGAACCATAACCCACCGTCTGCTGGGATTTGCAAAACGGATGGAGGTTGAGGTTGAAACCCTGGACCTTAACGAACTTATAGAGGAAGTTTTGGGATTTATGGAAAAAGAAGCCCTTTACCGGAATATCGATATCGGGCTGGAATTGGCAAAGGATCTGCCCAGAATCGATTCGGACCGGGGACAGCTCCAGCAGGTTTTTTTGAATATTTTGAATAATGCCATGGCTGCTGTGGAAGACGAGGGGCGGATTTTTATCGCCACCTGGGAAAAAGATGCAGATACTGTCGCTGCTTCCGTCCGGGACAACGGCTGCGGTATGTCGGAGGAAACATGCCGGCATATCTTCGAACCTTTTTTTACCACCAAAAAAGAACACGGAACCGGCCTTGGGCTTTCCATTACCTACGGTATTGTCAAAAAGCTTGGCGGAGATATCGAGGTGGAGAGCAAAGAGCTAGAAGGAACCACGTTTAAGATTTTTCTGCCGAAAAAATCAATTACATAAAACGGAGGCATTGCATGGACCGGATGAAAATTCTGCTTGTTGACGACGAAAAAGAATTTGTCTCGACTCTGGCCGAAAGACTGGAATTGAGGAATATGAATGTTTCGATTGCCACGGACGGTGAGACAGCCCTGGGCTTTGTTGAAAACGATCCGCCTCAGGTCGTGGTATTGGATGTGATGATGCCGGGGTTGAGCGGATTGGAAGTCCTGGAGAAAATCAAAGCCATGGATTCCAGAATACAGGTGATTCTTCTCACCGGTCACGGCGCCACCAAAGACGGCATCCGGGGAATGCAGCTGGGCGCTTTTGACTACCTGATAAAGCCCATCGATATAGACGAGTTGGTTGAAAAGTTGAATGAGGCGATAAAAAGTATGGCTTAGAAAGCCTCTAAAAGTCTGGGTAAAAAGGGGACGACATGAATCACTTAAGACGCAAAGATTTGGTTTTTTTCGGAAAAATAACAGCTGGCATCACCCACGAGATT
>Ga0210085_1000767_pt1 | contig 13205 bp, 14 predicted proteins | sample China_Galinas_PW_5_FD_184866 | JGI IMG/M metagenome (GOLD analysis project Ga0210085, IMG submission 184866) | Wetland microbial communities from San Francisco Bay, California, USA, that impact long-term carbon sequestration - China_Galinas_PWC_D1... | ecosystem: Environmental > Aquatic > Marine... | reverse complement strand
CCACCGCCCTCATGATCCTGTCGTGGGAGGGTGTCAGGTGAATGGAGGTCAGCCGTCGAGCCGCGCCAGACCGGGTGCCAGGTGAATGGAGGTGGGGTCTTCGATGTCACTGCCGCCTTGGTTGGTAAGGACGAAGTGCGGAGCTCGTCTTACCGATGCGGCAAGTGTTGGTCGAGGAGAAACGAATGCCGACGGTTACCGTGTCATCGCGAGGTCAGATCGTCCTGCCGAAGCGGATTCGGGACGAGCTTTCCATCCACGAAGGCGATCGAGTGGACGTACGCCGCGAAAGGAAGCGAATCGTCCTCGACCTGGCGGCGCCTTCGCCGCAGCGCACGAGCTGGCGATCGTGGCGCGGCGCCCTGTCGGGCTCTACCGCCCTGGAAGACCATGTGAAGGAGCATCGCGAGGAAGTGGCGAGTGAGCGTCTGCCTTGACGCCTTCGCCATTCTCTGCGGATTTCAGTTTCAGGTTTCAGCGGCTGAACGATTCGAATCGTCGAGCGCATCGAGGATGCTTCCCAATGGACCCTTCACCGAAGATGATCTTCGTCATCGGATGGCACAAGACGGCAACGACCAGCATCAGCCACGCGTTGTCCCTGCTGGGGTACCCGTGCTGGCACTTTCCCTTCGAGCTGTATCCGTCGATCGCTTCGGGCCAGCCCGACTTCGACCTCTTGAGGCCTTGGAAGGCTGCGGCTGATCTGCCGATTCCGCTGATCTCTCGGGAGCTCCAACGACGGTTCCCGGAGGCGTACTTCTTGATGACCGTTCGCGACGAGGAAGCCTGGCTAGGGAGCGTCGAGAGGATGTTTCGGATTGGAAACCAGCCCCGACCGGAGCTGGGAGGCCGGAGCTTTTGGGACGCTGAGAGCGGACGTCGGTTCACTCATCAGATCCACGAGTTGGCCTACGGGGCAACGCGGTTTGACCGGGACCGGTTCTTGACGCGATATCGGCGGCACAACGACCAGGTGCGGCGTCAGTTCGCAGGCTGGGAAGGGGCATATCTCGAGCTCGACGCTACGGACGGTCTTGCATGGGGACCTCTCTGTCGTTGGCTGGGCTGCCGAGAGCCGAAGGAGCCTTTCCCGCGACTGAACGTCCAGAGCTCGACGGAGTGGGTCGTCGATGGAATCATCGTCGATCCGACCTCCTGAGTTGCCGGCTCACCGCTCGCGTCGCTCTGGCGAGTCGTGCCGCGGGCGATTCCGTGGTTCGCCCCGTTGCCCGTCGCGGAGTGGCTCCGCGGGGTCCTGCCATGCCGGCGGTGGCGTCCGGCGGGTGCTCACCGGCTGCTGATCAGCGCGATGCCGAGCAGCGTCAGCCCCATTCCGACCGCGGTGCGGGCGGAGATCTCTTCGCGTCCGAGGACGACGGCCGCCAGGGCGCCGAACAGCGGCGCGGTGAAGGCGATCGGCATGACCTGCTGGATCGGCGCCAGGCGCAGGGCGGCGTAGAAGCAGAGGATTCCCAGGCCGCCGGCCACGATGCCGCCGCCGACGCCGATGGCCAGCAGCGAGCGCGGCCCGGCGCTGGTGAGCTGGCGGAGCTCCGGACCGCTGGCGAGGCCGAGGACGACCAGAGCGACGCTGGTGCGGAGGAACGCGCCGACCTGGGGCGAGAGATTGCCGGCGTGGAGCCCCTTCTTCTCGAAGTAGCCGCCGAGACCCCAGGCGGCAGCCGTGCACAGCGCGAGCAGGAACGGTTTCATGGACCCTCCGGAGCCTCCGACGGCGGCGCACCGCGAGCCGGGCGCCCTTCGTGACGATAGCCCCGCGGCTGGCTCCTTCCGCCACCCTGGGAGGCGGGCACCGTGCCGGCACGGACGCCCAGGTCACCAGAGCTGGCTGGGGGCGGGCGGCCGCGAACCGGTGGGTCGAGCGGTCAGGTGGGATGTACGACCGCCGCATCGGCCGTACGATAAACCCCATGGGGTGTACATCTGCGGCACGGGTTGTTCGTCCTTCCTACTCGGAGTCAGCCCAGCACTCCTCGTCGTCGCAGCGCAGGACGACGACGGAGGACCCGCAGAGGTTGATGGCCTGCCAGGTGACGCTGGTGTCGTCCTCGTCGGTGACCATCATGTCCCACAGGCAAGCGCTGTGGCCGGAGAAGGAGATGTCGAGGCGCGCTCCGTCCGGGAGGACGTTCTCGCCGAGCATGTCCTCTTCCCAGTTGTCGTTGCCCGTCTCGGAAATGAACAGGCGGTAGATCTCGACGCCGGTCTGGTTGACCAGGGTGAAGTCCTGGGTTCCGGCATGGAGGGGGTGGGTCATCCCGAGGGCGCAGCCCACGAGGACGAGGGCAACCAAGCGTAAGCATCGCGTCATTGCACGTCTCCTTGTAGAGGGCTCGCGCCCTATGAGTAGAGTGGCGCGGAGTCTATACCGTCATCCCATCGCGCCCGCCATCCGGCGAGCGTGTCCGCCCGTTCCTATCCGGCCCCGTGATCACCTCGTGGCCACACTTGCCAGGAGGCCCCATGCCGGAGTCCTATTTCCTGACCACGCGGGACTTCCCGTCCGGTACCCCGCCGTTCGCCAGCTCGACCCTGTTCGACCGCAAGGCGATGCTCGCCGGTGATCCTCACCAAGGTCAGGGACGACGATTTCGACGGCCCGGTGGCCGGGTGCGGCGGCGTGCGGCTCTGGCGGCACGAGGTGGACTGGAGCGTCGATCCGCCGACCACCAGCTTCGCCGCGCTGCCGACGGCCTGCGGCGCCAACTTCGACAACGCCATGTGCGGCTTCTCCAACCGGAGCTGCATCCCCCAGCTCGGCACCACCCAGCGTCTCGACCCGGTCGACGAGCTCCAGGTGTACCGAGCCCATTACCGGCACTGGCCGACCTACGACTCGATCATGGTCGACACGACGGTGGACACGGGTGGAGATCGCGCCGGCCAGCACTGGGTCGAGCTGCGCAACTCGGGCTCAGGTTGGGCGATTCACCAGGAGGGGACCTACGGTCCGGAGGACGGCCTCAACCGGTGGCTGGGCTCGATCGGCATGGACGGTGACGGCAACTACTACACCCAGGAGTATTTCCAGACCACGGGGCGCTTCGACTTCAACACCAAGGTCGGGCCCTTCATCCTCGCCGACTGCAACGCCGACCGGTGCGGCGACGGCTTCTGCGACGCCGCCAGCGGCGAGTGCGGCGAGTGCGGCGTGTGTGAGCGGGACTGCTCTCGCTCGCCGAGCTGCTAGAGGCTCGCCCGTCCGGGCGCCGGCGGGGACCGCCAACTCCCCGCCGGCGATGGCATCTTCGGACTCCCGGCGCCTACAACGAGCCGAGGAAGGCCAGGAGCTGGCGCCGCTGCTCCGGCGAGAGCTCGCGATAGGCGCGCACCGTGCGCCGCGCCTGCCCGTCGTGGTGCAGGATGGCATCGTGGGGGGAGAGGCTGAGGCCGTCGTGCATCAGGTGGGAGCGCGTGCGAAGGCCCCAGAGCGGCGCGGTGCGCAGCATGTTGCGGGTCCGCGCGCCGCCGAACTGGATCACGCCATCGCCGGTGCCGACGTCGTGGAGCAGAAAGTCGCTGTAGGGATGGAAGACGCGGTTGCCGAGCGCGTCCGGCACCGTGTAGGCGCCGCCGGCGACCGCCGTCCCCGCAGGCGCCGTCACCAGGTCGGGCATGTGGCAGGTGGCGCAGCCGATCTGTCGGAAGAGCGCTTCGCCCTGGCGCACCTCGCGTCGGTCCACCAGCGTGGCGTCTCGAGGCGGCGCCTTGCTCGAGCGCATGAAGCGGACGAAGGCCCCGAGGTCCTCGCCCTGATCTTCCGGGTCCGGAACGGTGTCGAAGGCGTCGATCGGGTGCCCGTCGGAGGTGTTTTCGGTTGGCAGCAGCTCGCTGGTGATCCCCATCTCGTTCAAGTAGGCGTCGGCGGCGAAGGAGTGCAGGCTGGCGTGCTGGCACTTCCAGCCGAAGCGGCCGATCGCCGTGGCGCCGTCTGCTTCGAGCACAGGCACCTCCACCGCCAGGCCGCGCATCTCCGCCGGCTGGTGGGAGGCGATCGCTTCGAGCGTGGAGTCGGCGACCGCCTCGACGTAGCCGTCGCCGAGGGTCGAGGTCGAGAGGCGTAGCGCCAGCACGTTGTCGGACCGATGGACGTGCTCCTGGATCGAGGCGTCGACGGCTCGATCCTGCACCACGCCGCCGCCGGCATGGTCGGTGTACTCCCCGTCCCGCCAGCGGCCGGCGCGCAGCTCGGCGACCTGGCTGCTGCCGCCAGTCAGGGGCGTGCCGTGGCACCCGGCGCAGGAGGTGGCGTTGTAGGTCGGGCCGAGCCCGTCCTCGGGCCCCTCGGTCTCCTCGAACGTGGCGCGGTCGAGATCGAAGTCGACCTGCGGGCTGACGCCGTTGGTGAGGCCGTCGAACCCGGTCTCCGCCTCGATGGGAGGGGGAGTGGGAGGGGTGCGCTGTGCAGCGAGCGGGATGGAGGCGAGGTGGAGGACGAGGAAGCCGGCGATCGAGAGGACGACGGCACGGGGGTGACGTGTGCACGCGGCGCGAGCGGCGACACGCGAGGTCAAGCCAGGGGTCATGAGCTTCTCCTAGGTCGTGGACGATGAGGCGTCGTTGGGGGTGGAACCCACGACTGCACGAATCCTTGCGGTGGTTCTCGAAGTCCTTTTGGGGCCGGGACGGGGGCAGGTCGCCATGGTCGGTGAACCCGGTCAGGGGCGTTATACTGGTGTCGTAGCCGAGGAGGTCACCCCGATGCCAGCATCCCCCGCGTCCAGATCCTTCGACCCAGACGCTCCCTTCAAACAGATTTCCGGCGATCCGGCCCTCGACCTGGTCAACACGGTCGACTGGACCGAGCGCGGCCTGGAGAACGACCGGCTTGCCGACTACGCGGGTCTCACGCGATGGGCGGAGGCGACGGGCCTGCTGGAGGCGGACGAGGCCCGGAGTCTGCGCCGCGAGGCCGACGAGCGTCCGCGCGAGGCCGAGGCCGCCTACGAGGCGGCCCGTTCTACCCGCTGGGTGTTCGAGCGCCTGTTCGCGAGCGCCGCCCAGGGCAGCCCGGACCCCGAGGCGCTGGCGGAGCTCAACCTCTTGCTGGCGGAGGCGCTTCGCCGGCTCGGCGTCGCTCCGGCGGCCGCGCCGCGGACGTCTGGTCCGTGCCTGGACTGGAGTTGGAATTGCTCCGGACGGCACCTGGAGCTGCCGCTCTGGCGGGTGGTCTGGCGGGCGGCGGGTCTGCTCACCTCGGACGAGCTCGCCCGGATCCGGCGCTGCGCCGGCAAGGACTGCGGCTGGCTGTTCGTCGACCGCAGCCGGAACCACCTACGGCGCTGGTGTGAGATGTCGACCTGCGGCACCCGTGCGAAGTCGCGCCGCCGCGCCGCCCGCTCCGCCGGCTCCGACGCGCCGCCGCGGCGCCGCGGCTGACCCGCCTGCGTGGCCTGCACCGGTATCCAGTTCTTGACAGGTGGTCGAGCTGTGCGTAGTCTGCACCACTATGAGAAACTTTACTAGTGCAGAGACCCGCCCCGACGCCCGCCAGCCCGCAATCGTCTCGACCCCGGTGATCCGTGCCTGGAGAGGTGCCACGGCAGCCGACCGAGCGGACGAGTACATCTCCTACCTCGAAACGACCGGCTTCGCCGAGTACCAGAAAACGCCTGGAAACCGGGGGGTACTCGCGCTCCGGCGTGAGGTGGACGGCCGCTCGGAGCTCCTCATCCTGACCCTGTGGGAGTCCGAGGAAGCGATCCGCGGCTTCGCCGGGGACGACGTCCACCGCGCGATGTTCTATCCGGAGGACGACGAGTTCCTTCTCGCACGGGACGAGACGGCCGAGCACTACGAGATCGCGTACGGTGCCATCGGCGGCGGCGTCGGTCGCCTCGCGGAGCGCCTGGGCGTCGGCGAGCGCCAGCTCCGCCGCCTGTTCCAGGAGCACCTCGGCGCCTCGCCCATCGCCGTGGCTCAGACCCGGCGCGTGCTGTTCGCCAAACAGCTCATCCAGGAGACGCGCATGCCGATGATCGAGGTCGCGATGGCCGCCGGCTTCGGCAGCGTGCGCCGCTTCAACGAGACCTTTCGGACTCTCTACCGCCGCCCTCCGAGCGCCCTGCGGCGCAAGGCACGCGAGGGCTCGGCGCCCGCGGCGACCGGCGTGACGCTCGAGATCCGCTACCGACCCCCCTACGACTGGGCGTCGATGCTCGCCTACCTCTCGGCGCGTGCGATCCCGGGCGTCGAGATTGTCGAGACCGACGGCTATCAGCGGACGATCGAGATCGACGGCGTGGTCGGCTCCGTCCGGGTCGTCCACCGGCCGCGCCGGCACAGCCTGGCCGCCACCATCCGGTTCCCCGACGTCCGGTCCCTGCCCGCGATCGTCACCCGGGTGCGCCGGGTGTTCGATCTCGGCGCAGACATCGAGACCATCGAGACCCATCTGTCGCGCGATCCGGCGCTCGCGCCGCTGGTGGCGCGGCACCCCGGGCTGCGCGCGCCCGGCGGCTGGGACGGGTTCGAGCTGGCGGTGCGGGCGATCCTCGGCCAGCAGGTGAGCGTCGCCGCGGCCCGCCGGCTCGCCGGGCAGCTCGTGGCGCGCCACGGCGAGGCTCTGCCGAGCGAGCGCGTCAGCCACCCCGGCCTGTCGCACGCCTTTCCCAGCGCGCGCCGCCTGGCCGCCGCGGAGTCGATCGAGCTCGCCATGCCCGGCGCCCGGCGGGCGTCGCTCCAGGCCCTGGCGCAGGCCGCCGTGGCGGACCCGAGCCTGTTTCACCCGTTCGGCAGCATCGACGAGGCGATCGCGCGCTTGCGCTCGATCCGAGGCGTCGGCGAGTGGACGGCGCAATACATCGCGCTCCGCGCCTTGCGCGAGACCGATGCCTTCCCCGCGTCGGACGTCGGCCTGCTCCGCGGCGCGGCCCGGCTCGACGGCGTCCGGCCGAGCCCCCGGCGGCTGCTCGAGCGTGCCGAATCGTGGCGACCGTGGCGCGCCTACGCAGCGCAGCATCTGTGGGCGGCCGACGCCCCAATCACGGCAGCTCAGGAGAGCCCATGACCGAAGCCCTCGTGCTCTGGACCGATCACCTCGCGACGCCGATCGGCGAGATGGTGATCGTCGCGGACGGCGCCGGAAACCTGCGCGCCACGGACTGGACGGACAAGGAAGAGCGTCTGCGCCGCCTGCTGCGGCTCCGCTACGGCAAGGCCGGCTACGCGCTCAGGGCCGTGGACAATCCGAACGGCCTGACCGAGGCGATCCGCAGATACTTCGCGGGCGAGCTCGAGGCGATCGAGGGCCTGCCCGTCGAAACCGGCGGTACGCCGTTCCAGCGGGATGTGTGGCGTGCGCTGCGAAAGATTCCGTGCGGATCGACGGTCTCCTACGGCCAGCTCGCGCGGTCGATCGGCCGCCCCAGGGCGGTCCGCGCGGTCGGGCTCGCCAACGGCGCCAATCCGGTCGGCGTGGTCGTCCCCTGCCACCGCGTGATCGGGGCGGACGGGTCGCTCACCGGCTACGGCGGCGGGATCGACCGCAAGCGCTGGCTCTTGGCGCACGAGAAGCCGGCGGATCACGACCGTCCGCGGACCGGGTGAACGGCCCGGGCTGAACCGCACAGCGTCGAGCTTGCACGAGTCTCCCCGGGCAAGGTGCGCGGGGGGCGGCCGGTGATCCGCTCCACCGTCGGCAGCACCTGGGATTCATCGACCGTAGTGTCGACGAAGAAGCTGATGAAGGCGTCCACGGAGTCGGGCGGCATGGTCGCGCTCATCTCGGCGCGCCCTCGCGTTCGAGGAGCTCGCGCTTTCGCCGCCGCCCCCAGCGGTAGCCGCCGAGCTCTCCACTCGCCGCGACCACCCGGTGGCAGGGCACGACGACGGCGACGGGGTTGGTGGCGCAGGCGCGGGCGACGGCCCGGGCGGCCCGGGGTCTGCCGACGGCGGCGGCCACCTCGCCGTAGGTCCGGACCGAGCCGCGGGGGATGGCGCACAGCGCCTCCCAGACCTGGCGCTGGAAGTCGGTGGCCTGGACGTCGAGGGCCGGAAGCTCGGGCGGCGACTCGCCGTCGATCCGCGCCAGCGCGTCCTCGATCCACGGGGTGAGGGCGTCCGGGGCGGCTTCGAGCGTGGCCCGCGGGAACTCGCGCCGCAGCGCCTCTTCGACCTCGGCGTCGGTGGCGCCCAGACGGACGGCGCAGAGCCCGCGCTCGGTGACCCCGACCAGCAGGCGCCCGAGGGGAGAGGCGGTGGCGGCGTAGCGGATGGTGACGCCCGCGCCGCCGTTCCGGAACCGTCCCGGGGTCATGCCGAGGCGGGCGCCGGCCTGTCCGTAGAGCTGGCGGCCGTCGACGAAGCCGGCCTCATAGACGGCGTCGGTCACGGTCTCTCCCTCGCGCACCAGGCGGCGGAAGCGCTCGAGGCGACGGGCGTTGACGTACTGACGGGGGCTGACGCCGAACCACCGCTTGAAGGTGCGCTGGAGATGGTGGGGGCTGCCGCCGACCCGGGCGGCCAGCTCCGCCAGGGTGACGGTCTCGTCGAGATGGTCCTCCAGGTAGTCGCGGGCGGCCTGGGCCCGCTTCCGGGAGGGCTCGGCGCCTGCCTCCGCCGGGCGGCAGCGAAGGCAGGCCCGGAACCCGGCCGCCTCCGCCTCGTCGGCGGTGGTGAAGAAGCGCACGTTCGCGCGCCTGGGTCGGCGAGCCGGGCACGACGGGCGGCAGTAGATGCCGGTGGTGACGACGGCGAAGACCATCTCGCCGTCCCAGGAGCGGTCGCGGCCCGCGACCGCCGCCCAGGCGGCGTCTTCGTCGATCGAGTTGCGCTGGCTCGGCTCAGTCGCCATCTCCGGAGAAGAGTATCGCTCGGCGGTCAGGGCGATCATCGGGCCCTCTCGATGCGGCAGGCGAAGCAGCCGTAGCTGGGGAACCGGGCCTGGACGAAGGCGACCTCGGAGGATTCGAGAAACCGCTCGGCGGTCGCCGCCGCGTCCTCGGCGGCGACGAGGGCCGCGTCGCGGATCGACCCGTCGTGGCCGTAGGCGCGCAGGGCGAGACGGCGCCGGAAGTAGTCGGTCGGGCCGGCGCCGGCGGCGGGGAGACGGCGCCCGTCGAAGGGCTCGTCCGAGGGCCTGGCCAGGATGTAGACGGGGCCGAACTCGCGGAACGGTCCGGTCTGCTCGTAGGGGCAGTAGCTGGCGAGGATGAGCTCCTCGCCCGGCCGGGCTCGGCGGAGGACGTCACGGCAGGGCTCGCCGCCCTCCCGGGAGGTGAAGCGATGGACCGGCTGGTCCTGGTCGTCGAGCCCTTCGGTGCGGGCACGGTCGAGGAAGGTCTGGGGCAGCGGCTTGATCTCGAGGCTCACGGCGGGGTCTCCTTTTCGGGTTCGGGGCGGCTCCGTGACTGGATGCCTCCCCGTCGATGGTTGAAGGATGCCGGAGCCGGAAGCGGCCGGCTATGCGGTTCTTGCGATCAAACTCGAAGGACCGCGCGCGCCGTGGTATGAAGTCGACCATCATGAGCCCTACATCACCCGAATCGATGATGACGGCCGTCATCGCCTCGATGAAGCAGCGCACGGGCCGGTCGGTGGAGGAGTGGGTCGCGCTGGTCGAGGCGAGCGCGGTCGATCCCCTGGATCAGAAGGCGGTCCGCCGCTGGCTCAAGACCGAGCACGGCGTGCCGCAGAACTCGCAGTGGGCGATCGCCGAGGCGGCCGCCCGGGCCGCCGGCTGGGAGCCGCCGGACGTCGAAGAGCTGATCGCGGCGCAGTACACCGGGGCGAAGGCGGCGCTGCGCCCGATCTTCGACCGGTCGCGGGAGATCCTGGAAGCCCTGGGCGACGACGTGGCGGTCGAAGGCCGCTCGACCTACACCCCCTTCGTCCGGCGACGGCAGTTCGCGGCGATCGCCGCCGCGACCCGCACCCGCGTCGACGTCGGCCTGCGCTACACCGACCCTCCCGCCTCGGAGCGCCTGGTTGCGGCCCAGGCCCCCGGCCAGGCGACCCACAAGCTCTCCCTGACCTCGGTCGACGAGATCGACGGCGAGGTCGAGCGCCTGCTCCGCGCGGCGTACGAGCAGAACGGCTGAGCCCGGCGGAATCCCTCTGAGGAGGGGCCGGCCACGTCCAACCCTCCGACTCGCGTCGCGCGTCCGAAGGCGGTGTAGCCGACCGCGAGCGCACTGACGACGCGCGCTCGGGCGGTCACGAGCTCTCCTCCCGAGGCGGCGCCGCGAAGCGCTCGAACAGCTCGATCTGTCCGGGGAGGTCGACGTCGACACCGCGCCGGGCCGCGATAGGCTTTGTCGAATGAGCGAGATCACCTCTGGTCCGCCGCCGGCCGGCGACGAAGGAGGAGAGCGATGATCGGGCGCGAGCGGCGAGGATGGACCACCCCGGTGACCGCCGATCCCGGCGAAGGCGTCGTGCGCCGGCGGCGGCGGGTGTGATGGGCGTGGGCGGTTCGGTGCGGCGCGTCGGAATCTGGCTCCTCTGCACGCTCGCGACGTCCCCGGTCGCGGCAACCACCGCGGCGTCGGTGGGAGTGGACGTCTCGGTCGACCGGCCGGGCGTCTACGCGGTCGACCTGGCGCGTCTCCGCGAGCTGACCGGCGCCGACGGTGACGTCGGGGCGGCCGGGTGGCGTCTCGAGCGCCAGGGCCGGACGGTGCCCGTTCGGATCGAGGACGGAGCCGCGGAGGGCGCCGGGCGCGTGCTCTTCGTCGCCGACACCGGCATGTTCCGTCCGACCGACCCGCGCGACGCCCGCCCGCTGCGAGTCCTCCAGTGGACACCCGGGGGTGAGTCCGCGGCGAGCGACGGCGGCGCCTCGAGAATCGAGACGATGGACACGGCCGGGACGACCGAGGAGCCGGCCGCGGTGGAGAGCCTGGGCCGCGCCACGGTCCGGCGGCGGCTCCACCTGGAGCAGGACGTGCTGCGCGCGGCGGTCACGGCGGGTGACGCCGACGCCGTCGACACCCTCTGGTTCTGGGCGACGCTCACCCAGCAGAGCTCGTCTCAGCTCGAAGTGGAGCTGGGGCCCCTGGCGGATCGGTGGACGGACGGTCCGCCGGATCGGCTGGGCCTGGACGTCACGATCCGCCTGCTGGGCTGGTCACGGTCCTCGCGGCCGGAGGGGATGGCCCAGCACCACGTGGACGTCTACCTGAACGGCGAGAAGATCGGTGAGAGCCGGTTCGACGGCCGGAAGACCGTCAGCTTCCATGCCGCCGACGTTCCGGCGCGCCTGCTCGACGCAGGGTCCAACGTGCTCCGGATCAAGGTTCCCGAGCGACCGGTCGAAGGCAGCCCGGACCCGTTGCTCGACATCGTCTACCTCGACTGGGTCGACGTCAGCTACCGGGTCCGGTCGCCGCTCGCGGACGCTGACCGCCCCCTGCTCCTCGACGCCTCGCCGACGGCGCGCTGGCTGTCCGATCCGGGCGGATCTCCGGCGAGCCGGCTGTTGGCGGTGACGGCGGGCGGAGCCTGGACGGTGCCGCGCCGTCCGGAGGGCGGGTGGCTGCTGCCGCCGACCGAGGAGGCCGAGGTGTGGATCGTCGACGAGGACGACGTCCGCGCGCCGCTCGCGATCGAGCCGATGACCACCGGCACCCTGTCGGTGCCGGTGGATACCGAATACTTGATGATCGCACCGCCCGACCTGCTGGCGGGGGCGGAGCGCCTCGCCGGGCTCCACCGCCGCCTCGGCCGCAAGGTGACGGTGGTCGACGTCGACGCCGTGTTCGACGGGCTCGGCGGCGGCGAGCGGAGCCCGGAGGCGATCCGGCGCTTCCTGCTCGACCAGAGTGAACGCTCGGACCGGCTCCACTGGGTGCTGCTGATCGGGGACGCCGACTGGTTCACGCCCGATGACCGCTGGCCCTCCCATCGGCCGGATCCGGACAGTCGCAACCGGATCCCGGGCTGGACCTACCTGTCGGAGTACGGCCCGGCGGTGAGCGACCACTTCTACGCCGTGGATCCGGAGGCCGAGGCCGTTCCCCGGTTCGCGATCGGCCGCCTGCCGGTGGTCGATCCGGCCGTCCTGGACGGCTACGTCTCGAAGGTCGTCGCGTGGGTCGACCGGGCGCGGCGACCGGTGGCGGGCCCCCTGCTGATGCTCAGCGACGCCAGCAAAGGCTCCCTGCTTCAGCAGCGCAGGCTCCGCAAGAAGCTCGCTGATCTACCCGTCGAGCTGACCGCTCCGGGGACGACCTCGGGCGATCCGGCGCTCGACGCCGCCGCCGTCGCGGCGTTCGACCGGCATCCTCCCCTGGTCTACTTCGGGGGCCACGGAAGCCGGTTCATGTGGGAGCTGGGGGAGCCCGGTCAGCCCTCGCCGGAGTCCTTCTTCGACCTCGACGACGTGGCGAAGATCGAGCCGACGGTCGACCAGCCGGTGGTGCTGAGCATGTCCTGCGCCACGGCGCCGTTCGACCATCCGACCGCGGGCTCTCTGGGGGAGACGATGGTGTTGAGCGGCGACCGGGGAGCCGTGGCGTTCATCGGCGCCTCGGCCGCGCTCCACACGCCCCCCCGGTTCGGGGAGGCGCTGGTGAGGGAGCTGCTAAAGGAAGAGACCCTGGGAGACGCCGTCGTCGCCGCCAAACGGCAACTCGGGCGCGCCAGGGTCTCTTTCCTCTACAACCTGCTGGGCGATCCCGGCTTGCCGCTACAGCCGGCGGATCGCCAGGAAGGCCGCACCGAGGAGCATCAGGGCCATCACGATCTGGCCGAGCTCGGAGGTGGTCGGCACCTCGAGGATTGACTGCGCCGTGATCGCGACGGTCGCGGTGTCGTTCCCACCGTTCGGGTCGGAGACGTTCGAGCTCACGGACAGCACCACCGGATCAGTTCCCGCCGAGTCCGCCTGAGCGACCACCGAGAAGGACGCCATGCCGCCGGCGGGGATCGTGCCGAGCGTGCAGGTGGGCACGCCGTTCGGATCTTCGGCGCAACCGATGGTCGAGTCGAAGGTCGTGTTCGGCGGCAGGGTGGTGGTCACGACGACGCCCGTGGCGTCCGACGGGCCGTTGTTGGTCACCGTCACGTCGATGGTGAACATCTGGCCGACGACCACCGGGTTCGGCGTCGCAGTTCCGCTGACCGAGAGATCGGCGCTCGGCGTCAGCGTGTCGGTGTCGGTGGCCGAGTCGTTGGCCATGTTGGAGTCGGTCAGGCTGGACGTGACCGTCGCCGTGTTGACCAGGTTGCCGGTCGCGGCG
>Ga0210085_1000766_pt1 | contig 13207 bp, 13 predicted proteins | sample China_Galinas_PW_5_FD_184866 | JGI IMG/M metagenome (GOLD analysis project Ga0210085, IMG submission 184866) | Wetland microbial communities from San Francisco Bay, California, USA, that impact long-term carbon sequestration - China_Galinas_PWC_D1... | ecosystem: Environmental > Aquatic > Marine... | reverse complement strand
AGCGACCAAGGCGCGCGCCGCGGCGATGTCCGCCCACAGCGTCGCCGACACCTCGAAAGCCGAGTCCCAGCTGAGCGGCGCCCTCACCGACCTGCGCGCCGTCGCCGAGAACTACCCGACCCTGCGCGCCACCGAGAACTTCCAGCAGCTGAGCCGCAACCTCGCCGAGCTGGAGGACGAGATCCAGGCCTCGCGGCGGATCTACAACTCCAACGTCCAGTCCTACAACACCGACATCGAACAGTTCCCGGGCTCGATCGTCGCCGGCATGGGCAACTTCACCAAACGCGAGTTCTTCGAGATCGAGAACCCGGCCGAGCGCGAACCGGTCCAGGTCAGCTTCGACAAATAGCGTTGCCTAGAATGGGCGGCATGACCGAGACCAAAGAGGCAACGCTCTGGATCTGCGAGAGCTGCGGGTTCATCTACGACCCCGCGATCGGCGACCCTGACGGCGGGATCCCGCCGGGCACCGCGTTCGAGGACATCCCCAGCGACTGGTTCTGCCCGGTCTGCGGGGCGCGCACGTCCGAGTTCCGCCCGCTCGAGCCGGGCGAGGCCTGAAGCGGATCCGGGGAGGGTTCCGCCGAAAAAGTACAAGACGCTCCACCCTCCCCCGGATCCGCTTCAGCCGTTAGGGTTGGCTGGTGAGCCAGTTCGACTACGACTGGATTGTCGTCGGATCGGGATTCGGCGGATCCGTCTCGGCCCTGCGCCTGGCGGAGAAGGGGTACCGGGTCGGCGTGCTCGAGTGCGGCCGGCGCTTCGGCGACGACGACTTCCCGAAGTCGACCTGGGATGCGCGCCGCTACTTCTGGGCGCCGCGGGTCGGGTTCCGCGGGATCTTCCGGATCAGCAACTTCAAGGACGTCTCCGTGGTCAGCGGCTCCGGCGTCGGCGGCGGCAGCCTCGGCTACGCCAACACCCTCTACGTGCCGCCCTCGCAGTTCTTCCAGGATCCGCAGTGGGCCGACCTCGAGGACTGGGAGCGGACCCTGGCCCCCCACTACGAGGAGGCACAGCGGATGCTCGGCGTCGTCGTCCACGAGAACGACGATCCCGCCGACCAGCTGCTGCGCGAGCTGGGCGAGGAGATGGGGGTCGGCGACACCTACCGCAAGACGCCGGTCGGGGTCTTCCTCGGCGAGCCCGGGGAGACCGTGCCGGATCCCTACTTCGGCGGCGAGGGGCCGGACCGGACCGGGTGCACGCAGTGCGGCCGGTGCATGGTCGGCTGCCCCCACGGCGCCAAGAACACGCTGGTCAAGAACTACCTCTGGCTGGCCGAGCGCCGCGGCGTCGAGGTCACCGCCGACCGCACCGTCACCGACATCCGCCCGCTCGACGGGGTCGACGGCAGCGGCGGCTACGCGATCGCCAGCGAGCGCTCCGGGATGCTGCGCGGCCGCGGCCGGCGCACGGTCACCGCCCGCGGCGTGATCGTCGCGGCGGGGGTCTCCCCCCGCCTCGGCGAGCTGGTGCGGACCAACAGCGAGATGATCCTCGCGGTCACCGTCCCCGAGGACTACCCGGACGACCTGACCAAGCGGGTGGCGATCACCTCCAGCATCTACCCCGACCCCCACACCCACATCGAGACCGTCACCTACGGCAACGACGGCGATGCGATGAGCACGCTCTACACGCTGCTGGTCGGCGACGGGACCAGGCTGACCCGGCCGCTGAAGCTGCTCGCCCAGATCCTCCGCCACCCGGCGCGCTTCGCCAAGCTGCTCTGGCCGAAGGGTTGGTCGCGGCGGACGATCATCCTGCTCGTGATGCAGACGCTCGACAACGCGATCGCGCTGCGGCCGAAGCTGAAGCGCTCCGGCGAGGTGCGCCTGCAGACCGAGCAGGATCCCGAGCGGCCCAACCCGACCTTCATCCCGGTCGCCAACGAGGCGGCCGAATGGTTCGCCAGGCGCACCGGCGGGGTCGCCCAGAGCTCGACGATGGAGGCGCTGATGAACATCCCGACCACCGCCCACATCCTCGGCGGCGCGGTGATCGGCCACGGCCCCGAGGACGGGGTGGTCGACGGCCGTCAGCGCGTCTTCGGCTACGAGAACCTGCTGGTCTGCGACGGCTCCGCGGTGCCGGCCAACGTCGGCGTCAACCCGAGCCTGACGATCACCGCCCTCGCCGAGCACGCGATGTCGCAGATCCCGGACGCCGGCGATGCCGACGAGCCGCGCCACCCGCAGGCGGCGCGGCCTTCGGCGTCCGGCCGTTACGCCGCGTAGCGCTCCGCCACGTAGTCCCAGTTGACGACGTCCCAGAAGGCGTCGAGGTAGGCGGGACGCTTGTTCTGGTACTTCAGGTAGTAGGCGTGCTCCCAGACGTCGCAGCCCAGCAGCGGGGTCTGGCCGTCGGAGATCGGCGAGTCCTGGTTCGGGGTTTTGGTCACCGCGATGCTGCCGTCGGCGTTCTTCACCAGCCACGCCCAGCCGGAGCCGAACTGGCCGATGCCGGCGTTCTTGAACTCCTCCTTGAAGGCGTCGAAGGAGCCGAAGGTGCTGGCGATCGCGTCGCCCAGCGCGCCGCCGGGCTCGCCGCCGCCGTCGGGGCCCATCATCTGCCAGAAGAGGGTGTGGTTGCTGTGGCCGCCGGCGTTGTTGCGGACCGGGCCCTGCTTGTCGGCGGGCAGGCTCGAGAGGTTCTTCAGGACCTCCTCGACGTCCTTGTCGGCCCACTCCGTCCCCTCCAGGGCGCCATTGGCTTTGTCCACGTAGGCCTGGTGGTGCTTGTCGTGGTGGATCCGCATCGTTTCCTCGTCGATGTGCGGCTCCAGCGCGTCGTACGCGTATGGAAGATCCGGTACCGAGTAGGCCATTGAGTTCTCCTTGTTCGCTGTTGGAAGTTCAGGCGGAGCCTAACCGCCCCGGACTCCCGATTACCCGCGGGGAGGCGACCTAGTCGCCGAACCGCGCCCGCGGCACGACACCGGGGTCGCCGCCGGTCCAGGCGTTGAACCGGTACCAGGAGGGCTTCGCCTCCCGTTTCGTCGTCAGCAGGCCGGCGGAGCCGCAGAACAGGCAATGGCCGCCCTCGTCGCTCCACGTGTACCACCAGGCGCCGCCGATCCGCCAGTCGCGGCGGTGTCGGGACAGCATGCGGAAGGAGCGCGTCAGCTGGTTCGCCTGGCCCCGGAGACCGCGCTCCCAGCGGCTCGGGCCGCTGCGCGAGCCCCAGCCGAGCTCGGTGATGTAGATCGGCGTGCGGGCGTCGTGGAACCTGCGCATGATCCGGCGCAGGTTGCGCAGCTGCCCCCGCATCCCGCGGGCGTCGGCGACGTAGGGGTGCAGCGCGACCCCGTCGAAGAACGGCTTCACCCGGCCGGCTCTGTAGATCCCGGCGAGGAAGGCCCCCGAGCCGACGTTCGGTGGAATCTGCAGCGGCCGCCCGAAGAGCCCGCCGGCCAGCACCTTCGCGCCCGGGTCTCTGCGGTGCAGGATGCGTCCGGCGATCCGCAGCAGCAGCGCGTAGGGGCGCGGTTCGGGATCCTTCATGTAGCTGACGATGTTCTGCTCGTTCCAGATCTCCCACTTGTCGAACGGCAGGTAGGGAAGGTCCAGGTGCCTCCGCCAGAACGTGCCGCCGTCCCCGTAGCGGTGGACCGCGGCGCGGACGAAGTTGGCCCAGGCCCGGCGCTGCCGGGCGGTGCGCACGGGCAGCTCCCTCAGGTCCGAGGCGACCCAGGCGGGCGAGCCGTGGATCACCGGGAAGATCCGGATTCCCTGTTCGGCGGCCAGTTCGACGTCGCGGTCGAGCTGGCTCCATTCGGTCGGGCGCAGCCGCGGGCTGACCTCCTGCACCGCGGGCCAGGCGAGCGGCAACCGCACGCTGGTCACGCCCGCTTCCCGCATCAGCTCGTAGTCGGATTCCCTCCCGGTGGTCTCGGGCGCGATCCCGACGAAGCCGGGCGGCAGGCCCGCGCGCGCGGGCGCGGGCGCCAGCGCGCTGAGCAGGAGGGCGAGGAGTACGAGGTGCTTGCGGGTCATCTCAAGTCTGGAACCGGCGCGCGTCCCAAAGTAGCGCCCAGCGCCCCACGCCGCGCCGCGATCGCCCGCTCTGAGATAATCGCCTCTCTCGGGGCGTGGCGCAGCCTGGTAGCGCGCACCGTTCGGGTCGGTGAGGTCCCCGGTTCAAATCCGGGCGCCCCGATTGTTGTAGCACGGATCGTGCTACATTCGTATTGTGAATCGTTCGCTTCACGTTCGCCTGGACGACAGTTCGGCGGCGGCCCTGCGGATCGTTCGGGAAGGCTCCAAGAGCGATTCCGAAGCAGTTCGCACCGCCCTTCTGGAGTCCGCCGCCCGCCGTCGGGCGCGCTCGTCAATCGCCGCCGAGGTCGAGCGACTGGCCGCCGACGAGGCCGACCGGACCGAGATGCGGGTCATCCGCGAGCAGATGGCCGAGTTGGCACCGGATCCGGTCGACTAGGTGGTTCGCGGCGAGGCCTTCCGGCTGCCGTCCCCTCGAGGTACCCGGGGACGGGAGCAACGGGGCGCCCGCTACGCCGTCGTGGTCCAGGCCGACGAGTTCATGGACCTGAGCACGACCCTGGTCGCTCCCACCTCGACCAGCGCTCGGCCGGCGACCTTCCGCCCGACGATCTCATTGGACGACGCCGAAACGAGGGTCCTCGTCGAGCAGACCACGGTCGTCGACCCAGAGCGCCTGGGGCGGTCCGCCGGACGCCTCGACGCCAACGAGCTTCGAGCCGTCGACGAAGCGCTCGCGCTGGTCCTGGGCCTCTAGGGCGCCAGCTAGCCTCGATCCACCGGTAAGCACCTGAGGAAACCATCCGGAAGCGTCCTCTTGGGTCTTGAGAATGCGGTTTGCGAAGACCCATTCCCCGACCCAGGAGGACACCCGGAAGGTGAAGACACAAACGACGCGCCAAACCGTAGAAGTCAGGGCGGACGGCGAGGGGCTCGTCTCCCACGCCGGGGCTTTTCTCCTGGTCGAGCTGGCCGACCGGCTGGACCTCACCGCCGCGCTCGCCGAGGCGATGGCGCCGACCCGCGAGCGCCGCTCGGCCCACGACCCCGGCGTCGTCGTGCGCGACCTCGCCGTGGCGATCGCCGACGGCGGCGATCACGTCTCTGACCTCGGAGTCCTGCGCGGCCAGGAGGCCTTATTCGGGGCGGTGGCCTCGGAGACGACGGCCCACCGGGTGCTGAAGTCGGTCGACGCCGATCTCCTCGAAGCGCTCCGCGCCGCCCGCGCCGTGGCGTTGGCCATGGCCTGGGACTCCGGCGCCCGACCCGAGGAGCTGATCCTCGACATCGACGCTTCGCTTCTGATCACCCACTCCGAGAAGGAAGGCGCCGCCGGCAACTACAAGGGCGGCTTCGGTTTTCACCCGTTGCTCTGCTACCTGGCCGAGACCGGCGAGCCATTGGCCGCGATCCTGCGGCCCGGCAATGCCGCCGCCCACACCGCAGCCGATCACTTCGAGGTGCTGCAGCTGGCGCTCGAGCAGCTACCCGAGGCCGATCTCGATCGCGAGATTCTCGCCCGCGCCGACATCGGCGGGCGCACCCACGCCTTCACCTCCGACTGCCGCTCGGCGGGCATCCGCTTCTCGGTCGGCTACGAGGTCGACGAGCGGGTCCGCGAAGCGATAACGGAGCTGCCCGATTCCGCTTGGCAGCAGGCGAGCGACGGTGAGGGCGGCGAGCGCGAGGGCGCCCAGGTCACCGAGCTCACCGACGATCTCGACCTCTCGAGCTGGCCGCAGGGCACCCGTCTGATCGTCCGCCGCGAGCGCCCCCATCCCGGCGCCCAGCTCTCGGTCCTCGACTGCGAGACCGGTTCCCGCCACACCGCCTTCATCACCGACCAGGGCGACGAGGACATCGTCGCCCTGGAGCTGCGCCACCGTCGCCGGGCCCGCGTCGAGGACGCGATCCGGGTCGGCAAGGAGACCGGGATGCGCAGGATGCCCTTCGCCGCCTTCGCCCATAACGAGGCCTGGTTGGAGGTCTCCCTGCTCGCGCAGGCCCTGTTGCGCTGGGCGGCCCGGCTCTGCCTGGAGGGCAAGCTCGCCCTGGCCGAGCCCAAGCGGGTGCGCCAGCGCCTTTTGCACGTCGCCGGGCGCCTGGTGCGCTCGGGTCGGCGGGTGAGCCTGCGGCTGCCGCGAGGCTGGCCGTGGGCGGAGGCGCTGGTCGCGGCGTTCGCGCGACTGCGGGCGCTGCCGGCCGCGTCGAGCCCGTAGCCCACTGGCTCGCTCCCAGCTTCAAGCCTTCTCGCCGCAGCTGCCGATCGCGGCCTGCCCGAGAACGGGCGCTGGCGCCCCGATTCCTCGGCGACTGACCTTGAAGAAGTACCAGGACGGCTCCGCCGAACCGCCTTTGCGCTGTTACCTACCTCAAGCCACCACTCCTCACCCTGCGGGATGAAAATGGTGGATCGAGGCTAGGCAGCGCGCTGACGCTTCTCGCGCGAAGCAGGAGTGAGACCCAGCGCGAGGTTTAGTCAGCTCCCCGCTCCGAGCGATTCTCCTCTTGCCATAGCGCATCGAGATCACGCGCGCCGTGGATCAGGCCGAGGACGTAGACATCGGAACCCTCGATCTCGTAGACCAGGCGGTAGCTCCCGATGATCAACTCGCGTACCGCCGGCTCCTCCAGCTCGGGAACCACGCGCCCTCGCTCGGCCATCTCCTCAAGCGATCTGGCGCGGTCGCGGACGCCTCGCACGAGCGCCGCCGCGTAACCCGGAGAGTCCTCGGCGATGTAGTCGGCGATGCGCTCGAGGTCTCGCCAAGCGGTCTCGGTCCAGGCTACTCGCCGAGCCACCGGGTCAACCGCTGCTCGACCTCGTCCTGGGGCAGGACCCTCGCCGCCCTGACGTCTTCGCGGCCGCGCCTGAGGCGCTGCAGGACGTAAAGGTGGTACTGGATATCCTCAAGCGAGGCCTCCTCGGGGAGGCCGTCGAGGACTCTTCGGGCGTCCTGTTTCGCGGTTGCCATCGCATCCAGGGTACCGCCCGGCGCGGTGGCCGCAAGGGCGTCCGGACCGTGGGTTGCCCCGGCATCCCTGACGCCGGTCAGGCGCCGGGCTGCGCTTGCCACTTAGCCGACCCCTTTTCGCGCAGGGCGGGAGCACTACGCCGTCCGCTGCGGGTCCAGGCTGACGCGGCTTTCCCAACTACCCGCCCAACGCCGGTACGACCTCCCGCGGGTCGACTATCTCAACGCGATCCTTGATGTAGCCCGCGTAGTCGGCAACCGTTTTGAATTGTTCGCGACCCAGGGCCCCGCGGCTGGCGAGGAACCGGTCACGGTGCGCGCGACCGACGACATACATGTAGCGGCGTTTGCTCGTCTCGGCCCGTCACGAGATCATGCTCCGGGTCACTATTGCCGGCGCCGAGCGACACCGATTCGATGCGCTCGAACCGCCCCAGGATGTGCGGAAGGGCTACGAGCATCCCGACGGCGTGGATCACAACATGGATCTGCCCTCCGACCTGGTCTCCCCCCTTTCGGGACGACATGGTGACGGCGCGGGTAGTCAGGGGACGATCGGCACGCCTCCGGCTCCGGCACCTGCCGCGCCCGCCTCGGCTTCGTCGCGAGACGCATACCGCACCTTGCGCAGCCCCGCCGCCGCGAGCGTGAGCACGATGCCGACCGCCGCGTATATGCACAGAACCAACAGCGGAGAACCGAGCGAATTTGCGTCGAAATAGACGATGTTTCGCAGCCCTTCCGTGGCCGCGCCGTTCGGCGTGAGGGGCCCGATGGTTCCGAAGAAGCTCGGCAGCAGCGGCCAGGCCACCGAGCCGCCCGCGGACGGATTTCCGAGGATCGTGACCAAGATGATCACGGCGGCGGTTCCGGTCATGCCGAAGAAGTGGATGAGCGCGTTTGCGACCGCAGATACGGCAAAGGTCAGCAGCGCGAGGAACAGCCACATCTCGACGAAGGGACCGTTCAGGAAGCCAGCGATCGAATCGACGGCTAGCAGCATCACCAGCGGGGCAACGAGCGAGTAGCAGGCCAGCGTGAGCAGCCTCGCCAGCGCCAACCTGATCCCGACCAGCCGCAGTCGCACGAAGCTGTTGAGCATCAGTCCCGCGAAGTAGGCGCCGATCGCGAGCCCGATCATCACGAAGTATCCGACTGCCCCGGTGCTGTCCTCGGTGGGGAGGGGTGCCAGGTCGACCACCTTGGCAGCCGGGACGCCCGTCGCATCGGGGGTCCCGGCACGCTCCTCCTGCGCGGCGACGATTCCCTTGAAGATTTTCGGGAGGGCTTCCGCGATGGCAGTATTTGCGGCTGCGGCGACCAGGACCTCGTTGCCGCGCGGCGAGAGCACGAAGCCGCCGTAGGCGTCCCGGCGCAAGATCCGATCCTGGATTGCCGCGCGGGTCGGCGCCACCGACGCGCTCAGCCCGAGCTTCGGTTCCTGGTTGATGCCCGCGGCGAGCTTCTGCGCGCCCGGTCCGGTCACGGCAACGTCAACGTCATGGAAGCTGGGCGAGTGGAGAGCGGCGCTGAAGGAGACCGAGAGCGCCAGTGAGAACACCAGCGCGATCAGCAGCGGGGGAACCAGCGTCCTCACGATCCGCTGGACACCAGAGAGGCTCGCCTGCGGATCGGGCTCGGGCGTCACCGGTGACACCGACCGAAACCTGTCTGGCGTGGGCGGATTTGGTCCTCTCGTGCCTGTCGCATCAATGGAATGTCCCGTCCTTCGCTGGCCAGGACCGCGTGGTTGAGCTTAGTAAGAATTGAGCCGGATCGGGCTCGACGAATACCTTCGCGGAAGCGATTCTTCTCTTGCTCCCGCGTGAAAGCAGAAGCCCCCGGCACGGTTGATGGCTTGCTCGGCAAATCGGAAAGGGGGCTTCGTGATGCCGGCGTGATGCACGGGACCCCGCAACGCCGCCTTTAGAGCCACATCAAACCGGGCGCCCCGATGTAGACAACAAGATCCCGCCTTCGCTCAGCCACTGGCAGCGTCCAGATCCTCGATGTCGGCGAGGTCGCGGGTCCGCCCTGCCGCCCGCTTCATCGCTCGCAGGTCGTCGCGCGAGCAGACCCATACCGTCGACCCCAGGACCTCGGCCTCGCGTGCTCGCGATCGCAACTCCTCGAAGCTCGGCACGCCATCGAGGCCCTGCACCACGTCGAGCCTGCCGAGGTCGGTCTCGATCGCTACCTGCCGGCCACCGGCGAGTGCTGCTGCGATCGAGAACGGCGTATAAGCAACGCCTCACATTGTTGCACGTGCCCACCGGCGGAAACCGCGACCTCGGCGACCCGCTTGATGTTGTCGGCGTCGGTGGCGAGGACCACGTCGACGTCCTTGGTGCCCCGCACGACCCCCAGGCGTTCAGGGCCAGTCCTCCCACCACCACGAAGTCGACCTTCGCCTCGGCCAGACGTCGCAACAGCTCGTCGAAGGCCGGCTCGCTCAATTCTTGAGCGCGGCGCCGGTGAAGCGGAGCAGCTTGTGGCTGAGCGCGATTCCCTCGGCGAGATTCACGCTGAGGGAGCGCCGCGCGTCTTCTCGCAGGCGCTGGACTCGCAGGGTCTCGGCTTCCGCCGCGGCCGATGCGGGTGGTTCTGCGCGTCGCTGCATGGGGCGGATGCTAGCGCCGGTCGCAGCCTTCAACCCGATTCGACTACAACACCCTCATTCGGGACCCGGCGAGTCGGGGGGCTGAAACTTCGGCAGGCATATGAGTGTTCGGTGGCGACATGAGTGTTTTTCGACATTGCGTTCTCCTTCTTCTGCTCACGCTGGTCGCCGCTGCCTCCGCGCAAGCGCGTGCCCTGTCGATCGGAGCGCTCGTGCGCGGCGGTCTCGGTTACCCGCGATCGGCGCGGGCGCATACTCCTGGCCGGTCAGATATCGCCGGCGGGCGAGACGTCGTTGCGCCGGTCCACGTCTACTCCGCCGACGGTTCTCGCCAGCGGTCCTTCGGCGGGGGCGTCCGAGTCGCTCCGGACCGCCCATCGTCGACCTACCTCACCCCAACCCCCCTGGCGGCATCGCAGCGCGGCAACGTGATCCTGGTCTGGAATCGAGAGACGCCGGTCGATCGCGGCAGCCTCAACCCGGGTGGCCATGCAGCAGCTCCTCGTCCGCTGAGATGTTCCAAGAACTCCCGCTGGTACGAGCGGGGTTTGAAGCCGATCTGCGGCAGGGGGAGCGATGAGCCGATGGACATGCGCCTATCGGGCACCATGAAACGCGCCTGAGAGCAGGCCCGATATCCGCGACCGCCCTCGTCTATCGCGCGGCAACGGAGATCCCCACCCACATGGGCGGCACGGCCAACGGCCCGGGGAGCGTCTGGGGGATCAGGAGACGACTGACGTGCGATTCCGACGTCTGCTCGTTGCGTGGTTCCTCTTTGACGCATTTCGTGGATAAGGAACCGCGCGCTGGAGGAGGGTGACCCGCGTGGGGCCGGCCGGCTCCCTCCCCAGAACGCACCATCCGCGCGTGCGGCAGTTTCCCGATGCGCCGAGGCCGACCTCTACATAGTTTGGTGACCAGACGGAAGGGAGCCATGCGGCGCCGGGCGCGGCCCGGCGCGGGCATGGGGAGGCTCCCATCGACTCAAGGCAATGGACTCAAAGGCAACGGGAGGTATGAGATGACCACGCAGACCGAGCAGACGACGCAGACGACGGGTGGAGCGGTCGACCGCGGCACCGAGCTCTCCGAGCAGGTGTTCGACGAGATCAAAGAGGGGCAGGAGCAGGCGATCGAGGCGGTGCGGAAGTTCATGAAATCCGTCGACGAGGCGCTCCCGCACGACGGCGAGGGGCCCTCGCGGCGCCAGGACATCGTCGACTCCGCCCTGCAGATGTCCGAGAAGCTGGTGGAGACGCAGTACGACTTCCTGACCAAGGTCGTGCGCAGCGCCGGCAGCGCCCTGGGCGCCTCGGGCTCGAGCGACTGAGCGGCGACAGTTCCCACGGGGAGAGAGAAATGAGCGTCTCCGAGGTGAGAAGCGAAGTCATCCATGGCCGGTCGGTGACCTATGCGGTCGCCGGGAAGGGGCCCGTGCTGCTGCTGATCCACGGGCTCGGTGGGAACTTCCAGAACTGGCAGGAGGTGATGGAGCCGCTCTCGCGCGAGCACACCGTGATCGCGCCCGACCTGCCGGGGCACGGCGCCTCGGCCGCGGGGGGCGGCGACTACTCGGTCGGAGCGCTCGCCGCCAGCATGCGCGACCTGCTCATCGCCCTCGGGCATGAGCGGGTCACGCTGGTCGGCCACTCGCTGGGCGGCGGCGTGGCGATGCAGTTCGCCTACCAGTTCCCGGAGATGGTCGAACGGCTGGTGCTGGTCTCCAGCGGCGGCCTCGGCCCCGAGGTGAGCCCGATCCTGCGGGCCGCCGCCCTGCCCGGCGCGAACATCTTCATCGCCGCCACGGCGGGGCCGGGGCAGGCGGTCGGCTCCCTGGTCGGCCGCGGCCTGACCGCGATCGGCCTGCGCCCCAATGCCGACCTCGCCGAGGTGCTGCGCGGCTACGCCACGCTCAACGACCCGGAGCGCCGCGCGGCCTTCCTCTGCACGGTGCGCGCCGTGATCGGCACGGGCGGGCAGCGGGTCGACGCCCGCGACCGTCTCTACCTGGCCGAGAACGTGCCGGTCCTGATCGTCTGGGGAAGCCGCGACCGGATCATCCCCGTGCACCATGGCTCCGACGCCCACCGCCACATCCCCGCCAGCCGCTACGAAATCTTCGACGACGTCGGCCACATGCCCCAGATCGAGGCGCCGCTGCGCTTCGTCAGCACCCTGGAGCGGTTCCTCGCCGAGACCGAGCCCGCCGACTTCACCCGCGACGAGTGGCAGGAGATGCTGCGCAAGCGGGAAGCGGCAGCCTAGCCCGGTCTCAGGGCCCGGGCGACGGGGCCACCCGGCGGGCGCGGCGCAGCTCGGCCTCGAGCCGGCGCTGCTCGTGTTCGACCTGGTGCTTGAGGCGACGCAGGGTGCTGCGCATCTGGCGCCGCAGCGGGATCGCTGCGCCGAGCTGCGTGATCAGCCCGGCGACGCCGCCACCGACCACGCCGAAGGCGATCCGGTACTCGACCCGGGTGCGGCCGCTCCCCTGCTCCCGGATCCGCCAGCGGCCCCGCTGGTCGACGCCGGTGACCGAGTGCCAGGCGATGTCGAAGGGCTCGTTCCACTCGACCATCTCGACCAGCCCGCCGACTTCGGCGGCGCCGATCCGGATCAGGACCCGGAAGCGGGCGCCGGGCCCGCTGGGGCGCTCGCCGGCGACCTCCCAGTGGGTGATCCCGGCCATGAAGCGCAGGTAGTTCTCGGGCTCGGCCAGGTACCTCCAGACCGCGTCGGGCGGGGCGGCGATCCGGATCGACTCGTCGATCCTCATCCGATCACCGGGAAGCGACGCTCCGCGGCCAGGCCGTCGAGCGCCTCCTGCATCTGAGCGGTCACCTGCTCGTAGACCTCGTCGGGGTCGGGATCCGGGCCGAACTCCCGCTCCAGGTCGATTGCCGGCAGCACCTCGATCGTGATCTTCGAGGGCAGCGGGATGTGACCGGCGAAGTCGCCGACGTTGAGCCCCCAGGGCAGCGCGATCGAGACCGGCAGCACCTTCAGCCGCAGCATCCGGTCGAGCCGCAGCGTCCGCGCCAGGCCGGCGCCGCGGCTGAGGAAGAGCGCCGTCTCCTGGCCGCCGATCGAGACGACCGGGACGATCGGGACGCCGGCCTCGAGCGCCAGCCGCACGAACCCCTTGCGCCCGGCGAAGTCGATCTTGGCGCTCTCCCAGGTCGGCCGGTGGGTCTCCCAGTCCCCGCCCGGGTAGACCAGGACCGGCGCCCCGGCGGCGAGCGCCTCTTCGGCGTGCTCGTGCGAGGCGCTCATCGTGCCCGCCTTGCGCAGCATTTCGCCGGCGAAGGGCCAGGCGATCGCGAGGTTGTGGGCGAGCTGGTGGAAGGGCCGCTCGACCCCGAAGAAGGTCGAGAAGGCGAGCGAGAAGACGAAGGTGTCGACGATGATGTTGCCGCCCGAGTGGTTGCCGACCAGCAGCGCCGGGCGGTCGGCCGGGATGTTGCCGAGGTCGCGCACCTCCGCCCGGAAGTAGAAGGTCGAGAGCAGCCAGAGCCAGGGCAGCGACTCGCGCAGGTAATCAGGGTCGCGATCCTCGAGCCGGGCGCTGAGCCGCCGGGAGACGCGCTCCCTGGCGTAGCCCAGGACGG
>Ga0210085_1000765_pt1 | contig 13207 bp, 7 predicted proteins | sample China_Galinas_PW_5_FD_184866 | JGI IMG/M metagenome (GOLD analysis project Ga0210085, IMG submission 184866) | Wetland microbial communities from San Francisco Bay, California, USA, that impact long-term carbon sequestration - China_Galinas_PWC_D1... | ecosystem: Environmental > Aquatic > Marine... | reverse complement strand
TGATTTTCCCAGGGTTGTTTGAGCTTGTTGTAATTGGGTCAGGGAATAATCCAGCAGCACCACCCGCTGAAAACCCCGGTAGCGAGGAGTGTTCCTGCCAGCTCCGGCACCGATCTCAAGCAGCAGCTGGCCCCGGTCTGGAAGCAGCTTTTTCAGGGCGATCCGCTCGCAGCGGTCCTCGTATTCCCTGCCGCCCTCTTCCCAGAAGCTTTGCTGGTAATCAGAACCTTCGTAGTCGATGACGGGAGGTTTTTCAGGGCCTGTATTCATAAGATCTGTCTGCTTATCCATGAAACTGCGATGTCAGGAGCCGTTATAACCCCGGCCGACACCGCGGTAAGCGAAGCCCAGCTCTTTCATCAGGGTTGGGTCATAAATATTACGCCCATCATAGAGACGGGGAGAATTCATGGCCTCTCGGATGCGGTTGAGGTCCAGCTGGCGGAATTCGTTCCACTCAGTATTGACCATCAAGGCATCACAGCCCTCAGCCAGCTGATAAGGACTCTCGGCCATCTCTACCGAAGGCAGAAGTTTGGCTGCTTCCTCCATGGCGATTGGGTCATAGGCTTTGACTATTGCCCCTTCCGCCAGCAGCAGATTGGCGATGGTGACAGATGGAGCATCGCGCATATCATCGGTGTTGGGCTTGAATGATAATCCCAGCAGCCCAATGGTCTTGCCAGCCAATTCTTCGCTGCCCAGCAGCACTTTGACCTGGTTGACAGCCATCTGGCGCCGTTCGTTGTTGACCTCCATGGTCGAGTTCAGCAGGCGGGGGTGGCGCCCTTCTTTCTCGGCCATATACGCCAGCGCTTTGACATCTTTAGGGAAGCAGGACCCTCCATAGCCGATGCCCGGATTGAGGAATGACGGGCCGATCCGCGCGTCAAATCCCATGCCGTTGGATACTTCCATGACATCCGCACCCAGGTCCTCACAGATATTGGCGATCTCGTTGATAAAGGAAATCTTGGTTGCCAGAAACGCGTTGGAAGCATACTTGATCATCTCGGCTGTTCGCAGGTCTGTGACCACAATAGGCGCTCGCAGCGGCAGGTGCAGCTGGGCGACCTTTTCGGCAGCTTCGGGATCCAAAGACCCGACCACAATGCGGTGTGGTTCCATGAAATCTCCAATCGCCGATCCTTCCCGCAGGAATTCCGGGCAGGAGACAACAGAGAAATTAGCCGCCTTGGGGTTTTGCTCCCGGATGATGTCGGAGACCCAGTCTCCAGTCCCAACCGGGACGGTGGATTTGTTGATGATGATCATGCCGTCACTGATATGATCCGCGATCGAACGTGCCGCCGCTGCTACATACTGCAGGTCGGCTTCACCATCGACACCGGAAGGGGTGCCTACGGCGATAAAGACAAATTCCGCATCCTTCAAGCCTTCCGCGTAGGAGCTTGTGAACGAAATCCTGTTGGCCTTTACATTTCGGTCGATCAGTTCTTTGAGGCCGGGTTCATAAATGGGCATGCTGCCTTTGTTCAGCTCATTGATTTTCTGCTGATCGATATCCAGGGCGACGACTTTATTACCCAGATCGGCAAAACAAGCCGCAGTGATGATCCCCACGTATCCAACGCCGACAACACAGATGTTTTTCATGTGACTTCCTTGTTTTCAGTTTCTGAAATGCATGTTTTTCCTGCCAAATCTTACCATACCAACCCTTGTTTGGGAGTGATTCCGGGGTTGAACCTGACTTTCTTCCCTGGCAGATCCGAAGTGAATTGCATTGCCAGTCATGCTTCAGACAATGAAACAACCTTCCTGCTCCAGTTGATATATAATAGGAGTGCTGGAGAATATAAATTCGGGATTGAAGGAGTGAATAATGTCTGGTCCCCGGGAAGTGCGCGCCCCGCGCGGAAATGAACTGACCTGTAAGAACTGGATCATCGAGGCAGCCTACCGCATGATTCAAAACAATCTTGATCCAGAGGTGGCTGGCGACCCGGACAACCTGATCGTTTACGGAGGCAGCGGAAGGGCCGCCAGGAACTGGGATGCCTTTGACGCAATTCTAGACAGCCTGGTCAACTTGGAAGTCGATGAGACCCTGCTGGTGCAATCCGGAAAACCGGTAGCTGTTTTTCGGACTCATCCGGATGCACCCAGAGTGCTGATCGCCAATTCTAACCTGGTTCCTTTCTGGGCTACTCAAGAGCATTTTGATGAGCTGGTTGCGAAAGGGTTGATGATGTACGGCCAGATGACAGCCGGATCCTGGATCTATATTGGCACCCAGGGAATCCTTCAGGGCACCTATGAGACCCTGGGTTCGCTGGCAGAACAGCAGGGCTGGCCTTCCCTGAAAGGGAAATTTGTGCTTACCGCCGGGCTGGGTGAGATGAGCGGAGCCCAACCGCTGGCGATTACCATGAATGAGGGCGTTGGACTGATAGTTGAGGTCAATCCTGCCCATGCCCGGCGGAAGCTAGACATTGGCTACGTTGACCAGGTGCTGGAAGATCTCGACCAGGCATTAGATTTGGTCCAGGAAAATATTGACAGCGGGAACGCGATCTCCATCGGACTGGTTGGCAATGCAGCTGAAGTCTTCCCAGAACTTGTCCGCCGGGGTGTGATCCCAGATGTGGTCACCGACCAAACCTCTGCCCATGACGCCCTGGATTACGTCCCAAAGGAGATGAGTATGGAGGACGCCCTCGAACTGAGGAAGACTGATCCCGCCAATTACCGTCAGCTTTCCCTGGACTCGATGGTGGACCATGTTCAGGCCATGCTGGATATGCAGCAGGCAGGGGCTGTGGTTTTTGATTATGGCAACAACATCCGCCAGCAAGCCTACAACCAAGGACTGCAGGATGCTTTTGATTTTCCTGGCTTTGTGCCCGCCTATATTCGGCCGCTGTTTTGTGAAGGCAAAGGTCCTTTCCGCTGGGTAGCTCTCTCCGGGGACCCGGAGGATATTTATCGGACGGATGAGGTTATCCTGGAACTGTTCCCGGAAGATCAGCATCTCAGCCGCTGGATCAAGATGGCCCGCGAGCGCATCCCCTTCCAGGGGCTGCCTTCCCGGATCTGCTGGTTTGGCTATGGGGAGCGTGCTGAGGCTGGATTGGCATTCAATAAACTGGTGGCAGATGGCGTCGTTTCTGCACCGATTGTCATTGGCCGGGACCACCTGGATTCCGGATCGGTGGCTTCGCCTAACAGGGAGACAGAAGGCATGCTGGACGGGAGTGATGCGGTCAGTGATTGGCCGATCCTGAATGCCTTGATCAACGCGGTTGGAGGAGCGAGCTGGGTTTCCTTCCATCATGGGGGCGGCGTGGGCATCGGCTACAGCCAGCACGCCGGGCAGGTTATTGTCGCTGACGGCACCGAAGCAGCCGCCAGCCGCCTGGAGCGGGTGCTGACCACCGATCCCGGGTTAGGCATTGCCCGTCACGCTGACGCTGGATACCCGGAGGCGATCGCAGCTGCCAAACGGCACGGGATCAAGATCCCCATGTTGAAGTAAGCTGGATTCCAGCGAGTATAAGAGGATATAGAAGGGAACAAGAATTTATGAATAAAATTGGCATATTGACCAGTGGGGGAGATTCTCCGGGCATGAATGCAGCCCTGCGTTCTGCAGTTCGGGTTGCCCTTAACCTGGGCATTGGGGTCTACGGGATCCGGGAAGGTTACCTGGGGATGGTCAAGGGGGGTGATATGATCCAGGAATTAAACTGGGATTCCGTCGGAGGTATTTTGCAGCGTGGCGGTACCATGATCGGTACAGCCCGCAGTGAGGAATTTCGCACCCGGGACGGCCGCAGGCAGGCAGCCAAAAATCTGGTCAACTGCGGAATAGATGGATTGATTGTCATCGGGGGTGACGGCAGCCTGACGGGCGCCTCAATATTCAGAAACGAGTGGCCTTCCCTGCTGGAAGAGTTGATCGCTGCAGGCGAGATTCCGGCAGATAGTGCCGAGATCTATCCCAACCTGCTGATCGTTGGCCTGCCGGGATCCATCGATAACGATCTGGTCGGAACTGATATGACTATAGGTGCCGATACTGCCCTGACCCGGATCACTGACGCAGTGGATATTATCACCAGCACAGCTTCCAGCCATCAGCGCAGTTTTGTGGTCGAGGTGATGGGCAGGAACTGTGGATACCTGGCGATGATGGGAGCGCTGGCATCCGGGGCAGATTGGTTGTTTATCCCCGAGGTCCCAGCGCACCCCGACACCTGGAGAGCGGAGATGTGCGCCGCTCTGGAAGCCGGGAGGAAGGCTGGTCGAAGAGACTCGATTGTCATTGTGGCTGAAGGCGCCCTGGATCAGAATGGCGACCCGATCACCAGCCAAGAAATTAAGAGCACCCTGGAAAATGAATTGGGTGAGGATACCCGTATCACTGTGTTGGGACACTACCAGCGCGGTGGATCTCCAACGGCGTTTGACCGCAACCTGGGAACCATGCTTGGGGATGCAGCGGTCAAGAATCTCATGGAAATCAAACCGGAAGATCCTCCTCAATTGATCGGTATGCGGGGCAACCGTGTGGAGTGCTCTTCCCTGATTGAAAGTGTAGACCTTACCCGACATATCGCGGAATATTCCCGGACTCATGAATTCGATCAGGTTCTGGAGCTTCGAGGAGAAAGCTTCCGGGACACATATCGGATCCTGCAGACACTGCTTCAGGCCAGTCCCCAGCCCAATGAGAAGGAAGAAGATAATTACCGCATCGCGGTCATGCACTCGGGTGCGCCAGCTCCGGGAATGAATACGGTGGTGCGGGCAGCTGTGCGTTGGGGCTCTAATCAGGGCCATACCATGTTGGGGGTTTTCAACGGCTTTCCAGGATTGATTAAAGGCGATATCAAAGAACTTGACTGGATGGATGTTCGCGGCCTGGTCGGCTTAGGTGGTGCGGAGATTGGCACCAACCGCAGCGTGCCTGCAGATGGGGATTATTACCGCATTGCCCGGACCATCGAGGAACAGAAAATTGACGCCCTGCTGCTGGTTGGGGGAGAATCTGGTTATGAGGGCGCCTATGAGATCTCCATCCGCCAAAAAGATTATCCAAATTTCAAGATTCCGATCGTCTGCCTGCCGGCGACGATCGATAATGATCGTCCGGGTTCAGAGCTGAGCATCGGTGCGGATACTGCACTCAACAGCATTGTTTGGGCTGTTGACCAGATCAAACAATCTGCAGTCGCTTCCCGGCGCTGTTTTGTGATAGAAACTATGGGAGGCTACTGCGGCTACCTGGCTTTGATGGGCGGGCTGGCAACCGGGGCAGAACGAGTCTATATCCATGAGGAAGGCATCACTCTCAAGGATCTGCAGGATGATGTTGATCACCTGGTGACCGGTTTCAAAGAGGGTAAAAAATTGGGATTGATGATCCGCAACGAGAGAGCCCACCCGGTTTACACGACTGATTTCATGGTGCGTCTGTTCGAAGTAGAGGGTAAGGATCTTTTTGATGTCCGTCAGGCGATCCTGGGTCATCTGCAGCAGGGTGGGAATCCTTCTCCTTTTGATCGTATTCAGGGAACACGCCTGGCAGTTCGCAGTATCGACTTTCTGTTGGAATCCATCCGGGAAGGAAATCCACGCCAAGTTTATATCGGCCTGGAAGGGGGAAAGATCCAGTTCAATGGATTGGAAGACTATTTGAGAGAGGAAGACCGGGATTTTGGGCGGCCGAAGGAACAGTGGTGGATGAACCTCCGTCCAATTGCCCGCGTCCTGGCTCAGCCAGGTCCTGGTAAGTGGAAATAAATGTATTAATCTCAGAGAACACAACAGGGCCTGGTAACCGGCCCTGTTGTGTTTAATGTAGTTACTGAATTACTTGCTTCCGTTCAGATCAGGTATTTCTCAACCTGGACATTCTCCCGTCCTAACATATCCCGGAGCTGATTGAGCAGCAGTTTGCTGATCCTGGTCGATGCGTTGGGAAATTCCAGCAGGTGGGTTTTCTCATCTTCAATGATCTGGAAGGCAAAACGGTCAGTGCCCGGGTAGCTGATCAGGGTGCCGTAAATCTGGCGCAGTCGGAGTTTATCGCGCATGGTGTCACCGCGGTTCTTAATAATGACTGTGACCAGATAGGTGGCATCATCTTCCAGATTGGGACTCCCTTCCATCGGAGCGGTCGCTTGTCCTGCGATCTCTGCCCCCGAAGAATCTGGCGGGGATGATGCAGGAATCTCTAGGGGTGGATCCTGGGCCGCCTGCCGAGGATCCTGGCTATTTCCACCAGTATCTTCCGGTTCATCAGCCGGCGCTGGAGGAATATAGTCCGGTGCAGGGAGGTTCGGTCCGGGATCATCCAGCGGCGGCGGTACTTCCCAGCTTGGTGAGTTAGCGCCGACCCGCACAGCTTCCTTCTGGGGAGTTTGTCTGCTCTCCCGAGCAGATTTGAGGGCTGCTTGAGCGGTCCCTTCTGGCAGCGGCTCGATTTGGGTGAGGCTGGTCGCGACCTGGTCGACCAGCACTTTGGTGTCTCCCCCGTTGGTGTCTGCTTTTCCCCGAACGTAGATGATCTCGTCAAAGCGCACCAATTCGCCGTACTGCTTCCAGGTTCTGGGGAAGATCACCAGGTCGATTGTGCCCTGGATGTCTTCTATGGTTGCGAAAGCCATCGGTTTTCCATTCTTGGTTTGATGCTGGCGGATCTTGGTGACGATCCCGGCCACGCTCACCCGCTCACCCTCGTTGGCTTCATTGAGATCCTGGGCAAAATGGCTGACATGATTCTTGAGGTCATCCATTACTGTGCTGAGGGGATGATCCGAAACATAGAGGCCGATCAGTTCTCTTTCCCAATCCAGCTGGGTCCGGCGGTTGATGGTCGTTTTTACAGCAGGGAGCCTGATGGTTTCAGTCAGCCCGGTGTTCTCTCCGAACATGGAGATCTGCCCGGCATCCGCAGCTTGGAAGTTGGAGGCGCTGATGGCCAGGATGCGGTCCATAGCTTCAAGCAGGGCCAGCCGGCTGCCGAAGTCATCCAGAGCGCCGACCTGGATAAGCGATTCTAGAGCCCGCTTGCCGACTTTCCTGAGATCCACCCGGCGCAGGAAATCGTTGATATCGCGGAATTTTCCTTCTTCTCTGCCCTTGATGATCTCCTCAACCGGCCCTTCGCCGACATTTTTCACGGCACCCAGGCCAAAGCGGATGCAGGACTCTCCTTCAGGATTGTCCTCGATCGTAAAGCCCCAACAGCTGTAGTTGACATTGGGCGCCAGCACATCGATATCCATTTGCCGGCATTCGGAAGCGTAGAGCGTAACCTTGTCTGAGTTGTTCTGATAGACGGTCAGTAGAGCGGTCATGTATTCTACAGGGTAGTGGGTTTTCAAATAGGCGGTCTGGACGGAGATCAAGCCGTAATCGGCGGCATGGGCTTTGTTGAATCCGTAGCGGGCGAACTTTTCCCAGTCCGTGAAAATATCTTCAGCGATTTGGGGGTCGAGCCCGCGCTCTACCGCGCCTTTGATGAATTTTTTCTTGTGTCTAACAAGTTCTTCGGCTTTCTTCTTGGCTACGGCTTTCCGCAGGCTGTCTGACTCGGATGGCGTATAGCCGGCGATGGCTACCGCGCTGTGCATGATCTGTTCCTGGTAGACCGGGATGCCGAAGGTCTCCTCATAGATAGGCATCAGATCCTCATGCCGGTAGCTGATCTCCTGGCGGTTATGCATACGGTCTATATAATCAGGAATGAAATCCATCGGGCCGGGTCGGTAAAGGGCGACCATGGCGATGACATGCTCTAATTTGGTGGGTTTCATTTCCTTCAAATAGCGGCGCATTCCTGAGCTCTCTACCTGGAACAACCCGATGGTCTCTCCCCGGCCGATCAGCTCAAAGGTCTCCGGGTCATCGATAGGAATATTGCTGAGTGTGAAATGAACTCCATGTCTGTCTTCGATCAGCTTGCTGGCCTGAGCCATGATGGTCAGCGTGGAGAGGCCCAGGAAATCGATCTTCAGCAAGCCCATTTTATCAACTACTGACATCTCGAACTGTGTGACTGTATCGATCGGTGAGTCTCCCATGTTCCCGGTAGGCCTGTGTAGAGGTGAGTACTCTTCGACTGGCCGATCGGTGACCACAACCCCGGCAGCGTGTGTCCCGGCGTTGCGGACTGTGCCCTCCACACCTTTGGCGGTATCGATCAAGGTTTGCAGGTAGGGAGCGTCATTGTACAGCTTTTTGAACTCAGGTGAATTCTCGAGGGCTTCTCCAATGCTCATGGGCGGCAGGTTGGGGATGGCTTTGGCGACGCGATCGACTTCCTGAAGGGGAATGTCCATCACCCGCCCCACGTCGCGAATGGCTGCCCGGGCTTTCATCGTGCCAAAAGTGATGATCTGGGCAACTTTGTCATGGCCGTATTTTTCGGCACAGTAATGCATCATTTCCGCTCGGCGGTCATCCGGGAAATCCAGGTCGATGTCCGGCATAGAGATCCGTCCCGGATTCAAGAAGCGCTCGAAGATCAAATGGTGTTGGAGGGGTTCAATGGGGGTGATCTCAAGGCAGTAGGAAACGATCGAGCCAGCCGCTGAGCCGCGGGCGTTGTACCAGATGTCGTTTCTCTGGGCATATTGGATCAGGTCCCAGACGATCAAGAAATAGGCATCGAAGCCCATGGTGTGGATGATATCCAGCTCGTAATTCAAACGCTCCTGGATCTCCGTGGAATCAGCCCGCTGCTGGTAGCGTTTGCGGAGACCGGCTTCGCACAGCTCCCGCAGATAACCTGCGGCAGTCTTGCCTTCCGGTACCGGGAAATTAGGCAGATGGTATTCCTTGAAACCCAGGTCCACTTCACAGCGTTCAGCGATTAGCAGAGTGTTCTCGATCGCTCCTGGTACTTCGGAAAAGATCGTCCTCATTTCTTCTGGCGGACGCAGGTAATAAGACTCATCGGTCATGCGCATGCGGTTGGGATCGCTGAGAACCTTGCCGGTCTGGATGGCCAGCAGCACATCCTGGAGGACTGCGTCCTCTGGATTGATATAGTGTACGTCGTTGGTGGCCACATACTTGGCATTGTAGCGGGGACCCATCTCTACCAGGCCCCGGTTGATGTTCTTCAATTCCGGAATATCGTGTTCCTGCAGCTCCAGGAAGAAATTATCGGGGCCAAATACCTCGTAGTACCAGTCCAACTTCTTCCGGGCGTCCTCTATCCTGCCATCTTTGAGAGCCCTGGGGATCTCCGCTGCCATGCAGCCCGAGGTGGCGATGATCCCTTCTGAATGGGCTGCTAGAAAGTCATGATCAATGCGGGGGAAATAATAGAATCCTTTCAGCTGAGCTGCAGAGGAGATCTTCAGCAGGTTCTGATATCCGGTCTGATTTTCTGCCAGCAGCAGCAGGTGGGATGAGCGCTTATCGAACTGGGGATCGCGTTCCTGCATCCCCCGGGCAGCCAGATAGCCTTCCACGCCGATAATTGGTTTGATACCGGCCGCTTTGGCGGCGTGGTAAAAATCGACCACGCCGAACATGGTGCCGTGGTCAGTGATCGCCAGGGCCGGCATGTCCATTTCCTTGGCGCGATTGACCAGCTTCTTGATGTTGCTGAACCCGTCGAGGATGGAATATTCTGTGTGGACGTGAAGGTGTGCAAAAGACATAAGGTTTACGGATAAAAAAGGTGATTGAACTTTCCTCTATTATACGCTTGAATAAGAAGATTTCAGGTCGGTAGGGCTGAAAAGAGCTTCTTTAACCTTAAAATTTTCGGGATGTTCAGTTTACTGGGTTCGGGATTGACCCTCCAGCTGACCTGGAGGTGGACTATTTTTAAGGTTTTGAACTATCCTGGAGGGAGATTTAAATGTTGAGAGTCGGGCGCGCCATACCCGACTCTCTCTAAGGAGGAGAAGAAGAGAAATATTCTACCTGTTAGTAGTGTAGCACCCGGCTGTTTCCTCTGCTTGACGGATATCTGACGCTTTCCCTACGCTTTCCCTACGCAGGAGGTCCTGGTCAATGATGGTATACTGAAATCCACAATTCCAGCATTCCCTGGGAGGTCAGATGGCAGATCCTATCTATGCAGGCTTGGTTGAGTCAGAGTGGTTGGGGCTGATTGGGATAGCTGTCTCACTGCAAGGACTCAGGCGGTTGGAAATGGGTCTGGAAAGTGAGGCGGATTTCCTGAGCCAGAACCAGACTTATGGAGATGGAGATTTCCTTTACTCCGAGGAGCATACGGCTCGCTACGCGGATCAGATTCGGCGCTATTTAACGGGTCAGCTGCGCGCTTTTTCCCTGCCGATTGATTGGACGGTCTATACACCTTTCCAGACTGCGGTTCTGCAGGAAACCCTGCGAATTCCTTACGGACAAACCCGCTCCTACGGGGAGGTCGCGGCTTCTATTGGCAATCCCCGGGCATCCCGAGCAGTCGGCCAGGCAGAGAGGAGAAATCAAGTGCCGCTGGTGATCCCCTGCCACAGAGTGATCGGTTCGGATGGAAGTCTGACTGGATATGGTGGAAAGGGTAACACGGATACCAAAGCCCGCCTGCTCGCGTTTGAGAAGGACAGTGCTGGAACCTAATCGATCCAGATCACAGCCTGATTTTCCAGAACATCCCAGGATTTCATGAATTCCCCCTCATAAATCGAATAGACCCGGGCGCCATCCACCACCGTGATCTTGGTCTCCGTGTAGCCGGTGACGATCACGGTATGCTCGAACTTTGCCACCGTAGTCTGCTCCCCACTGGAAGATGTGTACGGTACGGGTGTTCCCCGTTTGACATGGCCGACCACCCAGACGATCACCGGCCTGCCGGCTGTGATTTCTGATTTGAGTTCTTCCAGGGTCATATGGCGCAAGTGCTTGGCATTCAGCCCGTATTCCCTTAAGCGCTGGGCGATGGGCCTGGCATGTACGCCGTAGTCATCCGGGGGGATCTGGCCCCAGCTCCCATTGACATCCCCCACAAACCCCAGCTCAGGGTTATCATTTGCCGGCAGTCCGGCAAAGAATTGTCCTTCCTCGATCTCTGTCCCAAAGTAGGAAGCCCAATCGACAGCTGAGCTGGCCTCACAGCTGAGCGCCAGCAACTGTTTATGGCCGACGAGTCCCTCCAGCGCAGCGCTGGGAGGCAAAGTTGGGGTGGGGCTGGGCAGTTCAGTCGGTGTTGGGGTTGAGGCCAATGTCGGTGTGATGGAGGGGGTATGAGCCGCCGTGAGGGAAGGCTCAGCCTCCCCGCTAAGAAAAGTTTGGGATGCGGGCTGAGATGAAGTTGGAAGTATGATGGCAGATGCCTGTCCGGACTGCGGTGCGCGGAAGAAGACCAAGACCACAGCCCCTCCTGCGAACACTATGTTAAGCCCTACCAAGACTGGGAGGTTGGTGAGTAGTGCACCAAGTCGATGAAGGAGAGATAACCTCCCTCTTTTCCGGTGTGGTGGGGGATAATTAACTGAACTCATAAATATTTTCACTGAACGCCTTATCCAACGGCGGCAACTTGTAAAGTTCTCCCTATTATAATCCGAAAGATCTCTTTGAAGATTGAGGGGATATTTATCTTGAGTAAGCTGGCTGGTCCAGCCCCACCTTGTTAACTTGGTGGAGATGGGAGGAGGGTTGTATAATAAAAATGACATGGGTCGCCTGAGATGAGAGATTCTAATTACATATTTAGACGGGATCTGAGCTTCTTAGCTTGTATAATGCTGCTTGGTGTTCTAGCCAGCTGCCAGGGGACTCCCTCGAACAGCGGCAATCTGCTCAGCAAAGCGCAAGGTAAAACGCTCCAGCCAAGCATATCACCATCTCCCAAGCCCTCACTAACAGAGCTGCCTACAGCTTTACCGCTGATCGAACCGACAGACTCAAGGAAGGATGAGATGGTCACCATCACTATCATCTATGATAATTATCCCTTTCGACCCGGTCTGGGAACATCCTGGGGTTTTGCCGCCCTGGTGGAATATCACGACCAACTCCTGCTGTTCGATACCGGTGGGTCGGGAGCTTTGCTGCTCTCTAACCTGGCTGCTTTAGGATTTGAGCCTCAAGATATTGAGAAAGTTGTACTTTCTCATGAACACAATGACCATATCGGAGGCTTGCAGTCACTCCTCACCGCCGGGGCGCAGCCCGAGGTCTATATCCCACCATCCTTTTCGGCTTCTTTCAAACAACGCTATCAGGGTCAGGCTCAACTGACCAATAGCCGCCCGGGGCTGCAGGTTGCCGAAGGTATCTATACCATCGGGGAGATGCCAGGCCCGCCGCCTGAGCAGGCTCTGGTGATAGACACCAGTCAAGGACTTGTGGTTATCACGGGTTGCGCGCATCCTGGAATTGTTACGATGATCAGGGAAGTGAAGCACCAATACCAGGGGGAAATCTATCTGGTATTAGGAGGATTCCATTTAGGCAGTGCCAGTGATGCCCAGGTCAGGACCATCATTAAGGAGTTCCGGCGCTTCGGCGTGAAGTATGCAGCGCCTTGCCATTGCACCGGAGACCGGGCGATTGGCTTAATCCGGAGCGACTTCGGGAAGGATTTTTTCCCTGTGGGGGTGGGGGCTGTGATCGAGATTGAAGCCCACTGAATTGTAAGCTGCCGAGTACTGAGACTTGAAACCAGGGTCTCTGGAAGCTCTCAGGAGCTGAAGATGTTCAGCAGATCGGCCAGCACACCGTAAGCAGTTGTGCGAGTTGAAGGATTTTCCTCGATCAGAGTCAGCTTTCCCAGTACATCGCTGGAGATCTCCAGGATTGCGGTCGTCCCTTCAACGTTATAGAGGTGAGATTTGGGACCGACCCGCTGGGGCTGGACCACGGCGCGGATGCCGTGGGGGCTGTTGGGGTCCCGCTCGGCGGAGCAGACCAGCTTCCAGCGCAATCCCATTTCAGCTGCTTCTGCGATCAAATCATGCGTCAAACTCCGGATGCCGGTGCGCTCAACCTGTTCAGGGATGAGGGGAATATCCATCAGGACGGTTGCCAGGGCTGAGATTTTGACAGCAGCGTCCCATCCGTCCACGTCCCCGCTGGGATCGGTTTCAGCGATGCCGATGGATTGGGCATATGCGATGGCTTCCTCTTGAGTCTCTCCTGCTTCCATCCGGGTCAGGATCAGGTTAGTCGTTGAATTCAGGATCCCGTTGAATCCGCTTACTACCGCGCCTGGCAGCCCGCGGCGGGCAATCGAGAATACCGGGGC
>Ga0210085_1000764_pt1 | contig 13235 bp, 13 predicted proteins | sample China_Galinas_PW_5_FD_184866 | JGI IMG/M metagenome (GOLD analysis project Ga0210085, IMG submission 184866) | Wetland microbial communities from San Francisco Bay, California, USA, that impact long-term carbon sequestration - China_Galinas_PWC_D1... | ecosystem: Environmental > Aquatic > Marine... | reverse complement strand
CCCTCCATGACTGCGTGGCAGCGTCCCGCGGTTTCCTCCACCGAGGCTTGTCAGACGCCTGCCCATTGAGCGCTCATGCAGACTGACAGGCCTGCGGCTGGGGGCAGGCATCTAACAACCCTTAACATTCTCTGTAGTTCATCGTGCATATCGAGAACAGCACTTATGCAAACACCCCTACCTTACCCAACGGCTCGAGATAATTTGAATATCGGCAGTATCAACGAACTAACAATCAGCCCCACCACAACACCCATCACCAGCAACATTACCGGTTCGATAATCCGGGAAAAAGTCGCCAGGCGCCTACCCAGTTCCCGTTCGTAGTAATCCGCTATCCGCCCCAGCACGTGTGCCAGGCGACCGCTCTCCTCGCCGGTGGTCACCATCTGGCGCACCGTCGGCGGGATGAAGTCCGCCTCCTGGAAGGCGGCGGCAAAGCCCGCTCCCTCTTTCACCTTGTCCTCGACCTCGGTGATAAAGCGCCGGAAGATCCGGTTTGGCACCACGTCACGGCAGGAGGCAAGTGCGTCCATTACACTCACGCCGTTGGCAAGCGAAAGCCCCAGCACGCGCAGCGACTGTGTCAGGTAGATCTGCAGGAATATGGTGCGCACGAACACCAGCCGCATCTTGAGGTTATCCAGCGCAAGGCCGCCGGCCGGGGTATGCAGCCACCAACCGAGGGCGGAGAGCCCAGCGACGAATCCCGCGGATAAGGGCAGCCAATGATTAATGAGCAACTGGCTTACGCCCATCAGAAACAGCGTGGTCCCCGGCAGCTGGTCGTGAATCCTTGCGAAGAGCACCGCAAACTTCGGGAATACCACCGTGAGCACGAAGATGACCACACCGAGGGAGAACAGGAGCAGAAAGGCAGGATAGGAGAGCGCCGAAGTCACTGTGTGTCTGAGTTGCGTACGTTTCTCATCCATCCTCACCAGCTCGTGCAGGATCCGATCCATGAACCCGCCGTCCTCGGCCGCCTCGACCAGGTTGAAATAGGTTGAGGGGAATAACTCCGGATACTGCCCGAGTGCCGCCGAGAAAGATTTGCCCTCGTTCACCCGCTCCAGCAGACCGTCGATAACCGCAACCATCCGCGGATTGGTCGTCTGTTTTTGCAGCGCCTGCAGCGAGGCATGCAGCGGGGTACCGGTTTCCAGCAACAACGCCAGCTGTTCGGTAAAAAAGATCCGTTCGCGCGCGCCGGGTTTGCTGCCCCCGCCCAGCTCAAGACGCGGTAGCACCGGGGGTTTCCAGGTGCGGCTCGCGGGTCGGGACTGCGTGATTTCAATCGGCATCTCGTCAAATCCCGGCTATGCGTTGATCATCCGCGAGACCTCCTCGAGGGTTGTCTCGCCTCGAAGGACATGCTGCAGGCCGTCCTCGAACAGGGTTACCACGTTGTGATCCCGGAGATAGGCGGATAGCTCCTCGCGCCCCGGGTTGTTGCTAACCAGGCGCTCCAGGTCTTCGTCGACCCTGAGCAGTTCATGGATCGCAAACCGTCCCTTGTAGCCGGAGTCATAGCACTCCGGGCAACCCCGGCCGCGCGCCAGCTGAACCTGGCCCTGATCGTCCCAGCCATAGCGCCGGACCACGTCCGGTGGCGCAATAAAACGGGTCTTACAGGCCGGGCAGATGCTGCGCACAAGGCGCTGGGCGATGACACCGATGAGGGCGGAGGACAGCAGGTAGGGTTCGACCCCCATATCGATGAGCCGTGTAATGGCGCCAATGGCGTGATTGGTGTGCAGCGTCGAGAGCACCAGGTGTCCGGTCAGCGCCGCCTGCACGGCGATCTCTGCGGTCTCCCGGTCGCGGATTTCCCCGACCATGATGATGTCCGGATCCTGCCGCAGGGTATGCCTGAGGATCGAGGAAAAGCTGAGACCGATGTGATCCCGAACCTCGTTCTGGTTAACGATGTCGATCTGGTACTCGACCGGATCCTCGATGGTCACGATGTTCTTCTCGATGCTATTGATGTGATTCAGGGCCGCGTACAGGGTCGTGGTCTTGCCGCTGCCGGTGGGCCCGGTAACCAGCACCAGGCCATTACTGCAGCCAAGCAGTGACTTGAATTTGTCGAGGTTTTCGTGACTCATGCCCAGCCGTTTGATGTCGAGCAGCGACTGGTTCTTGTCCAGGATACGCAGCACGATTTTCTCGCCAAACAGGCCGGGGAGCGAACTGAAACGCAAGTCCACCGTACGCCCGCGGGTATGCACCTGGATGCGACCATCCTGCGGCAAACGGCGCTCGGCGATGTCCAGATTCGCCATCACCTTGAGACGCGAAACTACCGAGGGATGCATATCGATGCGCAGCAAGGTGACCTCGTACAGGACCCCGTCAATGCGATAGCGCACCCGTGACTTGCTGCGCGATGGCTCGATGTGGATATCGCTGGCACCGTCGTTGATAGCCCGCTGGATGATGGAATTGACGAGGTTGGTGATCGGGCTGCCTTCCGCCCGTTCGTCGATAACGGCATAGTCATCCGGGAGCAGGGTTTCAACAACCTTGAAGTCTTCATCGACCTCGCCGATCAGATCAAGTGCCTCGATATTCCCGGAATAGGCATCGTTGATACTTTCCAGGATGTCCTCGCGCTGTACGATGACCGGCCTGACCCGGCAACCAGTGCGAGCCTCGATTTCATCGAACAGCGGGATGGCCTGGGGATCGGTAGTGGCCAGAGCGAGTTCGCCCCGCACCTTTTGCAGCGGCAGGACCTGCAGCCGCTGTGCCGTCTTGCGGTCAATCAGGGCGGCCACGGCGGGATCGATGATACCAGGGCGAAGGCGAACGAAGGGCACCGACAGCTGCTCGCCGAGGGCGCGCAGGACCTCCAGCTCCGGAACCCAGCCCTTGTCCATGATGATCCTGCCAAGTCGAGCGCCGGTTTTCTTCTGGATCTGTATGGCCTCCTGGATGCGCTCTTCCGTCAGCAACCCGTTAATGACCAGGATCTCGCCGAGTTTTCGATGGCCGGTAACCGGTTCGGGCGGTTGCAATCTCGAAGGATCGGCATCGATAATGGTGATGGATTCCGCGACACCTGATATTGTCAATATATCGAGCACAATCGAATTTGGATGTGCCAGCTTGAGCCAGCCGCCCAGGCGAACGGCCTGATCCCGCATGTCGGTGATCACTTCGAGCGCGGTGCTGTTGACAAGCGGGACCGATCTCAGGTCGAGGACCAGCTGGATATCACCCTGCTGAAGACACGCTCTGCTTGTTTCCGCGAGACTGGTAATTACACCTTTATCGACCAGCGACGTCCTGGGCGCGAGATGCATCATCACGCCGACGCGCGTGCTAAAAACATCATCGGTAATGGCCGCTTCGGTGGCGCTCACAGTCTGGCCTGCAAACATCGGCGAACACCCCGCGGCCACGGGAATGGCATGATGTCCGGTAATGAGTAACGGCTTAACATGCCTGCGATGCCACCTCACAGGCGATGCTTTCAAGTAAGGGGGCAAGCGGGCTGGGTGTACCAAAGGCATATCCCTGGACATAGTCCACACCGATCAGTTTCAGCTGTTCCATTATTGCCTTGTTCTCCACAAACTCGGCAATGGTCCTGAGACCCATAATGTGGCCTATCTGGTTAATAGAAGAAACCATCGCATGCGAAATCCTGTCCTCGAGAATTTGCCGCACAAAAGAGCCATCGATCTTGAGATAATCAACCGGCAGCTGTTTCAGGTAACTGAAGCTGCTCAAACCGGTTCCAAAATCATCGAGTGACAGGCTGCAGCCCATCGACCGGAGCCGGGAGACCAGTCCGATCGCAAGCTCCAGGTTGCCGATAGCCGAGGTCTCGGTGATTTCAAAGCAGATCGATTCAGGCTCGACGTGGTATTTCTGTAGCTTGCTATCGATGAAATCCACCAATTCCGCGTCCGCCAGCGACTGGCCCGAAAGATTAATGGCCGCCAGGTAGTTTGCTGTTTTCCCGCTGACCATATGCTGGGACAGGAGCTTGAAGGTATTCTCGATAACCCAGCGGTCAATCGCCGGCATCAAATTGTAACGTTCAGCCGGGGGTATAAACGCCCCGGGACCGACCAGATCGCCGTTTTCATCTTCCAGCCGCAACAGGATCTCGAAGTGATGACACAGCTCATCCTGAACGAGCGGTCGGATCTCCTGATAATAGATGCGAAAACGGTCATTACGCAGGGCGTTCTGGATGCCGTTCACCCACTGCATCTGCTCTTTGCGCCTGAACAGTTCCTGATCACCGTTACTGTAGAATTGCACCCGGTTCCCGCCCTCCTCCTTGGCACTGTCACGCGCGATCTCCGCCGATTCCAGCACGGCATCGATGCTCGTGGTATCCGGTCCGATTGTCACCACACCTACCGTCGCCCTCAGGATCAGATCCGCAGGTCCAATGTCCGCACTGGTTACCTCTATATTACGCCTGATGCCTTCTGCAACGTGCAGACCCTGCTCAGGCTGACAGTTTTCCAGCAGCACACCGAACTTGCCTTCATTCAGGTAGCCAATACTGTCTGTAGAACGCAGCTTGCGCTTCAGTAAGCGGGCTGTGTGCAATATGGCAAGGTTACCTGTTTCCCGGCCATGCGAATCATTGATCACCTGCAGCTGGTCGAGATCAATGTTGAGAAAGCAGTGATATGTGCCCTGTTCCCGGGCAGCGGTGATCGCCCTGCTGATGATTTTTTCCATCGCATGCAATTTCATCAGTCCAGTCAGTGAATCGTTGTTGGTTAGAACAATCTTCGAAATCTTCTTCGACATTGCCTTCAACAGGTTTCTGTCGCTGTTGTAAAAATCCGTATGTGACAGTTTCCTGATACAAACCAGCACTGCAAGCACGGTGCCGGTGCCGTTGATCACCGGACAGCACAGTAACTTGTATGGAACGTCATTGACAAATTCTGTGCGCTGCGGGTCTGTCACATCATTAATGACCAGGCACATCTGCCCTTTTTTCAATCGAGCGTACAAATCACTATAGAGCTGAGGAACAAGCTGATACGACTCTGAGAGCTCCAGATCAACACCACACTCGCAGAACAGCTTTTCTTGTTCCTCGAACAGTAGTGCCACCATGTCTACGTTCAGGTAGTCCAGGCAGTTTTTAACCAGCTGCCTTAGAGCATCGTCTTCCTGTTCTAACTGGCTGACATCATCATTGGTTTCATACACCAGGTTAAGCTCTTCATAACGCTCTGCCAGCTCCGTTGCCATCGCGTCAAGTTCAATACCCTGTTCGCACTCTCTTGCCAGACAGTTACAAATCCCTCTCAGAGCTTCTTCGAAAGCGGCATACCCGCTAATGCAGGCATTTTCCCCGGTGTCGTTGCATGCGACCAGCAGTGTACCTATCACCTGATCGCCGCGAATCGCAATGGGTATTTTCAGTAGCGTGACACCGGGCTCAGGGGTACTGCGATCAATCGGCACGTGGATACCGTCACCGGAAGCCAGCCAGTTGATTAACGGAAGCACCGGACCGGATTCAAGCAGCTGGCTTTCGTTGCTTGCGGCAATCAGGCGCCCGTCTCTGCCATACACCGCAAAACCCGCTGCAAACGGGATCAGTCGTCCCAGCAATCTGAAATAGTTCTCAAATCTTATGTTAATCTGCACGTTGTCTTGCATGTGCATGTCTCACCGCGCGCCGTCGGTCTGGAAATGCACGCTCAGTGCCTTGGTCAGCTTACGGATACTGAGCGGCTTTTCCATGAATGTCAGATTAGCGATACTCCGGGCCCATTGCCTGTGCTCGAGTTCGGCACGTGCAGTCATGATAAAAATGGGATACCCCCTGTCCGGAAACAGCTCGCAGATTCTGTGACACAGTGTCCGTCCATCCATGCGCGGCATATCGATGTCGGTAATGACGGCATCGGGTTGTTGCGACTGCAGGTATTCCAGTGCACTGACACCATTGTAGGCCTCATCTACATGCACCCCGATTCGGGACAGTGCCAGCTTCAACACGCGGATTACATGCGGTTCGTCGTCGACGATGAGTACACGATTCATAATTAGCCGGCCAGCTTGAGCAGGTCCGCCTCTTTCCTAAACTCAATCGTAAATTCAGATCCCTTACCAGGCTCACTTCTGACAGTCAGCGTTCCCTGATGCAGCTGTACGATTTCTCTTGCAAGTGCGAGCCCCATGCCATGTCCTACCCGCTTGCGTACTTCACTGCTGCTGGAGCGATAGAATTTCTCAAAGATCTTTTCCAGTTCCCCGCTATCAATACCTATACCCGTATCGCTGACAGAGATTCGAACACTGGAGTCGGTTTCTTCTGCACTCAGCGACACCACACCGCTCGGATTGCTGTATTTGATGGCATTGGTAAGCAGGTTATTAATAGCGATGCGCATCAACTCCTTGTCGACGGCAACCGGGCTAATTTCGGCCGGCAGTTCCATCCTGAACTCCAGATCATTTTCCTTGCCGTTGCGTACACAGGCATCAAAAGCATCCTGCAACAGGTCTTTCAGCTTTACCCTTGACCTATTGATGCTAATGTTGCCCATTTCGATCTTTGTGAGATTCAGGGTGTTGTTGATCAGCATCGTCATGCGTTCGGTTTCATCCTTGATCACATTAGCGGCTTCCACAAGAAATTCCTTGCTCGTCTCTTCGCCGCCCTGGAGTGTCTCGGCATACATCGATATCACGTTGAGTGGTGATTTCAGTTCATGTGCGACTTGTGCGACAAAAGCACCACTGCCTTGTTTTACGAGGTTCTGTGCGGTCACATCCCTGAATAACACCAGTGTCCCAAGCACATGCGTTGGATCCCGGGGTGACAAGAGCGGGTACGGCATCACCGCAATGTCTCTGCGGTGTGAAACGTTCAAGGTAAATTCACCGCTGCCGGGGCTGAACCTGCGCGCAGTACGGCGTGAGCAGTCAGTCAGGTAGGCTGCCATATCCGGGTTCGTGCACCATTCGGCTGGCCGTTTTTCCATGACATCTTCTACCGATACACCCATCAACGTACTAAACCTTGCGTTGGCAAAGGCTACGTTGCCGGTTTCATCGATCACCATGACCGCGTCCGGCAGTGACTGAATGACCGATTCAATGCGCATGCGTTTGTATGAAAGCAGTTTCCCGGATGTTTCCCTGTCTGTCAGTTCTTTTTCCAGGTGCTGAACGCGGTCCAGTGCCTTGTTTACATACTGACTGAAGTGAGAAAGGAACTCCTTGAGTTCACCACTGGTCCCAACATCGATACGTGACAGTGTGTCCTGCGCAATCAGTTTATCTATTTGCTCACTGGCCTTGCGCAGAGGACGAATCTCACGTTTGACCACCATATAAAAGAAGGGAGTCAGGAGAAAAATGGCCAGCGCGATGGCTGAAAAAAACGGAATATCGCCGGTGTTAAGCTTGAATTCCGGCTTGAAAAACCCGAGACGGATATACCCTGCAATCACACCTTCTTTTATGAGAGGAGTATTGAATTCAAGAATCTCCTGATCAAGTCCCTCGACCTTCAGGTCGCGCTCATTTGTCCAGCTTCCAAATGAGTCTCGAGACATTGCCGGAATTACCACGCCGGGTCTCGCAATCTCCATCAGCGGTTTGCCATCGATATCGACAATGGAAACGTAAACAAATGACGAATTATCCAGTCCGTGCATGAGAATCGACGAGACTTCATGACCCGTTGTGTGAGAGACAAGCTGATCGTAGGGCGTGCGTGACAACGATCGCGCCAGGCTCGTCGCTTCACGCCTGAGATCGGATTCCTCATTCTTGATGTGGTGGGCGGCCTGCATTCCGAAGGCAACAATAATGACAATGAGCGAGGCCAGGATCATACTGAGACCCATGCGCTCCTCTTTCCATACTGAATTTTCCCATTTCCGATTCATTCGTGGTGTGTCTACATGGATAGTCCTCGTGTTATAACGGCCAAATCCTTATGTACCTGAATGACATACAAGCTGCATATCTATGTATGCGGCAATATTGATGACATGCGTATCGGTCAGGGCAATCCTTAGGTGACGCCTTTAAGGTGATCCTGAAGTGGCTCCATTAACCCGATCCAGGAATGGCTCCATAGTGGTGATCATTGATAGGAAACAAATAAACGGGACATCTTGGTCCGAATCCCCGCGATCTTACGCGAGTTGGAGAAGGTGACTGTCGAGGTATCACGCCTGGTCGAGGAAGGTGAACGTAAGGCGGAACTGGAGCGCAAGCGCTGGGCCGCCAAAATGGATCGATGGCACCGCGAAGAAGCGGAGAGGCGCGCCGAAAAGGTCCTTGAAGACAGCAAAAAGGACCTGCTCGAGATCATCGAAATGTGGGCCATATCCTAACGACTCGAGGCGTTTTTCGCTGATGCCGAACGGAGACTGGAGGACTTACCAGAAGTTGAACGAGAGCACGCAATGGAAAATGTAATGGCTGCCACGCGCTCACAAGCTGATTGGCAGCATCGATGCGCTTAACCGATTTCAATCCTGGAAATCGCCTGAAGAACGATAATGGTTAGCCATTGAATGGAGGGGTTCTTATCTGTACCACAGTCCTTGTTCTATACAGGCATGTCATTGATTTCGAGATGAAACTCATGAATGTTTCATATCATCTGCGTGTATATACGAGCATCGGATTTTGGTCCAAAAACACCCAGTTCGAACACTATACAAATACCCAACTCATTAATTTTTAAAAAGCCGGCAAAAGGTTAACTCTTGAAATTTCCAGCCAACCCCCCCACAATCAGTATTTACTTATACAGGGAATAGACTAGGTAAGTCATTGTTTTGATGGTGGGTCGTGAAGGATTCGAACCTTCGACCATCGTATTAAAAGTACAGAAAGACGTTTTTACAGCTTTTATATTCAAACACTTACCGTGGCGCCCGTTGCAACCTGTGCACCCCAATGCATAACGATGCACAACTGATCCCCGCAAAACTCCCGCGGTGAATTTTGCTCCCTGATGGATCAACTGCGGAGAAAAAACAGCCTAATCTCCGTCTTCGAATGTAGTAAACCCTGTCGCCAGCAGACCTTCGATCACGTTACTACGACCCTGGCTTATGAGTATTTTCAAACGCACCTGATACATCGTTTTTTTTCGATGTTTTCTAATTAATAATTCGTATTTTATTTATTTCCGATCGGGCGTTAAATAACTAGCAAGCAATACCGGGCACCCTTACTTATCGAGATTAAGGAGCAAACCATGGCAACACAGTTATCGACCATCATTCCCGAACAACTGCATGCTGCGCAGTTGCGCGGGGACCAGCCTGCACTACTCGATGTGCGCACGGCGGCAGAATACCGTGCCGGGCACATACCGGGCGCGCGACTGCTCCCCGTCGGGGAACTGAGGCCCGATGAGGTAACAAGGCGGTTCAAACAGGCTGCTCCAGGGCATCAGGAACCGCTGTATATCACTTGCCGGAGCGGAGCACGCGCCCGAGAGGCAGCCGAACGTCTGCAACTGGCCGGCTCTACCAATCTGGCGCTTGTCGAGGGCGGCACACAGGGCTGGGAACAGTCCGGCCTGCCAGTACGGCGCTGTAGCAACGCCATTCCCCTGGAACGCCAGATCCAGATCGCCGGCGACACCCTGCTGATCCGAGGGACGCGACGGACCGATTTCCAGAACGGGGACCCGGCTGCCCAGTACGACAGCCTGTTTGGCAAGCCGCTGAAGTTGCCGGAGGATACATGTGTGTATCCGGTCCATGACTACAACGGTATGACGGTAAGCACCATAGGCGAGGAGAAACGCCACAATCCGCGGCTACAGGTCAGCGGGAAACAAGGCTACATTGATCAGATGAACGCACTGGAGCTGGACGACCCGCGTCTGATGGACATTGCCGTACCCGACAACCGCGCCTGTAGAGTAATCGTTGCAGCATAACCTCGCGGACCCGGGCCTGCGGCAAGGGACAGGATTCGTTCAAGCAGATCAACCAGAGGAGTAACGTGATATGACCATTCTCGACACAATACTGTTCAGCATGCTTGCCGGTGTCATCACCCTGAAGGTGGCGCTGCTCGCGGCTGCAGCCATGCTGCTGGTGCACGGATTGACAGCGCGCGTTCGGCAACTTAAGGTCGCGCCTGCGAAGGTTCCGGTCAAACATCCAGGACTGGATGTACACGCCTGACTGTCGCCTGGGTTCTTAAAGCACATCACAAATGGCACAGTCACGCAAAGCGAAGCTCCCGAGCGTATTAACAAGTACGGCAATACTGGCCGGCCTGTGGTGGCTGATCGTCCAGGGCCGTGCGGATGCCTGGTTGATTGGGCTGCCGGCGGTAGCGCTCGCCAGCTGGGCCAGTATCCGCCTGGGTGGCAATGAGCTGCCAGGGCTATCACTTGGCGGGCTGTTGCCCTTTATAACGTTGTTCCTGCGCGAATCGGTCCGTGGTGGGATCGATGTAGCACGCCGCACCCTCGGGCCGGGACTTCGCATTGAGCCGGGCTTCCGCAGGTATCGCCTGCACATCAGTCATCCTGCAGCACGCGTACTGCTCATCAACTGTATAGGCCTGTTACCCGGCACACTCGCCGCAGACCTCGACAGTGACCATGCCGAACTGCACCTGCTCGACACCAGCGTAAATACGGATCCGCAACTGCTGCAGCTCGAGCAGGCAGTTGCCAGACTGTTTAATCTGCCACTGGAGACAGGTGATGACTGAGCTGTTCATGCTGTCCTCACTGGGCCTGATGCTCAGCCTGTTCCTAGGGCTGCTGCGAGTGCTGCTGGGACCGAGTGTCGGTGACCGCATGCTGGCCACCCAGCTGATCGGCACGGCCGGTGTCGGCATGCTGTTGCTACTCAGTGTGTTGCTCGATCAACCGGCCCTGCTCGACGTCGCGCTGCTACTGGCGTTGCTCGCCGCGGTGGCTGCGGCCGCTTTCACCGGCCAGCAGAAGACACACCATGATTAATACCCTGTCTTCGATCCTGATACTGGCGGGTGTGTTCTTCTACCTGGCCGGCAGCATTGGCTTGCTGCGCCTCCCCGACCTCTATTCACGGCTGCATGCACTGACCAAGGCCGACAATCTCGGACTGGGCCTGCTGATAGCCGGTGTGGCACTGCACTCGCAAGACCTGTTAATGATGCTGAAGCTGCTGCTGACCTGGCTGGCTGTGCTCGCCGCCAGCGCCACCAGCGCACATCTGATCGCCCGCCAGGCACGCCGCCAGGTGACAGAATCTTGAACCCGGTGAGCCTGCTTGTCTTCGACGGGCTGTTGCTGGTCTCGATCGCGGGCCTCGCCTGGGCGTCACTCGCAACCACCGATGCACGCCGCAGCGTCATTCTGTTCATGGCGTTCGGACTGGTGCTGGCCGTGGCGTGGGGACGGCTGCTGGCGCCGGACGTCGCCCTCGCGGAGGCGGCCATCGGCGCCGGTCTGTCCGGTGCATTACTGCTGGCCGCGGCGCACAGACAACCACGCCCGCTGCCGCCAGCATCGACGAATGCCCCCCGGAATCATGGTGCTGCGGGTGTGGGCGTGGTGCTTCGGTGGGCGGTCACGCTGTTATGTGCCGCGCTGGCCGGCATCCTCGCCTGGGCCCTGCTACATGCCTTCGACAGCGCGCCACATGACATGCTGCCGCAAGCCATTAGCGCCAACCTCGCAACCAGTGGAGTCAGCAACCCGGTGACCGCGGTACTACTGAATTTTCGTGCCTATGACACACTGCTGGAACTGGCGGTACTGCTGACCGCCGTGCTCGGCATTCTCGCCCTGGGCCCGGCAACCCCCGGCTACCAGCCCGCCGGTCCGGTATTCGATGGTCTCATTCGCTGGCTGGTACCCGTGCTGATCCTCACGGCCGGCTATCTGCTGTGGGTGGGCGCCCATGCACCGGGTGGCGCATTCCAGGCCGGCGCTATGCTCGCGGCCGCCGGTGTGGTATTGCGCCTCGCGGGCCGATCCCGCATTGGATTGCCCGACGGTATTGTGCTGCGTATCGTCATGGCCGCCGGTATGGGTGTGTTTCTACTGGTCGGTCTGAGCCTGCTCCTCCTGGGGCGGCCGTTTCTTGGTTACCCGCCGGACTGGGCCGGCTCCCTGATCCTGTTGATCGAGACTGCCGCCATGCTGTCGATCGCTGCGACCCTGTTGCTGGCATTCCTCGGCGGCCGGCCGGAATCGACTGGTGACAAAGCAGCTGCCAAGCGGCAGCGCGAGGCGATATCCTGATGCTGACGACACAGATACTGTATGGCCTGACAGCTTGCGTGCTCGTGGCACTCGGACTGCGGGGAGCACTGCTGCATGCGTCCCTGTTGCAGCGGATAGTGGCCATCAATGTCATGGGGGCCGGCGTTTTCCTGCTGCTGATTGCTGTCGCCTACCGCGGCCCCGGACTGGCACCGGATCCTGTCCCACATGCCCTGGTACTCACCGGGATTGTCGTCGCAGTGAGCGCAACCGCCCTGGCACTGGCCCTGGCGCGACGCCTGCACGCGGAGCGGGACGATGACTGACGCCATGATCGGGCTGGTCGCCCTGCCGCTGACCGGTGCGCTCGCGACACTGCTGCTGCCGCGTTCGGCAACGGCTGCTGCCATTGGCACCGGACTGGCAACCACCGTTGCCGCCGGCCTGCTGCTCTTTGGCGTCGCCACGCAGGGTGAACTGCATTATGCGATCGGTGGCTGGAGCGCCGGACTCGGTATCGCGCTGCGCGCCGACGGCCTCTCCGCCCTGCTGCTGATGATGACCGCGCTGGTCGCGCTGGCGGCCAGCGTCTACGCCAGCGCCTACTTCAGCGCAGTTTCCGAGCGCGCCCGCTTCTGGCCATTATGGCTGTTATTGTGGACGTCACTGAATGCCCTGTTGCTGTCCGGCGACCTGTTCAACCTCTATGTCACACTCGAGCTGCTTGGCCTGAGCGCAGTCGCACTGGCATCACTCGGGGGCAAGCGCGCTGCAGTAGAAGCGGCGTTGCGCTACCTGCTGGTCGGCCTGCTGGGCTCGATGCTGTTTCTCGCCGGGGTGAGCCTGATCTATGCCGGCTATGGAACACTGGACATGGCACAGCTGGCACATACGGTGACCGCCGGGCCGGTTGCATGGACCGCACTGGCCTTGATGACTAGCGGCCTGCTGCTCAAGACCGCCCTGTTTCCGCTGCATTTCTGGCTGCCGCCGGCACACGCGAGCGCACCGGCACCGGTCAGCGCCGTGTTGTCGGCACTGGTGGTCA
>Ga0210085_1000763_pt1 | contig 13239 bp, 10 predicted proteins | sample China_Galinas_PW_5_FD_184866 | JGI IMG/M metagenome (GOLD analysis project Ga0210085, IMG submission 184866) | Wetland microbial communities from San Francisco Bay, California, USA, that impact long-term carbon sequestration - China_Galinas_PWC_D1... | ecosystem: Environmental > Aquatic > Marine... | reverse complement strand
ATTTATCATGTTTGGGGCTTAACTTAGTGCCATTCCAGTCTGACCCGAATGCCACTTGCTTAAGCCGTAATGTAGGGTGGGTTAGCGATTTTTGCGTAACCAACCAGGCGTTGCGCAGCAACACAACGTCATTTTTATTGTGTGCCTGCCGGCACATCCGGTGGATTACGGCACACACAGCATGCCTCATCCACCCTACATCGAGGGGGGAACCGCTTAACTAAGCGCCATACCTGCCTGACTCGTGCGGAGCCGCGAAAACGGTGGCCAGCGGCCGGGTGTTTGCGCATAATGTGGCGCTTTTTGGGGCGTCCACATGTGGTTCAGAAATCTGCAGCTCTACCGGCTCGGCCAACACCTTGATCTTACTCCTGAAGCGCTGGACGAGCGCCTGCAGTCCGCGGCGTTTCGTGGTTGCGGCCGTCTGGAACTGACGGCAATCGGATGGGTTCCGCCGCTCGGCCGCGAAGGACAGCAGCTGGTGCATGCCGCCGGCGGCTACGTCATGATCTGTTCCCGCAAGGCGGACAAGATCATCCCCGCGGGCGTGGTGAAGCAACTGCTCGATGACAATGTGGCCGAAGTGGAGGCGGCCGAGTCGCGCGAGGTCTATCGCAAGGAACGCCAGCGCATGAAGGACGATATCATCCATGGACTTATGCCACACGCCCTGACGCGTCACACGGACCAGTACGCCTATATCGATACCCGCAACGACCTGGTCGTGGTGGACAGCCCGACGCCGGCCCGGGCGGAAGCGCTCATCAGCCTGCTGCGCGCCACACTCGGGAGCCTCAAGGCGACCCCGGTCAAGGTGAAGCAATCCATCTCCCATACCCTGACCCGCTGGCTCGGCGGCGAGCGCCTGGCGACGGGTTTTGCCCTAGGGGAGGAGTGCGAACTGAAACATCCCGATCCGGATGGCGGCGTGATTACCTGCCGGCATCAGGACCTTGGGGCCGGTGAAATCCGCAATCATATCAAGAACGGTAAATACGCGGTCCGGCTGGCGCTGCACTGGAAGGACCGGCTGTCCTGCATTTTGCACGAAGACCTTTCCATCAAGCGGCTGCGCTTCGAGGATGTCGTCACCCAGGACGGGGAGGCGGACGCGGACGATGCGGCAACCCGCTTCGACCTGGATTTCTCCCTCATGACCCTGGAACTGAACGAATTCACGCCGCAGCTGCTCCGCGCCCTGGGCGGGGAGGATGCACCGGAGTGACGTGATCGGTGTTGAAAACGCGGGTCGGGTCGAGTATCGACGCGTGGAACATAGTGCGGCTGCCGCAGCGTTTAATATAGACCCGAATGGCACCTGGTTAAGGACCAAGCCGATAAATAGCCACGGAATTACACGGAAGACACGGAAAGAAGAGCCTGTATTCCGTGTGATTCCGTCGCCATAGGGCGGTGCTTAGGCTTAACTAGGAGTCTGTCGGACTTAGGATTGATCTACTCGGCAACTGCTCCATGCGTTGCTCTAACTCCTGCATCCCTGCAGTCGTGCGCTGGCGGGAGAGCGGCTCATATGTCCCCGATTTATCGTTGCATTGAACCACTATGCGCCTCGAAATCGTGAAACTCTGTTCTCGCTCTCCCACCCTGCTCGCTACGATCAGCTAAGTCCGACAGGCTCCTAGTGGTCATTCATAAAGAGATAACCTCACCGCAAAGCCGCAAAGTGTTTGATTGTTTTCGTTAAAGAATTTCTCTGCGTCCTTCCGGCAACTGCTCCGTGCGTTGCTCTAACTCCTGCATCCATGCAGTCGTGCGTCTCTGCGGTGAAAACGGTGTTTATAAACGGACACTAACGAGGCACCATCCATGTAGACCTCATTGTTACCTGGCATTCAGTGCGCAATCCTCGCTATACAGTCATATTTCTTCATTCATTCTGAAATCCTGTGCAACAGTGGGGTAGAATAGCGGCTTCGGCAGTTTTAACTTGTGAAGCAGCGACATTGGCTCAACGGGCAATAAGGGAATACGAAGGCAAGCGGGTATTCCACACCGGGTGGTCGAGGCACTTCGGCCAGTTCCGTTACACCTTCCAGGCGGCCAGCGTCGCCAGCGGCGAGGAATTGATCGCACTGGCCGCTGATGGCGATCACGACTGGCTCCGCCAGGGTCCCCTGGTAGTCAAGCCGGACATGGTCTTCGGCAAGCGCGGTCTCAATGGCCTGGTGCTGTACAAGGTCAATGCGCCGGGCGACGTCACCCTCGATGATGCGGCGCGCTGGATCGACGAAAAACGCACCCGGGCCACGACGCTGCTCAGCGGCCAGAGCGGGGTCCTCAGCCGTTTCATCGTCGAACCCTTCGTCGCACACGATGGCAATGCCGAGTATTACATTGCCGCGGTCATGGGTGACGCCGCCGATATCCTGTCGATGAGCATGCATGGCGGGGTCAACATCGAGGACAACTGGGACAGCGTCGCCCAGCTCGACATTCCACCGTTCGCAAGTGATGAGGAACTCACCGCGATGATCGCCGCGGCGGTACCCGGCGAAATTCCGGACCGGGACCGGTTTGTACTGTTCGCTACCGATTTCTACCGCTTTTTCCGTGACCGGCATTTCGCCTATCTGGAGATCAACCCGTTCTGTTTCGATGACGAACAGGTGCATCTGCTTGATCTGGTCGCCAAGGTCGACGACGCCGCCGGGTTCCTGATGGACAAGCACTGGGGGCCGTTGTATTTCCCGACTCCGTTCGGGATGAAGGCGCCGGGGCCGGAAGAAAAACTGATCAAGGCGATGGATGAGAATAGCGGCGCCTCGCTGAAACTCACCATCCTCAATCCACAGGGCCGGGTATGGACCCTGGTTGCCGGCGGCGGCGCCTCGGTGGTCTACGCCGATACCATCACCGATCTGATCGGCGCCGACGAACTGGCCAACTACGGCGAATACTCTGGCAACCCCACGACGCAGGAAACCCGCGTGTACGCCGAGACCCTGCTCGATCTGATGACGCGCAATCCCGATCCACAGGGGCGCGAGAAGCTGCTGATTATCGGCGGGGCCATCGCCAATTTCACCGATGTCGCCAAAACCTTTACCGGCATCATCCAGGCTTTCCGGAAATACCACGAGAAAATGCAGGCGGTGGGCGTACGTATCTATGTGCGTCGTGGCGGCCCGAACTACGAAGTGGGCCTGCGCAACATGCAGAAGGCCGCCGATGAACTCGGCCTGCCAATCGAGGCGTACGGTCCCGAAACCCATATGACCGACATCGTCAGGAAGGCGCTGGCTGCCTGACGGCCGCCTGAAAGGATAGCTGCAATGAACAGGTCACAGAACGCCACGGCCGCGGCCGATAAGAGCGCTGCGCCGCCCGGCCAGAGCGCCCTGTTTACGCGGCAGACGCAGGCCATCTTCTGGAACAATCACCAGAGTGCGATCCAGCGCATGCTCGATTACGATACCCTGATCGGGCGTGAATCACCCTCGGTGGCGGTGATCGTTTCTCCCACAGGCGGCAGCCGTTTCGGCAAGTTTTTCTTCGGCAGCAGCGAGATACTGATACCGATTCACAGGAGCACCGCCGCTGCCGTCGCCGCCTACCCGCACGCCGATGTGCTGCTTAACTTCGCCTCCTTCCGGCGCGCCTGGCGCATCAGCAACGAGGCGCTCGACATTCCCGGCATCCGCATCCTTATGATTACCGCCGAGGGCATGCCGGAGCGGCACGCGCGCGCGCTCAAGCTGCGCGCCCGGCAACTGGGCAAGCTGGTGATCGGCCCGTCCACGGTCGGAGGCATCACGCCGGGTGCCTTCAAGATCGCCAACACCGGCGGCACCCTCGAGAACATCATCGCCAGCAAGCTGCACCGACCCGGTTCCTGCGGTCTGGTGACCCGTTCGGGCGGGCTGTTCAACGAACTGGCCCATACCATCGCACTGAACGCGGACGGCATCAGCGAGGGCGTCGCTATCGGCGGTGATCGCTTCGCCGGCTCCGGCTTCCTCGAGCACCTGCTGCGCATGCAGGCCAACCCGGCGGTGAAATACCTGCTGCTGCTGGGCGAGGTCGGCGGTACCGAGGAGTACCACGTGATCGAGGCTGTACAGGACGGCCGCATCACCAAACCCGTAATCGGCTGGTGCGTTGGCACCATCGCCAGCCACTTCTCAACCGGCGTGCAGTTCGGCCATGCCGGGGCCAGCGCCAGCAATGACCGGGAAATGGCCAGCGTCAAGAACGAGGCCATGCGCGTCGCCGGCATTCGTGTGCCGCGAAGCTTCAATGACCTGCCGGAAATCATCAATGGCGTACACCGCGAGCTGCATGCACGGGGCATTGTCGAAGACATCGTCGAGCCGGTGATGACACCGCTGCCGGAAGACTGCCAGACGGCGCTCAAGGCCGGACGCGTGCGCAAGGGCACGCATTTCACCTGCACCATTTCCGACGACCGCGGCGAGGAAGCCACCTATGCCGGCATCCCGATCAGCGGGGTGGCCACCCCGGATACCGGTTACGGCATCGGCGATGTGATCACCCTGCTGTGGTTCAGGCGGCGCTACCCGGAATGGGCCAGCGCGTTCCTCGAGACCGTGATCAAGACCGTGGCCGACCACGGCCCGGCGGTCAGCGGCGCGCACAACGCCCGCGTCACCGCGCGCGCCGGCAAGGACATCATCAGTTCGCTGGTGACCGGCCTGCTCACCATCGGTCCGCGCTTCGGGGGCGCCATCGACGGCGCCGCGAAGTATTTCAGGCTCGGCGTCGACAAAGGGCTGGCCGCCGATGAGTTCATCGACTACATGGCCGAACAGGGCATGGTCATACCCGGCATCGGACACCGCATCAAGTCAGTGAGGAACCCGGACCTGCGCGTGGAGGGCCTGAAGTCATACGCGAAACAGCACTTTCCTGCGACCCGCCTGCTCGACTACGCGATCGACGTGGAGCAGCACACCACCAAAAAGAAGGACAATCTGATTCTGAATGTCGACGGCGCCGTCGGCGTGCTGATGGTGGATATGTGGCGCGGACTCGGTTATCGCGAGGAGGACATCGACCAGTTCATCGACTCGGGCACGCTGAACGCCTTTTTCGTGTTGGGGCGTTCGATCGGCTTCATCGGTCACATACTCGACGAAAAACGCCTCAACATGCCGATGTACCGCCATCCGTTCGACGACATCCTCTATGACGTCCCGGTCGTGAAGGATGACCGGCAGGTATAAGCGGGGTCAGAGGTGAATGGCGCTTGCTTAGGCGGTTTCACCCTCGATGTAGGGTGGATCCGGCAGGTAATATGTGCCGGGATCCACCAGGCCGTGCCGACAGGTGCTCATTAAAGGCGTTGTGTTGCTGCGCAACGCCCGGCGGATCACGCAAAAAGCGCGCATCCGCCCTACATTACGACTTTAGTTAAGTGCCATTCGGGTTAGACGCGCCTGACAGCCTTCCCCCGCGTGCTCATTCCGGACGGCGCGTTACCGGCAGGCCGGCTTTCAGCCAGCCGGTCATGCCGCCGCGCACCACCTGCACCTCGGCAAATCCGGCTTTGCCCAGCAGGCGCGCCGCCTCAGCCGAACGCATGTCCGTGCGACAGACGATCGCCACCGGATGTTCCCGGTAATCCTCCAGTTCACCCAGGCGCTGAGGCAGGTCTTCCAGCGGAATATTCAGCGCGCCCTCGATGTGTCCCTGCTCGCCGGTGAAGTCTGCCGCGCTGCGCACGTCGAGCACCAGCAGGTCGCTGCCGGCCTCGAGCCGCTGTTTGAATGCCCGGGTATCCAGCATCGGACGACGCAGCCTGCCGATCAACCGCGGGAGGAACGCCACGGCCGCGAGCAGCGCGATCGCCAGCAGGATCTTGCGGATCAGCCCCTCGCCGCCAGCGACCGCCTCGCGGCCCGCATAACCCAGATAGGTGTAGGCGATGGCGCCGGGCAGCATGAAGACATAGGTGGCGATGAGGTAGTGGCTGAACTTCAGGCGTGTGAGGCCAAGCGCGTAATTCAACAGATTGAACGGGAACAGCGGCACCAGCCGCACGAAGGCGACGAAGCCCCAGCCCTCATTCTCGACGCCGTCGATGAGCTGCTTCACCCGCCCGCCCGCCTTCCGCGCCACCCAGTCCGAAGCGAGGTAGCGGGCGATCAGAAACGCCAGGGTGGCGCCAAGGGTGGCCCCGGTCAGGTTATAGAATGTGCCCAGCACCGGACCGAACAGGGCGCCGCCCGCCAGGGTGAGGACCGATCCCGGCAGAAACAGGACGGTGGCGAGTGCATAGATCAGCATGAACAGCAGCGGCGCGGCGATGCCCGCCCCCTGTACCCAGGACTGGAGCGCCGCCGCGTCAAACCGCTCACGGTAGAGCACCGCCAGCGTGACGCCCGCCACCAGGGCGAGGATCAGCAGGATGCGGATGAAACGGCGAGTGTTCACACACCTTCTCTCTTAATGCCGGTTAATGACACGGCCTGCGCCCGGGAGTCCGTCAGGCAGGCTGCACGATGTCTCCGTGCGAATGCGCTGAACGTAACCTTTCAATGCGGCATGTCAAGTATAAGTTTCAAACATGACAGACTCTCCCGATACCCTGCACTCGCGACGGTATCGGGATTGCTGACGGACATCTCCCCGGGAGGGCGACCTCGCTTGTGGTTTCCACGGGAAAGGGCGGTTATTCTTCCTGCCGTCACATTCATGGGGTCGACGCACAAAGCGCCTGCCGGAACGGAATGCCCGGGCATTACGCAATGACTGCACTAACTCGCGGAATAGAGAGCGCCTGACCGATGCGCTCGGCACACTGGCAGGCCGCCGGAGAGGACGTATTCGATGTGCTGATCATCGGCGGCGGCATTACCGGCGCTTCCCTGTACGCTGAACTTTGCCGCCATGGCTGGCGCACCCTGCTGCTCGACAAGGGCGATTTCGCCTCGGGCACGAGCCAGTCCTCCGGCATGATGGTGTGGGGCGGGTTGCTGTATCTGCGTGCCGGCGACGTGCTTACCGTCCTGCGCCTGTCCCGCTCGCGTGACCGCATGATCAGGGAACCGGACGGCTGGACGGCCCCGGCATCGTTTCACTATATCCCCTCGCTCAAGGGGGGGGCGTCATCGCTGTTCATCGGCGCGGGCCTCGGAATTTACTGGATGCTCGGCGCCGGGCGCCGGCGCCTGCCGGGTTACCGGCGGGACTTCGCGGAGACCGCGCTCCTCAGTCAGCACGTCCACCGGGGGGCCTTCTGCTACGAAGAAGCCCTGCTGACTTCATCCGACGCCCGTTTCGTGTTGCACTGGCTGACGCCCCACCAGCCGCCCGGTCGGGCCGCCGTCAACTACTGCGAGGTCGAGCGCTGCGAGTACGCCCGTGCCGACGGCCTGTGGCACCTGGAGCTGCGCGACCGGTTGCGGGGTGTCACGACCGGCGCGCGCGCGCGCCTGATCGTCAATTGCGCCGGCGTCTGGGCGGATGACCTCAACCGGCGGCAGGGCATTGAAACGCCGTACCGCCATGCCCTGAGCAAGGGGGTATATCTGGGTCTGGAGCGGTCCGGGGAACACTACTCGCCGCTGATCTTCGACATGGGCGACCATGACGACGTCATGACCTACGTTCCCTGGGGGCCGGTGGCGCTGTGGGGGCCGACCGAAACCGCCATCGAGGAGATCGGTGAAGGGCTGGCGCCGCAGGCCGGGGACATCCGCTTTCTGCTGGAAACAGCCAACCGGCATTTGCGCCGGAAAGTTGGTCCGGAAGACATCGTTTCCCTGCGCTGCGGTATCCGCGCCCTGGCCGTCGATCGCGATTATGTCGCCACGCGCTATCCGCTGGAGCTGTCGCGACGCAGCATCGTCCACCCCGAAAGGGACCTGCCCTGGATCACGGCCTATGGCGGCAAGCTGACCGGCTCGCGCGAACTCGCCGGCAAGATCGGGCGGATGATCCGGCACCGCGTGCCGCCGTCGCTTCCCCCGACGGCACCCGAGACGGATACACTCGCCGTTGCGTCGTGCACCTTTCCCGGTCTCGACCAGCCGGTCGCCTCGTTGCGCTGGTGCCGCGACCGGGAGTTCTGCGTCACCCTTGAGGATTACCTGCGCCGCCGCACGAATGTTGCACAGTGGCTGCCGCGGGAGGGCCTGGGCCGCACGAGTGAAAACCGGGAAGTCATCCTCGCCGCCGCCCGTGAACTGTATGATGGTGATCCGGCGGCGGCAGGGGAGGCGGTGGCGCGTTATGAAGAGACCGTGTCCGCCCGCTTTGACGAGCTGCTGAACGGGGTCTAGCCCGGTCCCGCACCGAAGGAATGAACCAGGAGATACTCATGTCGAAGACCAGCACCAATCTGCCGGCCATTCTCGGAGGTACACCCCTCGTCACGGCCGATCACGCCGCGGCGAACCACTGGCCGCTGCTCGGAGAGGAGGACGAACAGGCGGTGCTGCGCGTCATGCGCGACGGCAACCTGAGTTTTCATCCCGTGGTGCAGGAACTGGAGGATGACTACCGCGCGCTCACCGGGCGGCGCCATGCCCTGGCGCACAACAACGGCACCGCCGGGCTGCTGGCCGCCTTCTTCGCGCTGAACCTGAACCCGGGCGACGAGGTGCTGGTGCCGAGCGCGACCTGGTGGGCCTCGGTCCTGCCCATGCTCTGGGTCGGACTGGTTCCCGTGTTCTGCGAGAGCGAGGAGGAGCGTCTGGGCATCGATCCGGCGGACATGGAACGCAGGATCACGGAGCGCACGCGCGCCATCGTGGTCGTGCATCTGTGGGGTATGCCTTCGAAGATGACGGAAATATTCGCGCTGGCCGAGCGCCATAATCTGAAAATCATTGAGGATGCCTCCCACACCCACGGCGCCCGCTGGCGCGGTCGTCCCTGCGGTTCGCTGGGAGATATCTCGGTGTTCAGCCTGCAGAACGACAAGCTCGCACCGGCCGGCGAGGGGGGCATTTTCCTCACCGACGATGACGATTACCACGAACGGGCGACCTGTCTCGGCGATATCGCGCGCATCATGCAGCTGGAGACGCCGCAGCAGCGTTTCGCGGCCACCAGTTTCGGCATCAAGACGCGCATGGCCCCGCTCAGCGCGGCGGTGGCGCGGGTGCAGTATAAACACCTCGTGGAGCATAACCGGGTGCGCAACACCAATCTGGACTACCTGTCCGGGGCGCTGGAGGCGCTGGGCTGCTTTCATACCTTCCGGGCGCCGGCGCATATCGAACGAACCTATTTCGAGTACATCATCCATTACGACGAAGCGCGGGGCGGGTTGTCGATCGAAACGCTGGTCACGGCGCTGCAGGCCGAGGGGTGCCTGGTGATGGCGCCCCGTTACCCGCTGGTGCACGAGCAGCCGTTCTTCACCGAGGGACACTGGAAACGCATCCTGCGGGCGCCGACCCGCGTGCCGGATCCGGCCTATGAGCCCGGTGCGCTGCACAAGACCCGCGATTACGGCCGGACCCTGCTGCGCCTGCCGGCCTTCCCGAGCGCCGCTCGGGAGATACTCGACCAGTACATCGAGGCCTTTCGCCGGGTTCTGGCGCACGCGGCGGCGATACGTGCGGCATCCGCCTGACGGCGCCCGACCCGGATATGCCTGCTTCCGTTCGTCTCGCGGCACTGAAACTGCTCGATGTCCTGTTTCATCTCGCACACATCGTTGTCATCCTGTTCAGCGCCCTGGGCTGGCTGTACCCGCCGGCGCGCCCCGCCCATCTGTGCCTGCAGGGGCTGATCCTGTTTTCCTGGTTCGGCCTGGGTATCAGTAAGGGCTGGACCTATTGCTTCCTCACGGATCTGCACTGGCGGGTAAAACAGGCCCTGCACCAGCCGGACCCGGGCGAGTCCTACGTGAAGTGGCTGGCGGACCGGATTGCCGGGCGTGAGGTTGACCAGGAACTGCTGTGGAAGGCCACGGTGGGGGTGTTTTTCGCGACCACTGCGCTCAGCGCCCTGCTGGAGTGGCGCAGTCGGCTGTAAACCCTTTTTCACCGCAAAGACGCACGACTGCAGGGATGCAGGAGGTAGAGCAACGCAAGGAGCAGTTGCCGAAAGTACGCAAAGTTGTCCCGGATATCTCACCAGCATCCGGCGAGGCGGCGGAATTCGCAGCCGCCGGGGTGCCTGCGGATCGAATGCCTCGCATGAGGCGCAGAGCAGAGGCCCCGGCTCCGCCGGGGATGCGAACGCCGGTGAGCGGGAGATTGGGTGGAACGGAGATGGCGGAATCATGGTGTGTTTTGCCCTGCGTTTATTTGGCGGAACCGCTGCGCGTTCCACCCTACCCGCTACCGTATCGGCGTAGGGCGGAACGCGCAGCGGTTCCGCCGATCGTGTCTGCCGGTATGGCCCAGGCCAGCCTCTCGACCGCTTTGCTGTGAATTTGTTTTGTAACCGGGGGTCTCTGGACTAGACTGGCCGGCATTGAATGCCGAACAGGAAGGAACATCATTGTGGATATCACGCTTACCGTCCTTGAAGCACGCGTCATCGGGGCGCTGATCGAAAAGGAGATCACCACGCCCGATCAGTATCCCCTGTCGCTCAATGCACTGGTCAATGCCTGCAACCAGAAGAGCAATCGCGAGCCGGTCATGGAACTGGACGAGTCACAGGTCCAGGACACCGTGGACGGCCTCGTCAAGAAGCATATGGTCAGCGAGAAAACCGCCTTCGGCAGCCGCGTCACCAAGTACCGGCAGCGATTCTGCAACACCGAATTCGGGTCGCTGACATTCTCGCCTCAGGAACTGGGCATTCTCTGCGTCCTGCTGCTGCGCGGTGCGCAGACCCCGGGTGAAGTGCGCACCCGCACCGGCCGCCTGTGCCGCTTCGACGATGTGCAGCAGGCCGAGGCCGTGCTCGACCGGTTGATGGAGCGCGAAGACGGACCCTTTGCCGCCCGGTTGCCGCGGGAACCGGGGAAGCGGGAGTCGCGCTATGTGCAACTCTTCAGCGAAGCGCCGGAATTCACGGAATCACCCGTCGGCAGGGAGGTCACGGTGGCGGGCGAGGACGCCGAACGCCTCGACCGGCTGGAACAGCAGGTCATCGAGCTGTTCCGGGAGGTCGAGGATCTGCGCGAGCGGCTCGACGGACTGGCAGCGGAGTGAAGCGATGAAGCCGTCCCTCAAGCGCATGATCGCCGACATCGAGGCCGAGGTCGAATACACGCGCAGCCTGATCGGCAGGAAGACGCTGGACCCGCGAGTGATGGCGGTCATGGGCCAGGTGCCGCGTGAGCAATTCGTGCCGCAGGAGATGCACGCCGCCGCCTATGACAACGGCCCCCTGCCCATCGGTCATGGCCAGACCATCTCGCAGCCCTACATCGTCGCGCTCATGACCGACCTGCTGAAACCCGGGCCGGAAGACCGGGTGCTGGAGATCGGCACCGGTTCCGGGTACCAGACCGCCATCCTGTCGTGCCTGGCGAAGGCGGTGTACACGGTCGAGCTGATACCCGAACTGGGCGAGGCCGCCGCCGGGATACTCGCCGGCCTGAACTACACCAACATCCACTACCGGATCGGCAATGGCTATGCGGGCTGGCCGGATCACGCTCCCTATGACGCCATCATCGTGACCGCCGCGGCGCCCGAAGTGCCACCGGCGCTGATCGACCAGCTCAAATCCGGCGGCCGGCTGGTGATACCGGTGGGCTGGCAGTACATGCCCCAGGAACTCATGCTGATCGAGAAGGACGCGCACAATGCCGTCCACTCCCGCGGAATCCTCGGGGTCGCGTTTGTTCCCCTGCAGGATGCCGAGCCTGCCGGCCGAGATGACAGCAAGCTGCATTAGCCCGGACTTCTCGCCGGGTGGCTGCAGAATGAGTTAAGGAATTGGCGATATGAACATCTTGACGACCAGGCAAATGACAGTCTGTGCCAGGGAAGCGCCTGTCCCGGCCCTGGCTGGTTCGCGCGCACCCGCACCGGATCTTGAGAGCGCAGTCCCAACGCATACGGTGCGCGTCGCTGTGGCCCAGACGTGCCTTGCCTTCCGGCGGTAGCGCCTCATCGCTTAGGATCGGAGCCACAGAATGAACACCCTACCATGAAGGCCTGGGTCATGACCCGTGTGACGAATCTGGCCACGGATGCGCAGCCGCTCGAATGTGTCGACTTGCCCGTGCCGGAGCCTTCCACGGGAGAGATCCGGATTCGTGTCAGCGTCTGCGCCGTCTGCCATACCGAGCTGGACGAAATCGAGGGTCGCAGTCCGCCGCCCTGTTATCCGATGGTGCCCGGACACCAGGTGGTCGGCGTGGTGGATGAGAGGGGCAAGGGCGCCAAACGGCACAGGATCGGAGCCCGGGTCGGCGTTGCCTGGATCTATGCCGCCTGCGGCCGGTGCGAGTGGTGCCGCCGGGGCGAGGAAAACCTGTGCGCGGATTTTCTGGCGACCGGTCGTGATGTCAACGGCGGCTATGCCGAATACATGGTCGTGCCGGAGCGTTACGCCTATCCGATACCCGCGGCATTGTCGGATGCTCAGGCGGCCCCGCTGCTGTGCGCCGGCGCTATCGGCTACCGCAGCCTGCGCCTGACGGGGCTGGCCAACGGCCAGGCGCTGGGTCTGACCGGCTTTGGCGCTTCCGCGCACCTGGTGCTGAAGATGGTTCGCCATCATTATCCCGACACGCCGGTGCTCGTGTTCGCGCGCAGTGAACGGGAACGGCAATTCGCGCTGGAACTCGGCGCAAGCTGGGCGGGCGACACCACGCAACGTCCGCCGCAGCGTCTGCAGGCGATCATCGATACCACGCCGGTGTGGAAGCCGGTGGTCGAGGCGCTGGCCGATCTGCTGCCCGGCGGACGGCTGGTGATCAATGCCATTCGCAAGGAGGCCGCCGATCAGGACTGCCTGCTGGAGCTGGATTATCCGCGGCATCTGTGGATGGAAAAGGAGATCAAGAGTGTCGCCAACGTAACGCGCAGTGACATCACGGATTTTCTCCGGCTGGCGGCCAGGATCCCGCTGCTGCCGGAGCATCAGATTTATCCTTTCGCGGATGCCAATCTCGCGCTGGCGGAATTGAAGCGTGGCGATGTGCGGGGTGCGAAAGTGCTGGTCATGAAGGGCAGCGGGGTCGCGGACTGAGCTGCGCTGCATGGCACGGGCTATAATCCTGTGCACATGACGTTGAAAATGACAGTCGTTGCCCGTCCGGCAACCCGGGGGCGGCCGACAATTCACCAGGAGGCATTATGTTGCGAGTGATCACGAGTTTGCTGCTGCTGTTGC
>Ga0210085_1000762_pt1 | contig 13246 bp, 12 predicted proteins | sample China_Galinas_PW_5_FD_184866 | JGI IMG/M metagenome (GOLD analysis project Ga0210085, IMG submission 184866) | Wetland microbial communities from San Francisco Bay, California, USA, that impact long-term carbon sequestration - China_Galinas_PWC_D1... | ecosystem: Environmental > Aquatic > Marine... | reverse complement strand
TCGGCCTATTGCGACCGCCATGGCTAAGTTGGATCAGGCGTTCGGTGCTCTTTTCAATGAGGCAAAGGTGGCCACTTGTGAAATTTGACTCATGTGTGAAGATGGGGGTCGGTCAAGGAATCCTAGTAGGGGCGTCGACCGACCGCATTAGTAGTAAGGGCGATGATCAACGTCAGACTTGTTGAGCACCACGCCAAGCAGAGTAGAACCTTCCAACAAACGCAGACTTTCCCTCAACTCGGGTTTCTTCGTCAAACCATCGGCCACAACCAAGAGAACACAGTCGGCTTGTGGCAGAAAGCCGATCGTATCATCGGTGGACAAGATCGGCGGCACATCAAAGATGATTATGCGATCGTTCTCATCGAATTGAAGATCCTTAATGAGGGATCTCATCTCGTGCGTCGTCAGCATCTCCGCAGCGTTATCGTACACCTTGTTGTTGGGTAGGATAAGCAGGTTCGATATGCCCGGATCGACTAGTACATCTTCCGTGGAAGCACGTCCTTCGAGGTAATCGGAGAGAGCCCGATCGGGATGCAGACCCAGGTACTTGTCGATTCTCGGTCGCCTGAGGTCTAGGTCACAGAGCACGATCATTAGCTCTGATCGCTGCGCGGCGCTCAACGCAAGGTTGATCGCGACCGTGGTCTTTCCGCAGTCGGCCGTAGGAGACGTTACGGCTAGGGTACGGAAACCTTTCTCATGCAATTCCAGTACCACCTGAGTTCGTAGCAGGTCAAAAGCTGCGGTTCGTGGATCTTCTTTGTTACCGGCGATGATTCGATTCCGCTCCAGACTAACTGGGTCAACTGGGTTTATCTGATAACCCTTCTTCGATTTTCCTATCTTCTTTGGCGTGGGTACGATAGTTTTCGGGGCAAGTGCAGTTCCGCTATGCTTAGCGTCCATGCGCGCCTTTTCGAGAGCTTTTTTTATGCGTTCCATGGCTGACCTTGTTTCACTCGTTGTGAGGGATTATCCCCACGTTTCAGTGATTTCAAAAGAGTGTTGATTGTTTCACGGTCGTCCTGACTGAAATAAAGACTAGACTACTTGAAGTAATTTCTCGAGAATGTCGAGAGGCTGATAATAATAAAAAAGTATGATTGCGAGAGCTAATACTAAAACGATCACTGCGGCAGATAAAAGCCACACCCAACGAAACCGTTGACGGCGCAGATCCGCTGAGCATTCGATGAAGGGGATCACCGCAAGGGGGTAGTGCTGTAAGACAGACATCAACATTGCAGGACCCCGAATGGTGCTATCGAGGACCTCCGCAAGATAAGCGGTTCCAACGCCGCTGCCAAGCGAAAGCGCGATCCCGATGGCATAAGACTTTCGCTTGTTAGGCCAAATCGGCACACTCGGCACCTTTGCCGCCTCCAACAACACGAAGCGTTCCGCCTTTTGCTCTGTTTCCAGATTTTCGGCCAACTGAGCTGCGCGCCTCTTCTCGCTAATCCCGTTGTATTCAGTCAGAGCGGACTCATAGTCGCGAGTTAACTCCTTCAAACCTCGCTCGATTTGAGGCGTTTCGATTATAATCGCATGAAGCGAGTCGATTTTCGCATGAAGCTTCGTTCTCTCCTTCCGCAAAGACGCTAGCTGCGCCTCGACCGATTGGATCTGGGTCTCGATCTGTGAGCGTGCAGGATTCCCTGCTGTGCTGTTTGCCCCTGCTTTGTCATGGGACTCCACTGCGACTTCGTGTTCCATTAGCGCAATACTTCGCCGAAGATTTTTCACGTCTGGATGGGCGGGTGAATAGATGGCTAATTTCCGCAATAATTCAGCCTTGAGGGCAGCGAGTTGTTGAGCTGGAGATAAGGTGAGAGCACCCGCCACACCTGCTGCTGATAGAAGGCTGCTCACGGTTGCCAACTGCGTTTCCAGGGAGCGTCTGTCTCCCTCCAGGGCAGTGATATCTCGTTCTACGTTACCGAGAGAACTCTCTGCCGCGTGAAGCATGTTTATGTGCATGTCCAGGTGCTCTGGAAGTGCATTGCCGTGCTTCTGTTTGTACTCCGCGACCCGAGCGTCCATCGCAGCGACCTGGTTTCCGAGGCGCTCGCTCTCTTGTTTCAGAAACCCCGTCGTCTCAGCAGCTCTCTCAGTGCGCGTCTTGACATTCTCCTCGAGAAATACGGATACAAGGGTGTTGACAACCTCTGCTGCAGCGTTCGGATCCCGATACTCAAACGAGAGGGTGAATGCCACAGCCCCACCCCCTCCAGCGGCAGGATTGAGAATTCTATCCAAGGATATCCGATCTCGAAACTTGGCTACCAACACGGATTCCGGTTTATCGTGCAGCTTCGGAAACAGGTTGAATTTGTGGATAATATCCAGGAGTCTCTGCGAAGTCATGACGCGTTCTTGGATATAGGCAATACGTTGGTCCGCATATCCAACTACGGTCGATTGCACGAAATGCTCGGGGATCTGTTGTGATTCGACAGAGACCGTGGCCGAGGCACGATAGATTGGCGGCAACGCATTGATGACAATGACGGCCACAGCCAATACGAGAAGAAACGGGATTAGCCCGTACCAGATGCGCCGTTTGGCGATCGCCAGGTAGGCGCTAATATTGAGTGTTTGTTCCATAGAAAACGTTTATAGCTAGCCCGCATGGGTATGTCAGTCTTTCAATTCCCGATGATGTGCGAACTTCTCCGCACTAGAGATGCGGAGCGGCGTTCGTACAAATCGACCTCACGAACAAACTTACCGCGTGAATTCCTACACTAGATCCAGCAATTCCCCAGATAGCCGACAATGGCCCCTATCGAGCGATAGTAGTTCGTGTTGTCACAGATGATCGTGATGAGTTTAGCAAAAAGCGATTCTCGGCATTCGTATGTTGGATGTCGATCGCGTCGTTGATGTTTAGGCATTGGCGACCGGTGTTGCTCGCGACGGGGTACTATCCCCCCCGTCCGATCCAGTCGTAGCAGAGCGTCGGGTTGTGGTGTGTGCAAGATTACTGCGTTGACGTGATACCCTTCTAGCACGTTCCGTGTCTCACGGGGGGGCCACGTACAGTTCCTCAAGCTCCTGGTTATCAAACTGCCAGTCGAACATGCGATAATCATAGCTCATGACGAAAAATACTTACAGATCTCGCCTGATCCGTCATCTCGTTAGGCGATTAGCGCCGAAACTCAGCTAGGGGCTCACGATTTGAGCCCGCGGGGGGCGCACAATCCTCGTAACGGAAGCGAACGAGCATCCGAGCATGCCTCAGAACAAGATTCAGTTTCAACCTGGTATGTCCCTGAGCGAGCTCATTGAGCGTTTTGGAGCCGAGGCCCAGTGTGAGGCCGCGCTGGAGCGCGCACGCTGGCTCGATGGGTTTGTTTGCCCCAGCTGTGGTGGGCGAGAGCACTCGACGTTCCTTGCTGACGGGCGCAAATACTGAGGTGGTCAATCGAAAACGGACACCCCATTAAGCCGCATCGGCCAATCGGCCATTTCTCTCGAGCTCATCTGGACTCTGGTAGCCCAGGTAGGAATGCAGCCGTCGGCTGTTGTAGAACATCGTGATGTACTCGACGATGTCCGCTCTGGCTTCCTCTCGGGTCTGGTAGCTGTGCCTGTGGACCCGCTCGGACTTCAAAGTACCGAAGAAGCTTTCGACCACCGCGTTATCCCAGCAATCGCCTTTGCGACTCATACTGCCCTCGATGCCATGGGACTCGAGCAGCTTGCGAAAGGCTTCACTGGCGTACTGCACGCCGCGATTGGAATGGTGGATCAATTGCCCTTTCGGCGGCAGGCGACGCCACAGCGCCATCTGCAATGCCTCGCAGACCAAGATGGCGGTCAGGCGCCGTCCCATCGACCAACCCACGACCTTGCCCGAGTACAGGTCAATGACCACGGCAAGGTACAGCCATCCTTGCTGCGTCCACACGGACAGGTGATGTCACCGGCATCGACATGGTCGGGGGCCTCGACCTCGAAGTTGCGCTCCACGCGGTTCTCGAACACCGCCTGGCGATGATTGCTGTTGGTGGTGGTCACCCGAAAACGGCGCCGGTAGCGTACCCATACACCAGCCTCGCGCATCAAGCTGCGCGCCTGTTGCCGCCCTACCCGATATCCCAGTACCCGCAGCGCCTTGTCTGCCTGCGCCGCGATCCGTAGGTGTGCTTCGAGGCTTCTGCAATCTCCTTGACCCACTCCAACATTTCCTCACGATGAGGTGATGAGAAATAGGGATACCTCAGAGTCAGAGCCCTTAAAAGATGATCTCGAGGGTGCGGATGTCGATGAGCGTTTCTTGCTCAGCGAGTCGATACAGTCACTCTCCAGACTCACCCCCCGCGGTGCTTCGCGAGCACCTTCAGGATCGCCTCGCCGTACTTGCCCATCAATCCAGGACCCATACCACGCACAGCCAGCAGATTGTCCTGATCCTGGGGGTGGGCGGCGGCGATGGCCATGAGCGTTCGGTCGTGGAGGATGTGAAAGGCCGGAACCTCGCGGCGGCGGGCCTCCTCCAGGCGCCACTCCTTTAAGGCGGCCACCAACTCCGGGCTCGGCGGTGGGCTGTCGTTCGGTGGTGGTGGGGTCTTTGCGGCCTTGGGGCGTTTGGTCCGTCCGGCGCTGCCCGCAGCCTGGGCCGGCAAGGTCTTCACCTGCAGGTCTTCGAGGGAGGGCTTGGTCTCCCGTCCGGTGGGGGTCGACACCGCCTGGTGGTAACGGATGGTCCGTCCGTCTTTCTCGAAGGATGCCTCCCTGACCACTACCAGACCCGATGCTGCAAGGGCACCGAGGACGCGCTCGAAGGCTCGGCGGTCGGGGAGGCGGTGCTCCAGGGACCGGTGCAGCTGTCCCGTGCTGCGTCCGTTGGATTCGCGAAGCAGATCGAGGATCACCGCGGCGATCTCCTTTTCCTCTTCCGTTGCCGGTCGGAGAGCCTGGACCAGACAGGCGCTCGGTGCACAGATGTCGCAGATCCCGCAGGGGGCGCCGCTGTCTTCCTGGTCGCCGAAGTGCCGGACCAGGTGCAGCATGCGGCATTCGTGGCCGGAGGCGAACCGGGTCACGGCCTCGAGCTGCTCCTGCCGGTGCTTGCGTTGTGCCTCGTAGGGGGTGCGCCAGTCGGCCTCGCCCCTCGCCAGGGTTTCGACCAGGCCCGGATTCTCCTGTCGGATGCGAAGGCCGCCATGGATCCACAGCTTTTCCAGGAGAGGGTCCAGGGTCTCCGGCTCCATTCCGAGTCGTTGCGCCAGGGCTTCCTTTGGCTGGGGGGCCTCGCCCAGGCTGTCGAATACCCGGGCCAGCAGTCGGGGCTCCGGATAGTCGCGCTCCTGAAAGAATTCGTGGGTGCGCCTGTCCGCATAGGAGTAGAGGAGGATGGCCCGGGACGGGAGGCCGTCGCGCCCCGCGCGGCCGATCTCCTGGTAGTAGCCCTCCAGGGTGGCAGGAAGTGCGGTGTGGACGATGGTGCGGATGTCCGGCTTGTCCACTCCCATGCCGAAGGCGATGGTGGCCACGATGACCTGCAGGTCGCCGCCGAGAAAGGCCTGTTGCACCTGCTCGCGCGCCTGGGCCGGCATACCCGCGTGATAGGCGGCGGCGGGAAAATGCCCCTGGAGCATTGCTCCCAGGCCTTCCGCCTCCTTGCGGGTGGGGGCGTAGACAATTGCGGGACGGCGCTCGTCGGCATCCAGTATTCGGCGTACCGTTTCCGCCCTCTGCGAAGGCGCCATCTCAACGACCTCGACGGCGATGTTGGTGCGCCGAAAGCCGTGGATGAATCGGCTGGCACTTCCGGCTTCGAGCTGTTGGACGATGTCCTCCTGGACCCTGGGTGTCGCGGTGGCGGTCAGCGCGATCACGGGTGCCGGGCGCAGCAGGGGCAGGCGCTCGCCCAGCATCCGGTAATCGGGCCGGAAGTCGTGGCCCCAGTGGGAGATACAGTGGGCCTCGTCTACCGCGACGAGCACGGGTTTGCGCTTGGCCAACATCTCCGGGAAGCCGGGGACGCGGAGGCGCTCCGGGGCGATGAAGAGGTAATCCAGGTTGTCCTGCAGGTACCGGCGGCAGACCTCCCGGGAGCTCATTCGGTCCCGGCCGGAGTGGATGCACTCGGCCCGTAGCCCCAGTCCCTGCAGTTTGGCCACCTGGTCCTCCATGAGCGCGATCAGCGGCGAGATCACCAGGGTGGTACCGCCGCGGGCCAGGCCGGGGAGCTGGTAGCAAAGGGATTTCCCCGCGCCTGTGGGCATCACGACCAGGCTGTCCCGGCCCTCGAGCACCGCCCGGCACACCGGCTCTTGGTGGGGGCGAAAGGAGGTCAGGCGAAACCTGTCCGTAAGCAGCTTCCGAAGCCCCTCTCCGGCGCTGCTCGGATCGGTAGGGGAGGGCGGTGACGGCCCCTCGTCCAAAGGTGGCAGGGGACCGGGCCGCGAGGCCCCGGCGCCGGAGGGTGTGGAGGTGTGCCTTGTGGATGCCGGCTCGATCACCGGGGCGGGGGATGGCATTTCTTCGAAAGGGGGGGACGAGGGCCGTGCTGGGGCGGTGTCCGGACCCTTGGTAGCGGGCCGGGAGGCGGAGCCGAAGACCTTTCCCACGGCATCCCGCACGTAGGCTTCGATCCCGGCCATGAAGGAGGCCAAGTCGCCTTCCCGCCGCTGGATGGCGCGCAGCCGGGCCTCCCATTCGCCGGTCATGGCCGGGCTCTTGATCTCCGGGTGCACCCGCTCGATGAGCCGGATGCCCTTGTCGGTGGCGGCCAGGGTCTTGCGCTCGCGCACGACGAATTCGCGCCGGATCAGGGTCTCGATGATCTCCGCCCGGGTGGCGGGCGTGCCCAGCCCCTTGTCCTTCATGGCCGCGGACAGCTCCTTGTCGTCCAAGGTCCGCCCGGCAGTCTCCATGGCGGTCAGCAGGGTGGCGTCCGTAAAGCGGCGCGGCGGACGGGTCCTGCGCTGCACGGCCTTCGCGTCCAGGACCTCCTGGGACTGACCCTCGGCCAACCCCGACGGCAGGGATTGGCCGCTGTCGCGTGACTTCGGGTCGGACTTCGGATCCTTGCCCTCCTTATCTTGTCCGCCCTTTTCTGCTCGGACGTCCAGTACCCGCCAGCCCATCTGCTGGACCAGGGTGCCGGTACTATGGAAACGGTCCAGGATGTCTCTCTCCGGCTCCGGAGCCGACATCGACGAGACCGCCGTGATCACATTGGTCACCGACCAGAGGTGATCCGGATGCCAGGCGGCGAGCAGGCGCCGGCACACCAGGTCGTAGATCCGCTCCTCGTCCCGGCTCAGGGAGGGCCCTTCCGGCGACGTCTTGGTGGGGAGGATGGCGTGGTGGTCGGTCACCTTGCCGTCGTCGACGAAGCGGCGGCCCAGGGGCCGCTGGCCAGTGCCGGGGGCCAGGAGATCGGCATAGGGCTTGCCGACGACCTTCACCAGGTCCGGCAAGGTCGCCGCAACGTCGGTCGAAAGATGGCGGCTGTCGGTGCGCGGGTAGCTGATGAGCTTCTTCTGCTCGTAGAGGCTCTGGGCCACGGACAGGGTCTTCTCGGCACTGAATCCATAGAGACGATTGGCGTGGCGCTGCAGCTCGGTGAGGTCATAGAGGAGGGGAGGGGGAAGCCGCTTGGTCTCGGAGCGCAGGCTCTCGATGCGGGCGCGCCCCCCGCGCACCCGATCGACGATCGCCCCGGCCTCCTCGCCGTTGGGTGGCAGCCGCCTTGCCTCGGGCTCGGGCTTCTCGCCGCGAAACCAAGTTCCCTCGAATGCCTCGTCCGGCTCGGCCTCCGGTTCTTCCCCGGTCTGTGGCTGGAAGGTCGCGACGACCTCCAGGTAGTCCTCGGGGACGAAGGCGCGAATGGCCTGCTCGCGCTCCACCAGCATGGCCAGGGTCGGGGTCTGCACGCGGCCCACGGAGAGCTTCTCGTCGAAGGCGAGGGTGCAGGCGCGGGAGAGATTCAGCCCTACCAGCCAGTCGGCGCGGCTGCGCCCCCGGGCGGCGTCGGCCAGGGGCTCCATCTCCTGCCCGTCGCGCAGCTTGCGGAAGCCCTCGCGGATTGCATCCGGGGTCAGGGAGGAGATCCACAGCCGGCTGACGGGCTTGCGGCAGCCGGCGGCCTCGTAGATGTAGCGGAAGATCAGCTCGCCCTCGCGCCCGGCATCCGTGGCGCAGACCAGCCGCTCCACGGAGTCCCCGTTGATGATCTCGCGCACGGCGGCGAACTGGTCCCGGGTCCTTTCGCTGACCACCAGCGGCCAGTGCTGCGGCAGCATCGGCAGGAGGTCGCGCCGCCAGGCCCGCCATCGGGCGTTCATCTCGTGGGGTTGGGCGAGGGTCACCAGGTGGCCGATCGCCCAGGTGACGATGTAGCCGTTTCCTTGCAGGAATCCCGTGCCCCGGCGCCCGGCGCCTAGTACCTTCGCAATGTCTCGGGCGACCGCGGGCTTCTCGGCGACGATCGCGATGGTCATGGCCCCGTCGCTCCGGCCTTGGCCAGGAGGGTATGATCTGTGTGAGAATTCGAGGCCGAATGTCCGGCTGACGTCGCGAGTAAGAGAGGCCCATGAAGAACGAGCCGCCCCGTCTCCTGGCCATCCTGGAGCTGGGTGGCTATCCGAACCTGACCCCCGTCTACCGGCAGCTCGGCTTCGCCGCAGAGGTCGTCACTTCCCAGCGAAAGGCCCTGGCCTATCTGAAGAAACGGCTTCCGGACGTCATCGTTGCCGAGTACAACTTCCAGTCGGATTTCCGGGACCGCACCAGCAACCTGGAGACCCTGATGGCACGCCTGCAGCGCCATCCCGAGGTCAAGGTCATCGTCTTCTTCCAGAAAGAGCATCAGCCCAAGCTCGACAATCTGCTGTCCCGGTTCCCAGTCTTCGAGACGATTCCCTTCCCGGTCGAGCCGACCCGGGTCGAGGCGGTCTTGCGCCGGGCCCTGGCGGGAACGGCCGAGCCAGGCGAGTAAAGAGCGGGACTCAGTATCCGACCAGCAAGGCCTGACAAGCGGCGGGCATCCGCGGCTTCGGCTTCTTCGCCTTCGACTTCTTGGACGGCTTCCTGGCTTCGTCGCTGAACCACCAGGCGAGTGACGCGTCGCAGCCGTCACCGGGTGGAATCGGGGCCTGCTGCTTGCATTGCGGGCTGCCCTTCGGGCACTCGAGCCGGACATGGAAGTGGGAATCGTGCCCCCACCAAGGCCGCAGCTTGCGCAGCCACGCGCCATTGCCCGTCTCGGACTGGCACAGGGCGCGCTTTATCGCCGGGTTCACGAAGATGCGGTCCACGTGCGGATCTTCGGCGCTGGTCTTTAGGAGAAATCGTTGATCCTTGCCCCAGGCCGGGGTAACGGAGAGTCCGCCCGGAGCGACCATGTTTGCGGGGTCCCGTCCCTTCGGGTAGCGGTCGTTCGCGCTGCGCGCGGAGTTTGTGAGCTGAAACCAGATATCCACGTCCATCCCGTTCTGATGGCTGCGGTGCATGGACGACATGAGCCCGCCCCGGGGCTGCGACAGATCGCCGACCATCAACAGCTCGTCGGTCTGTGTGCTCAGCGCCCTGCCCAGGCTCCTCACGAACCGGAGCGTGTCCGGGTGCCCGTAATAGCGATTGCGGTAGCGGCGGATGCTGACATAGCCGGGTCCATCCGCCGATAGCGCCTGGGCGCCGGCGATGCAGCCGTTGGAGGTGCCCCCTATGGCCGCGGCAGGACCCGGCGCGGTCGTCTTGACCTTTCCCCACGGACTTGCAGCGAGTGGCGCGGAGACGAGCACAAAGGCGGCGAGGAGGAGTCCGTAGCCGATGAGGGGGAGGGAAGGCTTGAGATGGCTCATGAGATCACCCGTCACCCGACTCAACCACCGCGCTGCAGTGCCTCGAAGCGCGCCTTGAACGCCTCCTGGCGCAGGCGCTCCGCCTCCTGCTCGGTGGCGATCATGGGCGAGTCCTGCCAAGCTCCGGTCTCGTGGTCGAACACCGAGAAGCGGTAGGCCTTGCCGACTCGAAATACCTTGGTCACGTCGTTGCCCGCCTGCTCCATGGCCTCGAGCTTGCTGAGATTGCCTCTCGGCTCCGCGTGCGGTGGGGGAATCTCCTCGGGTGAGGAGGTCGGGGCCTCGGGCGCGCGGGCGATGAACTGGGTATTCTGCATCTCACCGCGGATGTCGATCTCCACGCTCTCGACCTCCGGCATGCGGCTCAGGATATACCCGGCCATGAGCATGCCCAGCTTGTCATTCTCCTTCTCCAGAGCGGTCAGCAGCTTGTCCGCGACGATCTGGCAACGCTCCAGCCGATTCGGGCTCTGGACCCATTCGCGGCTCATCTGCCAGCCCTGGTCCATGTCCGCGTCGAGCTTGGCGAAGAACCCCTCGCTTTGCCCGATCACCGCATTCGGCACATTGAGGCTGTATTCCACCTCATCGATAATGGCCTTTAAAATCATGGCCAACACCTCTTGTATATTCGATCAAGGCCGCATTCTAGCAGAGGTATCATGTCGGCTACTCGATCCACTGGGCGTTCCTGCCGCCTCGATGGATCGTCGACGGTTGCCAACGATTCCAAGTACGAGGACGGATAGCCGATGTTGTTGAGAATCCCCTGCCTCCTCGAAGGGCCGCAAATCGAGAAGATCCACCAGATCCTCGCCGATGCGATCTTCGTGGATGGCAAGCTCACCGCCGGCTTCGCCGCGGCCCGAGTGAAGGACAACCTGGAGATGCGGGACCGTCCGGAGCGCACGAAGCTCTTGATCCGCATCTTCATGGCGAGTCTCGGCCACAACGAGACCTTCCGCTTCGGTGCCTTGCCGCACCGGGTCGCGGATCCGATCTTCGCCCGCTACGAGCGGGGTATGAGGTACGGCGACCACGTGGACGATGCCGTCATGGGCAGCAGCGGTCCGCGCTTCCGCAGTGACGTCTCCATGACGGTCTTCCTCAACGAGCCGGAGACCTACGACGGGGGAGAGCTGAGTATCCGGACCTCGTTCGGCGAGCAGCGGATCAAGCTCCCTGCAGGTGATGCCGTGATCTATCCGTCCTCGAGCGTCCACCAGGTCAACCCTGTGACGCGCGGCGAGCGCCTGGTGGCCCTGACCTGGATCCAGAGCTACGTGCGGGACCCTGCCCGGCGCGAGCTGCTCTACGAGCTGAACCTGGCACGGGAGAGGCTACTGAAGGAGGCGCCGGAAGAAGAGACCATGAGCTACGTGGACAGGTCCTACGCGAACCTGCTGCGGATGTGGGCGGAGGTTTGAAGAAACCCGGTGAGGCAAGTGCCGAAGGGCCAGACAGACGTGGCCGACCAAGAAAGGTCAGATCCGCCCCTCTTTTTTCTTCGGCTCGCCCAGGCTCGATTCCTGCGTCAAGCGCCGGATCCAGCCCAACAGATGTGCGATGGACAGGCACCAAGCGCTGACGATGAACAGGATCACGCCCACGCCGGTGAATATCAGCATCCAGTCGAGGGCCGGTCCGTTGAACTGGGACGGATCGAGAAAGTAGACCAGCGCGAATGCCGCGATCAGAGCCAGGTTGCCCAGGCCCGCGAGCGCGATCTTCCGCTGGAGCGTCCATGGCTTGAACGGGCCGAAGAGCCAGCCGACGAGCATGGCCAAGATCAGGAACCCCAGGGAAAGCCCGCCCCACAGCTCGAGAATCGCCGCCTCCAGGTCCTTGCCGCCAAGATGGATGACTCCGTCTTCACCCGCCATGGCATCACCCCAGCGGACGAAAGCGTCACCGACCATTGGCAGGCTGGCGATCCAGCGGGCAACCGTTTCGAGTATGTCAGACGTGACTTCCTGGTGGTTGACGATGTACATCGCCGCCAGAAACAGCAAGCCGCCGCCCCAGAGGACGATCATCGGCGAGAGCTGTGACCAGCGAAAGTAGTCGATCACCAGTGAAATACCCAGCTTCAGGGGGTTGATCGTACTGTTCTGAGTCATCCAGTTCCTGTCCTTGCGCGGTGTGGAGCACCTTGGGTGCCTTCTTCGATGGCCACCTCGCGCGCACCGAAAAGATACCGCTCAGGTCGCTGTCATGCTCGATACGCTAATGGTCAGCGACTGGGTGGTCTATTCCAAGTCTTGTATCACCGACACCGAGACGGTGGTGGATTACCTGGGCCGCTACAGACATCGCATCGCCCTCAGTTACCGGCGTATCCTCGCTTTCCAGGACGGACGGGTGGATCTGATGTACTTAAGGATACCCGCTTCGGATTTCTGGCCAACCACTGTCGGCGCGAGCGCCTGGGGCAGACCCGAGAAGCCATCGCAGTCCACGTCGAGGCACAGGACACGGCTAGCAAAGCTCCTGAGCACGCCGACGCAGGCGATGAGCCGAGACGCTGTCCTCACTGCAGAAGCGGGCGACTGCGGGTGATTGCACAGCTCACCCCGATAAAGATGTACCGAGAATGACCGAAGCGATAGCGCTCTGGTTCTCCGCTGGACAAGGCCTGATCACGTACAGACCGCTGAGCGGTCTGCGTTTGCGCTCGGCTCCCGCTTCGAAATTGGTATAAACTCTGCCCAAAAGGTCACTATTTCAGCCCATTCGGAGACGCTCGGATGCAACCTCTCGGCCCGCGATCACCTCGTGTCGGCTACCCAGACGCCGACTTCACCCGGCGCTCAATCCCGCCGCACAGATACAATCCCCTTTCTCTAAAGAGCGATTCCCAGGTCCATAGCACTGTGCCGGGATCGGTTTAGTCCAACAGACAGTTATCCGTCATGCGCACCAACCTCAGCGCCAGATCTGCTGCACCATGACTTGCGCACGACGGATAAAATGCTTAGATGTTAGGCGTTGAAATCGGGGGGTGTGGGAGAAGACTCGTCCTTTTGCGCGTGTGAGTAGTACTGAGGAGCCCGGTGCGGGAAAACCGCTGCCTCTGTTACGTTTGCTGTGGGTTGAGGGTTTTGCGATCCATCTCCGATCCTCATCTAAGAGCTTTAGAAAAATCTTGTTGTTGGGCCTGTAGAGTTGTGGGCGCGAGGCCCGAGAGTGTGGGCAAGCTGTGGGCCGCGCCTGCACGGCGTTGGCGGTTGGCCGAAGCGCTTGGCGGCGCGATCCATAGGTTGTCCACACGTCCCGTAGGGCTCGGGCTGGTCCGCAGGACGCGTCCACAAATCCACAGGCCGTGCGCGTGTGAGGTTGCTGCGATGAATTCTTCGGTCTCCTCGACGTCCCTGTTTAGCGTAGCGCTGGGTCTGCAAGCACCCTGGGAGGTGGTG
>Ga0210085_1000761_pt1 | contig 13247 bp, 11 predicted proteins | sample China_Galinas_PW_5_FD_184866 | JGI IMG/M metagenome (GOLD analysis project Ga0210085, IMG submission 184866) | Wetland microbial communities from San Francisco Bay, California, USA, that impact long-term carbon sequestration - China_Galinas_PWC_D1... | ecosystem: Environmental > Aquatic > Marine... | reverse complement strand
CAACAATGGGGGCGCCGTTCAGCCGGGTGACCGGCATGACCTCCCGGGTCGAGCTGGTTAGCCAGACCTCTTCTGCCTGAGCCAGCTCCGAGGCCGTGATATCACGCTCGATATGGGGGATGCCATCTGCATGGGCCAGCTCGAGGACGAGATCGCGCGTAATACCGGGCAGCAGGGCGTCACCTTTCGGGGGCGTGATGAGCTCGCCACCTTTCACCGCGAACAGGTTGGTGGAGGAGCCCTCCAGGGCAAGGCCTTGGCGTACGAGGATCGCCTCAGCCGCCCCCGCATCCTCGGCGGCTTGGCGCAGGAGAACATTGGCCAGCAGTGTTACTGCCTTGACGTTGCAGCAATGCCAACGAATGTCCTCCAAGGTAATCGCCGCCACCCCCCTCTCGGCGATCTCTGAGCGACGTGGCTTGAAGGGGCGAGCCATAACAAACACCGACGGATCGCTCCCTCCGGGGAATAAGTGGTCCCGCTCGGGAGGTGCGCCCCGAGTCACCTGGAGGTAGACGCTTTGGTCAGCGCCCGACTCCACCGCGAGGAGCCGACCCATAATGGCGATCCACTCCGAGCGGGACAGGGGACTCGACATACGAATACTCTGCAGGCTGTTGTCGAGGCGATCCAGGTGGTGCTCGAGGCGTAAGAGGCGACCCCCGTAAGCAGGGATCACCTCGTAGACGCCGTCGCCAAACAAGAAGCCGCGGTCCATGACGGAGATCCGCGCGTCCTGGCGCGGCACGAACTCGCCATTGAGGTAGACCTCCTCCGTCACGTTCAAAACCACCGCAGAACGCTGTCTCGGGCACGAGCCCACAGACCCCCCTCGGCCACCTTCTCGAGGGCCACCAGCGGTATCTTGCGCACCTCTTTGCCAGAAAGCTGCACGACGATGCTTCCGACTGCCGCCCCCTTGGCAAGAGGCGCCCTTATCTCTGCCTGCTTCCGAATGTGCGCAGACAGATTGTCGTATGTCCGCCGCGGGATGGTGACGTAGACATCCTGCGCCGGCCCCACCGGCAGCTCCATGATATTCCCGTTCCAGACGCGGAGCTTCTGCAGCTCCCGGCCCGCCCCATAGAGCTTATGGCTCTCGAAGAAGCGGAATCCGTAGTTGAGCAGGGCCAGGCTGTCGCGGGTGCGCGCCTCAACTCCCGTGGCGCCGAGCACCACGGAGATGAGCCGCATGCCGTCCTGCTTGGCAGAGGCAACCAGGCAGTAACCTGCCTCTTTGGTGTGCCCGGTCTTTACGCCGTCGACGGCCTTGTCCCGCCAGAGCAGCAGATTGCGATTGGGCTGTTTGATATGGTTGAATTCAAACTCTTTTTCTGCATACCAGGCGTAGTACTGAGGGAACTCTCGAATGGTTGCCGCCGTCACCTTGGCAATGTCCCGCGCGGTCGTGTAGTGGTTTGGGTCCGGGAGTCCGTCGGGGTTTACGAAGTGGCTGTTGGTCATGCCGAGGCGCTTGGCGTTCGCATTCATCAGGTCGGCAAAGGTGTCAGTGCTGCCGGCCACCTTCTCGGCGAGCGCAACCGCCGCGTCGTTACCGGACTGGATGATCATGCCCCTGATCAGGTCTTCAACGGACACCCGCGTGCCCACCTCCACAAACATTTTCGATCCGCCGGTACGCCATGCCTTCTTGCTGATCAGGACATCATCCTTCAATGCAAGATGGCCACTGGCGAGCTCACGGAACACGACATAGGCGGTCATGATCTTGGTCAGGCTGGCTGGCTCGACCCGCTCATCTGCGTTCGACTCCGCCAGAACGGTGTCGCTGTTGGGGTCGATCAAGAGATCGGCCTTCACATCTAGCCTGGGCGGGTCGGGGATCGGGATCTGCTGAGCGGTCCCCGTCTTCCCGGTCGGGGTAGTCTGCGCCCCCCAAAGACTGGGAGCCGGCAGGATCAAGAAGGCGAGAAGGCTAATAACGGCGGTGACAGAATTCATTGGTAGGATTGACGGACAGTAAGGTCAGAAACGGATCGTTGCCGACCACGACATCGCCGTTGGACAGCGAAGCGGCGGCCTTATTCGGCAACCACCTCTGGTTGGGTGAACCCGAGCGCCAGCAGTTTCTGAGACACCCTTTTGGCCTTCGCGTGGGAATACAAAGGACCAATATGGACCTTGTAGAGCAGTCTGTTGTCCTTGTCAGTCGTGCTCACAAGAACGTGTTCTGCCAGGTGCTCCAACAGTCGCTCCCGCAGATGCTCGGCGTTCGAGCGGCGGCCGAACGCCCCTACTTGCAGGTAGACGGCTTGGGTTGAGGCGGAGAGGACTCCTCTGCGGGAGGCGGCAGCCACTCTCGGCTCTGGCTTGGTTGCGTCTGCCGCAACCTTCGTTGCCGCCTTCGCGCGAACATGCGCAATCTTGGGCTCGGACCTGTCGGACGCCTTACCTCGCCGGACGTCGGACTGGTCGCTGGAAGTAGCAATCCCGAGCTCAGACCTCGGCCCTCTCGGGACGACGTGGGGCAACGACTTCGACACAAGGAAGCTTGCGTCAGGGCGGGGATGTGCCGGGTCGATCGCGCGTACGTCCACCGGGGCCGTGCCGGCCGCCACGATCCCCAACTTACGGGCGGCGGCATACGACAGGTCGATGAGGCGGTTCGCGTAGAACGGCCCACGGTCGTTCACCTTCACGACGGCGGTTCGTCCGTTATCGAGATTGGTCACACGGACATAGGTCGGCAAGGGGAGGGTCTTGTGAGCCGCAGTCATGGCATACATATCGTACTTCTCACCGCTGCTCGTCCGTCGGTGATTGAACTTCGGGCCGTACCAGGAAGCAATGCCCCGCGCGTCGTAACCCTCGCTGCTCGTCAGTGTGTGATACCGCTTTCCGAATACGACGTAAGACTTGGGATTGCCGAACCTGCTCTTCGGCTCAACCTTTGGGACGGCATCCGGCACATCGCCCCAGTTGGATGGCCCATGGGACCCGACGGTACCGCCTGTTGTAGAGCAACCGGACAAGAACGCTATCAGACCACCCGCGGCGACGACGTACCGAAGCCAAGCAGCCAGATGTGCGACCGTGGCCTTCCGCGCAATGCCTCCTGTCATTTCACCCCCGGATTGTCTGCGGGTCAGTCGGTGGCGATTGCTTGCCGCCCCGGCTCCGCGGAGAGCCGCTTAATCTCCTGACTCAGTTGAAACCGGCCATGGCGTACAAATTGCTGTGATTGTACCGCCTGATGGCGTAGAAACTGTGAAACCCAAGCGAATACTCGCTCTTAGCTCCCGGCAGACGGATCAGGGCCACCTTCTTGTCGGCGGACGGGTCGTCGGCCGCCGCACGCCGGCACCGGTCAGCGTCGATAGCGGGATAGTCGCCGCGATGCCCACCGTAATCCGTCTCCACACCAAGAATCGCAGTCACAATCCCCGGGGCAGACCATAGGCCGCCCGGGCGTGCCGCAAGGCCTCGGATTCGTCTCGCATGAGTTTCGCCCCCCGCCCAGCACCGTGACGAATGCGTCTCGCAGGCCCATGCATTAGCTGCCTCGACTACTCACCTTGCACATGCATAATTTTACAGAACGCATTATGCAGGAAGCAATTTCCGATGCGAGTTGATGGACATAAGGATACCGAAGCTGGCCATTATAGTCACGAGGGAAGTGCCCCCGTAACTGACCAGGGGCAACGGGACGCCCACGACCGGCAGCAGGCCTGTGACCATGCCTGTGTTGACCGCCACGTAGACGAAGAAGACGAGCGTCAGCGAGCCGGCCAGCAGCCGTCCGTAGGTGTCCTGGGCGCTTGTCGCTATATGAAGTCCGCGCATGATGATGAACAGGGAGATCCCGAGCAGAGCAAGGATCCCGAGCAATCCGAATTCCTCTCCCAGGACCGCAAAGATGAAGTCGGTGGTCCGCTCCGGCAGGAACTCGAGATGGGATTGGGTCCCGTTCAGCCACCCCTTGCCGTAGAGGCCGCCCGAGCCTATGGCGATCTGAGATTGGATGATGTGATAGCCCGCGCCCAGGGGATCGCTCGCCGGATCCAGGAAGGTAAGGACCCGCTGGCGCTGGTAGTCACGCATGAAGTGCCACGCCACCGGAGCGAGGGCCGCAGCCACAACCCCCAGCGAGATGATCAGCCGCCAGCTCAGGCCGGCGAGAAACAGGACCAGGACGCCGGCGCTAACCACCAGCAATGCGGTCCCCAGATCGGGTTGATGAGCGATCAGCAACACCGGCAGGCAGGTCATGATGGCGGCACCCAGGATCCGCCAGCCAGACGGCGGCAGGCGTCCCCGTGCCAGAAACCAGGCAAGCATCATGGGCAGCGCGATCTTCAGCAGCTCCGAGGGCTGGAAACGGACAAAACCCAAGTCGAGCCAACGCTGAGCCCCCTTGCCGATGTCTCCTATGACCTCCACCACGGCGAGCATTGCCACCCCCGCGAAAAACAGGGCGGGCGACCAGCGGCGCAGCTGGTCCGGTGGCACCTGAGCGACCGCAACCATCACCGCGAAGGCGATCCCCAGACGGACAGCCTGGGCCTCGACCTGCCCGATGTCTCCATCCGTGGCGCTGTAGAGAATGGCAAGACCGCAGCCGCAAAGCAGCAGAACGGCGACAACCAGCGGCAGGTCGAGATGCAGCTGGGCGGCAAGTCCGAGCTCATCCCTCGAGACGGGACCGTCCAGATCAGGGTCAAAGGGCCTATTCGCCATCGCTCGTCTCTTTTCTGGCCATGCGCGCCCGATTGCCCAGGTAGCTGTCCATGACATCCCGCGCGACTGGTGCCGCCACGGAGCCGCCGTGTCCACCGTTCTCCACAATCACAGCCACCGCGATGCGCGGGTTGTCGACCGGCGCGAAGGCGATGAAGAGGGCGTGATCGCGCATACGCTCAGGGATCCGGCTCGCCCGATAGCGCTCCTTCTGACCGACGGTGAAGACCTGGGCCGTACCGGTCTTGCCCGCGATGCGATAGGCGTCGGTACGGATTCTCCTTGCGGTGCCGTGGGCACTCTCGACCACATCCGTTAGGGCGTTGACGACCTCCTGCAAGTGAGCCGCGGTGATCGGGAGCTGACGGCCCACTGCCGGTATATCTTCGAGGTTCGAAGCTCCAGGCCGCTGGCTGGCACGCGCCACTCGCGGCTCTGTGTACCGCCCGCGGGCGGCGATTGCGGCCATCGCGGCGGCAAGCTGGACCGGCGTGACGAGAAAATACCCCTGGCCGATGCCCAAGATGAGGGTTTCCCCCGGATACCAGGGCTGATGGCGGCTCTCGCGCTTCCACTCCTTGGAGGGGAGTAAACCGGGACGCTCCCCCGCCACGTCCAGCCCGATGCGGCGCCCGAAGCCGAATTGGGCGAGGAAGTCGTGCAGCCGGTCAATGCCGAGATCGTGGGCAAGCTCGTAGAAATACACGTCGCAAGACTGAACGATCGCCTTATGCAGAGCGACTGTGCCGTGTCCGCCATGCTTCCAATCCCGGTACTTGTGCGCCTGGCCGGGCAGTCGGTAAAAGCCAGGGCAGTAGACGGTCGTCGCTCCTGTCACCGCCCCCGCGGTTAGACCGGTAAGCGCGACGAATGGCTTGATGGTTGATCCGGGAGGATACTGACCGCGAATGGCGCGGTTAAAGAGGGGCTTGTCCGGCGAATCGCGGAGGGCCCGGTACTCATCAGCGCCGATCCCGTCCACAAACAAGTTCGGATCGAAGGTGGGCTGGCTGACCATGGCAAGAACACCGCCGGTACGCGGGTCTATCGCCACCACGGCCCCCCGATTCGTTCCGAGGGCCGCAGTCGCGGCCTGCTGGAGCCGGATGTCAAGATACAGCCGCAGGTCGCGGCCGGGGACGGGGGGCCGGCTCTCCAGGACCCGAATCACGCGGCCTCTGGCGTTGACCTCGACCTGCTGGTGCCCGACGTGACCGTGCAGCATTCCCTCGTACGCCTTCTCCACGCCGGTCTTGCCGATGTAGTTGGTGCCTGCGTAGTCCGAGGTGTCGATCTCCTTGAGCTCTTGCTCGTTGATGCGCCCAACATAGCCGATGACGTGGGCCGCGGACTCTCCCAGCGGGTAATAGCGGACCAGCTCCGCGCGGACATCCACGCCCGAGAGCCGGTAGTTGTTGACGGAGACCCGCGCCACCTCCTCCTGGGTGAGATTGAACCGAATCGGGACACCCTCGAAGCGGCGGCGCTGTTTGCGCAATCTTGCGAAGCGCTTGATGTCCTTGTCGTCGATACTGACAAGACGCCGCAGCTCCGCAATGGTCTCCTGCAGGTCACCGACCTTCTCAGGCGTGATCTCCAGGGAATAGGCGGGATAATTCTCCGCCAACAAGATGCCTTTGGCATCGTAAATGAGCCCACGGGTTGGAGGCAGCGGCTCGATCTTGACCCGGTTGTCCCGGGAGAGGGTCGTGTAGTGGGCGTGATCCAGAATCTGCAGGTTCGCGAGCTTCAAGACCACCGCAGACATGGCCAAGACGACCAGCACACCCGCGATAACGGCCCGCCTCACAAACAGCTGCCTTTCGCCGAGATGGTCCTTGAAGCCCGACTCAACCACGGAACGTCCCCCTCAGGACACGCGAAAGCGCCGACGCACGTCCCGGAGGACGATGAAGATCCAAGGCCAGAGGAGCATGCCGACAAAGGTGGGCGCCCAATACCATAGGGTCGGGGTCGGCTGACCGGTGGCTCCGATCACCCAGAGCGACAGGAGGCGCTCTACGAGCAACAGAACCCATACGGACAGTGCCTGTTGCCAGAGGGGAAAGATCCGGATGCGAGGATGGAGCTCGACAACGAGATAGGCGACAACCGAGAGGCTCAGGGCATGCTGGCCGAGCAGCGTTCCCGCAGCGACGTCAAGGACGAGCCCGGTGGACCAGGCCCAGAATACTCCCACCCGATCCGGCAGGGCGAGACACCAGTAAACCAGGGTAAGGGCAACCCACTGCGGCCGCAGCTCTTCAGCCCAATCCGGAACAGGCAGAATGGTCAGCACGACGGCAACCGCCAGGCTGAGGACGATCACGTACGTGCGATTTGACGGAGCGTCGGTCACCGCCCGCCCTTGCGCAGGGGGTGATCGCTGCCGGTCAGAGCACCGCTGAACAGGTTCGGCGACAAAGTCCACACCAGCAAGACCTCCCGGGTCCGGTCCAGACGGGCGGTCGGGGTGGCGATGACGGTCGCAAAGGGCTTACCAGGTTCCCGACGAACCTCGGTGACGCGGGCGACCGGATAACCGGCGGGGAAATGCCCGCCCAGTCCAGAGGTGACGAGCAGATCTCCCTCGCGGATATCCGCGTTGTTCGGCAGGTGCGGCAGCTCAAGCTCGTTCACCACCCCGGTGCCTGCGGCAATCGTGCGCAGCCCGTTTCGATTGACCTGGACGGGCAGGGCGTGACTCGCGTCGGTGATGAGCAGAACAGTGGCTATCAGGGGGTTGACGCGCACCACTTGGCCCATGACCGCGCTGGCGTCAAGGACGGGCTGGCCGACAAAGACCCCTGAGGTGCTCCCCTTGTTGATCAAGACCTGTTGGCGATAAGGGTCGAGATCCACGGACAGGAGCTCCGCGATGAGCACCCGGTCCCCGATCTTGAAGGATGATCCAAGCAAGTCGCGCAACCGCATGTTCTCCGCCTGCAGGGCATCGAACTGTTGTAAGCGCGCCTCGAGCAACAGGTTCTGCCTTTCCAGACGTGCGTTGCGCGCGCGCAGCTCTTCTTCGGTGGCAAGGCGCCCCTCGACGAGCCGTCCGAGGTGACTTGGAAGGCTCGCCAGATAGTAGAGGGGGTAGACAGCGACCGAAAGGGTTGAGCGCAGGACATCCAAGTGCCGGAACCGATGGTCCGCCACGATCAGACCGACGGCCATCGCCACTGCGAGCAGCAGCCGAACGAAGGGGGAGGGGCCGTTCAGAAACAGTGGTTTGATCGCCGTTTACCTCTGCGCGAGGGGCGGCCCCGGAACGCGGGGAACGAGCCTACTCGGTCGTGAACAGATCCAGACCGCGCTCGTCGATCATCTCCAACGCCTTGCCGCCACCGCGGGCCACACAGGTCAACGGGTCGTCGGCCACGACCACCGGGAGTCCGGTCTCCTCTTCGAGCAAACGGTCGATATCCCGCAGCAGAGCACCGCCGCCCGTCACCACGATCCCCCGCTCGGCCACATCTGCCCCGAGCTCCGGCGGCGTCTGCTCCAACGCTATCTTCACCGCTCCCGTGATCCCGGACAAGGGTTCCTGGATCGCTTCAAGGATCTCGTTGCTGTTCAGGGTAAAGCTTCTCGGTATGCCCTCGGCGAGGTTTCGGCCTTTCACCTCGATCTCCAGGACCTCGTTGCCGGGGAAGGCCGAGCCGATACTGTGCTTTATGCGCTCCGCCGTGGCCTCGCCGATCAGGGTGCCGTAATTGCGGCGGACATAGTTGATGATGGCGTCGTCGAAGCGGTCGCCCCCGAGCCGGACCGAGTTCGAGTAAACGACACCATTCAAGGAAATCACCGCAACCTCGGAGGTGCCGCCGCCGATGTCCAGTACCATCGAGCCTCGCGCCTCGTCCACGGGAAGTCCCGCCCCGATCGCGGCCGCCATGGGCTCCTCGATGAGATAAGCCTCCCGCGCCCCGGCGCCGGCCGCCGACTCCTTGATCGCGCGCCGCTCCACCTGGGTGGAGCCGCAAGGCACACAGATCAGGACCCTCGGACTCGGGCGGATGATCCGGCTCTCGTGGACCTTGTGGATGAAGTACTGGAGCATCTTCTCGGTCACCGTGAAGTCGGCGATCACGCCGTCCTTCAAAGGCCGAATGGCGGTGATGTTTTGAGGGGTTCGGCCAAGCATGAGCTTGGCCTCCTCACCCACGGCGGCGACCGACTTCGAGCCACCCGCCCTATCCTGCCGAATGGCCACGACCGAGGGCTCATTCAGCACGATGCCCTGACCGCGGGCATAAATCAGCGTGTTTGCGGTCCCAAGATCGATGGAGAGATCGTTGGAGAAGAGCCCTCGAATGCGTCGAAGAAACATCAGTCAGCTACCCCGGGAGAGACATAAGCGGTGGCGCGGCCGATCCGCGGCGCTGTCGGCGGGCCATTTCCCCAAAGATGCAAGCCGCGTAATCTAGCAACGCGGATGCCGCCCGGCAAGGCACATTCCGCCCCGGGGCGGCTGTGCCACATGAAGGCGGCGGATGGTCTGTGGTATTTTGGTTGAGTTCTTTAGAGATAGAGAGCCCATCATGTCCCTCGACCGCGCCGCTGTGGAAAAGATCGCCCACTTGGCCCGACTCGCCATCTCCGACGAGGAGAAGGACGGCTATGCACGCGAGCTATCGAGCATCCTGGCCCTGGTGGAGCAGATGAATGCGGCGGACACCGCCGATGTGCCCCCCATGGCCCACCCCCTCCACATGGTCCAGCGACTGCGTCCCGACGAGCCCACCGAGGCGGACCAGCGGGGCCTCTTCCAGGGAATCGCCCCTGCCTCGGAGAACGGACTCTATCTGGTACCGCGGGTCGTCGAGTAAGGCCCAGATGCACGAAGCAACCATCGGCGTTCTCTCCGCCGCCCTCAGAAAGGGTGACTTCACGAGCGTGGAGCTCACGCAGGCCCATCTGGATCGAATCCGGCAGCTGGACCCGCGCCTCAACAGCTTCATCAGCGTGACCGGCGAGGCGGCGCTCGCGGCCGCCCGGCGGGCGGATGAGGCGCTCCGGCGGGGCGCAGGGGGACCTCTGACGGGCATACCCATCGCCCACAAGGACATCTTCTGCACATCGGGCGTGCGGACTAGCTGCGGGTCACGCATGCTGGACAGCTTCGTCGCCCCTTATGACGCCACCGTGGTCGAGCGCCTGGCCCGTGCGGGGGTCGTGGTCCTGGGCAAGACCAACATGGACGAGTTCGCGATGGGCTCGTCCAACGAGACCAGCTTCTACGGCCCGGCCAGGAACCCCTGGGAGTTGGAGGCCGTGCCCGGCGGCTCCTCCGGAGGCTCGGCCGCCGCGGTCGCCGCCCGCCTCGTCGCGGCAGCCACCGGGACGGACACCGGGGGCTCCATCCGCCAGCCGGCAGCCCTGTGCGGCATCACCGGCCTCAAGCCGACCTACGGCCGCGTCTCCCGCTGGGGCATGGTGGCCTTCGCCTCGAGCCTTGACCAGGCAGGGCCCATGGCGCGAACGGCGGCGGATGCCGCCTATCTGCTCCAGGCGATGGCCGGCTTCGATGCAAAGGACTCCACCAGCGCCGAGGAGCCGGTGCCCGACTACACGGGGGGCATAGAGGCGGATCTGCAAGGGCTGCGGGTGGGGCTCCCGAAGGAATACTTCGGCGAGGGGCTGGACGCGGGTATCGCCGCTGCCGTGGAAGCCGCCATCAAGGAGTACCAGCGACTCGGCGTCACTGTCCACGACATCAGCCTTCCGAACAGTCCGCTGTCGGTGCCCACCTACTACGTGGTCGCGCCCGCGGAGGCCTCGTCGAACCTTGCCAGATTCGATGGGGTACGCTACGGGTACCGCTGCGAGGCGCCGCGGGATCTGGAAGACCTCTACATGCGGTCCCGGGCCGAGGGCTTCGGGCCCGAGGTCAAGCGGCGCATCATGATCGGCACTTATGTGCTCTCTGCCGGCTATTACGACGCTTACTACCTCAAGGCGCAAAAGCTCAGGAAGCTGATCAGCGACGACTTCCGGCGCGCCTTCGACCAGGTCGACCTCATCATGGGACCGACCAGCCCGGGGACCGCCTTCCGGCTCGGCGCCAAGCTCGACGAACCCGTGAGCATGTACCTGAACGATATCTACACCATAGGGGCAAACCTGGCAGGCTTGCCGGCCATCTCCATCCCACTGCCGAGGGTGGACAGCAAACCCGCTGGCCTCCAGCTGATCGGCAACTACTTCCAGGAAGCGCGTCTGCTTAACGTGGCGCACAGGCTGCAACAGACCACAGACTGGCATCTGGCCGTGCCGCCGGGCTTCGAATGAGGCGAACGCCGACAGACCCCGAGGGGTGGCCTGGACCACGCAATGCAGCCCCTAAGTTGACATCAAAAGGCCGGATACCATGCAGTGGGAAACCGTCATCGGGCTGGAGATCCACACCCAGCTCGCCACCCGCGCCAAGATCTTCTCCAGCGCTCCGACCGCGTTCGGGGCCCGCCCGAACACCCAGGCCTGCGCCATCGACCTTGGCCTCCCGGGGGTGCTGCCGGTCCTGAACAAGGCTGCGGTGGTGCTGGCCATCCGCTTCGGCAAGGCCATCGACGCAGAGATCGCCCAGCGGTCGGTCTTTGCGCGCAAGAACTACTTTTACCCGGACCTACCCAAGGGCTATCAGATCAGCCAGTACGAGCTGCCCTTGGTGGGACATGGTCACGTGGAGATCGTGATGGAAGATGGCACCGTGAAGACCATCGGGGTCACCCGCGCCCACCTGGAGGAGGATGCCGGCAAATCGCTCCACGAGGATGCCCTGCTCGGCGGTGGCGGAATGAGCGGCATCGACCTCAACCGAGCCGGAACGCCCCTGCTGGAGATCGTCTCGGACCCTGACCTGCGCTCTCCCAAGGAAGCAGTCGCCTACGCACGCAAGATTCACCAGCTTGTGCGCTACATCGGCATCAGCGACGGGAACATGCAGGAGGGCTCTTTCCGAATGGATGCCAATATCTCTGTCCGCCTGCTCGGCACGGAGACCCTGGGTACCCGCACCGAGATCAAGAACATCAACTCATTCCGCTTCCTGGAGCGTGCCTTGGCCTTCGAGGCGGAACGCCAGATCGATGTGCTTGCGGCTGGCGGCACCGTGGTCCAGGAGACTCGCCTCTACGACGCCGGAAGGGACGAGACCCGCCCCATGCGCACCAAGGAGGAAGCGAACGATTACCGCTACTTTCCCGACCCCGACCTGCTCCCGCTGGTCATCGATGAGGGTCTCATGGCCGAGGCCGCCGCCGATCTGCCTGAGCTGCCCGATGCCAAACGGGAGCGCTTCCGCGTGACCTATGGCCTCTCGGAGTACGATGCCAACCTGCTCACGGGGAGCAGGGAGCTCGCGGACTACTTCGAGGCGGCGACCGCCGCCTGCGGTGACGCCAAGCTCGCGGCTAACTGGGTTAACGGTGACCTTGCAGCAGCCCTGAACCGGGAAGGCAGAGAGATCGGCGCCAGCCCAGTGACGGCGCAGATGCTGGGGGGCCTCTTGGGGCGGATTCGCGACAACACCATCTCCGGGAAAATCGCCAAACAAGTGTTCGAGGCCATGTGGCAGGGCGAGGGGGACGCCGATGCCGTCATCGCGGCCAAGGGCCTGAAGCAGATCACCGACACGGCCGCCATCAAGGCGATCATCGAGGAGATTATTCGGGCGAACCCGACGCAGGTGGAGCAGTACCGCAGCGGCAAGGAGAAGGTCTTCGGATTCTTCGTGGGGCAGGTGATGCGGGCCTCCAAAGGAAAGGCCAACCCGCAGCAGGTCAACGACCTATTGACCCAAAGGCTTCGCGGATGACGGCCTGCGTCGACCCGGGAGAGAGCGCTGTCGGCGGCCGGCTCCCGGCTCCCCGACGGCGCGGAACGGCGATCGTCCAGGCATCGGATCCCCGACCCGCCCGAATCCTCGGCCGCCCAAAGAAGAGCCCCGCCGATGCGGGGCTCTTCTCGGATCCGGGCTGCAGATGGACTAGAAGTCCATATCGCCCATGCCACCCATGCCGCCCATGCCGCCCATGCCACCGCCGGGCATGGGAGGGGCCTTCTCCTCCTTGGGCTCCTCGGCCACCATGGCCTCGGTGGTGATCATCAGCCCCGCAATCGAGGCGGCGTTCTGCAGCGCCGTACGGACCACCTTGGTCGGGTCCAGGATGCCCATCTCCACCAGGTCGCCGTACTCGCCCGTGGTGGCGTTGTAGCCGTAGTTGCCGCTGTTCTCGGCGACCTTCTGCAGCACGACCGAGGACTCCTCCCCGGCGTTGGAGACGATCTGGCGCAGCGGATCTTCCATCGCCCGACGCGCAATCCCGATGCCCACATCCTGGTCGTGGTTGGCTCCGCTCAGCCCCTTCATGGCGCTCAGCGAGCGCACCAGCGCCACACCGCCGCCGGGCACGATGCCCTCTTCCACCGCCGCACGGGTGGCGTGCAGGGCGTCTTCCACCCGCGCCTTCTTCTCCTTCATCTCCACCTCGGTGGCCGCTCCCACCTTGACCACGGCCACACCCCCGGCGAGCTTCGCCAGG
>Ga0210085_1000760_pt1 | contig 13294 bp, 15 predicted proteins | sample China_Galinas_PW_5_FD_184866 | JGI IMG/M metagenome (GOLD analysis project Ga0210085, IMG submission 184866) | Wetland microbial communities from San Francisco Bay, California, USA, that impact long-term carbon sequestration - China_Galinas_PWC_D1... | ecosystem: Environmental > Aquatic > Marine... | reverse complement strand
AGGACGGCGGCGAGGAAATAACTGATCTCGATGACGGTATCCATCAGTGCTTGCCCCTGCCCTTGCTGCTTTTGAACATCTCCAGCATGCGGTCCGTGACCACGTAGCCGCCGACGGCGTTGCCGGCCGAAAGCATCACGCCGAAGAAGCCGATGAAGCGCTCGAGCGTCGTGTCGGCATGACCGAGCGCGACCATGGCGCCGACCAGCACGATACCGTGCACGAAATTCGAGCCTGACATCAGCGGCGTGTGCAGGATGACCGGCACCCGGCTGATCACCTCGTAGCCGGTGAAGGCGGCGAGCATGAAAATATACAGCGCGGTGAATCCCTCGATCATGACTGTGCCTCCACGAATTCCCGCGTCTGCGGGTGGCGGATCTCGCCTGCATGGGTCATCACCGATGCGGCGATGATTTCGTCATCCCAGTCCGGCCGGATTTCTCCGTCGCGCACGATCAGCGGCAGGAAGTTGACCAGGTTCTTGGCAAACATCTCACTCGCGTGCACCGGCAGCATGGCCGGGACATTGAGGGGTCCGTAGATGATCACGCAGTTGTGTTCTATCCGGTGGCCGGGATGAGTGAGCTCGCAATTTCCGCCGCTGTAGGCGGCCGTGTCGATGATCACCGAGCCGGGCTTCATCAGCTCGACCATGGCCTTTGAAATGATGCAGGGCGCGCGCTTGCCCGGCACGCCGGCGGTTGAAATGATGGCATCGGCCTCGGAGACATGCTGGCTGAGCACATCCACCTCCCGCTGTTTCTCATCTTCCGTGAGTTCCCGGGCATAACCGCCGCTGCCCTGCGCGGTAACCTGCACGTCTACGAATTTGGCGCCGAGCGATTCCACCTGTTCGCGGGTCTCCGGGCGCACGTCATAGGCCTCGACGATCGCGCCGAGGCGCTTCGCCGTGGCGATTGCCTGCAGTCCGGCCACGCCAACGCCGACCACCAGCACCCGCGCCGGACGGATGGTGCCGGCGGCCGTGGTCAGCATGGGAAAGAAACGCGCCGTGAGTTCTGCCGCCAGCAGCGCGGCCTTGTAACCGGTGATATTGGCCTGCGACGAGAGCGCATCCATGCCCTGGGCGCGTGAGAGTCGCGGGATCAACTCCATGGCGAAACTGGTGATGCCCCGCTCGCGCAGTTGCACGATGCGTTCCGGGTGTTCATAGGGATGCAGGAAACCGATGACGATTGTCCCCTCGCGCAAACTGGCGATGGCCTCGGGTGCCAGCGGTTGCACCGTGAACACGATGTCGGCCTCGGCGAAGAGCGTGTCGGCATCGGGGACGATGCGGGCCGATGGGTAGTCGCTGTTGCGGTAGAAAGCGCCCAGCCCGGCATCGGACTGGATCAACACCTGCAGCCCCTGTTTGGCAAGCTGTTCCGCGACGCCGGGCACCAGGGCGACGCGCCGTTCACCCGGAACGGTTTCTTTGGGTACGGCCACGCTTATCGGCATCGTGATCTCCGAATGCACTCGTCGTGTGAGATATGAGACCGGGGACTAGAAGCCTGTCGGATTTAGGATTGATCTACTCGGCAACTGCTCCATGCGTTGCTCTACCTCCTGCATGGCCCAGGCCAGTCTCTCGACCGGTTCCCGGTCTCACCTTCTCCATGCAGTCGTGCGCCGGCAGGAGAGCGGCCCATAGTTGCCCGATATTTCGTTACATAGAACCACTATGCGCCTCGATATCGTGAACCTCTGTGCTCGCTCTCCCACCCTGCTCGCTACGATCACCTAAATCCGACAGGCTCCTAGGCAGGCATTAAGCCTGTCGTGCCCGGCGGCATGCAGGCCGGGCGTGGAATGTTTCCCATGCACCGCCAGCAAACCGCAAATATTAGCGGAATTTAATGGGCAGTGACAGTTTTGAATGGTCGACTGACGTCGATATCGGTACAGGAAGGACGCAAAACCCTACTGATCATGCAGGATAATCGGCGCCAATGACAGTCAGTATCGGGTGGCTAACTCAGCCAGCAACATCACGAGGCGACTCTACTCGAAAGGAACCCACTCCGCGAAGATATTGTTCAGGCGGCGGTCAGGCTGCACCCGGCGATTGACGGGCCGACTGTCCTGTCGGGTGCGTCGATCCGTGATTTTTCTCCGATCGACCAGTGGACTCCATTGATTCTCGAAAGGACCTGCTAATTGCGGTTCGCATCTCGGGGTTTTACTCGACTGATCCCTGTTTTCACGACGGGACAATGACTCTCGCATGGTGGTATGCCAGGAGAGTTCACTAAAAGGAATCCACTCCGCCGAGATATTGTTGAGACGTCGGTCAGGCCGCGCCCGGCGATCATGGCGCCACTTCTGCTGCCGCTTGCGTCGCTAGGAGTCTGTCGGACTTAGGATTGATCTACTCGGCAACTGCTCCATGCGTTGCTCTACCTCCTGCATCCCTGCAGTCGTGCGCTGGCGTGAGAGCGGCCCATATGTCCCCGATTTCTCGTTGCATAGAACCACTATGCGCCTCGATATCGTGAACCTCTGTGCTCGCTCTCCCACCCTGCTCGCTACGATCACCTAAATCCGACAGGCTCCTAGGTAGTTTCCACAATAGCGGGTTTGTTGTTTGTCGCTATAATCATAATTCTTGATCGCAAAATCGGAGTATCAAACGATAGTCCGGAGTAAATAGCATGAAATATGCTGGTGTTCTCGCCGCATTACTATTGCTTTGCGCTTCCGCTTCCGCACAGGCAAAGCACAACAGTGACCATCCCCTGTCTGCTGAAGACTGGAAAGAAGTCATGAACAAGGTGGATCTCCTGGAACCCTCCGGGCTGATGCCGATGCTGATGCCGACCATTATGCTCAATCGGGACACGCTCCAGCTCACCGATGAACAAGTGAATGCATTCCGCGCTTGGCGCAAGAAAAATTACACGCATATGGTTAATATCATGAATGAAGTAATCGAGAAGATGGTTCAATTTCGCATTGAATCGCTATCGCCCGACGTAACGAATGAACACCTTCTCGCGTTCCAGTCGGAAATACAGGAATTGCAGCGCCAGCTGTTGAAAATAAAACTTTCCTGCAGGGAACTCATCATGACAACTTTCACGGATGAGCAATGGGAAAACTTCGCATTCGTCGTTTCGGACAATCCCAGGCTTGCGAGCCTTGTATCACAGGCCAGCATCCTGAATACAGGGTCCAGGCACTAGAGTTTTTTGAATCGTATCAGGGAGCAATCATGGGAACATCGCGACTGTCTGTGGTTATGAGTTTAATCTTTGCATTATCGATCCCGTTATATGCCTATGCAGGATCGGCTGATGAAAAGGGAGATCAGGGGACAACAACAAAACCTGTTTACACGCCTGATCCTGATTGTGACTACAACGACGGTCTGCCTTCGGACCGCCTGCTTCATATGACGTTGCTATCCCGACTTTGAATGTCGGTAATAAAGATTTCTGGATGAGAAGTCCGTAGATCCAGCCACGTAGTAACTTGCAAGTAACGCCACTATACAGGAAGCACAGCGGCGTCATTGGCTTGCCATCGGTGCTGCTGACTGAATTTTTCAGCCTCGGTGAGACAGTCGTATATTATCCAGATAGATGACTCGGGGGGCGGGTAGCGAGGTAACGAAAAGTCCAATCTCCCGTATTCGGCTCATGTCCATGTTGCGTCGTGCAAGGCTGCTTTTCACTTCATCCAGGTCTATATCGATGTGGTTCCATCCATGCATCAGAGTGTACTTGCGATTGAATCGGTCTTCATATTTCTCGTTACCATCGGCATGCTGAAGATCATGAATCCGGCAAGTAATCTGCAGAGGATTCTCGTCGGGATTATAAAGACTGAATTCCAGCCGGCCCGCCGACGTCCAGTCACCATCAAAGTATTTGAGTGCTGCACCTGAATAGTGATCAGTTGTCAGTGACAGCTTCAGAAGCCTTGAATGAGCAATTGAAGGCACAGTTTCCATAGACAGTCTGGCGCTGCCTGTTCAGCGATCGATTTCGAATGGCGTTTCAAAATCAGACAGAAGCGGAAACTGCTGTCTCGCAATCGCTTCGTCAACGTGGCTTTTTGTCACAGGCCAGAGCTGGACGAGGGAGAGCGATAACACGACAGCCTGCAGGGAGAGTCGTAAACTGACGGGTCGCAACTCCGGTATCGATGAACCGAAAACCAGAACGATAAGGCTGCCTGTCAGGTCGCGCAGCACATCTCCGGTGTCCGGCGTGCGCGCAGTACTGTGCTGCATGAACTCGATCGAAACACCCAGCAGCAGGGTGATCGCGAGAATAGAGATCCATCGTCCCGCCAAAGACATATTGGTGACGAAACGCCATCGGGACAGCAGGCCGGTCAGTAGCGCGAAATAGACAATATGGCCGATATCCCACGCATGCGTGAATGAACGGGATGAATAATAGTCCGGTCCGCCCAGAAACAGGAGTGCGGAGCCAATTGCGAGAGCAACGCCATAGATCCATGAAGGAACTTTTCTGCCAAACATGTGTTAGCTTCGCAAGCTGACTCAACTCGATTGCAGAGGCGTAACCGGCAAATATGTCCTCACAGCAAAGACAAACTTGCCCCGTTATCAGGATCTGATATAGCCCTTCACTATTCAAACCGAAGCCTGGCTGATAGACAACCGGATCTGAAAGACTGTTTACAGTAGATTGTATTGAAAAGCGAGAATGGCGAGCATGCCCTATGGATAATCGGTTGATAGGGCAGGGCGCTCGGGAACGGTATCAAACCGGGAGGTGCGGGGAAAATATCAGGTAATGCGTATTTGTGCCTGTATACCGTTATCAGGTTTCAACTCTGTTTCCGCCTTTCACTCATTCACGGGTTATTGGCGAATGAAGGGTTTTGTAGCCGAAATATGCTGGCAGGATGGGGGTGCAGGGAATCGCATCCCGTTATGGCAATCAGTACCCTGTTGATGGAGAATTCAACGTCAGGATGAGGCTTTGGATAATCAACAACTGGAGAATGCTATGGATTTAACTGGAATTGTCAGTCTCGTAATCCTGATTGCAGATATTTATGCTATCGTAATGATCCTGCAGAGTTCGGCAACCAGTATTGAAAAATTGATCTGGTCCTTGGTGGTGTTTTTCCTGCCACTGATCGGTCTTGTCATCTGGTACTTTGCAGGACCAGGCAAGAAACCATTCTGATTGTGTGAAAAGTTGCGAACGAGGTTTCCGGTTACCGTCAATACGGTACTGATTTTATCGTGCCCTGAAACCATCGGGGTTTGCTTTTTACCGGCTTCCGGCAAGTACAGGTAAACTGACGTGAAAGATAAATGATCCACCCTGTGATGGAGAATGTATGACACCGAAAGTGGAAAAAGCGCTCAATCGTCTCGAGAGTATTCTGCCGCTGAAAGAGAGGCAGGACGATTGCGGCAAGCAGATTAAAGAACTGCATCAACAGATCATTCGATCCTTCGTTGATAAAGGACGAATCCTTGCAAGAGAAGAAATGGAACACTATGTCAGCAACCTGGAAGATGCGGTCAACGTGCTGAAAGAAAGGGATATGGTGGTGTTTGCCGAGGATGGCGAACCGCTTGGCGCCTATCCGTTTACCATGGAAGAGAGGGAGCATACCGTCCAGGTCAACGGGCATCGGGTCCATGCCATGTGCGCCCTGGATGCACTGGCGGTTGGCCCCATGTTCGAAAAGGAAACACAGGTTGTCTCCCGATGCAGGGTTACCGGAGATCCGGTCAAGATACACCAGGCAGGAAATACAATACTGAATCCGGATGAAGCGGGAGGGGTCTGTTTCGGCATCATCTGGGGTGCTGCAACCGCCGATATCTCCTGTGCAGACAGCCTGTGTACGGAAATGATGTTTCTAAGGGACAGCGAAATAGCACAGCAATGGCTTGCTGATGATCCGAAAAACAGAGAGGTCTTCACCCTGCAGGAGGCTGTTGATTTTGGCGGTCGTTTTTCTACACCGCTTGTATCCTGATTATCCTCCAGTGCTGCATTCACGAAGTTAACCGCGTGACGCGGCTAGCCCGCAGTTCTCACCGGGCGGCGGTTGTCTGACATGAGTAGCTGAAATCATGCAAGCGATGCCCACTCGGCAACAAACAGTGTGTCAACGGGTAATGCCTATCCCGGCCCTGTCTGGTTCTCGCGCGCCCGTACTTGCTCTTCACTCAAGTGGTAGCTACGGCTACCACTTTCATTCCAGAGCGGCGTCCGTCCACACGATTCCTGCGCCAGCATCAGGGATCCCGGTTAGAAATGCGGGCTGGCATTAAGGCGTTATAAACAGGGTACAGGCCCAATCGGACATCCCCTCTCCCCCGGTACCCGTTTCCTGAGTTACCCTACCACCGGTAGCGCTGCTGGCGTCCTCTCCGGGGTGGAGTGGCGTCTGAAGGCAGCTGCCCGATAAATTCCCCGAAGGATCGACAATGGATAGCAATGCTGTAACGGTCTCTGCCTGGGAGCCGCTGCGCCGTCCGGTATTCCGCAGCCTGTGGATCGCCGCCCTGGTCTCCAGCATCGGCAGCTGGATGCAGACCATGGGCGCCGGCTGGCTCATGACCGAGATGACCCATTCGCCCGCCAGGGTGGCCCTGGTGCAGGCGGCCCAGTCGCTGCCCATGTTTCTTCTGGCGCTGCCGGCCGGTGCGCTTGCCGACATCATCGATCGTCGCACGCAGTTGATCGTGGCGCAGGTGTGGATGCTGGTGTTCGCCGGGCTCCTTGCCGCAAGCACTTTTGCCGGCCTTACCACGCCGTGGTCGCTGCTGGTCATGACCTTTCTCATCGGTTGCGGCGCGGCGGTCATGACACCGGCGTGGTCGGCGTCGGTGCAGGAGTGGGTGCCGCGCACGGAACTGCAGCCGGCGATTGCCCTGATCTCGCTCTCCATCAATATATCGCGTGCGGTGGGACCGGCGCTCGCCGGGGTGATCGTCGCCGTGTCCGGCACCGCCATGGTGTTTCTGATCAATACGTTTTCGTTTTTGGCGGTTATCATCGCGCTGCTGCGCTGGAAGCGCCTGCCGACCGTCGTGGGGATGCCTGCGGAGCGGCTCGTCGGAGGATTAAGGAGCGGTTTCCGTTATGCCCGGCATGCGCCACTCCTGCAACGGGTGCTGCTGCGGGCGCTCGCCTTTTTCCCTTTCGCCAGCGCGGTGTGGGCGCTGCTGCCGGTTCTGGTAAGCCAGGAACTGCAGGGCGGTGCGCGCCTCTACGGTGTGTTGCTCGGCTGCATCGGCACCGGCGCGGTGGCCGGTGCGCTGCTCATGCCGCGCGCCCTTACCCGCGTTTCCAGGGATCGCCTGGTGGCCTACGCCACAGTTGCATACGCTCTGGCTAATGGTTTGCTGGCGGCGATTTCGAACGTCTGGGTCGCCGGTCTTGCGCTGTTGATGGCGGGCGCGAGCTGGGTGGCGATACTGGCGTCCCTGCAAGTGGCGGCACAGACGGCGCTTCCGCCCTGGGTACGAGGGCGTGGCCTCGCCATGTACTGGGTGGTGCTGATGGGCGGCATGACCGCCGGTTCGGTGGGCTGGGGCTATGTCGCCGAACGGCTTGGTATCCCATGGGCGCTTGCCGCTGCGGCGCTGTGTCTGGTGGTCGGGACTATCGGCACCGCTCGTCTGCGTATCGGTGGCCATGATGCGGTGGATCTTACGCCCTCGGCCGACTGGCCCATGCCGGTAACGGCGGGCGAGCCGGAACTCGCCGCCGGGCCGGTGCTGGTCACCGTGGAGTATCGAATACCATCCGGGAATGTCGTGCGCTTTCTCAAGGCGATGCGTTCACTGCGCCGTGTACGCTTGCGCGATGGCGCGGTGTACTGGCAGGTGTTCCGCGATGTGGAGCAGCCCGAGCGTTTCGTCGAGCATTTCGTCACCGAATCCTGGGCCGAGCACTTGCGCCAGCACGGTCGGGTAACGGTTGCCGATCGCGACGTCCAGGAACGCATTATTGCGTTGCAGGAAGGCAGCGAGTCTCCCAGAGTAATCCATTACCTCGCCGGGTATGCGTCTCCGGAGGTGATCGGGTCCAGGGCCGAACGACCTGTACCGCCGGAGGATGTGGGCTGGCCGGGATGATCCACCTGTATCGGGTTCGTAGCGTGCAGGAGCAGTCTTGCCCGCGAATTCGATCTTGAATAATAAGAGCATTCGCGTGCAAGCCCGCTCCTGTCTGTGGAATCTCTATTTTTCGAGGTAGCCCCAATAATCAAGACAGGTCAAATTATAGTCGCCCGGGCTCCTAGGCGCCCAGTACCATGTTGATGTAGCCGGTCGGGCAAGACTTCCGCGCAGATGTGGCAGCCGATGCAGCGATGTAGTCGGTGTACACGTAGCGTCCCATGGTGGTCTGGTCCTCCTTCGGGGTGCGCTTGACGGCATCCTGCGCACAGTAGATCACGCAATTGTCGCACTCGAAGCACATGCCGCAGCTCATGCAGCGCCCGGCCTCGTCTTGTGTCACCTCTTCCGGCAAGCCCTCGAAGCGCTCCTCGAAATGCCCCAGCACCCGGTGCTCACGCCGGTCTCCATGCGCTGGTGCCGGGGTGAGAACGGGAAATGTCCGAGGAAAAGCATCTAGGAACCTGTCGGACTTAGGATTGATCTACTGCGCTGGCGGGAGAGCGGCCCATAGTTCCCCGATTTCTCGTTGCATAGAACCACTATGCGCCTCGAAATCGTGAAAATCTGTTCTCGCTCTCCCACCATGCTCGCTACGATAACCTAAGTCCGACAGGCTCCTAGTGGGAAATGATTTCCTGCCGGGAGCGGTCCTCGTAGTTGTGCACGACGAAGCCGGCAGAGTCGGTACCCCATTCCGGCCCGTGGCCGTATTCCTGCGGCGCCAGCGCGGTCTCGCGCAGCTTGTCCAGCAGCGTGAAGTGATGCACGTCCACCTTGGGACGCCGGTCGACCTCCTTGCGATTGAGGTCATCCCTTCAGGGTAGCCTTTTCCCGTCAATTCTGTTAAAAAACTGACGCAGCGTGGCCTGCTGCGCATTGCACGCGGCCACGACATGGCAACACGGGTCTGGCTATGATTGAGTTGAGTCATCAGGTTCTGCGGACGGACGTTTCCGGTATGCCGCTCGAATGGATCGGCTACCAGGATGCCGTGCGTCTCTACCATCTGGAGCAGGTGGCCTACACCTGCGGCACCCTGCTGTACCGCGTGCACGGCGGTATCAATGCCCGCACCGGTCTGCGCAGCATCATCGAAGTCAATTCCATTATCGCGACCTACGGCAGGAACCACAGCCTCGACCGGCTGCGCGATCGCTATGTCCCGCCGCTCAACAATCCGGCGCTGTTCCGGCGCGATTCCCACCTGTGCCTGTACTGCGGCGAGACCTTCCGTCCCAGAGACCTGTCACGCGATCATGTGACGCCGATCATCCAGGGTGGCAGGGACATCTGGAACAACGTCGTTACGGCCTGCCGGCGCTGCAACAACCACAAGGCCGGCCGAACGCCGGAGCAGGCCACCATGCAGCTGCTTGCCGTGCCGTTTACCCCGACCCATGCCGAGTACATCTATCTGCAGGGTCGGCGGGTGCTGGCCGACCAGATGGAATTCCTGCGAGCGCACTTTCCCCGCACCAGCCCGCTGCACGATCGTCTGAGCTTTGGTCCACGCTAGCGCGTGTCCGTTCCCGCACGGCGTGTTCACCGCAGAGACGCAAAGGGTACAGGGAAATTCATATCAACGAATACAATCAAGCACTCTGTGTTCTTTGCGTCTCTGCGGTGAGATTATTTCTGTGCGCTTAGCATCGTCACGGATACAGGGTTACAGCAAGAGATAGCACGCATGTCACTGTGGGAAGCGATTGGCGAGCGCCTCGCGGAAGTTACCGGCGAGCAGGGTACGGCGGCGCCGCTGGGCGCGGTGGGTGGCGGTTGCATCAACCAGGCCATGCGCCTGCGCTATGGCGGGCAAACCTATTTCGTCAAGCTCAATAGCGCTGTGCACGCGGACATGTTCGCGGCCGAGGCGCTGGGATTGCGCGTGTTGCGGGACAGCCACAGTCTGAGGGTGCCGGAGCCCCTGTGCTGGGGCGTCGACGGTCAGTCCGCCTGGCTGGTGCTTGAGGACCTCGCGCTCGGAGGCGGCGGCGACCCGGCAGCGCTGGGTCGGGGTCTTGCGCGCCTGCACCGGGTCACGCAGGCGCGGTTTGGCTGGGTGCAGGACAACACCATCGGCTCCACGCCGCAGATCAACACGCCGGAGCCTGATTGGGTGGTCTTCTGGCGCGAACATCGTCTGCGGTTCCAGCTCGATCTGGCAGCACGCCATGGTCATGGCGGGCGTCTGCGCGAGCGCGGCGAGCGGCTGCTCGGTGAGTTCCCGCGACTGTTCGAGGAGTATCGACCGATGGCCTCCCTGCTGCACGGTGATCTCTGGTCCGGTAATTACGCGTACACGCGTGAAGGCGAACCGGTGATCTTCGATCCGGCGGTGTACTATGGCGACCGCGAAGCGGATATTGCCATGACGGAACTGTTCGGTGGTTTCGGCCGCGAGTTTTACGCAGCTTATCGCGAGGTATATCCCCTCGACGAGGGTTATGCGGTGCGCAAAACACTCTACAATCTCTACCACGTCCTGAATCACCTCAATCTCTTTGGCGGAGGCTATCTGTCGCAGGCGCAGGGGATGATCGACAGACTGCTGTCAGAGCTGGGATAGCGCACCCCGGTCGATTCCCGCACGTGTGAGATCCGGCGGCGCCCGGGCTTGTGTTGACGCGCTGCCGGCAGGGGGTTAGCTTTGTATGCCACTTCATTTTCAGGGGCCGGTTTTCATGATCACGGAATGGATTGCAGATCTCGCGGTACAGGTACTGGACGCGACCGGTTATCTCGGCGCCGGATTGCTGATGGCGCTGGAGAGCATGATCGCGCCGGTGCCGAGCGAGGCCGTCATGCCTTTCGTGGGGTTCCTGGTCGCCGACGGCAAATGGAGTTTCTGGCCTGCGGTCCTCGCCGCCAGTCTGGGTTCGCTCGCCGGTTCGGCGATTTCCTACGCGATGGGCTATTACGGCGGCCGCCCGTTCGTGCTCAAGGTCGGCAAGTATCTGTTGCTGAACAGGCACGATCTGGAATGGACCGAGCGGTTTTTTCACGAGAATCGCGGTATCTGGACGGTTTTCTTCTGCCGCTTCATCCCGGTCGTACGCCATTTCATCTCGATACCGGCAGGCACGGGACGTATGCCGTTGATGCCGTTTCTCGTGGCCACGGTTACGGGAGCCTCGATCTGGAACACATTCCTGCTGGTCTGCGGGTTGAAACTGCGCGAGCACTGGCACGTGGTGCAGCAGTACTCGCACCAGGTCGATATCGTCGTGGTGTTGATGCTGGTAGCGGGAGCGGTGTGGTTCTATTACTCGCGGCGGCAGCGCGCGGCGGTGGATTCCCTCCCCGGAGGCGAGGGATGATCCAGCGCGCTGAGGATCATGTGAATGGAATCCCTGGTGTCCACCCATAAAGAAATAAACTCACCGCAAAGAGGCAAAGACGCAAAGAACGCAAAGAACGCAAAGCTGTTTAAGGAAACATCTGAACTAGTCATCCCCGCGAAAGCTGGGATCCAGTATCTCACTGATTCTGCACAGACTGGATTCCCGCTTTCGCGGGAATGACAGGCTTGATCAGACCGTCCTTGATTGTTTTTCTAATAAGTTTCTTTGCGAACTTTGCGTCTTTGCGGTGATACGGTGTTTATGGATAAACACCAAGTCAGTACCAGTCGTTTCCCGGCGATAAGCATCACGACTCTCTGCGGCCTGCGCCGGCCAGAGCGGCGATTTTATGGGTCAGCAGCATGCTGGCGAGCACCGCCAGGGTGAACAGGTAAATACCGAAATGAACTGTGATGCTGGCAATCGCACCGAGTTTCACGGTCACCACCAGTATCGCCACCACGAAGACATCGAGCATCGACCACTTGCCGAGAAAGGACAGGACATGCAGCTGCCTGTGCCGCCGTGTGTTGTCACCATCCAGCGCATGCAGCAGGCGGTACAGAAGGACCATCTTCCAGGCGGGCATCAGGATGCTGAAGGAAAACACGACGATGAAGAGCAGCGGTTCGCCTTCCATCAGCAGGTGAAAGATTCCGGACGCCAGTGAAAACGTGTCGTTGAAGATGTAGAACTGGCTGAAGGTGAACATGGGCAGGACGGCGCCGGCGATCAGCATCCCCGAAACGATGAACCACGCGAGCTTGAGCTGGGTCAAGTAAGGCATTCCCGGCTGTTACCGGAAGTCCGTTGACAATGTCTCACGCCGGGTATGTCCTGAAGTGATCGTCGGCCGCAGGGACGATGCACATGGAAGTGCACGTGTCGCGGGCGAACTGGGCACCCGGAGCGACTGCGGTCGTCGAGCGTACATGGAGATTTCACAGCGTATCACGGAAGGAATTAACCGGCATGAGGTGACTAGGTGGTTGAGGCAGAATTAATGTTTTACCTGCTCAGTGTTCATTCATAAATAAACTCGCCGCAAAGACACACGACTGCAGGGAGAAGGTGAGACCGGGCATCGGTCGAGAGACTGGCCTGGGCCATGCAGGAGGTAGAGCAACAAAAGTAGGCGCTTTAGGCGATGCATGGACCAATAGCCGAAAGAGCGCAAAGTGTTTGATTGTCTTCGTTAAAGAATTTCTCTGCGTGCTTTGCGTCTCTGCGGTGAAAATGGTGTTTATGGCAGGGCTGAATCGGGAGACGCAGGGTGATCGGCACGCAGCGGTTACTGATGATAGGGCCGGCTGAGTTCATGCACGGCCTCGACCAGCACGCCGGCATGCTCCGGATCGACATCCGGGGTGATGCCATGTCCGAGATTGAACACATGACCGGAACCCGAACCGAACCGGGCCAGCACCTCGGCGACCCGCTCGCGGATAACGGCCGGAGCCGCGTAGAGCACGGCGGGGTCCAGATTGCCCTGCAGGGCAACGCGGTCGCCCACGCGCTTGCGCGCCAGCGCCAGATCGGTCGACCAGTCGATGCCGAGGGCATCCGCGCCGGTGTCGGCCATTGCCTCCAGCCATTGGCAGCCGCCCTTGGTGAACAGGATGACCGGAATCCGGTTGCCGTCGAGTTCCCGCGTCAGGCCGGCGACGATGCGCCGCATGTATTCCAGTGAAAAGTTGGCATAGTCGCCCGGCGTCAGCACGCCGCCCCAGGTGTCGAAGAGCATGACCGCCTGCGCGCCGGCGGCGATCTGGGCGTTCAGGTAGTCGATTACCGCGTCCGCCAGTTTCGCCAGCAG
>Ga0210085_1000759_pt1 | contig 13296 bp, 10 predicted proteins | sample China_Galinas_PW_5_FD_184866 | JGI IMG/M metagenome (GOLD analysis project Ga0210085, IMG submission 184866) | Wetland microbial communities from San Francisco Bay, California, USA, that impact long-term carbon sequestration - China_Galinas_PWC_D1... | ecosystem: Environmental > Aquatic > Marine... | reverse complement strand
TGAAATGCGAAGCCTATTTCTCTGGGGTTATGTTCAAAAAATAATCCTCGGAATATCAACCATATGCCTGCCTGCCCCGTAGGTCCGGCAGATCGTACTGGGGTGGTTATTTTTTTCGCATGCCTTGATCTTTAACAAAAATCCTCATTTATAGATGGACACTATGTCGATTTTTTAAATTCTAAATAACGGTATCAGATTACAAAAAGCCCGGACAAGAATTGCCCGGGCTTTTTGTGTACGGTAAAGTTAATGTGCACTTGGATATTTCCTTGACAGAAAATTGTTTTATAAGTAGCTTTCAACATTTAAATTCCAAGCCGGTTTTGGAGGTTATATGGACTATAAAAAAACGCTCAACCTTCCCAATACAAAATTTCCTATGAAAGCCAGTCTGGCAAAGCGCGAGCCCGAGCAGTTGAAGTCATGGGATGAGCATCGATTATATGAAAAAATCAGACAAGCTTCCAAAGGTCGTGAGTTATTTATTTTGCACGACGGCCCACCCTATGCAAACGGCCATATTCATATTGGCACGGCGCTCAACAAAATTTTAAAGGATTTTATTGTCCGTTCCCGCCAGATGGCTGGGTTTGACGCTGTTTATGTTCCTGGCTGGGATTGTCACGGGCTTCCCATCGAACATAATGTTGAAAAAGAGCTGGGTCCCAGGAAACTGAAAATGTCTCAAGGTGAGATTCGCAGGCAGTGCCGGGCTTATGCTGAAAAATATATTGATATACAGCGGGAAGAGTTTAAGCGATTGGGGGTCATGGGTGATTGGGAAAATCCATATTTGACCATGAATTATGCATACGAAGCCACCATTGCCCGTGAGTGTAACAATTTTGCACTGGAAGGTAGTCTTTTCCGGAGTAAAAAACCGATTTATTGGTGTTGTAGCTGTAAAACGGCCCTTGCTGAAGCAGAAATTGAATATCATGATGAATCATCGCCGTCTATTTTTGTAAAATTTTTGTTTCAGGATGATTTAAGTTCTAAGGTTAACAGTATAGCCGATAAGAAGGTATTTGTGGTTATTTGGACAACAACGCCCTGGACGATTCCGGCGAACCTGGCCATTGCCCTTCATCCGGATATTGTTTATGCAGCTGTCGATACAAAAAATGGTGAAGTACTTATTCTGGCAAAGGAATTGGTAGAAGATTGCATGAAAACTTTTGGGTTTTCAGACTTCTCCATACTCGCCGAGATGAGTGCTGACGAACTTGAACGAAAAAGATGCCGCCATCCGATATATGACCGTGAATCATTGATCATTATTGGACCCCATGTCACGCTTGAAGCCGGAACAGGCTGCGTTCATACCGCTCCCGGTCACGGACGTGAAGATTATGAAGTCGGACTTTTGTATGATTTAGATGCGTATTCTCCGGTAGATGAAAGCGGATGTTTTACCCAGGAAGCCGATTTCTTTGGCGGCCAGTTTGTCTTCGAAGCCAATTCGAATATCGTGGCCCATCTCGACAAAAATGGTGCTTTGATTGCCCAGGGAAAAATGGAGCATTCTTATCCCCATTGTTGGCGCTGCAAGAAGCCGGTCATTTTTAGGGCCACGCCTCAGTGGTTTATATCCATGGACAAAACAGAATTGAGAAAAAATGCCTTAAAAGAAATCGACAAAGTGAATTGGATTCCACATTGGGGAAAAGAACGAATTTACGGCATGATCGAAAATCGCCCGGACTGGTGTGTTTCAAGACAGCGGGCATGGGGTGTTCCCATCGCTATTTTTTATTGCGAGAGATGCAACGCGATGTATCTCAATCCGGATATCATCGACCATATCTACACGTTGTTTGAGGAAAATGGCGCTGATATATGGTTCGAGAAAAATGTAGAAGAGCTGCTTCCTGAAGATGCCGTATGTCAAACATGCGGTAACAAGGGGTTCATTAAAGAAGACGATATTCTGGATGTGTGGTTTGATTCCGGTGTCAGCCACGCAGCGGTATTGGAACAACGTTCGAACCTTAAATGGCCCGCTGATCTTTATCTGGAAGGCAGTGACCAGCACAGAGGATGGTTTCACAGCTCACTTTTAACGGCGGTGGGAACAAGGGGAAGTGCCCCCTACCAATCTGTTTTGACGCATGGATTTGTTGTCGATGCCGAGGGTAAAAAAATGTCCAAGTCCCTTGGGAATGTTGTGGCACCTGAAGAGGTCATTAAAAAGCATGGCGCTGAAATCCTCCGCCTGTGGGTTTCTGCATCTGATTACAGGGATGATATTCGTATTTCTGAAAATATATTGAAGCAGTTGAGCGATGCCTACAGAAGAATACGAAATACCAGCCGATTCCTTATAGGGAATCTATATGACTTTGATCTAAAAAAGGATGTGGTTTCTTATGACAAGATGTCTGAACTGGACCGATTTGCGCTGCACAGACTTCAGGAATTGGTTCAAAGGGCCCGCAGAGCCTACGATACTTACGAATTTCACATTATTTACCATGCTCTTTATAACTACTGTATCGTCGATCTTTCTTCGTTTTATCTTGATATTCTCAAGGACCGGCTGTACACGTCACCCGCTCAATCCAAAGAAAGAAGAAGTGCGCAAACCGTTATATACAATATACTGGACTCTTTGGCCCGAATAATGGCGCCGATTCTTGCGTTTACTGCAGAAGAAATCTGGAATTTCATGCCGGGACGTAAAACGAGTTCGGAAAGTGTTCATATGGCGTCGTTGCCGGTGGTCAATGAGGCATGGATAGATGAACCATTGGCAGAAGAGTGGAAGAAAATCATTGAGGTTCGAGGCGAAGCAACAAAAGCACTTGAGGAGGCGCGAGTAAAAAAAATCATCGGACATTCTCTGAATGCATCTGTCACCATTTATGCAGATGGTGAGCTATACGACATTCTTGAAAAGCATAAAGATGACTTAAGAGCGATATTTATCGTTTCGGAAGCTTCGCTGATAAAAGGAGACACACCCGACGAAATATATAAAAGCCTTGATGTTGAAGGTTTGTCAATACGGGTTGAACCTGCACCGGGTGAAAAATGTGAACGGTGTTGGGTACATGATATTTCCGTTGGATTAGATTCTGAACAACCGACGATATGTAGGCGGTGCCAAGATGCCCTGGATATTTCATGAATATTTTTGTGGATACTTTATAACCAATAAAATAACTTGTTAGTAGAACCTCAAAAATATTCACCTGCGGGCGAGTGCGAGACGCCCATTTGCTTCGTTATAAATAGCTTGCAGTAGTCCACTACGGCTGCGCCCTTTAATGCCTTGTTGGAGCGAAGCGTAAATCCCGCTGGCGGGGCATATAAAAACCTCCAACTCGTGCAAAATTAAGTTTTAATTATTTTGTTCCTGGTTGATAGATGATCGTTTATATCGATTATTATGTATCTTCACCTGAAAATAAACTTACAGTGACACTTGCTGGTAATTTTAAGAAGGAATTATTTGAACGTGTGCTCGAGCCTTATTGATTCAGACGGATCAGAATCCAGGTATGGCAAATATATAAAACTTGCCGTTATTGCCGGTTTAGTAGTTATACTTGACCAGATTACGAAAATCTTAATTTTAAAAAATGTTCCACTTTATCATTCCATCACCATTATACCCGGATTTTTCAATATTACCCATATTCATAATCCCGGTGGTGCTTTCGGATTTATGGCCCACCAGGATTCGAGTTTGCGCAAGCTCCTTTTTATTTTCCTCTCATCATCTGCCATTTGCGTCATATTTTACTTCTATATAAACTCGAGCAAGACACATCCTTTTCTCGCTTCGGGGTTTGCCTTAATCCTCGGTGGTGCTATCGGGAATCTGATTGACAGAATTAGATTTGGAAAGGTTGTTGATTTTCTGGACTTTTACATCCATAACTACCACTGGCCTGCTTTTAATATTGCAGATAGTGCCATTACGGTTGGGGTCACTATTTTTATATTTCATCTTCTCTTTAAGAAAATGCCGTAGAGTTAAAAGTGCCTAAAGTGATCTAAAGTGATCTAAAGTGCCTAAAGTGCCTATTTATCCCGCATTTATCGGGGAAGTCATGGTGTCGCTTCGCTCTCTCCGAGCTGTAGGCTCTACGAGTCGGAAGCCGATGTTTTTATATAATTGGCAGGATTCCTTAAACTTTAGCTCACTTCAAACTTTAGCTCACTTCCAATCAATTAACTGGTAAATACAATGCCTGAAATTCAATATAAAAACCTGAAAGATTATTTAAAAAACCTTAGAGAAAATCAAAAGGCCGAGGGTTTTGCCCCGGTGTATTTGATCTATGGTGAAGCACTGCTATACAAAAGCGCGCTGGACAATCTGCTGGATGTCCTGTTGCCCAAAAAGAATCGGAGTTTTAATTACGAACCCATGGACGGAACGAATGGCCATATCGAAGAGGTTGTCCAACGGATAAACACCTATTCACTATTAGCTGAGACAAAAGTGGTTGCCATTTGCGACTCCAAAATATTCTACTCAAAGCAGGATGAAGGCCGGCTATTACAAAAGGCAAAAGAAGCGTATGACACCCAGAACATTAAGGAGGCGGCAAACTTACTATTGAGTCTTCTGGGTATTTTAAATCTATCGTTTGATGATGTCAGTGAGACCAATAGAATAAAGAGCTTGAAACTCGATTCCGACATGTCGAGTGACCATGAATGGATTGATAAGGTCATAAAGTTTTGCAAGGAAAACAAACTTTTTATACCGTCTGAAAAAGATAATATCGATATTTTGCAGAAAGCCATTGAAAAAGGATTTCCTAAAAAAAATCATCTGGTCATTACCACTGATATGGTTGATAAACGCCGAAAGCTATTTAAGATCATAAAGAAAACCGGCATCATTATTGACTGCTCGGTACCAAAAGGGGATCGAAAGGCGGACAAAATTGCACAAGAAGCCGTTCTTTCTGAAAGGATGGAAGTCTTACTTGATCGGTATGAGAAGAAAATGGATAAAGGAACATACCGGACAATGTATGAAATGACCGGTTTTGATATTGGAACTTTTTCCGATAATCTTGAAAAACTCATTAGCTATGTGGGAGATCGGAAACGGATCACTGCAGAGGACGTCGCATTTGTTCTAAAACGCACAAAAAAGGACCCCATATACGAATTGACAAATGCCATAGCAGATCGAGATATCGATAGATCCCTCTTTTTTTTAAATTCACTTTTGGCAGAAAATTTTCATCCCCTTCAAATTCTGGCGTCAATGATCAATCAGATCAGAAAGCTTTTGGTGATTAGGGATTTTGCGGAAAGTTCTCATGGCAGTTCCTGGTATCCTGAGATGCAGTACGCTCAGTTTCAAAACAACGTTATGGCATCGGTTCAGGCATATAATAAAGAACTTCTGGATCAGATTGAAGATTGGGATGATATGCTTTCAGGAGATATGGATGGGGACACCCGACGTAAAAAAAAGAAACGTGAAACTAAAAAACGTAAACCGGTTACGGATCTTGAAATTCCGGACAATCCTTATCCGGTTTACAAGATGTTGATAAAATCAGAGAAATTTACAAAAAATGAACTTGTTGACGACATCGAACACCTGAGTCAGGCTGATTTCCGGCTCAAAACCACGAAACAAAGACCCAAAATAATATTGGAAGAGGCGATACTGTGGATATGCAATACCTAACCCGGATAAACCGGCCTCCGGGTCGTTGACCTTTCCGAGGCGTCGTCGCTTCGAGACGGAGTCCTGCGGCTCGGAGAGAAAGAACAATTCCCAAATAACAAAATACAAATAACAAATAAATTCCAATGATCGAAAAAACAAATAACAAACAAAAGAATAAAAAATGGTTTTAGCCCTTGTTTGGAATTTGTGATTTATTTGAAATTTGGTGCTTTGAGTTTGGAGCTTGTTTGAAATTTGGTGCTTGTGGTTTGTTTTTTTTGCCATAAAATTCACAAAATTTACAATTTATGTACTAAAGCGGCAATGTTTCTAAAATGCTAAAGCGTTACGATCAATAGAGGGAGAACATTAGTGGGCTTTATTAGACAACAGGAGAAACGTCTGGCCGTTCGCCTTTTGATTTGGCAGTATCAGAGGATGAATATTACCGTTCCTGTAATGGAGGAGTTGGAGCAACAGGCTGCCAGGTTGGTTGAAGACGCACATCGAATTGCACGTGAAAGAGGACGAAATGTGATGTCAATACTTAAAGATATGATCGGTGATCTAAAACAAAAGAAATGAAATTCATATTTAAAAATTTATGGCGATACACCGTCTTTGCCCCTAAAATAGTGGTATTATTTTGTTGAAAAAGAAGTAACCTTATGTTATTGAGCCAGATTAACCGAAGGCGATCATTATTGTTATTCTCATTAAATCAGCAGTTTAACTTATCTCGATAAAAGGAGGCAGTCATGCGAAAAGGTTTGTTGTTTATTGTTTCATGTCTGGTGATCGGTTTGATATTTATGCCCTCTGCCTGGTGCAAGACAAAACCCATTAAAATCGGCATCAACGCTCCGATGACCGGGGATATTCCCAAAGTGGGCGAGGGGACAAAGTATGCCGCCCAGATGTGGCTTGAGGATATAAAAGCTGCCGGCGGACTCGAGGTCGGAGGAAAGAAGTATCCCGTGGAGTTGGTTATAGAGGATAATGAATCAAAAGCGGAATCCGCGGTAAAAGTCAATACCAAGATGATTACCGAGGATGAAGTTCTGGTCATTGTCGGACCCCAGTCTTCCAAGCAGGCGATCCCGGCAGGAGAAGTCGCCAACAACTATAAAACACCCATGATCAGCCCGTGGTCCACCAATCCTGACACCACCAATGACCGCCCCTATGTATTTCGCGGTTGTTTCCTCGATCCTTTTCAGGGGCCGGTATTGGCCAATTTTATTAAAGATGAATTCGGGTATACAAAAGCCGCGGTCTTGTATGATGTGGCCAGTGATTATCCCAAAGGTCTTGCCGAATTTTTTAAAGAGGCCTGGGAGAAGAATAACGGTCCTGGATCTGTTGTAGCTTTCGAAAGCTTTACGACTAAAGATGCGGATTTTAGTTCTCAATTGACTAAGATCATAAAATCGGGTGCCCAGGTTCTGTTCACGCCCCAATATTACAATGAAGTCGCCTTGATCGTGCAGCAGGCTCATGAGTTGGGATGGAATAAACCGATTGTGGGAAGCGACAGTTGGGGTTCGGCTGAGACGGTGCAGCTTTGCGGTAAAGATTGCTACGGACTTTTTTTCAGTACGCATTATGCCGCTGCAGGCGCTAAAGGGGCTACAATGACCTTCATTGATCGGTATAATAAAAAATACGGATATGTGCCGGATGATGTCGCCGCCCTGACATGGGATTCCTTGGGAATTGTCCAAACGGCCATCCAATCCGTCAAAAAGTTAACGGGCAACATCGAAAAAGATCGTATGAATGTCCGTAATGCCATGGCCAAGGTCAAAGAATATGACGGCATTACCGGTAAAATGACTTTTACCGAAAACGGAGATCCCATAAAGTGTGCTGTCATCGTCAAGATCAGCGATAAGGGCGAATACAAGTTTTATAAATCAGTTTGCCCGTAAGAGCAATGCCCGGGGTGAACAGTTCATCCGGACGTTTTTGTCCCCTAAGAGCCTGGATCCCCGAAAAAACAGTACTTCTAAAGCGGGCCAGGGCTTTAGAGCCCTGAGCCCGTTTTTTTGGATGACTGCGGAGTAGTTTGATGACATTTTTCTTTCAGAACCTGGTCAACGCCTTGCAATGGGGCAGCTTTTATGCCCTAATCGCCTTGGGATATTCCATGGTGTACGGTATCCTGATGCTCTTTAATTTTGCACACGGCGACATTTTCATGGTCGGTGCTTACATCGGTTTTGGTGTGGCAACGGGCATCACGGCACTGACCGCTATGGGTTCAATTACCCTGCCCGGTTGGTTGATCCTGGTGCTGACCATTATCATTTCCATGTTTCTGACATCTTTTGTCGGCATGCTTGTGGAAAGGCTGGGATACCGGCCGTTACGGGAAGCGCCGAGAGCATCGGCGGCCATCACCGGTCTGATGATCGGTATCATCCTCGAAACAGGGAACCTGGTGCTTTTGGGAGCCAGAAGGGTCCGTTTTCCTTCCCTGATCGAGTCTACAACCTATAATATCGGCGGCGTATACGTCACCAATAAGAAGATTATGATCGTTGTTGTGTCATTGGCGCTGATGTTGGGACTGCATCAGTTCGTGCGCAGGTCCAAATGGGGCATGGCCATGCGGGCAATGGCCTTTGATTATGTGGTTGTCCCCTTGATGGGGGTATCCATAAACACCATTGCCGCTATGACATTTGCCATTGGTTCGGCATTGGCAGCAGCGGCAGGGATACTTTTCGGAGTGGCTTACCCGGTTCTCGATCCGTACATGGGCATCGTGTTTGGCTGGAAGGCTTTTGTGGCAGCCATTTTAGGGGGGAGAGGTTCTATTTTAGGGGCTTGTATGGCCGGATTCTTATTGGGTTTTATCGAAATTTTCGTGGCCATGATATTTCCTTCGACCCTCCGGGATTTAATTGCTTATTCGATTATTTTACTTATTTTGACGTTCAGACCCCACGGGTTTTTCGGAGAGCCGTACAGTGCACGTCTGAGACTATAAATGGTTGTCATTATATTGGCCCGGAAGGTCGAGCTTTGAGTTACCCATAGAAAGTACTCCTTTTCAGTTTACGGGCAATCAAGGTTTCCTATGAAGAAAATAGACGGAAAGTCGGTCTAATTAAACATGATTTTTACAAAAATACGAAAATCGTTCTCACAAATACCGTTACTGGGCTGGCTGCTTGGCGCACTCGTTGCGGTGGTGCTCGAACATTATTTGGGTGATGCGTTGGCCGAGGTTCTCGGACTGCCCAAAATTCCGGTGCTGTTCGGCTTTATGATCATGCTCAAAAAACCTTTGTTGATTCCAAGTGCCCTTATATTCGTATTGACGATATATGCGCTGCCCATCGGCATGGTGGCACGACTTAGCGCACCGGTTACGAATCGATGGGTTGCCTGGCTTTTTAAACTTCCCACGATGGTTTCGGTGATGATTCATCTCGGGTTTCTATATGCGATTTTACATCTGTGGTCCGATATCAGCGCCTACCGTGTTTTGACGCTAAAATTGACCATGATCGCCATTATGGTCACGTTGAGCTTAAATGTGATAAACGGCTACATGGGAGAATTTTCCTGCTCCCATCCCGGCTTTATGGCATTGGGCGCCTATGCAACATCGGTGTTTACGGTGGGCCTGTTCGCTAAGGACAGACTTTTTGGACCGGCACTTCTCCCCGAAGTTCTGGGACCGTATATGTTTCCCATTGCGTTAATCATTGGCGGTTTGGTTGCAGCCCTGGGTGCACTGGTCATTGCCGTACCTTCTTTTCGAACCAGGGGTGACTATCTGGCCATTATATCTCTGGCGTTTATGTTTATCGTTAAGAGCATGATAGAAAATTTGGAAGTCGTCGGTGGACCCCGTGGTTTAAGCAGTCAACCTGATTATGCCAATCTGCCCACCGTCTTCTTTTGGATGGTCGCCTGTGTTTGGATCATCAACAATTTTGTGCGTTCTACCCTGGGCAAGGCATTGAATGCGGTACGTGATGATGAAATGGCTGCCAATGCCATGACCGTTAACACCAGACGAACAAAAATCGTCGCATTCTTATTCTCGGCTTTCTGGGCCGGTGTGGCCGGAGGACTGTTTGCCCACGTGTTAAGATATGTTAATCCGGGAACGTTCGGTCTTCAGAAGCTTGCCGAGGTTTTGGCCATGGTCTACTTCGGCGGGTTGAATTCCGTTTACGGATCCATTGTCGGTGCCGTAAGCCTGAGCATGCTCGGTGAAGCCCTTCGTCCGCTAGAGATTTTTAAGTGGATTATTATTCCCCTTTTGCTCATTTTGGTGATGATTTATCGTCCCACGGGCCTCGTCGCCTTTAAAGAATTTGACGTTAAAAAACTTATAAAACCAAAAGACAAGCAGGAAAAAGAGGTATAGGATGCCACTGCTTCGTGTTGATAAAATGAGCCACGACTTTGGGGGGCTCCGGGCCGTCAACAACTTCGATCTAAATGTAGAGCCCGGGCAGATCAGAGGTCTCATCGGACCCAACGGAGCAGGCAAAACCACGATTTTCAACCTTATCACCGGCATTTATAAACCCACTGAAGGGGACATCTATCTGGAAAGCAAAAGAATTACCGGCCTCGAGCCTCACCGGATCGCCCACATGGGCATCGCCAGGACCTTCCAAAACTTACAGCTCTGGCGGCATATGACCGTCCTTGAGCACGTAAAGATGGCGTGTTACTCTAAGATTACCTATGGTCTGATCGGGGCCTTTTTCGGCACGCCAAAGCGTAACAGGGAAGAAGCAAAAATCGAGGAGAAAGCCTACGATCTTTTGAATATCGTCGGCGTGGACCATATTGCAGACCAGGTGGTCATTAATCTGCCTTACGGTGATCAACGAAGGGTTGAGATGGCTCGGGCTCTGGCCATAGAGCCTAAAATACTATTTCTGGATGAACCCACAGCCGGAATGAATCCCGAAGAGTTGATCCAGATGATGGAAATCATCAGGCATGTGCACCGAGAGCTGGGCCTGGCCATTTTTCTCATCGAACACAGATTGAAGATGGTTATGGAGCTGTGCGAGATAATACAGACCCTTGACTTTGGTCGGGTTATTGCCGAGGGTACACCGGAAGAAATTCAAAACAACCCCAAAGTAATCGATGCTTATCTGGGCAAAGAGGTGGTACTCTAATGTTGTTGTCAGTGGAAAACCTTCAAGTTTCATACGGTAATATTCGTGCACTGCACGGCATTGATTTTCAGATCGATGATGGCGAGATTGTGTGCATCATCGGTGCCAATGGGGCCGGCAAGAGTACAACGCTGAGAGCAATTTCAAGATTGGTTCCGGTGGAACAAGGGACGACAATGACGTTCATGGGCAATGACCTGCTGCAATACCCTGCGGACAAGGTGGTGAGTAAATTCGGAATTTCTCATGTTCCCGAAGGAAGGCGACTCTTTGGCAACCTGACGATAATGGAAAATCTCAGACTGGCCACCTTTGCCAGAAAAGACAAGGAAAAGATCCGGGAGGACCTCGGGAGAGTATTCAGTATTTTCCCACGTCTTGAAGAGCGCAAAACGCAAAAATCCGGAACACTGAGCGGCGGAGAGCAACAAATGCTTGCCATCGGGCGAGCGTTTATGAGCGGAAGACGGATCATGCTTCTGGACGAGCCTTCAATGGGTCTTGCACCATTACTTATGCTGAATGTCTTTAATGCGCTAAAACAACTCAACGAGGAAGGAACCACCATTCTGCTTGTGGAACAGAATGCGCGGATGGCGCTTCAATTTGCGCAGCGTGGCTATGTGCTCGAAAGCGGCAATCTGGTTTTGGAAGGAAGCTCTCAAATGCTGCTTGAAAATCCCGAAGTCAAACAGGCTTATCTAGGTGGATAGAGTCCCAAGTTGAGTTTCTCAAAATTTTTTTGAACACGTTACCGCGTCAGGCATGATTAAATTTTTGGCTGAAAGAACTCGTGAATAAGGGCTCGTAATGAAAGAACCTGCCCAGGCTATTCATAAAGGTTTTTGCTTTAGCAATGGGTTTCATCCATAAAGTAAAATCGAGTATGGTTCTTTCAAAACGATCCCTAATCCACTCAGACAGCTTCCAGTCAAAAATTTAATCATGCCTGACGCTCCTTTGAATCAATCTGTTTCAAAAGACTAAACTATTTCGAGTTTTCAAGTATTTTTATCCTGGACCTTGGTCATTGGAAACTAAGAATTAAGATAATAGACTATTACTTTTAATCTTCAATATTCTATATCGAAGATCATCAAAAAATAGACCTTTGATAAGTGCTTATTTTTGTTCAATGCCGAGGAAGGCGAAAATTTTAACCACCCCGTTGAAGTACCGGGACAAGCCCCGTTAAAAAACCGGAATCTTCGACCGGCATACATTTAAGTATTCCGAGGATTAAAATTTATGCCTGTTGATAAATCCCGATTGTCGGAGACAAAGGGATTGGGCAAAAGGAGGCATTTATCAAGGGTCTAAGACTGGGGATGCTATGATACGTGTGGCTATAATAGGTGCAACCGGTTATGCGGGTGCCGAGCTTGTACGGATACTTTGCGGTCATCCGGATATCGAGCTGAGCATCCTGACGTCTCGCCAGTATGCCGGTGTAAAGTTTGACGAGATATTTCCCTCAATGACAGGTTCTGTGAATCTGGTGTGCGAGACCCTGTCCGTGGATAAAATATGTGATAACGCAGATGTCGTATTTACCGCGCTTCCACACAAGATTCCCATGGAGATTGTACCTGAGCTTATTTCTCGAGGCAAAAAGGTTATCGACCTCTCGGCGGATTTTAGATTCAAGGATTCTGCAACGTACGAGGCGCATTATCAGCAGCATACGGCAAAGGATCTGCTTGAAAAATCAGTATATGGACTCTGCGAGGTCTATTTTGAAGAGATTAAAAATACAACACTGGTGGGTGCTCCCGGATGCTATCCCACCAGTGTACTTTTGCCTCTGTTGCCGTTATTGAAGGGTAACGTTATCGATGCCCATACCATTGTCGCGGATTCAAAATCCGGTGTCACAGGTGCCGGTCGCAGTCTATCGTTGACAACGCACTTTTGTGAGGTAAACGAATCCTTTAGGGCCTATAAGGTAGCAGAACACCGGCACAATCCCGAAATGGATGAGGTGCTGACCATTGAAAGCAACCAGGCGGTGCATCTTACGTTTGTTCCCCACCTTGTTCCCATGTCCCGGGGAATACTTACCACTTTATATACCACTCCTGTAAAGGGTATCGGCCACAAAGATGTTGAGGACTGTCTCACCACATTTTATTCCGGACGTCCGTTTGTTCGTATCTGTGGAGAAAACCGTTTGCCTGACACCCGGAATGTGCGCGGCACCAATTATTGCGACATCGGATTTAGGATAGATGAGAGGAGCCGGCGTCTCATCCTGATTTCGGCCATCGACAACCTGGTAAAAGGCGCAGCGGGACAGGCGGTACAAAGCATGAACATCATGCTCGGTTTGGATGAAACCACAGGGCTTATGGCGGTTCCGTTTCCTGTATAGGTAATTAAGGGCTCGGGGAATTTTTCTAAATACCCGCTCCATGGATAATCTTTTTTAAAACCGCATGAACTCGCGGCAAGGGATCATAAAGAAAAAACAGGAAACTATCTTAT
>Ga0210085_1000758_pt1 | contig 13307 bp, 9 predicted proteins | sample China_Galinas_PW_5_FD_184866 | JGI IMG/M metagenome (GOLD analysis project Ga0210085, IMG submission 184866) | Wetland microbial communities from San Francisco Bay, California, USA, that impact long-term carbon sequestration - China_Galinas_PWC_D1... | ecosystem: Environmental > Aquatic > Marine... | reverse complement strand
GGTGCGACGGGCTGCCGACGCCAAGGCTCGGCAGCACAGTGCCCCGCTGGTAGCAATGCTCGCGGACACGCTCGCGAGCTCCGGCTCTGCCACTGGCCCGGTCAGCGTGGTCGACGTCGGGGCCGGCCGGGTCGGCTACCCGGCGGTCGTCGCCCATCCCGGCGGCGAGGAGGTCTCCAGCGAAATCGGCCCGGTCATCGCCTGGCAGCCGACGCGCTGAGGCAAACGATCCCCACCCGGCGGTATAACCGCCGGGTGGGGGATCCAGTAATCGGGACGACTCTTGCCGGCTACCGCATCGAGGAGCGGATCGCGCGGGGCGGGATGGGCGTCGTCTACCGCGCGACCCACCTCGGCCTCGAACGGCCGGTGGCGCTGAAGGTGATCGCCCGCGAGCTGGCCGACAGCGAGGGCTTCCGCCGGCGCTTCCTGCGCGAGTCGCAGCTGGCGGCCCGGCTCGACCACCCGGCGGTGGTGCCGGTCTACGACTCGCGCGAGGTGGACGGCGAGCTGATCGTGGCGATGCGCCTGGTCGGCGGCGGCGACCTGCGCCAGGCGATCGACCGCGAGGGGCCGCTGCCGGCGGACCGGGCGATCGCCCTGCTCGGCCAGGTCGCGGAAGCGCTCGACGCCGCCCACGCGGCCGGGATCGTCCACCGCGACGTCAAGCCGCACAACGTCCTGGTCGAAGGCGACCGGGCCTTCCTCTCGGACTTCGGGCTGGCCAAGACGGTGGGCGAGGCGGGCGCCGTCTCCGGCAGCTCGGTGGTCGGCACGGTCGAGTACATGCCGCCCGAGCAGTGGCGGGGCGAGGAGGTCGGTCCGGCCGCCGACGTCTACTCGCTCGGCTGCGTGCTCTTCGAGGCGCTGACCGGGATCGTCCCCTACGCCCGCGCCGACTCCGACACCGAGCCGGAGATGCCGGCCGGGATGGACGCCGTGATCGGGCGCGCCGTCGCTCCCGACCCGGCCGACCGCTACCCGAGCGCCGGCGAGCTGATCGCCGCCGCCCGTGCCTGCCAGGGCTCGGAGCTGCGCCCGACCCGGGTGCTCTCGCGCTCCGAGCCGCCGGCGCCCACGCGCCGGGCCGGCGGCCGCCGCCGCAACCCGCTGCGCGGCCGGCGCCCGCGCTGGGGCCTGGCCGCGGTGGCGCTGCTCGCCCTCGCCGCCGGGATCGGAGTGGCGCTGGCCGGCGGCGGCGGGGTCGAGGTCTCCTCTCCGATCGCGGTCGGGCGGCCGCCGCTGCGGATCGGCGCCGGCCCGGAATCGGTCTGGGTGAGCAGCCGGCGCGACGGCACCCTGACCCGGCTGGACCCCGGCAGCGGCGAGCCGCTCGGCGACCCGGTCGAGCTCGGCCGTGGCATCTCCGGCGTCGCGGTCGGCAGCAAGTGGATCTGGGTCACCTGGCCGCGCCGCGGCGAGCTGCTGCGGATCGACCCCGCCGAGGGCCGCGTCCTGAAGCGGATCCCGGTCGGCGGCGCGCCCGGGCCGATCGCCCTCGGCGGCGGCCGCGTCTGGGTCGCCGACGAGAAGGGCGACGGGGTGACCGCGGTGGACGCGGAGAGCGGGCGCGTCTTCCGCAGCCAGATGGCGCCCCACAACGCGCCGTTGCGCCTCGCGGTCGGCGCCGGCAGCCTCTGGGCGAGCATCGCCCCGGCCGGCGCCGTGCGCCCGGTCAACCTGAAGCGCGCCGTGCCGGGCGCGCCGGTCCCGGTCGGCCGCCACCCGGCCGGGGTCACCGTCACCCACGGCCTGGTCTGGGTCGCCGACAGCCGCTCCGGCAACGTCACCCGGGTCAACCCGGCGATCGGATCCGCGGTCGGCGCCCCGATCCCGGTCGGCTCGCGCCCCGGCGGGATCGACGCCGGCACCGGCACGGTCTGGGTCGCCAGCGCCCTCGGCGGCTTCGTGACCCGCCTCGACGCGGCGACGGGGGAGCGGGTCGGCGACCCGGTCGCGGTCGGCCCCGAGCCCGGCGCGGTGGTGGTCGGTGCCGGCGCGGTCTGGGTCGCCAACAACGGCGACGGGACCGTCACCCGGCTCGAGCCCTGAGCGCCCCCCGCGAACGCGCGTCCACCGGTCGCACGACCGTCACCGACGCGTCTGGCGATAGAGGCTAGGATCGGCGGCAATGGCTCAGGACATAGATCAGCTCGCGATCAACACCATCCGCACGCTCTCGATCGACGCGATCGAGAAGGCCAACTCAGGGCATCCGGGGGCGCCGATGGCGCTGGCGCCGGTCGCCTACGAGCTCTGGCAGAACCATCTGCGCTACGACCCGGCGGACCCGGTCTGGCCGAACCGCGACCGCTTCGTGCTCTCCAACGGGCACGCCTCGATGCTGCTCTACTCGATGCTCTTCCTCGCCGGGGTGAAGAAGGTCGACTCCGATTACCGGGTGCTCGACGAGCCGGCGGTCAGCCTGCACGAGATCGAAGAGTTCCGCCAGCTGCACTCGCGCACCCCCGGGCACCCGGAGTACCGCTGGACCAGCGGCGTGGAGACCACCACCGGGCCGCTCGGCCAGGGCGTCGCGACCTCGGTCGGGATGGCGCTGGCCTCGAAGTGGCTGGGCGAGCGCTTCAACACCGCCGACCACACGATCTTCGACTACGCCGTCTACGTCTTCGCCGGCGACGGCTGCCTGATGGAGGGCGTCTCCCACGAAGCGGCCTCGCTGGCCGGGCACCTGAAGCTCGACAACCTCTGCTGGCTCTACGACAACAACCACATCACGATCGACGGCAAAACGGAACTGGCCTACGAAGACGACGTGCTGAGCCGCTTCGAGGGCTACGGCTGGAACGTGCTGCGGGTCGGCGACGCCAACGACGCGACCCTGCTCTCGCGCGCCCTCGACGACTTCAAGCGGGAGAGCGGCCGGCCGACGATCATCGTCGTCGACAGCCACATCGGCTGGGGCTCGCCGAACAAGCAGGACACCGAGGCCGCCCACGGCTCGCCGCTCGGCGACGAGGAGGTCAAGCTCACCAAGCGCGCCTACGGCTGGCCCGAGGACGCCCAGTTCCTCGTCCCCGACGGGGTCCCGGAGCGCTTCGCCGAGGGGATCGGCAGCAAGGGCGCCGAGCTGCGGGCCGCCTGGGAGAAGGGCTTCGAGGCATACCGCGGCGCCAACCCCGAGCTGGCCGCCGAGATCGAGGCGATGCAGCGGCGCGAGCTGCCCGAGGGCTGGGACGCCGCGATCCCCAGCTTCGAGGCCGACGAAGAGAAGGGGTTGGCGACCCGCAAGGCCTCCAACAAGGTCGAGAACGCGATCGCCGAGCGCGTCCCCTGGATGATCGCCGGCTCCGCCGACCTCACCGACTCGACCTCGGTGCGGCTCACCTTCGAGGGCGTCACCAACTTCGAGCCGGGCAGCTTCGGCGGCCGCCAGGTCCACTACGGGATCCGCGAACACGCCGCGGTCACCGCCTGCAACGGGATGGCGCTGAGCAAGCTGCGGCCGCTGTGGTCGACCTACCTGACCTTCTCCGACTACGCCAAGGCGGGGATCCGGCTCTCGGCGCTGATGGAGCTGCCGGTGATCCACGTCTTCACCCACGACTCGATCGGGCTCGGCGAGGACGGCCCGACCCACCAGCCGATCGAGCAGCTCGCCGGCCTGCGGGCGATCCCGCACCTGGACGTGATCCGGCCCGCCGACGCCAACGAGGTCGCCTACGCCTGGCGGCTGGCGGTCGACCGCACCCACGACCCGGTCGCCCTCGTCCTCACCCGCCAGAACGTGCCGGTCTTCGACCGCTCCCGCTACGCCTCGGCCGAGGGCGTGCTGAAGGGCGGCTACGTGCTCGCCGATCCCGAGGACGGCGACCCCGAGCTGATCATGGTCGCCACCGGCAGCGAGGTCGGCCTCGCCCTCGGCGCCCATGAGCGGCTCGCCGGCGAGGGGATCCGCAGCCGCGTCGTCAGCCTGCCCAGCTGGGAGGTCTTCGACCGCCAGGACCAGTCCTACCGCGACCAGGTCCTGCCGCCGGAGGTCACCGCCCGGGTCGCGATCGAGGAGGCCTCGCCGCTGGGCTGGGAGCGCTACGTTGGAGACGAAGGCCTGATCCTCGCGATGCGGGGGTTCGGCCTCTCGGCGCCCTTCAAGGACGTCGAGGAGGAGTTTGGGTTCACCCCCGAGAAGATCGCCGCCGCGGTGCGCGACTACGCCGGCCGCGCGGCGGTGAAGTAGTCCACAACCGAGACAACGACCCAGAGGGAGGTCGACCGTGAAGGCAACGGCGCGTTTGCACGAGGTGGGTCAGAGCCTCTGGCTCGACAACATCACCCGGACGATGCTGGCCGACGGCACCCTGGCCGGCTATATCGACGACCTCTCGGTCACCGGGCTCACCTCCAACCCGACCATCTTCGACAAGGCGATCTCGGGTGGCGACACCTACGACGAGCAGATCGCCGAGGTCGCCCCCGCCGCCGACGCCGGCGAGGGGATCGGCGCCAACGCCGACGAGCGCGTCTTCTTCGAGCTCGCGGTCCAGGACCTGCGGGGCGCCACCGACCTCTTCGCCGACACCCACCGGCGCACCGCCGGGGTCGACGGCTTCTGCTCGCTCGAGGTCTCGCCGCTGCTCGCCGACGACGCCGAGACCACGATCGCCCAGGCCGCCCAGGTCCACGCCAAGGCCGAGCGCGAGAACCTCTTCATCAAGATCCCGGGCACCGAGGCCGGCCACAGGGCGATCGAGGAGACGATCTTCGCCGGAATCCCGGTCAACGTCACCCTGCTCTTCGACGACAGGCACTACGTCGGCGCCGCCGAGGCCTACATGCGTGGGATCGAGCGCCGCATCGAGGCCGGCCTGGACCCGGCGGTCGCCTCGGTCGCCTCGGTCTTCATCAGCCGCTGGGACGTCGCCGTCGCCAAGGAGGTCCCGGCCGAGCTCAAGGACCGGCTGGGGATCGCGATCGCCGGCCGCACCTACCGCGCCTACCGCGAGCTGCTCGACTCCGACCGGATGCAGCGCCTGATGAACGAGGGCGCCCGCCCGCAGCGCCTGCTCTGGGCCAGCACCGGGACCAAGGACCCGGAAGCCTCCGACACCCTCTACATCGAGGCCCTCGCCTCGCCCTTCACCGTCAACACGATGCCGGAGCCGACCCTGAAGGCCTTCGCCGACCACGGCCAGGTCGGCGACCTCGTCCCCCGCGACGGCGGCAACTGCGAGCAGGTCCTGAAGGAGTTCGAGGGAGCCGGCATCGACGTCGCCGCCCTCGCCCACCGTCTCCAGGAGGAGGGCAAGGCCAGCTTCGTCAAGTCCTGGGAAGACCTCCTCGCCGCGATCGCCTCCCAGCGCGGGGTCACCGCGGGGTAGCCCCGGCGGCCCGCCGGGCCGCCGGGGATCGGTGCGCCTTTTGCAGGACAGGTCTGCAAAAGGCGCAGGGATCTATTTGGGGAGCGGTTGCCAGGCGGGCTGGATCGCGAGCTGCATTTCCCCGGAGTAGGCGTTCCGTTCGACGTGGCGGGTGAAGACGATGCGCGTGCCATTTGGCGTGAAGACCGGATCGTCCTCCGTGGCGACGCTGGTCTTGGTCAGTCGCCGCAGCCTGTCGTTCCGCAGGCGGACGAACAGGTCGTACGAGTGGTCGACGAAACGGGTGAACGCGATCATGCCCCGGCGCCCGAAAGCGGCATTCTGGTCCCCCTGTCCGGAGGCCAGCTCCATGGGCTTGCCGGTGCGCATATCCAGCACATATAGGCCCTCATCTGCGTTCGGGCCGAAGTGTCGAAAGGCAAGCCACTTGCCCGAGGGAGAGAAGCTTGGCTCGTAGTCACGGGGATTGGTCGTCAGCTGACGGAGCTCCGTTCCATTCGGCTGGACGGAGTAGAGGCCTCCGGTTGGTTCCGTTTCCGCCGGCGGATTGACGGAGATCAGGTTGAAAACAATCACCCCCGGCCTTCCCGGGAAGGATGCGCGGGCCGCATGTGGAAGTGCCCCGAGCAGGCATAGGGACGCGACGACCAGCGCCGCGAGGGACCTCGGCTTGCGCAGCACGGCATCCACCTCCCGGCCAAGCACTCAACCCACCGCATCCCACACATGGGAGTCTTCAGAACATGACCGAGCCAGCCGCTGTGACCCCGCTTCGCGACGCCCCCGCCTGGGGCAAGCTCCAGGCCCACTACGAGGAGATCAAGGACACCCACCTGCGCGAGCTGTTCGCCGCCGACAAGGGCCGTGGCGAGCGGCTGGTCGCCGAGGGCGCCGGGCTCTTCCTCGACTTCTCCAAGAACCGGATCACCGACGAGACGATGATGCTGCTCGGCGAGCTGGCCAAGCAGCGCGGCGTCGAGGAGCGGCGCGAAGCGATGTTCGAGGGCAGGCACATCAACGTCTCCGAGGACCGCGCCGTGCTGCACGTGGCGCTGCGGATGCCGCGCAACCGCTCGCTGATCGTCGACGGGGTCGACGTGGTCAAGGAGGTGCACGAGACGCTCGACCGGATGGGCGACTTCGCCGAGCGGGTGCGCTCCGGCGAGTGGAGGGGGCACACGGGGAAGCCGATCAGGAACGTGATCAACGTCGGGATCGGCGGCTCGGACCTAGGCCCGGTGATGGCCTACGAGGCGCTGCGCCACTTCAGCCGCCGCGAGATGACCTTCCGCTTCGTCTCCAACATCGACGGCACCGACTTCGTCGAGTGCACCCGCGACCTCGACCCCGAGGAGACGCTGTTCGTGATCTCCTCGAAGACCTTCACCACGCTGGAGACGATGACCAACGCGCGCTCGGCCCGCGAGTGGTCGCTGGCCGGCCTCGGCGGCGACGAGGCGGCGGTCGCCAAGCACTTCGTCGCGGTCTCGACCAACGCCGAGGGCGTCTCGGAGTTCGGCATCGACACCGACAACATGTTCGGCTTCTGGGAGTGGGTCGGCGGCCGCTACTCGATGGATTCGGCGATCGGGCTCTCGACCATGCTGGCGATCGGCCCGGGCCGCTTCGCCGAGATGCTCTCCGGCTTCCACGCGATGGACGAGCACTTCCGCGAGACGCCGACCGCCTCCAACCTGCCGATGCTGATGGGGCTGCTCTCGGTCTGGTACGGCGACTTCTTCGGCGCCCAGACCTGCGCCGTGCTGCCCTACAACCAGTACCTGCACCGCTTCCCGGCCTACCTGCAGCAGCTCACCATGGAGTCCAACGGCAAGCACGTCACCCTCGACGGCGCCCACGTCGACTACGACACCGGGGCGATCTTCTGGGGCGAGCCGGGGACCAACGGCCAGCACAGCTTCTACCAGCTGATCCACCAGGGGACGCGCCTCATCCCCTGCGACTTCATCGGCTTCGCCCACTCCAACAACGAGCTCGGCGACCATCACGACAAGCTGATGTCCAACGTCTTCGGCCAGGGCCAGGCGCTCGCCTTCGGCAAGACCGCCGAGCAGGTGCGCGAGGAGGGCACGCCGGAGAACGTCGTCCCGCACCGGGTGATGGAGGGCAACCGCCCCTCCAACACGATCCTCGCCGAGCGGCTCACCCCGGAGACGCTGGGGACCCTGGTCGCCCTCTACGAGCACAGCGTCTTCACCCAGGGGGCGGTCTGGGGGATCGACTCCTTCGACCAGTGGGGGGTCGAGCTGGGCAAGGTCCTGGCCAAGGCGATCATCCCCCAGCTCGAGGCCGGCAGGGAGCCGAAGCTGCACCACGACAGCTCCACCAACGCCCTGATCCGGCGTTACCGCAACGCCCGGCGAGGCGAGTAGGTTCCAGCCATGATCCCGTTCGACCCGCTGCCCCTGGCGGCGTCGGCATCGAACCTGCTCGCCGCCCGCGAGCAGATGGCGTTCACGCTGGGCTTCCACATCGTCCTCTCCTGCCTCGGGGTGGCGCTGCCGGCGACGATCCTGATCGCCAACTACATCGGCCTCAGGAAGAAGGACGAGGCGGCGCTGGAGCTGGCCCGGCGCTGGTCGAAGGCGATGGCGGTCACCTTCGCCGTCGGCGCCGTCACCGGCACCGTGCTCAGCTTCGAGTTCGGCCTGCTCTGGCCGGAGTTCATGGACCGCTTCGGCGGCGTCTTCGGGATCGCCTTCGCGATCGAGGGGATCTTCTTCTTCGTCGAGGCGATCTTCCTCGCGATCTACATCTACGGCTGGAAGCGGCTCTCCGGCTGGGCCCACTTCTGGTCCGGGATGCCGATGGTGATCACCGGGATCGGCGGCGCCTTCGCCGTGGTCGCCGCCAACTCCTGGATGAACCAGCCGCAGGGCTTCACCCTCGACGCGGCCGGCAAGGTGGTCGACACCGCGCCGCTCAAGGTGCTGTTCAACCCGGCCACCGGCTACGAGGTCCCGCACATGATCCTCGCCGCCTACATGGTCACCGGCTTCCTCGTCGCCTCGATCTATGCGGTCGGGATGCTGAAGGGGCGCCGCGACCGCCTGCACCGGCTCGGCCTGCTGATCCCGCTCACCCTCGCCTGCATCGCCACCCCGGTCCAGCTCTTCGTCGGCGACACCGCGGCGCGCGAAGTCGCCGACCACCAGCCGGCCAAGTTCGCCGGGATGGAGTGCATCGAGCAGACCGGCACCCACCAGACCGAGTGGATCGGCGGCATCTGCACCTCCGACGGGGTCAGGTTCGGGATCGGGATCCCCAGCCTCGACTCGATCCTGGTCGGCTTCAGCCCCGACACCGAGGTCACCGGCCTCAACGACATCCCGCCCGACGAACGGCCGCCCGCCAACACCCTCCTGCACCTCTCCTTCGACGCGATGGTCGGGATCGGCAGCGCGCTGATGCTGCTCGCCCTCTGGCTCGCCTGGACCTGGTGGAAAAGGCGTGACATCCCGAAGACGCCGTGGTTCCTGCGCGCGGTCGCGGTCTCCGGGGCGGGGGCGATCCTCGCCCTCTGGGCGGGCTGGATCGTCACCGAGGTCGGCCGCCAGCCCTGGATCGTGCAGGGCTACATGCGCACCTCCGAAGCGGTCACCGAGGCGGACGGCATCTGGTTCAGCTTCGGCCTCGTGCTGCTCGTCTACGCGGTGCTGGGGACGATCGCGATCGTCGTCCTGCGCGGCATGTCGCGCCGCTGGCGGCGCGGCGAAGCCGAGCCGGAGGGGACGCCCTACGCGCCGCCGGAAGGGGTGAGCTCCTGAGATGGCCGACGTCGCCGCGGTGATCCTCTGGGTCGGAGCGACCTTCTACGCGCTGTTCGGCGGAGCCGACTTCGGCGGCGGCTTCTGGGACCTGGTCGCCGGCGGCGCCGAGCGCGGCGAGCGGCCGCGCGCCCTGATCCAGCGCTCGCTGACCCCGGTCTGGGAGGCCAACCACGTCTGGCTGATCTTCATCCTGGTCGTCCTCTGGACCGCCTTCCCGCCTGCCTTCAAAGCGATCTTCACCACGCTCTACGTGCCGATCGCGCTGGCCGCGCTGGGGATCGTCCTGCGCGGCGCCGGCTTCGCCTTCCGCAAGTCGGTCGAGGAGCTGGAGGCGCGGCGGGCGCTGGGCGCGACCTTCGCGATCTCCTCGCTCCTCACCCCGTTCTTCATGGGCACCGTGGTCGGCGCCGTCGCCGCCGGCAACGTCCCCGCCGAGGGCAACGGCGACGCCTTCTCGAGCTGGCTGGCGCCGCTGCCGCTGCTGACCGGGGCGATGTTCGTCGCCACCGGCGCCTACCTGGCCGCGGTCTTCCTGGTCGGCGACGCGCGCCGCGGCGGGCACCCCGACCTCGAACGCTACTTCCGGCGCCGCGCCCTCGGCGCCGCCGCGGTCGCCGGCGCCGCCGCCGCGGCCGGCCTGGTCGAGCTGCACTCCGAAGCCCGCTACGTCTTCGACCGCCTCGTCGCCGAGGGCCTGCCGCTGGTGATCCTCTCCGCCGTCTGCGGGGTCGCCCTGTTGGCGCTGCTGCTGCGCGGCGCCGGCGCCGAGGAGGCGGGTGGGGGGGACGGCCGGCCGCTCGGCCACCGGGCGATGCGCCCGCTCGCCGCCGGCGCCGTGATCTCGGTGATCTGGGGCTGGGGGGTCGCCCAGTTCCCCTACCTGCTGCCGACCAGCCTGCGCATCGACCAGGCCGCCGCCCCCGACCCGACCCTGACCGTTGTCCTGATCGTCTTCGTGGTCGCCGCCCTGCTGGTCCTGCCCTCGCTCGGCCTGCTCTACGCGCTCTCCCAGCGCGACCTGCTCGAGGCCGAGCACTAGCCTCCTCCCGGGGCGCGGTCGCAGCTCTGCCCGGTATCCGGCCGCAAGTGCGACCGCAACTCGGCTGGACGGACGGATGGCGACCGATCTGGACAGATGAATGATCTGATCCATAACGCGGGAGGGAGAAGCCTCTGCCGATGAGGGCCGCATGGCCAGAACCAGCGCCCCGCCGAGGCTGATCGGCACCATCGTCCTGTCCACCCTCGCCCTCCTTGCCGCGATCCTGCCCGCGACCGCGCCGCCGGCATCCGCGGCCGGGCCGCCGGTCGAGTTCTCGCCCGCGTCGGTCGAGTTCCCGAAGACCACGGCGGGCTTCCAGTCGCCGGCCGAGGAAGTGACTCTCTCCAGCAATGTCGGCGAAATCTCGGTCGAAAACGTCTACATCGAAGGCGCCGACGCCAGCCAGTTCTTCGTCGACTGGGGGGCGACGAGCTGCGGCGGCTCGCTGAAGAGCTGTTACATGCGGATCGTCTTCGCCCCCGACGGCCCCGGCCCCAAGACGGCGACCGTGCGGGTCCCGGTCAGCGCCTACGGGAGCTGGACCTTCCCGATCTCCGGCGAAGCCGTCGAACCGCAGCTCGCGATCGAACCGTCGAGCCTCGACTTCGGCGTCCAGCCGGTCCACCGGGGTGCGCAGCGCTCGGTCCAGGTCCGCAACAGCGGCGAGGGAAGGGTCAGCATAAGCGGCATCGAAACCGCCGGCGCCGACCGCAACAGCTTCGGCAACGACGGCAGTCGCTGCTGGGAACTGCCGGAAGGGTGGCTCGACCCGGGGGCGACCTGCGAAGTGGTCGTCTACTTCCAGCCCGGTGCGGTCCGCGCCTTCGAAGCGGCGCTGAAGGTCCGCGTCAACGAATACTCGGTCAGCGCGCCGCTCAGCGGCGAAGGCGGCATGGCGGTGATGGAACCGGACGCCAACCCGGTCGAGTTCGGCGCGGCGACGGCGGGCGGCAGCGGCGAGCTGCGCACGATCACCGTGCACAACGGCGGCAACCTGCCCGGCGCCTTCTTCATCGCGATCGTCGCCGGCGGCGACGCCGGCAGCTTCGACCTCCTCGACGAGAGCTGCAGCGGCGTCCTGGTCGAACCGGGCAGCGACTGCCAGGTGCGGATTCGCTTCATGCCGCCGGGCCCCGGGCCCAAGCAGGCCCGCCTGGCGCTCTTCGGCGAAGACGACGGCGGCGCGATGATCGCCCTCGGCGGCGAAGGGGTCGCGCCCGACCTCGCCCTCACCCCCGACGGCCTCGGCTTCGGCTCGGTCGTCGCCGGGACGCGCGGGGCGGCGCAGCCGTTCGCGGTGCGCAACGGCGGCCCGACCCCGGTCGAGCTGGGCGGCGTCGGCATCGTCGGCGCCCAGCCCGACCAGTTCCTGCTGGCCGGCGACGAGTGCACCGGGGCGACCCTGGCCTCCGGCCGGCAGTGCCTGGTCCGGGTCCGCTTCGCCCCCGGCAGCGCCGGCGCCAAGGGCGCGACGCTGCGGATTGGGGCGCCCGGGGGGCCGCTGACCGCTGCGCTGAGCGGCGTCGGCACGGCGCCCGCGTCGGCCTCGAGCGCAACGCCGAAGCAGGCGGGCAAGCGCGGCGCCCACAGGGGCAAGCGCAAGTCGCGGGCGAAGCGCCGCGTCCACCGCAACACGACCCTGCACTTTCGCGACGCCAGGCTCATCAAGCGGCACGCGAAGGGCAAGCGGTTCGCCAAGGGCAAGCGGCACGGCAAGAAGCGCGCCGGCAAGGCGCGCCACAACCGCCCCGCGCGCGGGTAGCCTTGCGGCCGTGTTCGAGGCGATCCTCTTCGACATCGACGGCACCCTGCTCCACACCGGTGGGGCGGGGGCCGTCGCCTGGCAGCGCGCCTTCCTCGAGCTGTACGACGTGGAAGCCAACATCGAGGAACACACCCGGGCCGGGATGACCGACCCCGAAATCGCCGAGTTGGTCTTCAAGGAGGTGATGGGGCGCGAGGGCAGCGAGACCGAGCGGGCCGAGGCGATCGGCTGCTACCTCGGCCATCTCGCCGACGCGGTGAAGGAGTCGGAGGGCTATTTCGTGATCGAGGGGATCCACGAGCTGCTGCCGAGGCTGGTCGAGCAGGGGGTGCTGCTCGGGATCGTCACCGGCAACATCGAGCCGGCCGCCCACATCAAGCTGGCCCGCGGCGACCTCGACAGGTACTTCGGCTTCGGCGGCTTCGGCTCGGACTCGCGCTCGCGCACCGAGCTGACCAGGAAGGCGGTCGAGCGCGGCGGCGAGGCGGCCGGCAGGCCGCTCGACCTGGAGCGGACGATCGCCGTCGGCGACACCCCGCGCGACGTCAAGGCCGGCCACGGCGCCGGCATCCGCGTCGTCGGCGTCGCCACCGGCACCTACTCGGTCAAGCACCAGCGCGAGGCCGGCGCCGATTGGGCGATCTCAGATGTGACGCAGGGATTCCCGAGCTGAGGGATCGGGGCCGGCCCAGGCCCGTCAGGTCAAGCCAAGGAGCAACGGGCCTGATAGATGTTCAGGAAGCCGCTGTCGAAGCCGTTTTTGGCGGCGCGCAGGTATAGGCGCCAGACGCGGAGGCGTTCGGGGCCGGCGAGGCGCAGGGCGGTGTCGAGGTCCTGGTCGAGGTTCTCGGCCCAGTGGCGCAGGGTCTCGGCGTAGTCGGGGCCGAAGTCCTCGACGTGGTGGGTGACGAAGCCGGCCCGTTCCAGGGCCAGCAGGTTGCGCGAGAGGTGGAGCGGGGCCGCGTCGGGGAAGACGTAGCGCTCGGAGAAGGCGCCCGCCTCGGCGTCGGTGTGGCGCAGGCGGGTGATGCCGTGGTTGAGCAGGCGGCCGCCCGGCTCGAGCACCGTCGCCAGGGTCTTCGCGTAGAGGTCGATGTTGCCCGAGCCGACGTGCTCGACCATGCCGATGCTGGCGATCGCGTCGAACCGCTCGCCGGTCTCGACGATGTCGCGGTAGTCCATCACCCGGATGTCGACCCGGTCGGCGACGCCGGCCTCCTCGGCCCGCTGGCGGGCCAGCTCGGCCTGGGGCGGGGAGAGGGTGACGCCGACCACCTCGCAGCCGTACCTGGTCGCCGCCCAGAGCGGGAAGCCGCCCCAGCCGCAGCCGACGTCGAGCACCCGCTCGCCCTCCTTCAGCTCCAGCTTGC
>Ga0210085_1000757_pt1 | contig 13313 bp, 9 predicted proteins | sample China_Galinas_PW_5_FD_184866 | JGI IMG/M metagenome (GOLD analysis project Ga0210085, IMG submission 184866) | Wetland microbial communities from San Francisco Bay, California, USA, that impact long-term carbon sequestration - China_Galinas_PWC_D1... | ecosystem: Environmental > Aquatic > Marine... | reverse complement strand
CGAAGATCCTCAAGGTCCACCGAACCACCCTCTACCGGGCACTGACTCCGGCGGCAGAAGACGGCCACGAAACGCCATCGCCGACCCCAGATGGCCCCTGGTGACACGACTGTTGGGTCTACCCCTACTACGCCTGGTGGTAGGCGTCTTCGGACCGGGGCGCAAGATCGCCCCGGTCCCCGTCGGTGATAGTGACCTCACCGGCACAGGCCGGGGTGCGAGCAGGATCACGGAAAGCATTACAACGCTATGTTTCTTTATATGAGTTTTCCCTTCCATAATTCGTATGAATTGAATAGGTTTGTTCTGTTTACGTTTTTAGAGGAAAACACATGGCCAGGGCGCAGCAGAACAAAAAGAACGACAACGGCGGAGCCAATCTCGGCTTTGAGGTCAAGCTATGGGCCACCGCCGACAAGCTTCGCGGCAACATGGAGCCCTCGGACTACAAGCACGTGGCCCTCGGGCTGATCTTCCTCAAATACATCTCCGACGCCTTCGAGGCCAAGCGCGAGGCCCTGCTCGAAGAAGAGCTGGCCGACCCTGAGGACCCCGAGGAGTACCTCGCCGAGAACGTCTTCTGGGTGCCCAAGGAAGCCCGCTGGTCCCACCTCCAGGCCAACGCCAAACAGCCCACAATCGGCAAAATTATCGACGATGCCATGCTGGCCATCGAGGCCAGGAACGCCTCGCTCAAGGGCGTGCTGCCCAAGGAGTACGCCCGCCCGGCCCTGAACAAGATCATGCTCGGCGAGCTGATCGACCTCATCAGCGGCATCGCCATGAACGAGGAGGCGGACCGCTCAAAGGACATCCTGGGCCGCGTCTACGAGTATTTCCTGGGCGGCTTTGCCGGAGCGGAAGGCAAGCGGGGCGGCGAGTTCTACACGCCGCGCTCGGTCGTGCGCCTGCTGGTGACGATGCTGGAGCCCTATAAGGGCCGGGTCTACGACCCGTGCTGCGGATCGGGGGGCATGTTCGTGCAATCCGAGAAGTTCGTCGAGGAGCACGGCGGGCGGATCGGCGACATCGCCATCTACGGGCAGGAGAGCAACTACACCACTTGGCGGCTCGCCAAAATGAACCTCGCTGTGCGCGGTATCGACGCCGACATCCAGTGGAACAATGAGGGCAGTTTTCACAAGGACGCGCTCAAGGACCTCCGGGCCGATTACATCCTCGCCAATCCGCCCTTCAACGTCTCCGACTGGGGCGGGGAGCGCCTGCGCGAGGACGCCCGCTGGAAATACGGCGTTCCGCCGGTCGGCAACGCCAACTATGCCTGGCTCCAGCACATCCTTTACCACCTTGCGCCCACGGGCACAGCCGGAGTTGTGCTGGCCAACGGCTCCATGTCTTCGGCCCAGTCCGGCGAGGGCGACATTCGCCGCGCCATGGTCGAGGGCGACGTGGTGGACTGCATGATCGCCCTGCCGGGCCAGCTCTTCTACTCCACGCAGATTCCGGCCTGTTTGTGGTTTCTTGCGCGCGACAAGAAAAACCACAAGTTCCGCGACCGGCGGGGCCAGGTGCTCTTCATCGACGCCCGCAAGCTCGGGCACATGGTGGACCGCACCCGCAAGGAGTTTGCAGACGAGGACATCGCCAGGATCGCGCAGACCTACCACGCTTGGCGCGGGGAGGAGGGGGCCGAGACTTACGAGGACGTGCCCGGCTTCTGCAAGGCGGCGAGTCTGGAGGAGATCAGGTCGCACGGCCACGTCCTCACGCCGGGGCGGTATGTCGGCGCGGCGGCGGCGGAAGAGGACGATGTGCCTTTCGTGGAGCGGTTTGCGGCGCTCAAGGAGAAGCTCGACGAGCAACTTGCGCAAGGCGAGGAGCTGGGAGCGCTGATCCAGGTGAAGCTGGAGGGAGTGGTCGTCGATGGGTGAGTGGCCGACGTACCCCTTAAATGCATTCGTTGACCCCGAAAGGTCGATTTGTTATGGCATCGTCCAACCTGGAGCGAAGCAATACGATGGTGTTCCTATTATTCGAGTGAATAATTTTCGTGATGGCGGCATTGATACCAATGAAGTGCTACGCGTTGCGCCCTCAATAGAGAATAAATACAGTCGCTCTAGGCTTGTAGGCGGCGAACTTCTGGTCACTCTTGTAGGGACGATGGGGCTGAGTGCTATTGCGTCTTCCGACTTACGTGGGTGGAATGTCGCTAGAGCAGTGGGCGTAGTTCCGCTCCGCGATGGTGTTGACAAAAGATGGGTCAATTTTGTTGTCAGAAGCGCGCCGTCACAGGAATTTATAAATACACACGCGAATACCACTGTTCAGGCGACGTTCAATCTTAAAGATTTGGCGCGCCTTCCGGTTCCTCTGCCGCCGGACGAGATTCGCACGAATATTTCTGAACTCTTATCAGCGCTCGACGACAAGATCGAGCTAAACCGCCAGACCAACGAAACCCTGGAGGCCCTTGCGCGCGCGATCTTCAAGGACTGGTTTGTGGATTGCGGCCCCACGCGCGCCAAGGCCGAAGGCCGCCCGCCCTACCTCGCCCCGGAACTCTGGGACCTCTTCCCCGATGCCCTCGATGATGAGGATAAGCCAGTGGGGTGGAGTTTTTCAGAAATCGGCGATATCTGTATTATCAAGAGTGGCCAGCGTCCGCCAGAGAAAGCAGATGAACCGGATTTGATAAATAAATATCCAGTTTATGGAGGAAACGGCATATCGTGGTATACCACAGACACGCTATATGAACCGCCGTTCGTAATTACCGGGCGGGTTGGAACGCTTGGTACAGTATTTCGTGTCTACGAAAAAGCGTGGGTTTCTGATAACGCGCTGTGTTGTTTCCCAAAAGAGCCAGAGTACTTAGGGCTCATTTACTTCTTGCTCCGTCAGCTAGATTTTGCATCTCTCAATTCTGGTTCTACGCAGCCTCTACTTACTCAAACGACTCTCAAGTCCCAAAAGGTTGTCTTTGGTGACGAGCAGATAGTAAGCGCCTTCGCGAAGATCACCGATTTGCTGTTTACTAAGTTAGAACAGAATAAATCGGAGAACCTAACCCTCGCTGAAACCCGCGATTTGCTCCTGCCTAAGCTGATGTCCGGTGAAATCCGCCTCCGCGAGGCCGAGAAACTCGTGGAGGCCGTCGCATGAGCGCGAAATTCACCGAAAGCCATGTCGAAGATGCGGCCCTGTCCTGGCTGGAAGGGCTGGGTTACTCGGTTCTGAGTGGCCCGGATATCTCGCCGGAGGGATCGTCGCCGGAGCGGGCCAGTTATGCGGATGTGGTCCTCGTTGATCGCCTGCGTGGCGCTATTGCGCGGATCAATCCGCATTTGCCCCCCGATGCGCTGGAAGAGGTGGTCAAGAAGGTTCACCAGACCGAAACGCCCTCGCTCGTGGAGGAAAACCGCCGCCTGCACCGGATGATCGTCGAGGGCGTCGATGTGGAAGTGACGCGCACGGACGGCAGCATCGGCGGAGACAAGGCGTGGCTGATTGACCTTGATAATCCCGATAACAATGACTGGCTCGCGCTGAACCAGTTCACCGTCATCGAGCACCAGAACAACCGCCGCCCGGATGTGGTGGTGTTTGTGAACGGCTTGCCGCTCGGCGTGATTGAGCTCAAAAACCCCGGTGATGAGAACGCCACGCTGGAAGGCGCGTTCAACCAGCTCCAGACCTACAAGGATCAAATCCCCTCGCTGTTTCGGACCAATGCGGTCCTGATGACCTCGGACGGCATCCAGGCGCGCATCGGCTCGCTTACTGCCGACATCGAGCGCTTCATGCCCTGGCGGACCGTGGACGGATCAGACATCGCGCCCAAAGGAGCGCCCGAGCTTGGCACCGTGCTCGAAGGCGTGTTTGAGAAAGGCCGCTTTTTGTCCCTGATCCGGGATTTCACCGTGTTCGGGCAAACCGGCTCCGATCTGATCAAGATTATTGCCGGGTATCACCAGTTCCATGCCGTGCGCCATGCGGTCGAAGAGACCATTGCGGCCTCGAAGCCCGACGGCGACCGGCGCATTGGTGTCATCTGGCATACGCAAGGCTCGGGCAAGAGCCTCCTGATGGCCTTCTATGCCGGGCGCATTATCGCGCACCCGGCGCTTGAGAACCCGACCATCGTCGTGATTACGGACCGCAACGATCTGGACGACCAGCTCTTCGGCACGTTCAGCCTGTGCAAGGATTTGCTGCGCCAAACCCCGCAGCAGGCGGAGAGCCGGGAAGATTTGCAAAAAGTCCTGAGCCGCCCGTCGGGCGGGGTGATCTTCACCACCATACAGAAATTCTCGCCCGCCAAAGGGGAAAGCGCGTATCCGGTTCTCACCGACCGGCGCAACGTCGTCGTGATCGCCGACGAGGCGCACCGCAGCCAGTACGGGTTCAAGGCGAAGGTAGAGGGCAAGACCGGCGAGATCGCCTACGGCTTTGCCAAGTATCTGCGGGATGCTTTGCCCAACGCCTCCTTTATCGGCTTCACCGGCACGCCGATTGAAAAGGACGATGTGAACACGCCCGCCGTCTTCGGTGAGTACATCGACGTTTACGACATCAACCGGGCCGTCGAGGACGGGGCCACGGTGCCGATCTACTACGAAAGCCGACTGGCCCGGATCGAGCTGGACGAAGACGCGTGTCATCTCATTGACGATGAGATCGCGGAACTGACCGAGGATGAAGCCCTCGATGAGCAGGAGCGCCTGAAGCGCAAATGGTCCAATGTCGAGGCCGTCGTCGGCGCGCCGAGCCGCCTTGCTCTCGTCGCCGAGGATTTGGTGCGCCATTACGAGGACCGGGTGCAGGCCATGGACGGCAAGGCCATGATCGTGTGCATGAGCCGCCGTATCTGCGTGGCGCTTTACGATGAGATCGTGAAGCTGCGCCCGGACTGGCACAGCGACGATGACGAGAGCGGCGTCATCAAGATTGTGATGACCGGCTCCGCCGCCGACCCGAAGGAATGGCAGCCGCATATCGGCGGCAAGCCCCGCCGGGAACTTCTCGCCAAGCGGGCGAAGGACCCCGCCGATCCGCTCAAGCTCGTGATCGTGCGGGACATGTGGCTGACCGGTTTCGATGCGCCCTGTATGCACACCATGTATATCGACAAGCCGATGCAGGGGCATGGGCTGATGCAGGCGATTGCCCGCGTGAACCGGGTGTTCCGGGACAAGCCCGCTGGTTTGATCGTGGACTATATCGGCATCGCCCAAAACCTTAAATCAGCGTTGGGTCAGTATTCGGAAGGCGACCGCAAGCAGGCCGGGATCGACGAGGCGCAGGCCGTGGCCGTGCTGATGGAGAAGTACGAAATCGTGCGCGATATGTTCCACGGTTTCGACTACCGGCCCGGCCTTGCAGGAACGCCGCAGGAGCGCCTTGCCGTGCTGGCCGGGGCCATCGAGTGGGTGCTGGACATGCAGCAAAAAGAGGCGGCGAAGGAGACGACGCAAGAGGGCAAGAAGCGCGCGCACCGCCGCTACAACGATGCGGTGCTGGTCCTGACCAAAGCCTTCGCCCTGGCAGCGGCCAGTGACGAGGCCAGAGAAATCCGTGATGAAGTCGGGTTCTTCCAGACCGTCCGGGCAGCCCTGGCCAAAAGCGCGCCCGGAACCGGAAAGAGCGCTAGGGAGCGGGAGCTGGCCGTGCAGCAGATTGTCAGCCGGGCTGTTGTCTCTACAGAGATCGTGGACATTCTTGGCGCTGCCGGGATGCAGAGCCCGGATATTTCGATCCTGTCGGACGAGTTTCTGGCCGAAGTGCAGGGGATGGAGAAGAAGAACCTCGCCATGGAGGCCCTGCGCAAGCTCCTGAACGGAGAAATCCGTTCCCACGCCAAGGCGAACGTCGTGCAGACGCGGGCGTTTTCCGAGCGCCTGGAAGATGCGATTGCCCGGTATCACAACAACGCGATCACCACGGCGCAGGTGCTCCAGGAGTTGATCGACCTGGCCAAGGACATCCGTGCCGCGCGCCAGCGCGGGGAAGAGCAGGGGCTCTCCCCCGATGAGATCGCCTTCTATGACGCCCTGGCCGAGAACGAGAGCGCGGTCGAAGTCATGGGCGACGACCAGCTCCGCGTCATTGCCCATGAGCTGCTAAGCAACCTGAAGAAAAACGTCAGCATCGACTGGGCGCAGCGCGAACCTGCCCGTGCCCGCATCCGCGTTCTGGTCAAGCGCATCCTGCGCAAATACGGCTATCCCCCGGACTTGCAGGATGCCGCCGTGCAGACGGTGCTCCAGCAGGCCGAGGTGCTTTCCGAGAGGTGGGCCGCCTGATGTTCCTAAAAGAAATCCAACTCAAGAACTTCCGAGGTATCGAGCAGCTCACGGTCCCACTCGACGATATCTGCGTCCTTATTGGCGAAAACAACTCCGGAAAATCTACCGTCCTCGACGCGCTTCGGATTTGTCTGACACGGTCCTTGACCAGGCGAGGGTCTGTATTTGAGGAGTATGACTACCATCTGAATGCCCATGGTGCAGAACCATCCAAAGCAAATCCAATAGAAATCACTCTCACATTTTCGGAACGGACCGAAAATGAATGGCCGGACGAGATAAGCCAGATACTCGCTGACGCCGAACAGGTCGATGATGCGGGCCTGCGCAGCGTCATCCTCAGGGTTACGAGTGGGTACGATCCCGCTATTGCTGATTTCGCCACTGACTACAACTTTCTCGACCTGTCTGGCAACCCATTGGTCAAGGCCAAGAATCCGCGAACGCTCATAGGGCTTCAGCAGCTCGTCCCTACGTTCTACCTTGCGTCCCTGCGCGATGCTGGCCAGGAGTTTCGGGCAAGGTCCCAGTTCTGGGGGCCGTTCGTTCGTGCGCTCTCGTTGGATGATGCAACCCGCAAGGAGCTTGAAGACGCCCTGGCCGAGTTGAACACCAAGGTCCTTGCTGAGCACAAGGCGTTTGACAAGGTTAAAGAGCGGCTCCAAAAGACAGCCGACCTGATGCCCCTTGGCGGGACGGACCCGGTATCCATTGAGGCTCTTCCCTCCAAAATGTTCGATATTCTGTCCCGGGCGCAGGTTACTCTCTCCGCAAAAACAGGCGCGAAAATCCCGATCATGCGGCACGGTAATGGAACGCAGAGTCTGGCCGTAATCTGCCTCTTCGACGCTTTCCTCCAGAGCCGTCTGGAAGACAGTTACGGTCCGCACGCCCAGCCGCTACTTGCCCTCGAAGAGCCCGAAGCCCACCTGCATCCCGCTGCTATCAAAGCAGTGGGAGACATGCTCCAAGGCCTTTCAGGCCAAAAAGTCATCACAACCCACTCCGGCGATCTTCTTGCCGGGGTTCCACTGACCAAAGTGCGGCGCTTACGGCGAAGCAACGGCGCGATTTGCGTTCATCAGTTAAACCAAGGCGTTTTGACGGCCGACGAACTGAAAAAATTGGATTATCAAATTCGCGCCAACCGCGGCAGCCTTTTGTTTTCGAGATGCTGGCTCCTCGTCGAAGGCGAGACAGAAGCCCCTTTTCTTGCTGAAGTTGCTCGTGCTATGGGCCTTGACCTATACGCGGACGGTATATCTTGCATCGAGTACTCGCAGGTGGGAGTAGAGAAATTTATCAAGCTCGCAGACGCACTAGGTATTGAGTGGTTCGTTCTTGCTGACAATGATCTAGAGGGGCAGAAATACGTAACCTCTGCTACAACCCACTTGAACGGCCGCTCCGCCGTAGATCACATTCGTCTACTTGAGCACGGGCACATGGAGGTATTTCTCTCCGCTGAGGGATTCGGCCATATCTATGAGGCAACGGTATCAGCCCAAAAGAAAAACACCATCATAGCCCAACAGGGAACCACTGACTATTGGACGCAGGTCGCGAACGCGCAGGCAAAGAATACCAAGACCAAGAACAGTTTGGCGGTAGCACACGAAATGATAGAGAAGGGGCCTCAGGTAGTGCCCCAGCTTTTGCAGGACGTCATTAACCAGGCGCGTACGCTTGCAAGGAGGGCCGCATGACGTTGGATTTTAGCTCGCTTAACCCCAATCAGGTTGCGGCGATCAGGTGGCAGGATGGTTCGTTGCTTGTATTAGCGGGACCTGGTTCCGGAAAAACCCGCGTTCTCACCTATCGAATCGCTAGAATTATCGAGGAGGCACCAGATAAGCATTTTAAGCTGTTAGGCCTGACGTTTACGAACAAGGCCGCCGCTGAGATGCGGGAGCGCATTCAAGGATTGGTGCCAAACGCCGGCGAAAGGACGCTGCTGACGACATTTCACTCTTTCTCAGCCGACGTGCTCAGGCAACACGGACATCACGTCGGTCTTAAACCAGATTTCACGATTCTCGTCCAGGAAGCCGACAGGCATTCACTGCTGGACGAAGCCATAGAGAGCGCGGGACCCAATCTCAACTATCGAAGCGAAAAGCTTCTTCCGCTCGTCACTCGGCTGATTGAGAACGATATTGGCGTGGACGATGCTGAGCAGATTCTCAGCAAGGGTTCTTTTGACGATCCAGAGCGTATTGCCTCAGTTTATCGAAGATACCGCGAACTGATGATTGTCAGAAATGCTCTTGATTTCCCTGGATTGATAGCTGAGGCTCACGGTCTTCTTGAGAATAAGATTGGGGTCAGAAAACAGATTCATAGAGTTTTCCCATTTATCTGTGTCGATGAGTTTCAGGATACAAACCTCTCCCAGTACAAGATACTGCGGCTTTTGGTAAACCCAGTTACCAAGAACCTTTTCGTCGTCGCCGACGATGACCAGATAATTTATCAATGGAACGGCGCAAATCCGGAGCGGCTTTGGGCGCTCAAGAAAGATTTTGATATGCAACTAATCCAACTACCGCAGAACTACCGTTGTCCTGCCGCAGTTGTTGAACTTGCTAACAGATTAATCCGTCATAACTTCAGTCGAAGCCCCGAGAAACAGCCGCTTACGGCGTTTAAGGAAAGCAAGGAAAAGTCGCCAATTGTATTGCGCCATTTCGATAACTTTAATGCGGAAGCGGACTGGGTTGCTCAGGACATAGCTTCTCGGGACATCGGTGAACGCTCGAAATGTGTAGTACTTGCTCGCACGAAGAAAATTCTCGAAGGCGTCGTCGAGGCGCTGGCACAGCAGTCGGTGCCTGGATATCTAGCCGCCAGAAAAAACGAGTTTGAAAGTCCATCGCTGCAATGGCTGCATTCGATGTTGCGCCTTGCTAACGCACGAGGCAGTCGTGAACAACTCCGCCGGGTGTGTAAGGCATTTTTCTCTCTGGAAGGGATTGACCAGAATGTTAAGGACATTATTTCGCGCGCAAGTGCCGATGATGGAGACTATCTCCGGGCCTGGGCTAGTGCAGCGTTATTGCGTCCGGAGCTTTCTGATGGTGCACGAACACTTATACAAGGCGCAGTCGCAAGGCTTTCGGAGCGACTGGACTTCTGGGGCTTTGAGAAAGATGCATTTGCGTGGCTAGATTGCCTGCCAGATAACGTACCCGACTTTGAAGGTGTATTCGATGAGTACGAACAGGAGAAGGAAACGTGGCAACAACTCGTCACGGAGATTGCTGCGCAATATGGACGCCAGGAAGTGACCTTGCACCTGCTGCTGCAGGAACTGGATTTGCGATCCAAAACGCCACCGCCGCCTAAGAATGCGGTGCCTTGCTTTACGATTCATGCTTCGAAGGGCATGGAATTCGATTATGTTTATCTCGTCGGGCTGGTCGAGGACCAACTTCCGAGTTGGGCTGCAATCAAAAAGGGTGACGATAGCCGCGAGATGCAAGAAGAACGGCGGAATTGCTTTGTTGCAATCACTCGCGCTCAAGAGACGCTTACTCTTTCCTATTCCGACGTAGTACAGGGGTGGAAGAAGCGTCCGTCGCGCTTTCTTGTCGAGATGGGGGTTTTAGCTTCCTAATACATTTTGTCATGAGTTTAGTGATACAGAGTTCTCCGTTCCCTGCATTTCATAAAGCCGTGAGAACATACGCCCTTTCGTTCCTGACCCGTCTTCAAGCCAAGGTCCGCGTTTCTGGCGTCGGTCGCCTTGCCGTCAATGGCCTGCCCGCACCACCACCCCCTCTGTGCTGCGCTTCGAGGGGCCGTGTTGGCCATGACGGCTGCGGCTGGTCCCGCCGCCTTTGGTTCCGCATCCTTCGGGACGGTCAACTCAAACGAAAGGAGAATGATGATGGAACCACATGCACGAGGCAAGAGGACACAGGACCCGATCAAACAAGCCAAGGCGCTTACACCGTGGTGGATGATGGAAATAGGCAAGTTTGACGGTCTGGAAATTCACCCGGTACAGGAACTCACGGAGGAGAGCGGCGGATCGCACTGTTCACAACAGTGCGATCCTTCCGAGGCCCATTTCTGGTCGGTAAGCCATATAAGACAATGACTTCCGCTGGAGAGAGCGAGGGAGCCAACCGGCATAAGGTAAAGAGTAAGACTGGTGCCTTTCCTCAATCGCACTCATCAAGCCAATCACACTCCGTTCCTCGCCAGCCCATCTGACTTGGCGCTAACTTAGTGAAACTGCAGAAGTTGTATACAAATGGCACTTGGTAGCAGCTTCGTGCTTACTGGGCCTTTATGAACGCCCTATGTGTCGCAAAAAGTATACTTTTCGGGACATTCGTCTTGACGTGTCTTTTTTAATGTCTCAAAAGCGCGTTCGCAGAACGCCCTAGCCACGACGAGACGTGAACGAACGGGAAGCATCCCCGCCACGCGCCCTTCTTCTAAATCCCGATCCTCTCGACCTCAGCCATGGAGACGGCATCCTTGCCGGAGAAAGTGTTTACTGCTATCACGTACTAGGAATTCGAAATAAGGGAATACAAATGCGTGCCAAACTGACAAAAGGACTGCTTCCATTGCTTGTCCTCTTCTTGGTGTCCTGTGCGTCTGGGTCTGCCATCGTAACGGGGACTAAAAGAGCACCGCGAGAGCCTAGCCAAGTAAAGTTGTACTTGGAGGAGCCAACAAATTACGATGTCATCGGCATAGTGAACGCCTCCAGTGACTCAGGATGGACAGAGCAAGAATCACAAGATTACGCTATACAGGAGTTGAAAAAGCAAGCAGGTAAGCTTGGCGCAAATGGGATTCTATTAGGAAGCACCGGTAACGCCACCAGTGGATATGTATTCAGCGGCAACATTGCAGTTCCTGTAACCGCAAAAACGGTATCAGGCAGAGCAATATTTGTCAGCGTTCACTGAACGATTGCGCAATCGTTAAATCCCGATCCGCTCGACCTCATCCATGGACACGGCATCGCTGCGCCGGTCGTAAAGCCGTGTGGTCTTGGGGTCTGAGTGCGCGGCCATCTGCTGGGCGTGCTCCAGCTTGGCTTCCGGGTTTTCGAGATAGGCGGTGATGCCGGTCCCCCGGAAGGTGTGATTGCAGATACCGTCCGTTTCGATCCCGGCCTTCGCCGCCCGGCGCTTGACCATGGCCCAAGCCCGTTGCCGGTCGAGACGGGTAGAGCCGAGTTTCCGGGTCTTGCGGTCCACGGTGCGGAAAAGCGGACCGTCCTTGTCCTCAATGATCCCGGCGGCCTCGATGTACTCCCGCAGCCAGTCCTTGAGATTGTGCTGGCAGGGCATCTCGTGATGCTTGCCGCCTTTCTCGTGCAGGCGCACCCACAGGCTCTCCTGCTTTTGATACACGTCCTTCACGTTCATATTCACCGCCGCCGAGACGCGCGCGAAGGTGTAGATCATGAGCCCGATGAGCGCCCGATCCCGCAGGCCCACGAGGGTGTCGGTCGGGATGGATCGGATGAGCTTGCGCGCCTCGTTGGGCGTCAAGATCGGCGTCTTGCCCTTGGTGTAGGAGAATTTCGGCCCCCGGACAAAGGAGGCCGGGTTGGTGTGCAGGACATGACCGGTGACCAGCCAGTCGAAGAGATGCCGCAGGGCCGCGAGCTGCTGCTTGACCGTCTGCGGCTCGTAGGAATTGGTTTTGAGCTCCACCCAGGCCGCCACATGCACCGGCTCGATATCGAGAAGGTTGCCGATCCCGACATCTTCGGCCCACGCGAAGAACTCGGCCACGGCGCGGACATAGGCTTGCCGGGTGTTCTTGTTCCTGATCTGCGCGGCGAAAAACTCGATGAAGCGTTTTTGGGCGTCGCCACCGGCGCGCACGATCAGCGACGGCATCGCCGGTGCGCCGCCCACGGTTTCCAGAAGTCCCGATTTTGCCTCGATCAGCTCGCCCGTCATGGTGTCCGTGAGTCCTCTTAACGGGTGTTCTCGACCAGCTCGATCTTAAGGCGTTTGCCGACAATGGCGGCGGCCCTGTTCAGGGTATCGAGCATGACCTTGTCATTGTCCGGATCAAGCAGACGGTCGAGCTGAGAACGGCTCGTCTGCATTCGCTTTGCCATCTCCACCTTGTTCAAATGCTGGCTTTTCATGGCCTCCTGAAGCTGCCACGCCAGTACACGCTTTGCAGCGATCTGCCGCGCTTCTTCCAGGCGGCCTTCTTCCTGAAGGAAGTCTTCGAGGCTGGAACCGATGTTTTTGTCTTCAATCATTTGCTTCACCTTTCATCCTTTTAACGGCGACTTTGAGTTCGCGCTCCGGCGTCTTCTGCGCCTTCTTGATAAAGGCATGGAGCAGGATCATCCTTCCGCCGGTCACGCAGAACAGAACGCGGGCAATGCGCCCGGAAGACAGATTGCTGCGCGCCTCCCACAGTCCCTTGTGCGACTTGATCGCCCGGCACAGCGGCATCCCAATCGGCCAGCCATATTCCAGGGTTTGCAGGTCGTTTCCCATGATCCGCCGGTCGTTTGGCTCAAGCTCCTTGAGCCATTCCCGTACAGGCTCCTTGCCGGTGTCTGTCCGATAGAACGCGACCGCGATGCGCTTCTTATCATCCGCCATTGTACCTCACACAGTACAGTGTACTATATATGGTACATTTTTGCAACTGAAAACACGAATCTTTCTCGCCGGTCATGGTGCCCCCTCTTCCCTCGGTTTAGTAGTACATAACGTTTTTTATGTAAACTCACGTGACCAGTGGGCATAATGGAAAGTAAGAAATCACACTTTACATAAAGTGCGTGTGCTGATGCGGTGGTCCTGGCCCGCCCTCAGATCCGCTCCTCTGTCGCCGCATCGGCTTCGGCCAGAGCGTCCGGGTGCCACAGGATCGTCACGCGGTGTACTTTGCCCTGAGCTGAGCGAGGGCCTGGTCCCCAGGGATCATGGTCACAGCGCCGCTGTCCATCTCAGCGCAACGGCACCGGATCTCAGCTCGCCACTCTGTTGAGACCGCGAAGTCGGTTCCGACCTCGAGGCTCTCGAGCAGGGTTTCGACGAT
>Ga0210085_1000756_pt1 | contig 13317 bp, 10 predicted proteins | sample China_Galinas_PW_5_FD_184866 | JGI IMG/M metagenome (GOLD analysis project Ga0210085, IMG submission 184866) | Wetland microbial communities from San Francisco Bay, California, USA, that impact long-term carbon sequestration - China_Galinas_PWC_D1... | ecosystem: Environmental > Aquatic > Marine... | reverse complement strand
CTGATTCAGAATGAAGTCGGTTCCCGTAAGTGCTTTCCATTAATAACACATCAAGCTCACGCAGGTAATCGGGATTCCTTATAATGGGCATGTCTGGTCTTCCGATATCCCCGGTAAATCCAAACCGAATTTTTTTGTTCTCTTCTTCCTCTATTTCAAGTAAAATACTTGCTGAACCAAGTATGTGTCCGGCATCCTGAAAATAAGAAATGATTCCCGGAAAAATTTCAACGTCTGAATTGTACTCAACCGGAACAAACTTTTGTATTGTTTCCTCAACGTCCTCGATTGAATAAAGTGGTTCATCGGGGATATGTTTTTTCTTCTTTTTCTTTAACCATTCAATATCTCTTTGTTGAAGATAAGCAGAATCCTCAAGCATAATTTTGCAAAGATCTTTTGTGGCGGAAGTTGCATAAATTGGTCCATTAAATCCATTCTTTACCAGATGTGGAATGTTTCCGCTGTGGTCAATGTGTGCGTGAGATAATATTAATGCATCAATTTCTTTCGGATCAAATTTGAAGTTTCTGTTTTTCTCGTAAGTGTCTTTTCTTCTTCCCTGGAACAAGCCACAGTCGAGAAGAATTTTTTTGCCATTAATTGAAAGAAGATGTTGTGAGCCGGTGACTGTTTGTGCCGCACCAATGAATTGAATTTCCAATGTGATTTCCTCTAAGAAATGAACAATAGTATTACAAAGATAACTATACGGATAGAAAAATGTCATCATTCTGCTACTTCTCAAAAAAATCATCCGACCTCACCCTGTTTCCCTCTCCTTACTAAGGAGAGGGACGAAAGGGAGAGGTTAAAAGAAGCTTAATTGATCAGACTGTACAATCGAGTCAAATGACTCACCAAGTAAACTTAAAACAGAATCAGCAATTGGTTTCAGTTGCTTATCAATGTAATGATCATAATTAATATCAGTATGCGTCAGCTCAATTGGAATGGGACCTCGTTTTGTTATAACATAATAAACCGTTCCGGTTGTTTCGGGCAGTAGTCGGGCAGCTTTTACGTGCTGCGGAATATTTTTTGTGTATTCGTCAACATCTTTTCTTAATCTTTTTCTGTAAACAAGCTTATCATCGTACTCACCATCTTTTACTTTTTTAACGAATTCTCTCAGCCAGTTTTCAATTTCAGCATTGTTAAAAATTCTATTGTAAAGTTCCAACTGAAATTCTTTCGCGAGTCTTGTCCAATCTGAGCGAACAGATTCCATCCCGACAAACTCGATACTTTCTTTTCCCATGTCAACTAACATTCCCGCATATCTTTTCTTTGCACCAGTTTCACTTCCGCGTGCAGGAGTTAAAATAAATTTGCGATAATATTTTTCGAATTCAATTTCTAAATATGATTTTAAGTTATACTCTTTCTGAATTTTCTCCGACCAATAATTATTCAAATCGTTTGCGATGCGGCTTCCATTTTCTTCAGCCTTTTCTCCTTCACCTTCTTGTAATTTGATGAAGAGTGAATCAGTATCGCCATAAATTGACTCATATCCTTTTTCAGCGAGGAATGTTTTGCTATCGATCAATAATTTTTGTCCTGTTCCCGTTATTGCCGTTGGCAGATTCGGGTGATAGAATCTGCAACCAAATGAACCCATTACTCCGTAAAAACTATTCATTAAAATTTTTATTGCCTGCGCAAGCTGCTTGTCCTTTTTCTTTTTTGCAAGATTTCTTTGCTTGATTAATTGATCAATAAACTCTGGCAGAAAATGTTTTGTTGAAGAAAATTTATATCCATTGAGAGTTTCAATCGTATCTATGCTTGATTTTAAGTTTGAGTAAGGATCAATTTTGAAAGTTTGAATAATTGATGGATACAAACTTTTGAAATCAAGAACAATTACATCATCATAAATTCCGGGAACAGGATCCATCACATATCCACCTGCTGCGTGTTCGGAAGTTTGAAGATCTTTTACATTTGGGGCAACATATCCAACACGATGAAGCTTTGGTAAAAAGAAATGGTCGAATGCAGCTGTCATCATGCCCAGCTCATCCATTAACATTCCTGAAAGTTGTGAACGACGAATTGAAAGCTCAATCAATCCTGCTTTTTTGAAAATGTTTGTTACAAGTACTGCGTCGTTGAGATTGTATTCAGCGAGACTGACTTTATCTTCTTTGAACATCCTTTCAATTTCTTCCACCTTATCGTGGTCTTGAGAAATTGTCTTTCCTTCTTCCAGCATTTCTTGTGCAACGGTTTCGAGACGATAATCTTCGAAAGTAAAAAATGAAGTGCGCAACGCCACCGGACCATCAATAATTACTCTGCCAGTAACCGATGCAAAATAACCACGAGGTTTTCTTTGACGCAGCGAAACTCTTCCGTTGGCTCTTGCTATATCAAATGGAATCATCAACTCATTACACTTGCTCTCAAGAAACATCAAATCAAAACCTATCACATGCCATCCAATTATTACATCGGGATCTTTTTCTTTAAACCAGGTTAGAAATTTTTGAAGAAGTTCTTTTTCATCTTTGCATTCCTCTATGTATTCGGAGCCTTCAATTATTTCGGCTGATACCATGAATACCTTTTTCTCTTTCGCTTTGCCGGACAAATGGATTGCAATTGAATAAAGCTGACCACTATTTGCACCTGTTTCAATATCTATCGAAGCGATCAATAACTTAGGAGTGAATTCACAGGGTTCAATTTTAGGATTTGAAAAGGAAGTGAGAAATTTTCTCTCAGTGAACGTACCTTCAACCTGAACTTGCGCATTTATAAATCGTTCCATTAAAAATCTACGAGCTGGATCAATATCCGCCTCGAAAGATTTAATTGCCATCTTATCAAGTTCTTCTTCTGCGGTTTTTAAATCACGCTGACTATTAAAATAAAGTGCATCAACTTTTTGCTCATTAAAATTTTTCAGCTCAACTTCTTTTCTGTTGTAGGGAACAGTCAGATTAGTAATGACTGATGTATTATTAATAAAGAAGACAGGGTTATTGTTGAATGTCATTTCGACAATACCCAATTCATCTGAAGTTCCGACAAATCTAAGTAAATTTTTACCACGAACGTCCTGCCATTCGCCTGTAAGAATGAACACTTTTGCTGATTTTTCTGAAATTTCAGGCATCAATAATCCTCAGCAACTTTATTGAAAACGGCTTGCAGTGATCTCGTAATCTTTCCAGGTTCCCCCTGATTAATCTTCCAGAAATCAATTTCAATAATAGGAGTGATTTCTTTTGTTGTGCTTGTGATGAAAAACTCATTATAGTTTTTCAGTTCATCTTTATTAATAAACTCTTCGCGAAAATCGATTTTGAATTTGTCACAAAATTCCAGAACAATTTTTCTCGTGATACCTTCAAGAATTAATCTTGATTTAGGAGCAGTGTAAACAGTTTCATCTTTAACCGCAAAAAAGTTTGTGTGGGTGCCTTCAGTAATTAATCCATCCCTAACTAAAATTGCTTCAGCAGCATTTTCTTCTTTTGCTTTTTGATTTGCAAGAACCACCGGAAGTAGGGAAGTAGATTTTATATCACACCTAAGCCATCTGATATCTTCCTGAAGAATTACTTTAACACCTCTTTCTTGCGCCTGAGTGTTTTTTTTGAACTCTTGAGCAGAAATAAAAACCGTTGGTGAAATTTCTTCAACTGGAAAATGATGGGTTCTTTTTTTTGCAGATCCTCTTGTGATCTGAAGATAAACTAGTGCCTCTCTTTCAATATTATTTTTTTTGATCAATTCGCAAATAATTTTTTCGAGTAAGTCAACTTTCTTATAATCGATTTTTGTTTCCTTCAAACTTCTCTTCAATCGATCAAGATGATCTTCGTATCGGAACAGTTTACCGTTGTAAGTGCGGATTGATTCATAAACTCCATCCGCGAAAAGGAAGCCCCGATCGAATGGGGAAACTTTAATGTTTGATAGACTATGAAATTGTCCGTTGAAAAAACAAATCATTGGAATTATATAAATTAATGTCAACAATTTAACAATTTAGGACGTGAGATAATGTAACTGATTAATTTATGTTACTAGTCTAACTATCTCACGTCCTGAACAAATTTTGCTATCGGTACATAAATGAACATAGAACAAATACGGGAACACTGTTTAAAGAAAAAAGGAGTAACTGAAGAGTTTCCATTTGATGAAGAAACACTGGTCTTCAAAGTTGCAGGGAAAATATTTTTACTGGCTTCTCTGGAAGCGATACCACTTCAAATAAATCTTAAATGTAATCCTGAAAAAGCTATTGAATTGAGAGAAGAATACGATTCAGTAATAGCCGGATATCACATGAATAAAAAACATTGGAATACTGTAATTATTGATGGAACTGTTCCGGAGAGAAAATTTATAGAGTGGATTGATGATTCATATTCACTGGTTGTTGCAGGATTAACTAAAACACAACGTAAAAATCTTGAGAAATAATCGGTTTATAAAAGCAATTAAATATTTTTTTGAAGTTAAGATTTTTTATATTTCACTAGCATTTCAAATTAACTAATAATATATCCTTAAATAATATAAATGGAGGTTCAAATGAAAAGACTCTTTTTAATTTCTGCGTTATTCTTAATGGTTTCCGCGTTTGCTTTCGGACAGGCAGAAGTTCTCAGCGGAACCTGGGGTGCTAGTGCAGAAACAAAATCGTACACTTTAAACACAAATTCAGGTGACAGAACAATCACTATTCAGGTAAATTTCTTAAATCCTTTTGAAGATAAACCAAAAGTTGTGTGTGGTGTTTCTTCAATTGACGTCGATAATAGCACCGCCGTAAGATTTGCAGTAAAACCAATATCAGTATCAAGGGACGGGTTTACTGTTCAAGTAAAAACTTGGGGTGATACTAAAATTAATAGTATAACCGGATTTTGGGTTGCTCACGCTGAATAAGCGCTGAGAACAAAAACTTTAATTTCAATGCCGTTTCCTATAAAAAGGAACGGCATTTTTATTAATTCAGAACATCAAACCAAAAGGTGCTAATTAAAAGCTTTATTATTTTATTAATATTGAATAAGTTGCCTTCATGAATTATTGAAAAATATTTACTGAATAATAAGTCAGCGTATTTTAAGGAATAAAAATTATGTTGAAGCAAATCTCAACCTTTCTGTTACTTATTTTAATAGCACTTAGTTGCAAAACGAGTCCACCATCAGCCCCGGAAGATTCAACACCTCAATTCGGAAAAGCTTTTGTAAATGCAAATGTTACCGATGCACAAATCTGGCTGGATAATGTTGACACAGGATTATTAACACCTGATACCTTAGAAACAACAGCTGGTTCACACACAGTGACTCTGAAGAAAATTGATTATCTGGATGTTGCTTTAGCTGTCAATATTATAAAAGACAGCACACTATCTCTGAACATAACAATGACAGAGGTAAGCCAGGCTGGTAAAATTTTTGTAACCTCAAACGCAGATGGAGCTCAGATTTATTTAGATCAGGTAAACACCGGCAAAGAAACTCCCGACACAATCTTTGCAGCACCTGGCCAGCATGAAATTGAACTTAAGAGAGCGTTCTATGCTTCTTCATCGCAACAAGTTGAATTATTTATTGATAGCCTTGTAACTCTGGATGTGATTCTTCAGGAAATTACTCCAAGCAATGTAGTTTTAATTGAAGACTTTGCAAATGTAAGCTGCGTGCCTTGTGTTACTTCAAACAAAATTATTGAGAGTTTAACCACCACAACTTATGGATTCTCAAAATTAGTTGCCATTAAATATCCCACCAATTTTCCATCACCAAACGATCCTTTTTATCTTGCAAATACAACTGATTGCAATTCAAGAATAAGCTATTACAATATTTTCTTTGCACCCACCACTATTGTTGATGGTCTCGAAAGACCGATCTCAACAGATTCATTAAGCGTAATGGCAGCTGTTGATATGCGACTAACAAAACCTTTACAATTCAGAATGGATGTGTCTGCTGATATTGTTGGGTCAGAGTATTATGCAACTGTTACAATTCAGGTAATAAATGGTGCAGGAATAGATTTTTCTAATACAGTTTTGCAGACGGTTTTAACTCAAACTGATATTGAATTCTCCACACCTCCAGGCTCAAACGGTGAAACAAAATTTTATGATGTTATGCGTGTGATGCTTCCATCAAATGCAGGTCAATCACTTAGTGGAATTAGTCAAACCGAGGAAGTTGTTTTTCAGACACAAACAACTCTCGATCCGTCCTGGGTGGTTGATAACCTTCATACTGTTGCCTTCATTCAAAATGTAACTTCAAAGGAAGTTTATCAGAGCAGCTCAAATTTTGATTGAATATTTTCGATTAAGAAACAATTTTTCCTCAAAATTTGCAATTATTTCAAATCAGCAAATATTTTATTTGTTAGTAAAATATCCATTTTGTAGTTTATACCCCCAACGGGGTAAAATTATTAATTGTTAACCCTGATTAAAGGTAACTGAATAAAAATCGAACCTTATGGATACATCAAAATACTTGCGATCTTTCATTGAAATTGGACTTACCGAGCGGGAAGCCAAAGTTTACATGACGCTACTTAGTGGAAAAATGTTCACAGTATTGGAGCTTCAGGAAGCCGTCAACATTCCAAGAACAAAAATTTACGAAGTCCTTAACAAGCTGGTTAACAGGAACATCTGCATAGAAAAAAAGCTCGGAAGAAATAAACTTTACGAGGCAGTTGATCCAAAAGTTGCACTTAAACGAGTTGTTGACTCGTATAAAAAAGATCTCGAAAGAAAAGAAGAACTGGTCACCGAGGTCTCGGAAGTATTCACACCTATATTTCAAAATAGCAAATCTATCGTAAATCCTCTTGAGTTCATTGATATAATGAAAGAGAAAGTTCAAATTCATAAACGCTACACTGCTTGTCTCCGAAGTACGAAAAGGGAAATGCTAACATTTAACAAAGGACCCTATGCTTGTGATACTTCGGATCGTCTGGAAGAGCAGGAAGACGAAGAGTTTAAATTGTTGAAAAGAGGCGGAGCTTGCAAGGATATTTATGAATTAAGTGAACTTAAAGAAGTTGACTGGCTTTTGAGTTCAGTAAAAAAGTCGTTGAGATTTGGTCAGCAGGCAAGAGTTGTAAAAAAGCTTCCTATAAAAATGCTTTTGTTTGATCAGGATAAAGTAATGTTTGCATTGGAACAACCTGTTCCGGACTCAAATGAGTTAACTATGATTTATATTGAACATAAACAATTAGCTGAAGCCTGCAGCATACTTTTTTATCATTTGTGGGATCAGGGAATAGATATAAATGAAGTTGGAGAAGATTCTCTTGAGAAAATTGACTCAGTTGAATTTGTTGCTAACTAAGCATCTAAGAAGCTATTTGGCATATAATTTTGGAACAAAAAACATTAACAAATCCAAATAATAATTTGGTTAATTATTTACTAACTATAAATCATTAATATAACGGAGCTACTATGAAAAAATTAATACTTTTTCTTTTTCTCGCACCATCAATGATGATGGCGCAAACATACTTTGACGTAGATTTTAACGGAGCATTCCCTCCTGCGGGCTGGTCCATTGATGCGCATGCAGCGAATTGGTCTGCGGTATCAACAAACAATGCTGGGGGAACTGCACCCGAGGCAAGATTTAACTGGTCACCGCAGTTTACCGGTGATTCAAGATTGATAAGTCCAACAATTAATACAACAGGTAATACTACTGTAACTACTGAGTTTAAATATAACCTTGATCACTATGGTGGTCCTTACACAATTGGAGTTGCAACAAGATCTGGTGGAGGAGCTTGGAATACTGTTTGGTCATTAGTAAATCCAACAGGTTCAATTCCTGCCACAACAGAAATTGTTACTATAAACAATGCAGATGTTGGTGCTACAGATTTTCAGATTTGCTGGTTCTTCTCTGGAGATTCTTATAATCTAAATTATTGGTATCTGGATGATTTAAAGTTGTTCGTTCCACTTGATCATGATGCAATGGTAAAAGATATTCTTGTTGATCCAACTTATCCGCCGGGAACAGACTTTATGCCTCAAGCTATTCTTAAAAACTTTGGATTAAATACAGAAACATTTGATGCTACTTGCGAAATTAAATTAGGTGGAAGTACTGTATACACTCAAAATTGTGCCCCGGTTACATTGGCAGCCGGTGAGGAGCAAACAGTTTCATTTCCATCTTATGTTTTAAGTGCTGCAAACGATTTGTATGAAATTACTGTAACAACAAATCTTGCTGGTGATATGAATCCCGCTAACGATTCAAAAACAAAATACACCAATACATACACAACAGAACGGGAAATGGTTTTGTTAGAAATTGGAACAGGAACATGGTGTACCTATTGTCCAGGGTCTCAACTGGGTGCAGATGATTTGGTAACTAATGGTTGCTCAGTTGCGGTTGTTGAATATCACAGAGCAGTCACCGGGGGACCGGATCCATTTGAAAATTCTTATTCAATCGAAAGGGTGGCATATTATGGTATTGGTGGCTTCCCAACCGCTGTGTTTGATGGTGTTGAATATTTTGTCGGTGGTGACCACACTCAAAGTATGTATCAATATTATCTTCCAATTTATGAAGGAAGAAAAGCTATAAAGTCTGCATTCTCTGTTGATATTTTCGGTGATAATTCAGGATTAGATTATAATGTGGTTGTAAAATTAAACCGACTTGCAGCTATTCCACCGACCTGGAATAACCTCGCAGTTCATTTCACAGTAACTGAATCAGATATTCCATTCAACTGGCAGGGACAAACTGAAGTTGATTATTGTGAAAGACTTATGATTCCTGATGAATTAGGCACCACAGTTGATTTTATTAATAACACACAGATTGATATACCGTTAACTTTTTCTTTAGATGCTAGCTGGGTTACAGACAATTGTCAGTTTGCAGCATTTATTCAGAATCTTGATACAAAAGAAATATTGCAAGGTGATAAAGTTTGGATTACCGATTTGGCTCCCTTGCCTGTTGAGTTAACATCTTTCACTGCAATGGCTACTTCTGATGGTGTTCTCCTTCAGTGGTCAACGGCATCGGAAACAAATAATCATGGTTTTGAAATCGAAAGATCTGATGATGGTGTTGAATTTATTACAGCAGCTTTTGTTGAGGGATCGGGTACATCCACTGAATCCAGAGATTATGTATACACCGATGAAGTTGAATACAAAGGTGGAGAAATTTTGTACTACCGATTAAAGCAAGTAGATTTTGATGGAAGAATTGAATACAGCGATATCGTTGAAGTTGAATTTGATATTCCGAGAGATTTCGTTCTTCATCAAAACTATCCGAACCCATTCAACCCTTCAACCACTGTTAAATATGCTGTTCCGAAGACGAGTCTTGTAAGTATAAAAGTTTATGATTTAACCGGGCAGGAAGTTGCCACACTTGTAAATGAAATGCAAGAAGCCGGAACATATGAAATAAAATTTGATGCCCGTAATTTGGCTTCAGGAGTTTACGTATACAGAATGATTGCGGATAACTTCACATCAGTAAGAAAGTTGAATCTTCTGAAATAGTATAAGTATATATATGAGGTGTGAGATAATCACACCTCAACCATTTAAAAATCTATTATAAGGCATATTTTGGTACTGAATAGCTTACTTAAGAATTATATTTTTAAGTAATGTCTCTGAGTTTCCTAATAGAAAATTAATTTACTGACATTGAAATAAACATATAATTAATTGAAAGGTAATTATGAAAAAACTAATATTGATTTTCGTTGCTTGTTTCCTTGCAACCCAACTAATGGCGTATGAAAAATTATCACTTGTTGAAAGATTTACAAATGCGTCTTGCGTCCCGTGTGCACAAATTAATAATGCATGGTATAATGAAACAACACATGCATTGATTAATTCCGGCTCAATTTCACATATAGTGTATAATGGATGGTGGCCGGGATCGAACGATCCAATGTATATTTTAAATCAGGCAGATAATACTGTAAGGATTAATTATTATAATGTTAATGCAGTGCCTACAATTGCAATAAGTGGAACAGTTATTTCAACCTCGGAAGCAGGATTAACGAACGCAGTTAATAGTGATAATTCTCAATATTCTCCGTTTTTTATAACAATAATACAGGAAGAATTATCTCAGAGTTTGATAAAGTACACAGTTAAGATTTTAAGAGATATTAATGATAACACAACCTTTAGTAATGTTAAATTGAGGTTTGCATTAACTGAAAAGACGGTTGTGTTCCCGTCTCCTCCAGGCTCAAATGGAGAGTCAGAATTCTATAGTGTCTGTAGAAAAATGTTACCAAATGCAGCAGGTACCTCTCTTCCAATTCCTGAACCGGGTGAATTTTCAGAAATCGTTCTTGAGTATGTTCCAACTTCACAATTCTTAGCTGCTGTAAACCTGGATAGTATCAGAGCAGTTGCTTTTATACAGAGTGATGATACTAAATATGTCTATCAGTCTTTCATGGCTAAAAACAACTCTGCATCCATCTATGCTTCAAGTTCTGATTTATTGGTGGACAATACCTCTGAAGGTGAATTTTCAACCACAGTTTTTAACACAGGGCTTTTAGATGATTCATATGAAGTTCAGGTGACCCACGATGGACCAGCAGGATGGTTAGGAGAGTTTACTACAACCAACGGAACTTTTTCGTTTGGTCAAACTGATATAATAGATGTTGCAGCAGGAGACACTGCCAATATTTCAGTCTCCCTTAATCCAATCGGACTTAATGGTTTTGGGAAAATATCAGTTCAGTTTTCCTCATTAGCAGACCCAACAATTTTTACAGCCTCAACAATGAGGCTTGTTACGCTTACAGGTGTAAATGGTTTAGTTATTGATGCAAGCAACGAAGGTTTTGGTGACTTGGTTTTAGCTCCATTAGATCAAGAGTTTACATATCCGTATGGTATTGTTTCCCGGGATGCAATATTTCCCTCAATTGATTTAACAAATTTTAAATTAATTGTATGGTCGTCAGGAAACAATTACCCGGTATTTAAACAGGATGAAATTGATGCACTTGAACCATTTCTTGATAATAATGGATTACTCCTAATCAATGGTCAGAATATCGGAGAAGATATTTTTGATCCGGATGGACAGAGCCAGTTTGCACAGAGTTTTTATAACAATTATTTGCATGCCGACTATTTAGCAAATTGGGGGCAATCATATTTTATGACAGGTATTGATGGAGATCCTATTACGAATCAAATTAGTTTTCCGCTTGCTGACGTTTATCCCAAATCTCCGGATCAAATTTCTGCCTACGATGCTCATGCAACACCAGTATTAAAATTTGGTGTCACCCAAAATTATAACTCGTTGAAGGCAGATGATGGTAATAGTAAAGTTGTCTACTTTGGTGTTGGCTTTGAACAAATATCCGATCAATTACTCAGGGATACAGTCATTGCCAGATCCATCAGGTGGCTTATGGACGGTGTGGTTCTGAGCACACCAAATGATGATTTACTTGCAACTACTTACAATCTCGATCAGAACTATCCGAACCCATTTAATCCATCAACAACAATTTCTTATTCTATTTCAAACGAATCTCAGGTAAGCTTAAAAGTTTATGATGTGATGGGCAAAGAGATTGCCAATTTAATTGATGAAAAACAATCCTCTGGGAATTATTCTATTGAGTTCGATGCTTCTTCAATGGCTTCAGGAACCTATTTCTATAAACTTATTACTGGTGAATTTATTTCGGTTAAGAAAATGGTTCTGCTTAAGTAAATTAAATTTGAATGGCACATCACAGACGGTGTGCCATTTAGCTAAATTGTTTTTTATGATATAAAAATTTTGCAGGTATATATATGAAATCAATTATATTAAATTCTTTATCGATATTTTTCTTTGTCCTTGCTCCAATGATATTTGCTCAGGACATTGAAGTGATTTCTCATGAGACCTTTATCTTTGATACTGCTGGAGTGACGACAGATATCGAATTTCACTTTGAAGTAGTAAATATTAGTAATGAGGATCAAGTAGTATTTGTAGTCCGGACAATTAATGATTTGCCCTTCCCGCAACCGGAGTGGTCGTCTTCGTTGTGTTTCGGTGCTCTTTGTTATCCACCCAGTTTTGATAGTGTTGCAACTGATGATGGGGCTAATCCTCCATTAGCTCCAAATGACACTTTAATAGCGTCTGTTCATGTTTTTCCTCAGGCGGGCATTGGTACAGCATATATTCAGACCCAGATAGGTACATTTCGCTCTCCAGATGATAGAACCACTTTGAATTTTATTGCAACAACAGATCCAACTGTTAGTGTGAATGATGAAAACATTTTAAACTCCTATTCACTTTCTCAGAACTATCCAAATCCGTTTAACCCATCAACAAAAATAAATTACAGTGTTGGTGAACCCGGATTAGTTCAAATGAAAGTTTATAATGTTCTTGGAGTTGAAGTTGCAGCGTTAGTTGATGAGCAAAAGAGTACCGGCAGTTATTCGGTGGATTTTAATGCATCAAAACTTTCAAGTGGAGTATATTTTTATTCTATATCAGCAAATAACTTTACTCAAACAAGAAAAATGATTCTGGAGAAATAAATGAAATTATTAATTATTCTTTTTTCTGCACTGATAATCTCTGTTTCTTCATTTTCACAGAATGATTCAGAAGGAATCCGCAAAGGCCCTGATTTTACTTTGGAAGATATTGATGGAGATTTTGTAGAATTAAATCAGGAGATTGGTGGGGGACCTATACTACTTAGTTTTTGGGCAACCTGGTGCAAACCATGTCTTGAAGAACTCAATGAGTACAAAAAAATATATAGTGATTATAAAGATGATGGCTTTAAAATGTTTGCAATTTCTACAGATGATGAAAATACTGTTGCAAAAGTAAAACCCTTTGTAAAATCTAAAGGCTATGAGTTTCCAGTTTTACTCGATACCAATCAGGATGCAGTAAGATTGTACTATGCTCAATCAATTCCCTATTCAGTTATTCTTGATAAAGATGGTATGATAATCTATTCACATCTTGGCTATATGAAAGGTGATGAGGTAAACGTAAAGAATATTATTGAGTCACAAACCAAACAATAAAAATTCAGACTGTCTTATAAAAGATCTTTTAAAAAAGAAAAAATTATAAGACAGTCTTTAATCCTGACATCTTATAGAACTATTCTTACATAAATGATTTCTTCTATGTTCTTTTTATATTTCACCATTCAAATTTATCAAACATTTCACATCGTTCATTAAAATGAAAAAAACATTTTATAATTCTTCCATTACAATCATCTTTT
>Ga0210085_1000755_pt1 | contig 13321 bp, 11 predicted proteins | sample China_Galinas_PW_5_FD_184866 | JGI IMG/M metagenome (GOLD analysis project Ga0210085, IMG submission 184866) | Wetland microbial communities from San Francisco Bay, California, USA, that impact long-term carbon sequestration - China_Galinas_PWC_D1... | ecosystem: Environmental > Aquatic > Marine... | reverse complement strand
CGGAAAATATAAAAACGAAGCTTGATTTCACATCAGAATCCTTTAAAAAATATTTTGCTAACACCTCCTGGCTATTTTCTGAACGAATACTCCGGATATCCATTTCATTTATTGTAGCAATTTTTGTTGTAAGATATCTGGGTCCAAAGGAGTATGGTTTATACAGCTATGTAATTAGTTTCTCGTGGCTCTTTGCTTCATTCAGTTCTCTGGGACTTGAAACCATTTCTACAAGAGAAACAGTAAAACATCCGGAAAAAAGAAATGAAATAAACGGTACAGTATTTTTTTTAAGACTTGCAGGGGGCATAGTAGCTTTTATTCTTATTGCTGTAGTTTTAACAATCACCAGGGAAGACACTTATACTTCAATTTTAATCCTGATTTTTTCTGCATCTTTTATTTTTCAAGCCTTTACTGCAATCGAGTATTATTTCAGAGGAATTGTTAAAGCAAAATTTAATGCTTATGCACTGTCAGCATCAGTTATTATTTCATCTTTACTGAAAGTTATTTTTATTCTGCTAAAAGCACCTCTAATTTATTTTGTAATTGCATCGTCGTTTGAATTTGTCGTATTGGCTATTGGACTAATAATAGTCTATCGTATTAATAAACTTTCTGTTTTCGACTGGAAATACTCGAAAAAACTTGCCACGACATTATTAAAAGATTCCTGGCCATTGGCACTTTCCGGAGTTGTGGTAATGATTTATATGAGAATTGACCAGGTAATGATCAAAAATATGATGAGTGATGAAGCAGTTGGTTACTATGCTGCTGCAGTAAGATTATGCGAAGCCTGGTATTTTATTCCTGTCACACTCTGTAATGCTATTTTCCCTGCAATAGTGAATGCAAAAAATGTGGGGCAAGAATTTTACAACAATCGTATGCAGAAGCTGTATGATCTATTAACCTGGCTAGCAATTGCTATCGCAATTCCGGTTACAATTTTTTCCTCGCTAATAATTCAGTTATTATTTGGAAAAGACTTTGCAGAAGCAGGGCCGGTTTTAACTATTTATATTTGGGCTGGTGTTGCAGTGTTCCTTGGGGTGGCAAGCAGTCAGTTTTTAATTAATGAAAATTTGACTAAGCTTTCTTTTTTAAGAGCCCTTATTGGCATGGCTATTAATGTGATCCTAAACTTTATTCTTATTCCATTTTACGGAATTGTTGGATCTGCAATAGCCACATTGATATCTTATACAATTGTCACATTTATACTTTTCTACCATCCGCTGTTTTTCCTTCAATTTAAGATGATGATGAAGTCAATATTTGGAATCACTTTGTTTAAATACATATTAGGGAAGAAAACAGTATATAATGGGTGATTTTCCTGGAAACCATATTTACTTTCAAATGGAGTTTTAGTAAGTTCCTATCAGTTTTTGGTTACGATTAGCTATTAACTAATTAAATGGGGTCCAAAATGAAGACTTTATTTGTTTGTACTCTTCTTTTTTTTCTCATCTTTTCTACCAAAATATTTCCTCAATGGGAACAACAAAACTCAGGCACAACCAACAGACTTTTAACCTGCTTTTTTTTAGATGAAAATGCCGGTTGGGCAGCGGGTTATGATGGTACATTATTGGAAACTTCAGATGGAGGGAATAGTTGGATCTCAAAAAATATTGGAACTCTTGATGATATTCACGATATTTTCTTTATTAACTCAATGGTAGGCTGGGCTATACTTTATGAATTTTCACCTTTTCGACATGGGAGTATAATAAATACCACAGATGGTGGAAACAGTTGGAACGTACAACTCAACATTTGGGATTATACATTTCATTCCATATTCTTCACTGATGAAAATAATGGCTGGGTAGCAGGTAGTAACGGAATTGTGTTTCATACTTCTAATGGCGGAGTTACTTGGTTTCAACAATACCCACCTACGGGTGATGCCTGGTTATGGCCAATATTTTTTATTGATAATAATATAGGCTGGACTGCCGGGGACCCGCTTTTGGGATTGTATAAATCTACTAATGGGGGAAACACCTGGATAAGTTATCCAGTCCCTGTTGTAGAAAGAATCCACTCATTAGTCTTTTTAGATAATCAGTCGGGTTTTCTTTGTGGAACTCAAGGGCAAATAGCAAAAAGTACAAATGGTGGGATGACATGGCAAATACAGCAAAGTGGTACAACTGCTACTCTAAGAGAAATATTTTTCTTTGATATTAATATTGGATGGTGCGTTGGTTACAATGGTACAATACTTCAAACTCTCGATGGAGGAACAACCTGGACACAACAAAATAGTGGTACCACTTCTCATCTATTTGGAGTACAATTTGCCGATGAAACAAATGGCTGGGTTGTTGGAGACAGAGGTATAATATTAAAAACTGCAAATGGTGGTGTACCTGTTGAATTAACTTCATTTATTGCAGAATCATTAAGTGGTCGCATTCAACTAAAATGGTCAACTGCGACAGAAATAAATAATGTGGGGTTCGAAGTTGAGAGATGTTTTAAGAATAGTGAATGGATAATTATAGGATTTGTTGAAGGGAAAGGTTCAACTACCGAGATTCAACACTATATTTTCATTGATGACCTATTTAGTGTGAATTCAGAAATTGTTTACTACAGATTAAAACAGATAGATTATGATGGTCAATTTCAATATTCCTTCGAGATTGAAATAAGTATTCCCCCTGCGGCCTTCAATCTTGAACAGAATTATCCTAACCCATTTAATCCGACAACTACGATCAATTATCAAATCTCAGAATTAAGTTTTGTTACACTTAAAATTTATGATGCTTTAGGAAATGAATTGGTTACCCTTATTAGCGAAGAAAAACCTGCAGGAAATTATGAAATTGAATTTAATGCAGCAAATATTCCAAGTGGTATATATTTTTATACATTGACTGCTGGAAATTTTATTCAAACAAAAAAATTAGTTTTATTAAAGTAGACAAGCAATCAATTGTTGTAAGTTGCCTGGTATCTACCCTTAATACCAGGCATCTTATTTTTCAAGCAATCTTCCCTGCATTATCTTTTGATAGGAAATAAAATATTTTCCCATTTACTATAGCTAATTTGAAATATATTTCATTCATTTCTATATCTAAATGATAGAAAACCTCAAAAATATTTTAAGACATTCACTTGTTTATGGAATAAGTAATATAGCTCAAAAAGCCTCTGGTGTAATCTTATTACCTCTGTATACTTACTATCTAACAGTTGAGGAATATGGCAGATATGGGTTGTTGTTCATCACAACTATAATTATTTCACAGTCACTTGTTCTCGGTCAATCTAGTGCTGTAATTCGATTTAATAATATTATCGATTATAGAGATAAGAAAAGATCCATATTCTTCACACTAACATTACTTGTTTTTGTGATGACGACTGTGTTCGTCTCCATTTCAGAACTATATCTTGACCAAATAATCAGTTGGTTTGGTAGCCCACAGGATTTCAGGCTGCCTTTAAAAGTTTGTATTTATATAGTTGCCGCAGTAACAATTAATAACGTTTTGCTTGGAAAACTAAGAGCAGACGAAAAATCGATTATTTTCACAATTTCAGGGTTGATTAAGATATGTGTCCAGATTGGTTTTACTGTTTACTTTCTTGTTAGTCTCAAGATGGGTTTAGTTGGAGTTCTTTTAGGACAACTTGCCGGTGAAGTAAGTACAATTCTTGTGGTTGTGCCCTCATTATTTAAAGAAATAGAATTTAAATTTGAAAAAAGCATAATCAAACCCGCTTTAAGTTTTGGATTTCCATTGGTATTCAGCGCAGTAGCAATAAACTTATTAAATGGAAGTGATCGGTATATCATAAAGTTTTTGAAAGGGGAAGAGGTTCTTGGATTATATGAATTGGGATATAGAGTCGGAGGCGTAATAAATATGCTTATGATTATTCCATTTAATCTTAGCCTGCTTCCATTGGCTTACAAGGTTTATCAAACAGATGGTGACAAAGATTATTACAAAAAACTGAAAACATATCTCACTTTCGTTCTTCTTTGGGCAGGATTGGCACTGTCACTATTCAGTCAGGAAATAGTAGAAATATTTGCGCTCAATTCTTCATATTATCCGGCTTATCAAGTAGTACCATTTATAGTATTGGCTTATATACTTTACGGGATAAGCAACATCTCTTCGCTTGGTATGTTTTTAAGTGGAAAAAATTATTATATGGCATTTATTACTATGCTTTGTGCAGGAATAAATATTGGCTTAAACTTTTGGCTGATACCTCAATATGGTATTATTGCGGCGGCTGTTAATACAGTAGTAGCTTTCTTTATACAGGATATACTTTCAATTCTTGCTTCGAATAAATACTACCGGATCCACTATGAGTATCTTAAATTGACAAAGTTGTTTGTAGTCGGATTTTCTCTGTTTATTGCCTGCAACCTTTTGTTAACAGATACCCCTCTAATCAATTTATCAATCAAATTAATTGTTAGTCTCCTGTTTCCAGTTGTTTGTCTTGTAATCGGGTGCTTTGAAAAAAGAGAATTAATGGTAATGAGAAAAGTTTTTTTTAAGTGGAAAAATCCTAAAGATTGGTTAAAAAATATTCAAGGTGAAATTAAAAATTTCAACAATTAAGAATATCGGTAATTAACTAATTTTTATAAGCTTTTGATATACCCCAATAAAGTTTTTTGAATAGTCAATTTGGCTAAAGTAGTCCATCCTATTTTTTGAATTCACAATATTACGCTGTCTGAATCCTGAATCTGTTAACCCAATTTTAATTTTATTTGCTAAAGCATTTACGTCATTCGGATCAAAAAGAAATTCACTGTTTTCAACGGTATCAGGTAAAGAAGTAACATTTGAACAAATTACCGGAACCTGATATCTCATTGCTTCATAAAGAGGTCCGCTACCAGCTTCGTATAAAGTGGGAATCACAACTAGAGCGGAATTATTATACAAGCAGATTAAATCTTCTTCTGGTACGATTCCTAAAAAATGAACCGCATTTTCCAGCTTTAACTCTGAAATTTTTTCATCAATTGTCGAATAGTAATTTGTTTTATTACCTGTGCAAACCAGATCGATATCCAAATTATCATTATTAATTTTCTTAACAGCTTGAAGTAATGTAATGTGGTTTTTGTGTTCCCAGGTAGCAGCTGGATAGAGGAGGAACTTTTTTCTGATATTATATTTTTTTTGAATCAGGACCCAGTCAGATTCTTTTTTACTCAGAAACCAGTTCTCAGCAAAAGGTGGAGGACATACAGAAACTTTATTCGATTCCACACCAAAATATTTTATAATATCATTCTTTACATGGGCAAAAGAACAGATGATATGATCGGAATCGTTAATCGCGATTTTGTTGTTGATTTTTCTGTGTAATTTTTCTTTAATTGAAAAATATTGTGGATAATGATACTCCTGCAAGTCGTGCATCGTTATTATGATTGGAACATTGATCTTGTAAATTGGGGCGTACTGTATTGGAACATGGAAAACTTCAGCTTCATCGTTCGCTAAAATTTTATTGTATGGATTTATTTTAGAAAGTAAAATTTTAATCTTATCAAACAGTGAAGTAGAACCAAATATTTCTGAAGCAATTTGAACTGACACAAACAGACCATACCAGATTAGTAATCTTAAATATATTGTAGTTTTTTTTCTGTCAACTACTTTAAGTTCAATCTTATTACTGTTTTTATATTCATCGAGGGTATCTGCAATTTCTTTTGAGGTGATAATGATAATCTTTTTAATTTTGGGAGAGTTGAATAACTGTCTTAGAATTCCGATAGTGTATGTATAAATACCACCAGCAGATATTGTGGTGTGATGAATGTAAAAAGCAATTTTCATTTGAAGATTTAGCTCGGGAGAGACTTATGATAAATAAAGTTACCGTTTTCACTATCGAAGCCCGTCTTTTTAAATCCTAATGATTCATATAGATTTTTTGCGTGTTTATTCTCTGGTCGGACTTTCAGCATGAGTTTTTTAATATTATTTAAACGACATAATGAAAAAGCATGATAGAGAGTTAATCTAGATAAGCCCTTATTTGAAAACTTTGATAGTATGATTACACCATACGAAGGAACCTCAAAACCTTCATCAAATCCACGTAGCATATAAAATCCAACTATCTCATCACCAAAAAACATTCCAAAATATTTATCTTTAACAGCCCTTGTTAAAATAGTTGTTAATGATTTATCAGAAAGTTCAAATGCTGTAAAATGTTTTAGATACAACAGACTTTCCTCTGACAACCTTTTAATAAGATCCGGAACGTCATCTAATTTCAGTTTTCTGATTTCAATAGTTTTTATCTCATCCATAAAATTCTCTCACCTTTTGGGTAATGAATTCAATGTCTGATTCAGAAAGGGCAGGATAACTTGGTAGATTCATCCCCCTGCATCCAATTTCCTCTGCCACTTTAAATTTTTCTCCGGTTTTGTACATTGGCATCGTATGAACAGGGTGAAATGTTGGTCTGGTTTCAATTCCGTTCTTCTTAAGATAACTTCTTAATTTTGTTCGCTCGCTTTCTGAAGCGACTAGAATTGTAAACATCCAGTATGAGTGTTTGACATTTTTAATTTCTTTGTGATAATCAATCGGCAATCCGCTTAACCTATCAATGTAGTTTAGTGCAATACGCCTTTTGTTTTTTAGAATATCATCAATTCTTTCAATTTGAGCACAACCAATCGCAGCGCAGATATTGGTCATTCTGTAATTATAACCAACAATGTCGTGGAAGTATTCCTGATTTTTTGCTAATCCCTGTCCTTTAATTCTGAAAGATAATTCGGCAAGATTATCCTCATTTGTGCAAACCATACCACCTTCACCAGTAGTAATGGTCTTATTACCAAAAAAACTGAATGTAGAGATATCTCCTATCTTGCCTGCATGTTTATCTTTATAATATGTACCAATAGCCTCCGCACAATCCTCGATAATTAAGAGATCATACTTTCTTGCAATTTTAGTTATCTCATCCATGTCACACGGATGACCGTAAATATGAACAGCCATTATTGCTTTAGTTTTCGGTGTAATTTTTTCTTCAATTTTACTTGTATCAATTTGCCAGGTGTCTTTGTCTGAATCTACGAATACTGGTTTTGCCCCAGTATAATGAATTGCATTTACTGAAGCAATGTATGTAAAAGTTGGAACAATCACCTCATCGTTTTCACCAATACCAAGAGCTAACAAAGCTACGTGAAGAGCTACAGTTCCATTTGAAACAGATACCGAGTTTTTTATTCCAGTAAAAGTCGAAAAATTGTCTTCGAACTTTTGAATATATTTTCCTTTTGACGAAACCCAGGTAGAGTCAAGACAATCCTGAACATATTTTTTTTCGTTACCACTCAAGTTAGGTTGATAAACAGGGTATTTGTAATTCATTTTAATTTTCTGATTGTTATTCCAATGATTCCAATATCCTCAAGGTCATCAATATCGTTAAAATAGGAGAAGTTATTTATTATATAGTATGGGTCTTTCACAGTTTCCCAATAATTTAATTTCATCCATCTCTCTCGGTATTTAGCGTAGAACTCTTTATTATTTACTCCGAATAACTTTTGCTGAACAATTTCATAATTGCTAATCGAAAATAGTAATCTTTCTTCAATTTTTTGTTTGTTATAAATTCTTTGGAAGAAATATTTCTCTGATTCTTTTTCCTGATGAAGATTATATTCATTTTTGTTACGGTATTCAATTTCAAATTGTTTTTTAACCGGAATAGTGAAACTAAAAATACCGCCTGGTTTCAATACTCTCCAGATTTCTTTCATTGCCAACGAATCACCTTCGCCATCGATATGTTCTATAACACTAATTGAAAATACCAGTCGAAAATAATTATTTGGAAAATTTAGACTTGTTGCGTCCATTTGTTTCGTAGAATATTCTCCTCTAAAATTTAATTTTGACTTAAGTGAATTTACATTTGCTAAATCCTTAAGATCAGAATTGATGTAATAATATTCTACAGGAAATTTATTTGAAATGTAGAATCCAAAAAGGTAAGGAGAGGATACATCTAGAATTCTGATCTCATTCTCCTTTTGGAAAGATGAGTTCACAAAATCAAATTCAAAATATCTCACAATTGAAACCGGATTTAGAATCAGTTTGGGAGATAATTTAAACCTTGTAAGTAATTTTCTACCAAGTCTTAAACCAAATTTTGCAAATTGTGCTCCGGGTAGCGCTGATTGATCAGTTTGGTTCCAATAGTAAATCCTTCGAAGGACTAAAACAGGAAATAAAAGTAGAATTAATAAATTTTTATTAAAGGAATTCATTTACAAAACTTAATTAGTACTCTCGGTGTTGGAGATGATTCAAATGTTTCATGTTCTCCCGGAAACCATTTTTTTAAAACATTTACAAAATTTTCAAGGGTATACCAGGAGCGATCTTTTCCTTTATATGTCGGACCGCTTAAATGGATATCATCATAGGGTACAAATTCAACTACCAATATTTTTTTTGTAAAATGATCTAGCCTCGCGCCGAACTCTTCAAACGAACTTTCACCAAAATAGCAGACATGATGAACAACCGCCAGGCAAATTGTAAAATTGCAATTAAGTCTTTCGTGTGCCGGCAAATATGATTGGTAATAACCAGGATGCTCGGGATAATTCATAATGTTCAATCTGGCAATAGTTATTTTATGATTATTTATTTTCACTTGGTTTAGCAGGTAGTCAAGCGAATAATTGTCCAGGTCAATTGCTATTGCTTCCGTACTCCCGTTATTTAAAGCAAGTAAACTAAAAGCACCTTTATTTGCACCGATATCAAGTATCTTTTTTGGTTTATGTTGATTGAATAATGATAAAATGTTTTTGTTTCGGGCGTTGTCAAAATCCAACTTAGGACTTTTCTGTTCGTAATCTGTCCAATTTGAAAAATAACTGAACAGAAGAGGTAAACCGTTTACAACTTTTCTGGTAAGTCTCCCAACTAATCCAGTTCTGTTTAAAAGATTGATTATATTTTTTTCAAAGAAACCTGTTTCAAATTTTGAAAGTTTTTTTAATAAATATTCATAAGGTAATCTAGAGAGACTGATTCTTAAAAGAACAAAAAGCTTTTGGAAAAAATTAATTTTTAAAACATTATCCCAGTAGTCCATTTCAGTCCATCCACAGAAACATTTAATAAACCACCACGTAGGTCTGATGTATCCTTGTCTTATTGAACCAAAATCAAAATAAACCGGTTGGTGATATTTAAAAGTGATGTTAAACGAATGAGGATCATTCAGATAATATCCCTTCTTAATTAATTCAATCTGCAACTCAACTATGGCTTTGGATGCAATTACTTTTTGTCTTCTTGTCCATTCGTTGAAGTAAGTAATATTCTCAAGTTGATCATGTTGAACAACTAGTACATTTTCATCTTCATAAAATAGGTTTGAACCGATCAGAAATTCTAATTCATCACTGAATTCCAAAATACTTTTATAGATATCAAAATTCTCTCGAAAAATCCGTACAACCTTGTCTTCATAAATACCTGTAGAATCAACACCTAATCCGGAACTTGTGGGGAATGGCCGGAATTTATTTATATCAAAATCTTTTTCAATCATTTGGTCTCAATTCCAGATAATGAGATTGCATTAAGTATCTCTGACATTTCTTCACTTATCTGTTTCCTCTCAAAATCTTTAACAAGCTCAGTATTAGTCTTAAGAGATTTTCCAGCTCTAAAAAACTCCTCTCCGCTTTCACTATAGCTAAACATCATTCCTGCATTTGCTTCAGTGAGTATATTTTTGACTTCCTCATTTCCGTCACCAAAAGCGATAATGGGTTTATCGGCCCGTAGATACTCAAATAATTTACCCGGAACGTGTCGAGACTCTGTTGCACAGACTAAAAGGTATGAAGCCTTTGTCATTTCTTTCAACATTTCTCTGTAAGGTAAAAAGCCTTTGAACTTCGTATGTGATTCAATGCCAGATTCTCTAATTGCTTGTTTAATCTCAGGTGAAACAGTTCCAATAAAAACCATTTTCAATTTTCTTCCATTATCAATTTGGTTTTTCAGAGTTTGCCAAAAAAGCTTAGGATTCTGATGGTCAAAAATATTTCCTGCATGGAGAATTACTTCTTCATTACCCTCTTTCTTGGGAAGAGAACCGGGGGATAGGCTGCTAAAATCTTGTTCGCTATATCCCCAGTAAAGAACGGTTGACTTATCTTTGATTTGCGGATATTTATTTGCGTAATCATTCTTCATTGTCTCTGTTACAAATACAATTGCAGATGCATTTTCCAACACAGATCTTTCCAACCGTCTATCAATAGAAACTGCAATTTTACTGCGCTCTAAATTTCTATAATATGAAATATCAGTCCAGGGGTCAATAAAAACAGGGATGTGGGGAATATTAAAACCGGCGGAAAGTTTTTTACCAACCAAATGAGTAGTGTGCGGTGGACCGATTGTCACTATTGCATTTACTTTGTCTTTATTTAATAAGTCAGAGCCGGTTTTGACTGCAGGGAAGTACCAGCCAACTCTAGCATCGGGGATGAATAAGTTCATTCGTATCCAGATAGAAAGGCGATGAGCCAAACTATTATTTTTTTTTGAAATTGTTTCAGATGCAATTAGTTGTTCATCTTTTCTTTTCCCAATTATCCTTTTATAAACATTAAAAGGTTCGTAAGATTTCGCTCTAACTACTTTTACTACATTAGGTATTTCAATTAGGAAGGTATCATCCTTTTGTGTGAAGGTATCTTCCTCCACGGTTAAAACTGATGGAAGCCAACCAAATGTGGGGAGGTGCTTTATTATTTTCAATGGCCATTGAAGAGATGCCTTCCCTGACGGTGGCCAAAAATATGATATAAATAAAACTTTATTCATTGAAATTAAATTACTTTCTCTCCAACAAATCGAATTACACTTGCTTCACCGCTGTGTTTCTTACCTTCATTTAAAATGATGTTTTCTTCTTGTAAAATTATTGTCTGCAGTTCTTTGAAATCATTTTCAATTTCCTCGACTGAAGAAAGCATTTCTAAATTTTGCGGACCACCAGACCCTTTCCCAAACTGATTTTGTGAAAACAATTCAAGAATAATCTTCCCATTTGGTTTTATTGCATCAAAAACTTTCTTATGGAATTCAGTTCTTACTCTAGGGACCAAATGAATAAAAATCAGAGCAGCACAATCGTAATTATTTTTTTGTGGATTGAACTTATCTAAATCAACATTAGAATAATTGATTGTAACCGAATTCTTTCTGGCAAGTTTTTCTGCTTTCAGTTTTGCGACTGTGCTTTGATCAAATGCATCGACTTTCCAGCCGAGGCTTGCTGCATAAACTGCATTTCGTCCTTCACCTTCACCAGGTAAAAAGAGTAATCCAGGAGGACTGATTTTATTTATCTCTTCTTTGAAGAATTGATTTGGCTCGGTACCATAAATGTATTCATCAACTGAATATCGCTCATCCCAAAAATTTGCTTTAAAATCAGACATATCACATTCTTTTATTTAACATATTCAAATTTATGAATAAACAATTCTTTCCTGAAAAGTTATTTGCTTTGGCTGAGTAGATGGTCAAATCTTTTAATATCTTTGTGTGTAGCGTTAGTTAAAAATTAATGGAATTCGGTTTGAGAAATATTGATAGGTTTATTGTTGTAGGCGATAGAGTGTTGGTTAAACCTCAGGAGGAGTCTTCCAGAACTACAAGTGGTTTATATCTGCCTGTTGGAGTTGCTGAAAAAGAACGAGTCCAAAGTGGATACGTGATGAAAATTGGTCCCGGCTATGCAACATCCTCAGAGGTTGAAGATGAACCGTGGAAAGAAAGTGCAAACAAGGTTAAGTATATTCCTTTACAGGCAAGGGAAGGGGATCTGGCAATATTTTTAAGAAAAGAAGCAGTGGAGATTGAATTCGAAAAGGAGAAGTTTTTAATCATTCCTCAATCAGCAATATTGCTGCTTATTCGTAATGAAGATTTTTCAGTGTAGAAAAATTTATTGGTTATGAACTAATACCGAATTCCCACTTAACGTCGTCACCAAAAGGACTTTTTTCATTTTGGTTATCTTTCTTTTCGAGTTCAGTTTCTGTCTCTTCCACATCTTTGTTTTCGATATCCTCATTCTTTTTTTCGGAAACAGTTTCTTCTGTCTTAAAAGTGTTTTCGTTTTCAGCTTCAACCTTATTCTCGACGTGTTCAATTAGATTTAGCCCATGATCTTCTTCTGGCTTTTTCATTTCAGGAGTTGCAACTTCTTCAATGGTTTCCTGACCATCAGTGCTCAATTTTAATTTATCATCTGTTTCATCAACTTTCTTCTCTTCACTAACACTGTGATTAACAAAATGAATTGAGCTATGGTCATTAACTTTAGTGCCGGAGCCAGTTTTTTCATCACCAAGTTGATTTATTTCCTTTTCAATTAATCTTTTATTTTCTATGTCTTCCAGCGCAACCTTAACACTTGTGTATAATGGGAAAATTTTCCCAATAGAATTCAGGGTTAGAAAAATACTTGACTGGTCAATTGGCTCAATAATAACAAGGCTTCGATCCTGGCTTTTTAATCTTTTATAGCTACTTACCAGCACACCAAGAAAAGTTGAGTCGAGATGTTCGCATGCACTTAAATTTACTATAATATCTTTTTCAGTATCTAAAATAACCTCAGTTAGCAAATCTTTAAATTCTGAGGCTTCGTTAAGCGTAGCTCTCACGAGGTTTACGTTAAATACAACAGCATAATTTTCTATCTTTTTTTCAATGGATTCCATTATCTAAACGCCTTCCAATATAATATGAGTGTTGCAAAAATTTTAATATTCATTTTAGTAGTTGTCATCTGAATTTATCTCAGCTTGAGATGTTAAGTAACACGACTATTTTGGCAACTATCAGGCCATTTTAGACGTGGAGATTACCCTCATTTCACTAAAAAAACGGAATTACTTTTACTCTGTAAGTGCATTTTTTTCCGATACCAGAAAGTAAAAATGAAAAAGAAACTAGAACTTAATTTGGGTCAAAGGTATATAAAATTCGTTCGGAGAGAACTGATTGAGCAGATGTGATTACAGGTTTCGTGATAGACTATAAGTTAGCTTTCTATCAGTAAGGACAGTGGAAATAATATCTGTCTTGGATTTTATCGTTGACAGATATTCACCTGTTGAATACTAATAATGTAATTGAACTTTGAGCCAGTTATAAGTTATGATCGATAGATAAATCTATTTTGAAACTACCATCAACAAAGCCAGCAATAC
>Ga0210085_1000754_pt1 | contig 13323 bp, 9 predicted proteins | sample China_Galinas_PW_5_FD_184866 | JGI IMG/M metagenome (GOLD analysis project Ga0210085, IMG submission 184866) | Wetland microbial communities from San Francisco Bay, California, USA, that impact long-term carbon sequestration - China_Galinas_PWC_D1... | ecosystem: Environmental > Aquatic > Marine... | reverse complement strand
GGGCGGCCTCGCCCATCGCGGCGCGCAGCTCGGCGTCGCCGGCGACCTCGCGCATGCGCTCGGCCAGGGTCACCGGTTCCGCGGGCGGGACGAGGAAGCCGGTGACGCCGTCCTCGACCGCCTCCGGGGTGCCGTCGACCGCCGAGGCGACGACCGGCAGGCCGCTGGCCATCGCCTCCAGCACCGCCATCGGCAGCCCCTCCCAGAGCGAGGGCAGGACGAAGGCGTCGAGGCAGTCGAGGTAGCGGTAGGCGTCGCCCTCGAAGCCGAGCAGGATCGTCGAGTCGCGCAGCCGGGGGTCCTCGAGCCGCGCCGCCACCTCGTCGCGCAGCGGCCCGTTGCCGACGATCGCGAAGCGCAGCGGGTCGCCCTCCGCGGCGAGCAGGTCGAGCGCGTCGAGCAGGAAGGGCAGCCCCTTCTGGTCGCGCAGGCCGGCGACGAAGCCGAGCAGCGGGCCCTCGCCGCGGAACTCGCGCAGGCGGGGGTCGGGGTCGGCCTCGACCCGGCGGGCGACGCCGGGGTGGACGACGACCAGGTGGGTCGGCCCGGCGATCCGGTCGGCGAGCGCCCGCTCCATTTCGCTCTCGGCGACGACGATGACGAAGGCGGTGTGGCGGCCGAGCCGGCGTTCCAGCTCGCGCCCGACCAGGAAGCGGATCCGGCTGCTGCGCCGCGGCCGCAGCAGCTGCGTGGAGTAGACGAAGGAGTGGGGGGTGTAGACCGAGGGGACGCGGCGCCGGCGCGCCGCGAGGCGGGCCAGCAGCCCGGCCTTCTGGCCGTGCGCGTGGACCAGGTCGAAGCGGCCCGTGCCGACCAGCCGCAGCAGCTCCCTGCCGGCGCGCAGGTCGGCGACCGGGTCCGGTAGCCGCCCGGTCAGGGGGACGGGGAAGTACTCGACCCCGATCTGCTCCAGCGCCGCCCGCGGGGCGGCGTCGGGCCGGCCCGCGACGGAGACCCGGTGGCCCCGCTCCAGCATGCCCTCGGCGAGCAGCAGCACGTGTTCGGGCACGCCCCCGTCCTGGGGCTCGAAGACCTCGAGGACGTGGAGGTTGTCGGGGTTCATTGCGGCAGCCTAGAGGGCGGGGATCTCATACAAGTGTCCAGCCCTGGGGTGGGGCCGAGAAGGTCACCGCGGGTGCGGCCGACTGAGAGGGTGATGACCGACTCACGCCCCGCACGAACCACCTTCTCCGCCCATATTCGGCTCGCCGCCTGCGCTTTCCTGCTGGCCCTGCTGGCGGCTCTCGCCGCGGCCCCGGCCCGGGCCGCCGCCCAGCCCCCCTACGTCGGCTTCCAGGTCCACTCGCTCTGGTACGAGCGCTCGCTCGACGAGATGGACCGCGAGCTGGACATGATCAAGGACCTGGGCGGCAACAGCGTCCGCGTCGACATCGGCTGGAGCTCGCTGGAAAGCGACGGCAAGGGTCAGATGACCGGCTGGTACCTGGACAAGCTCGACCGCTTCATGCGGGAGGCGACCGCCCGCAAGCTGAAGGTCGTCGCCACCCTGCTGACCACGCCGTGCTGGGCATCCTCGGCGCCCGAATCGCTGAAACAGGGCTGCGAAGGCGCCTGGTGGAACCGCAACGTGCAGAACTACCCGCCGCAGAACCCGGCCGACTACGCCGACGCGGCGCGGTTCATCACCTCCCGCTACGGACCGAGCCTGGCCGCGCTCGAGGTCTGGAACGAGCCGAACCTGGAACGGTTCCTGGTCTCCCCGGACCCGGTCGGCGCCTACGCGGCGCTGCTCAAGGCCGCCTACCCGGCGGCGAAGGCCGGCAACCCCTCGGTCCCGGTGCTGGCCGGATCGCTTGCCGCCGCCGACCGCCCCTTCCTCGACGCGCTGTACCAGCGGGGGATCAAGGGCTACTTCGACGGCATCTCCGCCCACCCCTACAACGAGTGGCGCGACCCCTACGACCGCTGGAAGTCCGAGTGGGTCAAGTACACCTTCCTGCCCGGGATCGAATGGCTGCACGAAGCGCAGCAGGCCGCCGGCGACAGCACGCCGCTCTGGGTCACCGAGTTCGGCTGGGACACCTGCACCGGTGCCAAGTGGTGCGTCGACGAAGCCAAGCAGGCCGACTACACGGTGAAGGCGCTGCAGATCCTCGACACCCTCGACTACGTCCACGGCGCCACCCTCTACGAGCTGCGCGACGGGGGCACGGACCCGACCTACTTCGAGGGCAACTGGGGCCTGGTCCGCAACGACTTCAGCCCCAAGCCCGTGTACGAGGCGGTCCGCGCCCAGCTGCACGGCGAAGCGGCGCCGCGGCCGATCACGGTCGAGGTCGACGTCAACCCGAACAAGACCGAAACCGTCGTCCTCACCGGGCAGGGCGCCGAGCGCCAGCGCCTCGAAGTGCGGCTGCGCGGCTGCTCCAAGCGGGTCAAGGCGCGGCGCACGATCATGACCTCGCGCAAGGGCGGCTACCACCGCCGGCTCGGCTCCTTCCGCCGTCTCAAGGGCTGCAAGGTGAAGGTGACCCCGCAGCGCTCCACCCGCTCGGTGGTCCGCACGGTCCACAAGAAGCGCTTCGGCGTCCACGCCGCCCGCGCCCTCCAGGTCAACGAGTAAGCCCCCGGCGGGCGGACAGCGGCCGGCTCCGGCCTCGCCGGCCTTCGCGAGGCGGAGTCCGGTCCCGCTGCCGCTCGAACGCCTCAGGCGTTCTTCATGATCATGTAGCTCTGCACGCTCACGTGTGCTGCCTTCGCGATCTTCATCCCCATCTCACCCCCTCTCCCGCTCAGGTTCGGGGCGGCATGCCGGGAGGGCGGCGCGAATGCTAAAGAGTCATCCAGTAAAGGGCGGCCCCTGATAGACGGGTGTTTCCTGTCGGCCGCGAGTTCCCGTATGCTCGGGCATGACTGAGCGTGGGAGCTGCGTCGATTGAGGGAGGGGCAGAGGGGTGAAGACCAAGACGAGACGATCCGGTCAGGGCGGCAAGAGCGTCGAGGAACGGGTCAGCTACGCGCTCGCCCACCGGGTGCGCGTGGAGATCCTCACGCTGCTCAACGAAGGCGTCTACACGGCCGAGGACATCGCCGAGATGGTCGGCGAGTCTCGCCAGAACGTGCACCACCACCTGAGGGAACTGCATGGCGGCGGCTCGATCGAGATCGCCAGGACCGAGAGGCGGCGCAACGCCCACCTCTACTACTACCGCGCCGTCGAGATGCCGGAGTTCAGCGAGGAGGCGGTGGAGGCGATGACCGCCGAGGAACGTCAGGCGACCGCCGGGCTGATCGTCCAGCACTCGACGGCCGAGATCATGGCCGCTCTGGCCGCCGGCAAGCTCAGCGACGACCCGCAGGTCTGTCTCGCCTGGCGCTGGTTCAACCTCGACGAGGAGGGTCGCCGCCGGCTCGGCGACGAGCAGCTCCGCCACTGGCGGAGGATCCAGGAGATCGAGGCCGAGTCGATCAACCGGCAGGCCGCCTCCGGGGAGGAGGCTCGCTCCTACGTCGTCGCCGAGTGGGGTTTCGAGCGCGCCCGCTCGGCGCCGGTTCCACCGTCAGGATCCGCTGACAAGAGCGCAGATCCTTTTTGACCGGAAGGTTCCCGTCTGGAACCTTCTCATTACTCCACCGGCATAGATCGCCGCCCACCCGTCCGAATCGGCGGCGGTGAGCCCGGCCCGGTCCCGGCAGCCGTGGAGCAATGCCATGTACCGCGGATCCTCCGACGCCACCCCGAGCGACTGCCCTCCGTCCGACGGCCGAGCGGAGGGCGCGGCGAGCGTGGGGGACGAGCAGCGACAGTTCGACTGGGCGGTGCTCGTCCCCCGTCTCGTCCACCCGGTCCAGGTCGCGGTGATCGAAGCTCTCAGCCGGGTCGGCCGGCCGCTGTCGGCCACCGAGATGAGCAGGCTGTTCGGCGTCAAGGGCTGGTACGTCGGGATCGTCGCCTACCACATCGGCAAGCTGGCGGAGGCCGGCGTGATCGAGGTCAAGGACCGCCGGCCGGTGCGGGGCGCCGAGGAGCGGTTCTACTTCTTCAGCTGAGGAGCGGGCCCTTCCCCCGCCGGCTCCCGGCTCGCCCGTTCGAAGGCGAGCAGGAGGCCGATCACGATCATGATCGAGGTCATCACCAGGTTCTGGCGCAGCGGGTACTCGGTGACCGAGTTGACCAGCAGCCCGAGCAGCGAGGCCGAGGTGGCGACGGCGAAGGGGTAGACCGGCCCCGCCCGGTCGCGCCGTGCCCGGTGGGAGGCGGCGAAGAGCGAGCCGATCAGCAGGACGAGGACGAGGAGGGCGGGCAGGCCGAGCTCGCTGGCGACGTTGAAGAAGAGGTCGTGGGCGTGGTCGAAGGGGATGCCGCCGACGTCGGTGACCCCGTAGGAGGGGGAGACCGCGGGGAAGTTGCCCTGCCCGACGCCGAGCAGCGGATGGTCGGCGACGATGTGGGGGACGGCGGCCCAGATTTCGAGTCGCTGGTCGCCCTCGGAGTTGAGCGTCAGCGTCGAGAGGCGTTCGCTGACCACGTCGACCGACTTGTTGTTGGAGATCGAGCCGACGTTGAGGACGACGAGGGCGGCCATCACCGCCAGCGCGGCGAGGGCGAGGCGGCGGAACGGCGCCCAGGCGAGCATCATCCAGGCCAGGGCCAGGCCGGCGCCGATGATCGAGCCGCGGGTCTGGGTGAGGACCAGGCCGAAGAGGCCGAGCGCCGCCATCCCCAGCATCGGGAGCCGCAGCCGGCGCGGCCCGCGCAGGCCGAAGGCGAAGGCGAGCGGGAAGGACATCATCAGGAAGAGGGCGAGCGAGGTCGGGTGGGCGAAGCTGGCGGCGGCCCGGCCGGAGACGATCGCGCCGCCGGCGACGGATTCCAGTTCGCTCAGGTTGCCGAGCGACATCAGGCCGAGGATGCCGCCGGAGACCGCGAGGCTGAGCGCCACCGTCAGCGCCGCGCGGAGGCGCAGCTGGGAGACGTAGAGGGCGATGATGCCGAAGGCGATCCAGTTGATCACCAGGCGGGTGACGGTGAAGGTCTCGACCGCGACGAAGAAGCCGGCGACGCTGATCACGACCAGGGCGCCGAAGAGGTAGAGGGCGGTCGGGATGCGCGAGAGGGTGATCGTCGTCGCCAGCCGCACCGCGGCCGAGGCGGCGGTGAGGAAGACGATCGCCTCCGAGGGCGTGAGGCTGAAGGAGGCGCCGCTGCCGGCCGCCGCCAGGTAGTCGACCGGAGCGGCGAGCACGGCCAGGCAGACGCCGGCGGTCGGCGCGTAGGCGACCAGCGCCGCCACGGCGAGCGCCAGCGCCAGCCCGATCGCGGCGGTGACGCCGAGCGCGTACGCGGCGAGCGCCCAGGCCACCGCCAGCAGGGCGGCGAGCCCGGCGGCGCCGGTGAAGACGATCGCGTCTCGGTTGGGAAGCCTCGCCGTCATGGCAGGCTCGGCCTCAGGCTTCGGCGCGGCTGCGGCGTCGTCGGCTGCGGCCGCCGCCCTTCGGTGCCGTCTCGGAGCCGTTCAGCGGGTGGCCGTTGGCGTAGCCGTACGGCTCGACGCTGGGCAGCTTCTTGACGCCGTTGAGGGCGACCCCGAGCAGGTTGGCGTGGACGACGCCGAGTTGCTCGCGCTCGCGCCGGATGTTGGCTTTGTTCGACTGCTCGAGGTCGACGACCATCAGGGCGCCGTCGGCGGTGGCGGCGAGGGTGCTCGCCTCGGCGCCGATCGAGAGCGGCGCGGTGTCGACGATCACCATGTCGGCGTGCTCGAGCGCCTCGGCGAGCAGGATCCGGGTCCGCTCGGCGCTGAACAGGCTCGAGGGGGAGGGGGGCAGGATCCCGGAGGGGACGAACTGGAGGGCGGTGAGGTCGGTGCTGACGAGCACCGCAGGGAGATCGGCGCGGCGGCTCAGGTAGTCCGAGAGGCCCGGTTTGCCGCCGCCGCCGCTCGCCCCCCGGCCCATGCGCTGGGCGAGGCTGGGGCGGCGCATGTCGGCCTCGATCAGGATCACCCGCACGTCCGATTCGGCGAAGGAGCGGGCGAGGCGGAAGGCGACCGTGCTCTTGCCGTCGCCGGGCGAGGGGCTGACCACCGCCAGCGATCGCAGGCCGACCCCGTTGCGCTCGAGGAACTGCAGGTTGGTGCGCAGCAGGCGGAAGGCCTCGTCGAAGGCGGCCTGGGTCTCGATGTCGCGGCCGGCGCGCGGGATTCGGGCCAGCACCGGCGCTCCGACCACCGCCTCGAGCTCCTCGGTCGAGCGCACCCGGCGGTCGAGCATCTCTGCCAGCACGGCCAGGGCCATCCCGAGCAGGAGCGCGATCAGCCCGCCGGCGACCGTGTAGAGCATCGGCTGCGGGCGGACCGGGGAGGTCGGCGTCGAGGCCCGCGCGGCGAAGGTGATTTCGGCGTTGACCGCGTCGCCGAGTTCGCTGCGCGAGTAGTCGATGAAGGTGCGCGCGTAGGCGTTGGCGACCAGCCGCGCCCGCACCGGGTCTTCGTCGGTCGCGGAGATCTGCAGCAGCTGGGTTTCGTTGACGGGGGAGAAGCTCATCGATTCGAGCAGCTCTTCGCCGCTGGTCTCGAACGGGAGGTCGTCCGCGACCTGATCGGCGAGCGCCCGGTTGTCGGCGACCTGGCCGTAGGTGCCGGCCAGCACCTGGCCGGCCTGCACGGAGTCGAAGGTGGTCGAGCCGCCGGCCTGGGTGACCCAGAGCGTCGCCGTCGATTCGTACTCCTTGGGCAGGGAGCGCGAGACCGCCGCGACCAGCACCGTCAGCACGACGAAGGTGGCGACGACGATCCACTTGCGCCGCCAGAGGATGACCGCGAGGCGGCGGTGCGTGGTCCCCGCCGAGGCGGACGAGTCTCCCTGTACCGATTCGCTCAGCATTGGTCCCGAGACTACCCGGCTACTCGGCCGGCTCGAAGACGGCCGAGAAGGTCCGCAAGGCGATCTTCAGGTCCATCCCCATCGACCAGTTCTGGATGTAGTAGTTGTCGAGTTCGACCCGCTCCGGGAGCGAGGTCTTGCCGCGGTAGCCGCTCACCTGGGCGAGGCCCGTGATGCCCGACTTGACCCGGTGGCGGTCCGAGTAGCGGCGCACCTCCTCGTCGAAGACCTCGACGAACTCGGGCCGCTCGGGGCGCGGGCCGATCAGGCTCATCTGGCCCAGCAGGACGTTGAACAGCTGCGGCAGCTCGTCCAGCGAGTAGCGCCGGATCAGGCGGCCGACCGCGGTGCGGCGGTCTTCGCCCTCGACCCCGCCGGGAGCGATCGTCGAGCCGTGCGCTTCGCCGGCGGAGGCGGGCGCGTCGGCGACCCGCATCGAGCGGAACTTGAACATGTCGAAGCGGCGGCCGTCGCGGCCGATGCGGCGCTGGCGGAAGAGGACCGGCCCCGGTGAGCTGAGCTTGACGGCGAGCGCGATCGCGACCAGCAGCGGCGAGAGGACGATGATCGCGACGCCGCTGGCGACCCGGTCGATCACGTGCTTGATCGCGAACTGCCAGCCCTTCGGGTCGACCCAGGAGAGGTTGAAGAGAGGGAGCGGGCCGATGTTTTCGACGGTGAGGCGGAGGTTGACGCTCTCGAACATCCGCGGCACCAGCGAGACGCGGATGCCGCGCTCCTCGCAGGCCCGGATCAGCGGCACCAGGACCCGGTCCGGGGAGGAGGTGAAGGTGAGGATCACGTGCTGGGCGCCGGTTTCCTCGGCGATCGCGACGAAGTCGTCGGGGCTGCCCAGGACCGGGGCGGTGCGCTCGGGAACGCGCTCCGGGGGGACCGGGTCGGCGTCGACGAAGCCGACCACGCGCAGCCCCAGGTCCGGCTGCTCGTTGAGGCGGCGCTCGATCTGGGTGCCGACCACCCCGGCACCGACGACCAGGGTCGGCAGCTGGTCGGCGCGGGAGCGGCGCGCGCGGCGCTCGCTGGCGACGATCACCGGCACGCTGGCGGTGAGCAGCAGGACCGAGAGGGCCCAGACGCGGAGCATCAGCGGCGCCGGCTGGGAGTCGGGGCTGATCAGAGCGGCACCGGCGACGAGGACGACCGCGGCGAGCGAGGTGACGGCGAGGCCGCGGACGATTTCGACCCAGACGTCGATTTGCAGCGGGCGCCGGTAGCTGCCCTTGGCGGCGAGCATCCCAAGCACCAGGGGGATCGTCAGCCAGGCCAGCGTGCCGCCGTCCGCATCGGGCCAGATCGCCTTGGCGACCAGCACCGCGAGGGCGAGCAGCATCGCGTGCAGGGCCAGCCGCGTCGTCCACCAGTGGCGCTGGGTCGCCGGGGCCGAGGTCTCCGGCCAGGGGATCGTCCGCCTGGTCGAGGTGCGGGGGAGGTCGGGGGTCGTAGTTCTGTTCATCGGGGTCTCTGTGGGCGTCAACCTTGCATCGGCGGAAATCCGGGCCGCCTTGAGGGCTGAAGCGGGGAATTGGGTGAAGTCCGGACGAGCGACGCGCCGGCGCGTTCGGTCCTTGATCGAACCGCGCCCTCGACCGGTCGCAGCGAGGTTAGATCATCGTCAGGTGTTCGGAAAGTGGGAGAAGAAATCGGCGCGCTGCACGAGTCGGTGCGAGCGTCGCGGCCCTCCGTCCCGGCACCGTCTCAGTGCGCCTCGTCGGAGGCGTGCGCGGGGGGCCGCGACTCCTCCGCGAGCGAGGTGATCTCGAGCCGGCCCTGGGCCGCCTCTTCGAGCACCTCGGTCGCCTCCTGGGCCGAGCGGGCGTAGAGCTCGACCAGCAGGTGGACGACGATCTCGTCGTCGTCGTGCTTGTGGAAGCGGACGTGGGTGAAGAACTCGCGCACCCCGGCGTCGCCGAAGGCGCCGAAGGTGAGGAACTCGATCGCCTCCGGCCCCGAGCAGGACTCGACCCGGCCCTGGTCGACGGTGACGGTGCAGGAGGCGACCCAGGGGGTGCCCGCGACCATCCGCGGCCAGCGGTCCTCGAACGGCACCACCCGGTCCCCCTCGAAGGTCAGGTGCGGCTGGTCGTGCATGCAGTCGAGGCACTGCACGACCGCTTCCTGCACCTCGTCGATCCCTTCGGCGAGCATCCCCGTGTCCGGGTCGACGCGCCGGATCGCGTCGTAGTGGATCTGGATCTCCAGGTTGCGCGACCAGCAGCGGTAGCAGCGCAGCCAGGCCGCCCGCTCGTCCCCGTTCATCTCGCACATGCCCCCATTGTGGCGAGGGCGGGCGCTCGGCGCGGAGCCGCGTCGCTGTCGCATTTCGCCCCACGCTCGCGACCGCCGGGCTCGGTGCGGTAGATATGTTGTCCTCTGCCGGTAGGAAAGAGATGAATACGATATTCAAAGCCGGATTTATTTTGTGATTTTCCGGTAGATTTATGCGTGTGCCTGGCCCTGAACCGCGATTTCGCTTCTCGCCTCAGTACCGGCGATACACGCCGGAGATGTCGGACGCCCTCGTCCGGATCGGGGCGGCCCTCGGGGCGATCCGCGCGGCCCGAATCCTGCCTGCCGTGTCCGACCAGCTGCGCGTGTCGGCTCGGATCGGCACCGTCCACTACTCGAACCTGATCGAGGGCAACGAGCTGCCGGTGCTCGAAGCCGAGCGTGCCGCGCGTGGGCAACTCGACGCCGACTCGCGGGCCAAGATCGAGCTCGTCAACTACGTCAGCGCGCTGGACCTGATCGACGAGCGCCTCGACGCGGGCATGCTCGAGCTCACGCCCGATCTGCTCAAGGAGATCCACGGAGCCGCGACGCGAGGTCTGGGCAGGGAGGAGGACCCGCACTTCAAGCCTCGCCATGAGGGGGATTGGCGGGACGGCGTGGCGGTGGTGGTCGACCGGATGACCGGCAAGACGATGCACGAGGGTCCGCCTCCCGAGGAGGTCGAGCCGAGGATCGAGCGGATGTTCGATTGGCTGGGCGGGAAGGTGGCCTCCGGCTCGCAGCCCCCGTTCGTCCTCGCCGGAGTCATGCACTGGGGGATCACCGACGTGCATCCGTTCGCGGACGGCAACGGGCGGGCGGCGCGGCTCTTCCAGGTCGCGCTGCTGATGAAGGCCGAGGTTCTACCCGGGAGGATGTTCTCGTTCGAGGGCTTCTACGCGGCCGACCGCGGTGCCTACTACTCCGCGCTGCGCTCGGTTCGCGAGCGGACCTCGAACATGGAGCATTGGCTCCACTACTTCCTGGGCGGGCTCGCCGCGGAGTACGAGCGGGTGGCGGCCGCCGTCGAGGATCTCAGTAGCCTGACGCTCCCCGGGGAGGGCGGGCCGTTGCGGCTCAACGCGGGGCAGGAGGGGGCGCTTGCGGCGCTCCGGGTTCAGGGCCGGCGGGAGTTCACCCGTCGGGAGTACGAGGAAGCGGCCGGGGTCGGGCGCTCGGCTGCGGGTGAGGACCTGCGAGAGCTGGTTCGCCACGGCGTCCTGGAGCCTCGCGGCAGCGGGCGCGGCACCCGGTACAGGCTCCCGGGGCGGACCGGTCGAAGTCGGGAGCCAGGCGCGGAGCGCAGGGGGCGGCCCCGCAGGTGGAGCGACGCCGCGGTCGAGCGCGAGTTGAGGGCCTTCCTGGCGGATCGGACTTCCTGGCCGTCCCCTGCCGAGTTCCGGGCGGCGGGGCGTGGTGCCCTCTATGCGGCGGCCAGCCGCAGCGGGGGCATCGCGCGCTGGCGCCGTCTGCTCGGCCTCTGAGCGGGCTGTCGCGGCCGGATCGTCAGCGCCCGGCGCCCTCGGGGAGCACCAGGCGCAGGCCCTCCTCGTCGGCGACGTCGGGCGGGACGAGGGCGTTGGTCCGGGTCAGCGTCTCCTCCGCGGTGCGCAGGTCGCTCCACTCGATCGCCGCGGCGTAGCGCTGGGCGAAGTCGAGGATGCGGACCAGTGGCCGCGGGTCGCCGCCGCGCGAGAGCGCCCGCAGGCCCTGCAGGTAGTTGTCGCGGAAGCTGAGCGGGATCACGATCCGCTGCAGGCCGGCGGCGGTCAGCTCGGCGTTCATCAGGACGCGGGCGACGCGGCCGTTGCCGTCGGTGAAGGGGTGCACCTCGGCGACCAGGTACATGACGAAGACCGCGCGGGGGAGACCCTTGGGCAGGGCCTCGTAGTACCGGTAGCCCTCATTCAGCGTGCCGACGACCAAGTCGGGGTGCACGAACACGGTGCCGCCGGCCTGGTTGACGCGGGTCTTGAAGCTGCCGGGGTTCACCGACGGGCGTCGCCCGAGCATCGCCGCGTGGTGCGAGCGGAGCAGGTCGAGGAGGTCGTCGGGGCCGTCGGGCACCCGGGCGCGCTTGCGCTCGTTGTTGACGAGCTCGAAGGTCCCGAGCACGTCGTGGGCGTCTTCGGTTCTGCCTGCCGGTATCGCTTTGCCGAAGACGATTCCTTCGGCTTCGTCGAGACGGAACTCCGTCCCCTCGATCCAGTTTGAGAAATATGCCTCGATGAAGGAGAGCGCCGGCAGCGAGTGCGGTTGGGATGCGCGTTCGGCCGGGACCTGCTTCAGCAGCTCGGCCTGAAGGGACTCGAACAGCTCGAGTCGCCTCGGGTCGAATCCGAGGTTCCGACTCTGCGCCATTGCGGCGCCGGTCGCGAGCTCGACGTCGCGCGTCCCCAGGAGGCCGCCGACCAGCTCGTCCAGGGCCTCCATCTCCTTCTCGGCGCCAAGGGCCGGGGCGACCTCCCGCGCCCGGTCGCGGACGTCGTTCAGCGCCTCGCTGCCGCGCAGGGCGACGAGGTGGGCCAGCTCGTGCTCGATCTCGCCGCGGGAGAGGGTTCGCGCGACGTCGCCTCCCCGGGCGCGGGAGGGACGCAGGTTGTCGAGGAACTTGCGCCCGGGGCCGGCGAAGTGAAGTCGCTCCATGAACGGCATGTCGCCCTCGACGGGTCCCGGGCCGCGACGGGGGCGTAGGGTCAGGCCCGGCAGACGCACCGGACGCCGGCTCGCGTAATCGGGGCCGGCGTCGAGGAACAGCGAGCCGTCCTCACTCGGCATCGCCTCGAAGGCGCTGCGGTCGACCACCACGGCGCCGGGAAAGTAGGCGCTGGCGATTCGCTGCCAGTTGCGCCGGGCGACCGCCTCGACCGGCTCGGAGAGGTTGCTCGTGTAGAGGCGCCCCGCGACCTTGCGCGCTTCTCCCGCCCTCACGGCGCGCGCGATCGCGCGCGAGGTCTCCGTCGTGCTGAGGAAGACCTCGGGCAGCTCGTCGAGCGAAAAAGCGCGCGTTGGAGGCCCCATAGCGCCTCCCAATGTAGATTATTTGCGCGTAAGAAGTAGAAACGGGCGAAAAAGTGCGCGTAAGCTCTACGCAGCCGCCCCCGCGCCAGAGCGCCTGGCGACCAGCTCGACGATCTCGCCCATGATCTTGTTGACGTCGAAGTCCTTCGGCGTGTAGACGCCGGCGACGCCCGCCTCGCGCAGGCGCTCGGCGTCGGCGACGGGGATGATCCCGCCGACCACGACCGGCAGGTCGAGGCCCTCGTCGGCGAGCAGCCGCACGACCTCGGGGATCAGCTCCAGGTGGGAGCCGGAGAGGATCGAGAGGCCGACCACGTCGACGTCCTCCTGCAGGGCGGAGGTGGCGATCTCGGCCGGGGTGAGGCGGATGCCCTGGTAGATCACCTCCATGCCGACGTCGCGCGCCCGCAGCGCCACCTGCTCGGCGCCGTTGGAGTGGCCGTCGAGGCCGGGCTTGCCGACCAGGATCTTGATCCGGTGGCCGATCAGCTCGGAGACCTCGTCGACCCGCGCGCGGATCTCGGCCAGCTGGTCGCGGTCGCTGGGCGGGGCGGCGCCGTCGACGCCGGTCGGCGCCCGGTAGGCGCCGAACGCCTCGCGCAGGACCTCGGACCACTCGCCGGTGGTGGCGCCCGCCTTGGCCGCCGCGATCGTCGCCGGCATGATGTTGCGGCTCTCGTCGGCGGCGACCTCGGCCAGCTCCGCCAGCGCCGCGGCGACCGCGTCGGCGTCGCGCTCCGCCTTCCACTTCTCCAGCGCTTCGACCCGCTCGCGCTCGACCTCCGGGTCCGGCGTCAGGATGCCGCCGTCGGCGCCGGCGGTGAGCGGCGACTCCTCGCTCTCGGTGAAGCTGTTCTGGCCGATCACCTTCTGCTCGCCGCGCTCGATCCGGGCGACGCGCTCGCGGTGGGACTCGACCAGGCGGGCCTTCATGTAGGGGACGGCGCGCACGGCGCCGCCGTGCTCCTCGACCACGGCCATCTCGGCGCGGGCGCCCTCGCTCAGCTCGGCGACCAGGCCGTCCATCACCACCGAGCCCTCGAAGACGTCGGGGTACTCGAGCAGATCGGTCTCGTTGGCCAGCACCTGCTGGATGCGCAGGCTCCACTGCTGGTCCCAGGGGCGGGGCAGGCCCATCGCCTCGTTCCAGGCGGGCAGCAGGATCGC
>Ga0210085_1000752_pt1 | contig 13332 bp, 10 predicted proteins | sample China_Galinas_PW_5_FD_184866 | JGI IMG/M metagenome (GOLD analysis project Ga0210085, IMG submission 184866) | Wetland microbial communities from San Francisco Bay, California, USA, that impact long-term carbon sequestration - China_Galinas_PWC_D1... | ecosystem: Environmental > Aquatic > Marine... | reverse complement strand
ATCGGCCTATTGCGACCGCCATGGCTAAGTTGGATCAGGCGTTCGGTGCTCTTTTCAATGAGGCAAAGGTGGCCACTTGTGAAATTTGACTCATGTGTGAAGATGGGGGTCGGTCAAGGAATCCTAGCTCAGCTCCTTTGCCGGAAGATGCGGCCCCAGTTTGAAGGCACGAAGTGGCCTAACAGGCGGAAGTTGCTCACGCTGTAGGTCGTGCCACCAAGCAGTTCCTCCCAGATCCCGTTGGCCGGGAACGGAATGTCGATGTGGTGACCGAAATCCGAATAGTTGACCACCACGATTATGCGCTCGAAGCCTCCTGGTCCTGACGCATACCGGTGGAACAGGGCGTAATCACGGTCAGGAAATACGCCGTAGCCGTCCGGATGGTTTAGGTTGTTATCCGGGAAGAAGTTCGTCGAGCGTAACGCCGGGCTGGAGTTACGAATTCCGATCAACCGGCTGTAGAGTTGCGTCAGCGAACTTCCGATAGCGTCGTTGCCAAACTCATTCCATCGCACTGGTCGCGGATTGACTCGCTTCTCTGGGCACGGGAGATGACTATCGTCACGGGGCAGGAAGTAGACGTCGCCGATCTCCTGGCCGTTGCGGATCAGTGGCGCGCCAGGTGCGGTCATCAGCGAGATCAGGGCCGGCTGCGTTTTAAACCAACGGTCACGCCCACCGGCGCGCTGGACCAGTGTCGAGTGGTCGTGGTTGTCGAGGTAGGTTACAGGACCCTTGTTCGTGGCGTAGTCGAAATTAGCGTTGAGAAGCCGAAGCAACTCCTGATCGATGTTGCCGTTCAGGTAGGCGTTGTGACGGTGAAGCCACTCGTCAAACCAGTTGCCTGACGCACAGAGCGTATTGGTATCGTCGATGGCCTGAAAGCCGACCAGATTTTCCAGGATCAAGATCCTGCCCGGGCAGGAAGTATTCAAGTCGCGGATTAGCCGGGCGATTCCGAGGTTTGGATTGTCCCTCTGGAGGAATCCAGGGGTGAAGTCGAAGCGGATACCGTCGAACTCATAGTTTTCGAGCCAGTACTTGCAGCAGTCGAAGATGAATTCATAGGTACAGGCGTTGTTATAGTCGAGGTCCTCCAGTGGCTCGAACTGGCCCTGGAAACCGCCGGTGAACGGCGAGTTCTGCGGATTGAGATAGAGCCAATGATAGCCGAAGCCACGGTTTGGATTCTGCTGGGGGGCAACGTGGTTAAACACCCCATCGAACAGCACCGTGATGTTGTTCTGGTGCAGAGTATTCATCAGGTGCTTGAGCTTGTAGATCCTGTCGAGGGGGCTTGATTCGTTTTGGACGTAACGATTCTCCACGGCGAACAGCCAATTCGGTATATAGCCCCAGTCGAACTCGTCCGGACAAGGGGGCTGCCCTGTCGGTACACCCATTACCGGCATCAACTCGATGGTGTTAACACCGAGTCCGAGTATATGCGGGAGACGGTCGTGAAACGCATCTACCGGTGAGCGGGCACCTCGGAACTGGGCGGTGATGTCGTCGAGCATGACTTCATAAATGGTTAGGTCCTTAAGGACGCGCCGTGTTTGGAGCGGCGAGACCGAAGTCGTGTTGCCGCCGATAACGAAAGCAGAGTTTTCGAACCGGCTGTTACCGGTCAGCTTGGTACAGGGGTCCGACACCCAGCGTACCGTTCCGTCGGTGAAGGTGATGACATATTTGTACTGGTAGAAACCGTCGGGCAAATCGTTGCCGACGGAGAAAGAGAATAGCGTTCCTATGACGGCGCCCGCCGGGTCTTCCTGAAAGTGCCGGATCGGGTCGAATGAGGCATGAAAGTCGGCACTGGTCAGGGTAGGCGCGGAGGCGGCCTCCCAGTCGGTACCACCGATTTCGCTCTGGAAATCACCGGCGACCTGGATCTGTGCGATCTCATGATCGCCACCATTGATGAACAAGGTGTTGTTGGGTAGGAAAAGCCGAAAGGTAACGCGGCGGCCGGAAACGACGGGTCCAAAATCCTGATACATGACATTTGCTCCGTGTAGTCAAGTAATCCACTTAGCCCAAAACGTCGAGGGGCGCGTGCACGCCCTAAACTTAACCGTGCACACTTGTAAAGTAGACCATCCAACGCGTTCTCACCACCCTGAGCGGCGGATAGCCGATAGCGCCGCACATCTGGCGGATCGAGTCCTGCGTCGACCGCCAGTTCGCCAGTGGATCTTGTCTCTGACAGAGCGGCTGCGCGACCACCTCCGCCATGACGGAGAAGCCCCTCAATGCCGTCCAGCGCATCTTCCTAGATCAGGTCGAACGCCACTAGGCGCGCTGCGGCTGATGATCCGCGTAGGCCCGAGCGACTGCTGCGCTGTGGCCCCCGTCCCTTTCGTCGCTAGTCGTGTGTCGTCAGAGGTCTGTTTCGGGACTTAAACCTGCCGTTCGCTTGGAGATCCTGATCGTCTGCTCATGGCCGACAGCGGAAGTTGCGTCTTCCGGCGTAAAATGCATACGAAGAAGCCAATACTACATCACGAAAGGTTCCACCGTACCTTCAGTCCTTCTGGCACACAACGCCCCTGCTGAGGAAATGGCGGGGGCGTGCTATAACGCGAAAACCCTCCTGGACAACAAGTCGCTCAAGCGCCTCGAACGCCAACCGTGACATTGTTACGATAAAGTCCATCAGGAAAATGGCCCCTCCCGGCTTGACCAGATCACAAAACTCGCGGATGACACGTTCACGGTCCGGCACTTCATGCATGACATAGAATGAGTACACGAGATCGAGTGGGTCGGAGATACCGAGGCGGTCCGGATCACAGAGGTGCGGACGGATGCGCGACTCAATGGGCGTTCCCGCAATACGCTCACGGAGCATCGTGAGCATTCCATCCTGAATATCGATCGCAATGACTGTACCATTTGACCAGACCAGATCCGCAGCAGTGCGCGCGAAAAAACCTGGACCACATCCAAAATCGGCGACGGTCATTCCGTCCCGAATCCACGGAGACAAGATTTTTTCGGGATTGTACAACAGCCGTCGGAGCTTCCAATCAAGACTCCCTGCATGTTCGACAGGGTGCATACGGAGGACCGTAGATCGTTTCATGATTCTCGCAAGCTCGCTACCTTGAAGTGGGCCGGCGTCTGATTGCTGCACCGTTGCTGGCTTCGTGGATTGAGTAGATATCAAGTTCAGGGCTGCTTCCAGCATCAAGTTGTCGATCACTGGGAGTGTGCTTAGTGACTGCTCTTGTCTGAGCACAGAACTTCCTACTCGTCCTCCCATGCCACAAGCGGCGCCTCTCAGATTGAAGGAACCCTGAGATTGTCGGTCAGCACTGGCACCCTTATGACGATTCTTATGATCCTCCCAAACCGCCTCATGCGAGATTACCCATTCCTGAACGGAATTTGAAGAACTGGTCACTAACCCGACCAAACTTGCCAGTGTGCTCGGACCCTGGAACCTCCACAAGGGACAGAAAGCCGTCCGCCCTAGAACCTGCTGGGTCGCACCCTCTTTGTGCAAGGTGAGCCTTCTGGTCAAGCTAACTGAGTGTCCACGCAAGTGTCTATCCGAAAACTGCAACGCACTGATGTTATGATTGATTGGCAAGGCTCAGTGCGTCTGGGGTAGGACCGAGCGGCCTAGAGGAAGCGGCTCATCGAAGTCTCCTGTGGTTGAAACCAGGAACCGCGTAGTGGCTCGGGGGGGGCAGGGAGATTTCGATGGGGTTGGAACGTGGAACTTGGAACCTAGTACATGGGTTCCCTCTGAGCGGGTCCTCCAGGACCAGATCAAATTGGGGTGTGTGTTCAGTTCCACCACCCATGGGGGGAGATGCTTGAGCGTAGGGCGGATTTCAGGTTTTCGAGCGGATTTACTCGTGAGCGTGTAACGACAAGTCGGTGAGGTTCCGGAACAGCGTGCTTAAACCATAAAGGTTGCGCCACGTGCGTATCTCGCTGCCCTGCCGTTGGAAAAAGCAATCCGGGCACCATACCTTACATTGAGCACGAAGCCGTTTCTGATAGTGGGGTATGATCGTGAGCTGTAAGGTCGAAGAGCTAATTCGTGGTGAGGTACCGTCCCTTGAGGAGTCGACTACCGTTCAGGAGGCGGCGCGGTTGATGGCCACGCGGAACCTGGGATCCTGCGTTGTAACCCGAGACGGGCAGGTGGTTGGACTGTTCACCGAACGCGATCTACTCACGCGTGTAGTAGCCGAAGGGTACAATCCGTCCGAGTTGAGCCTGGGCGATGTCTGCTCCCGCGATCTAATCCGCGTGGACCACGATAGCAGTTGCCGGGAAGCGATAATGAAGATGCAAGGGCGTCTGAGCCAACGTGTACTCGTGTACCGGGGGCAGCGGTTTTTAGGGGTGGTCAAGCTGCCCGATTTGGCCTACGCGATGGCGTCTAGCCGCTGGCGGAGGGATATGCTGGTTAACGCGATAGGTGGCGTGACGCTGGCAATCATTGTCGGTGTCATTGCGTTGCTACTGATACAGCTCCCGGAGTTGGTGAATTTTCTTGGCCGGGGTAGCCCACCCTAACCCGGCGAGGGTTTTACGGCCACCGGAGCCAGTGGGTGGCCAATGCGCGGTGGTCGTCAGCAGTAGATCCGAGCGCTCGCCGCGATGTCGCAGCCACTTGCACGGTGTTGATCGCGTCGGTGCATTTGGCCCCAACTGATCAGGTGCCACCTACATCCACAGCTAGACCGGCAGGTTTCGGTCGCAGGCTGCCGTCGCCTCATAAAAACGGTAGTCCGCTTCACAGCATGAGCAGACGTTCGGGCCAAGTAGCCTAAGCGACAGCTATCGACCCCAAGCAGTCAGTCCGCGTCTTTCACTCGGCGTCCGCACTTGTCGCGTAGCAGCCGCTGGCGGAAACGACGCCAGTCGGGCAAAGGTTCCAGAAAGCGGACACCGTCCTGCGTTGCCACGCAAACGCCTTCGGGCTGCTTGCGAACATCGATCGCCGACAAATGACGGAGGGACCATGCCCCGTCGGTTTCCGAGGCCGGTCCCGGCGGGACCGGCCTCAAGCGGAGCTGGACCGGGCTCCAATCAGCGTCTCTGAGCCATCAACCAGAGAAAACGCCGTCGGCATAGGCGCAAGCAGTGTTGCGAACTTCTGTACGCCAAACGTAATGCGTACTATCCTCCGCATGTGATAAAGAGCTTCGCCGACAAGGCCACCGCCGCCCTTTTCTCGGGTCGCCGCGTGCGGAGGTTTCCGCCGGACATCCATCGCCGCGCCTACGCCAAGCTCCAAGCCTTGGATGCGGCGGACGCGCTCGACTTCCTGCGCGTGCCGCCTTCCAACCGCCTGGAACAGCTTCGCGGCGACCGGGCGGACCAGTGGAGCATTCGCATCAACGACCAATGGCGCATCTGTTTCCGCTGGGAAGATCGCGATGCATATGACGTTGAGGTGACTGACTACCACTGAGGTCGGCGTATCCCCAGATATCGAGCGCACTCAAACAACCATGACCATCCAAAGAGAACACCTGGACCAGATCGACTTCTCCGACGTGGCCGAAGGCACCGACCTGATGCCACCCGTAACCCCCGGCGAGATCCTGCGCGAGGACTTCATGGAGCCCCATGGCCTGTCGGCGAATGCCCTCGCCAAGGCGCTGCATGTCCCGCCGAACCGGATCACCGCGATCCTGAACGGCACCCGCTCAATCACCGCCGACACGGCGCTCAGACTTGCCCGGTACTTCAGTACCACGCCCCAGTCTTGGCTGAACTTGCAGACAAACTATGAGTTGGAGATGGCTAAGCGGACTGTGGGACAAGTCATCAAGTCGGAGGTGTCGCCCCGGGCTGCATAATGGCGAGATGGGAGCTACCAGATGGATGAGCTGAGCCGTATCTGGTTCCGAACCGAGTGTCGGGACCGCCTGCGCAACGCGCAAGGCAATGCCTTCCAGGACCTCTTCGCGGATCTGATGGAGCTGGCCTTTCCCACAGACTTCCAAAGCATTCGCCCGTACGGCAATCAGGGCGACCAGAAGTGCGACGGATACCTTGCCTCCTCCAAGACCGTGTTCCAGGTCTACGCCCCGCGGACCATGAAGCAGGCGCAGCTGATCGCGAAGGCGCGGGAAGACTTCGGCGGCGCCGTTCATCACTGGCGGGGCCGGATGGCGGTCTGGGCATTCGTCCACAACGATCGTGAGGGCCTGCCGCCGGAGGCGTGCAAGGTTATCCACGACCTCTCCGCCCAGGTCCCAGGTGTCTCCATCGAAGTCTGGGGACAGAGCGATATCGAGACGACGGCACTGACGTTGTCGGGCGACGCGCTGACCCGCGTCTTCGGCCCCGCGCCAACCGACCGCTCCCTCGAAGAACTCCGCTACGACCGCCTGGGAGATGTGCTGCGCAGCATCAAACGCCTGCCGCCCCCGCCGATTGCGGAGATTCGCCCGGTTTCCGTAGAAAAGCTGGAAGCCAACGCATTCTCGGACGATGTGCTCTATCTGCTACGGAGGGGGCGCCGTAAGGAGGCACTCGTGGTAACTCTGCTGGGGGACTGGCCGACGCCCGGCTTCGCGGAGGAGTTGGCGGAAAGTTTCCGTCAACGCTACGCGGAGCTGAAGGCGCTGCCCGGGATCACCGCCGACGAAATTTTCGGCAGCCTGCAAGACCACACCCGTGGCTCGGAGCCTCTCAGCGATCCCGCCTCCAGGCCGCGGTGCTTGCCATACTGAGCTACTTCTTCGAGCGTTGCGACATCTTCGAGGACAAGCCCGGAGGCGATAGCCCGTGATCCTGCCGACCAAGCACCTGCGCAAGGACCAGGCCCTGATCGCGGTCGGAGCTGAGCTGTTGGGCATGCTCGACGAGCCCAAGACCATCTCTCGCCTTTGGGACGAGCTGCGACGCGCACGCGCCGAAGCCTCACCATCGGCCGCTGCCGACTCCGGGCGGGCGATCCGGCTGCGCCAGCGCCAGGAGACCCGCAGCAACATTCCTTTCGACTGGTTCATCCTGGCGCTGGACCTTCTCTATCTCCTCGGCGCCGTCGAGCTCGAGCGCGGTCGCATACGGCGGATCGCGGCATGATCCATCGTACCTTCAGCGACTTGTCGAGCTTCAAGCCGGTTCGGTTTCACAAGGGCCTGAACTTGCTGATCGCGGAAAAGACCCGCACCGCAACCGATCGTCAGACCCGCAACGGCGCAGGAAAATCGAGCCTGATCGAGCTGATTCACTTCGCCCTAGGCGCCGATTGTGGACGGAGCTGCATCTTCCGCAACCAGGCCCTCAGTGGATACCGCTTCGGGATCGAGATCGACATCGGCGAAAGCCGAGTGAAGGTCTCGCGCAGCGGGAGCAAACCGTCGAGCGTCCTGGTAAGTGGCCTCGATGCCGGCGCCGGTCATGGCGGCCAAACAACCCAGCACAGCCTTCTCGAAGAAGCGGGATTCGAGTTCAAGGACTGGCGAGACATCCTCGGAGAGCGATTCTTCGGGCTTCCCTCGGCCGATAGCCGGTCTCGGTTCGCCCCGACCTTTCGCAGCCTCTTCCCGTACTTCGCGCGTCGTCAGTCCAGCGGTGGGTTCGACCATCCGGAACGACATGACCGGGACCAGCAGTTCAGCGATCAACAAGTTGCCGTCTCCTACCTGCTCGGGCTCGACTGGGAGGTCCCGCGGCAGCTGCAAGAGGTCCGCGAGAAGGAAAAGACCATCCGCCAGCTGCGCAAGGTGGACAAGGAAGGCATCTTGGGCCGCGTGATCCCATCGGCCGCCGAGCTGCGGGCCAACCTGACCCTGGCCGAGCGCCGTGCCCAAGCATTTAAGGAGCGTATCGATACCTTTGTGGTTCTCCCCGAGTACTCGGAGCGCGAGCAGGAGGCGGCCGAGCTGACCCAGCGCATGGGCGTGCTCGCCGACGAGAACACCGCCGACCGCCTGCTGATCGAGGACCTGGAGCAGGCGATGGCCACCGAGGCGCCGCCGCCCGCCACTGACGTCGACCGCCTCTATGCCGAGGCCGGCATCGTGCTGCCGGACAGCGTCGCCCGTCGCTTCGACGAGGTTCGGCGCTTTCACGCCTCCATCGTCGACAACCGCCGCTCCCACCTGAGCGGCGAGGTCCGGGCAGCCGAGCGTCGCATCGCCGAGCGCGTGCGCGAGCAGGGCGAGCTGGACCAACGCCGCGCCCGGATCATGGACCTGCTTCGCGCCCATGGCGCCCTTGAGCAGCTTACCCAGCTCCAGGGCGAGCTGAGCCGGGTCGAGGCACAGGCGGAGACCCTGCGACAGGCCCTGGACACCGCCGAGCGGGTCGAGAGCACCGCCGCCGATGTAAAGATGGAGCGCGCGACCCTCTACAAGCGGCTTCAGGACGACTACCGAGACGAGCATGAGGTCATCGAAGAAGCCGTCGTCACCTTCGCCGAGCTGTCCGCAGCGCTCTACGAGCGCCCCGGCACCCTGACCATCGATCCCACCGAGAACGGCCCGGTCTTCCGCATCGACATCCCCGCCCACCGCAGCTCCGGCATCAGCCGCATGCAGGTTTTCTGCTTCGACCTGATGCTGACGGAGCTCTGGACCCGCCGCGGACTCGGTCCCGGTTTCCTGATCCACGACAGCCACCTCTTCGATGGCGTGGATGGCCGCCAGGTCGGCAAGGCCCTGCGGCTCGGCGCCGAGCGCGCCGCCGAGCTGGGCTTCCAGTACATCGTCACGCTCAACTCCGACAAATTGGCCAAGGCCGAGCTGCCGCCCGGATTCGACGTGCGCCCGCACCTGCTCGACGTGGAGCTGACCGACGCGTCAGAGACCGGCGGACTGTTCGGGCTGCGGTTCGACTGATGGGCATCGCCAATGCCGATAAGAGGGACCTGTCCGGATGACCCCGCGTAGCTGGCTTGAAGCGGAGATCATCGACAGACTCTCGCGACTCTCCGCCGAGGACATGCAGCGCGTCGCCGAGGACGACGCGCGCATTCGCCGTCCGGAGCGCTTCCCGCGCTTCGATTTTCGCGCCTTCAGCCCGGAGGGCAAATCCCGGCCCGGCTGGCCAGACGCTTGGGTTCGCCTTGATGGTCGCACGGACGGTGTCGAGGCAACGGGCGACAAATCGAAGTCCGGCGTCGAGAAACACCTGCGGGAGGACCTGGACAAGGCCATTGCCCACGCCCCGCCACTCGCCGGTCTGATCATCGTTTCCGGCTGCCCGACGGTGCATCTCAGCGACGACGAGATTGCGGACTGGCGGCGGCGTTTCGTCACTGAAGCCGGAGTCCCGGATGACAGGCTGGAGCTGGTGTTCGGCCCCGGCCTGGTCGCCGACCTGGTCCATCCCGAATTCGCCCGCACCCGCGCCGAGGTGCTCCGTATCTCCGATGCGCCGACCCACTTCAAGCTGGTCCGCCCCCGCAGCGGGCCCGACGAAGGCCGGCTGAGCGACTTTCTCCCGTCGTCGGAAGACTACGAGAAGAAACGCGTCCACAGACCCGACGCCGCCGATGAGGTTCTGGCGCATCTGCGCCTAGAGGGCCGCGCCTTTATCCGTGGCGTCGGGGCGTCAGGCAAGACCGTGCTCGCCTGGCTCCTGGGACTCGAGGCCACCGAGCAACGCCACCCGGCTTACTACCTCGACCTGGCCCGCTATCCCGATGCCGGCGCCGACCTGGGCAATGCCCTGGTCGACGACCTGAATCGTTTCGCGCATCCTGACACCCTGTTCATCCTCGACAACTGCCACCTCGATGAACCCTTGGCCAAGGAGGTCACACTGGGCTGGGAAGACATCTACGAAGGACAACGACCGCGCCTGCTGCTGGTCGGTCGCGAGTTGCGCACCTCCCGCGGCAGTGCCATAGAAGGCTTGGCAATCCCCACAATCCCGCTCCGCGCACTCCAAGCCGAGGTGCACGGCGTGTACCGCCGGCTCGCGGGGCGGCATCTGCAAGATGCCGAGCCGCCGGGACCTCGGCCCCAAGTGCTGGACGATTGGGTGCGGACCTTTGGTGGTGATTCGAGCTCGCCGGAGACAACCACGGACTTGATCGCCTTCAGTGCCGCCGTTCTGCGGCGCATGCGCCGCCTGCTTGGTCGGGATTGGACGTTGACCGCGCGCGATGCGGCAGATCAGGTCCGCGAGACCTACCTGGAGAAATTGTCGGAAGGAGAGGCGCAGAACTTGATAAGGCTGTGCGCTTGTCAGCAGATCGATCTAGCGCTAGATCAGGAAACCTTGGCGGACGCGCACTCCGGCTTCCGAGCCTGCAACAGAAGGCTTGGCCTCGTCTTCTCCAACCAAGTCGGGGCGCTCGGCGAGCACCGGCGGTATCGCCTCGCCCACGGCGCGATCGGCGATCTGATTCTGACTGCCGTAGACGCACACCGAAAGGTCGCCGCGGAGCGCTTGGCGGCAGCGTCGAAATACCCGCATTTCGGCAATGCGATGCTCGCGCGGCTATTGGCCCGTGGGTTTTATGAAGAAGCAACGCAAGTCGCGGCTGCGATGGTCGATGAGCCCGGGGTTCTTGCGCTGCTCGGCCCGCTCCAGTACGTGTACCTCTTCTGCACTCGGATAGACCTACTGGGAATCGGTCTAGCAGCCAACGTTCGAACTCTACTGGCAAATGCCGAGAACCGAGAACGCCTGACCGAGCGGGCGGTGCAGTCACCGCTGCACTTTCTCGCCAACTTCCTCGGCTACGCGGCCAAGAGCAGGGAGCTGAAGCCGCTCTTCGCCACTCTCGCCACGGACCTCGCCGCGCCGGAGAACCGAGAACGCCTGACCGAGCGGGCGTTGCAGACACCGTTGGGAGATCTCGCCAACTTCCTCGGCTACGCGGCCAGAACCGACGAGCTGAAGCCCGTGTTCGCCTACCTCGTCGACGAGTTGGCCAAGCCGGTGCACCGCCGTTTGCTGGCGGCGGCCATGGAGCAGCAGCCGCTGGATGCGTTGGTTAGCATTCTGAGGTCAGATATCGCAAACGATCTCTGGGGTGCGGTTTTCACCGACATCGATATCGGACATTGGGAGAAAGTCCGGCGCGCCGAGTCCTCTCCTAGCCTTCAAGCCTTCGGGACTTTTCGGCTCATCGCTATCCAACAGGGACGGCCAGAGCTCCTGACTGCACCAGTTCTTCGGCTCGTTCGCGACTCGACGCCGGAGGACTGGCACCAGCCAGCCATTGGCTTGCACCATCTGTCCTATGTCCTTTGGGCTGCGTTGGAGGCGCCATCGGCCGAGATTGGGGGTTTTCTCGACCGCATCGCAACGCCGCAGTGGGTAGACGGACTTTTTCAGTCTGCTTCTACGGGTGGACTGGCTGGAACGATACTTTCGTTTGCGACCAAATTGGCACCGGATCGGCGCGAGTGGCTCAATCGCGAAGCCTTGAGAAACCGTATCAGCCGCGAGCTAAGGCGCTTGCGACGATACGATCCCGAGTTCTGCGCGCAAGCCCTGTCACTCCTGGGCTCTGCGGCCGCACTCGGTGTTTCTCTGCCAAAGATGCAAGTCGAATGGCCGGACACCGGCGAACTCGCAAAGGTTCTGGAGCTGCGGGCGCCACAGTCGGACCGCACCACCATCGGCTACCTGCAAGTCCAGCTCTGGCTTGGCCTGCGGGAGATGTCCCGAATGCGGGCCAATCCGGTAACCGTCTCGCCGCGCCTGGCCGATCGCATCCTCGACCTGTGGGCGGCAACACCGGAAAGTGAGGCCGGAGAAGCTCTGACACCCGACGCACGAGCCCTCAACGCCGAGATGATCGAGTGGCTGCGGCGGTGCAAGGCCGCCGGATGGCGTCTGGTCCCACCCCGCACAGTATCAGCTCCGGACTCCGGCAAAGGCCGGGCGTGACCGATGCGCGCGATTAAGGGTGAGTTGACGACAGAGCTGTCGGCGTTCCTCGGCAACGAAATTCCCGCCAAGGCTGATGCCATCGACGTACCCACCTATCGCCGCCTGATGGAGCACGTCGCCCAACTCTCATACGCGAACAAGGACCACCTGCTCTTCTTCCGCGGCCAGGGGCGTGATTTCAAGAACAAGGCAGGAGCCTCAAGCTTCTATCCGTCCATCTATCGTGGCGAGCGGTTGCTGCGGGAAGAGCTTGCCGTCCGTTTCGATGTCCTTGCCGGCGCATCGCGGCGCCTTGTGGACGTCTTTGAGCGCAACGGCATCGCGGGCGCGCAGGAAGTCAGGCGCCGGAAGTACATCCAGTGGAGCATCCTCCAGCACTACGAGGTGTGCCAGACCCCATTGCTCGACTTCACCCATTCGGTGCGGGTGGCGTGCAGCTTCGCGACCCTGGACCCGGATGGCGATGACGCATACGTCTACGCCTTCGGGCTGCCCTACATCACCAACCGGATCTCCGTGAACTCGGAGCAGGATCTGGTCAACGTCCGGCTGCTCAGCATCTGTCCGCCCGACGCGCTTCGCCCCTACTTCCAGGAAGGTTACCTGGCCGGCACGGACGAGGTGACGACCGACTACGACTCCAAGGACGAGCTGGACTTCACCCGCCGTCTGATCGCCAAGTTTCGCATCCCCCGCAACGACGCCTTTTGGGAAGGCGAATCCGCGCCGATCCCCCCGTCTGCCCTGTACCCGAGCGGCGATCGAATGCTGGAGCTTTGCGACGGCATCCGCAACGAGGTGGGCACCGAGATCGAGGCCGGCCAGCTCGGCCGCTTCCTGCAATCCTGGTCCAACTTGGAGGGCCGTCTCATGAGCCTCGCCCGCCAGCGCCACAAGCGGGTGTTCTCCGTCCGTGAAGCCATCGATCTGCTAGCCCGCGACGGCACCCTTGCGTCCGAGCTGCGTCAACGTCTCGGCGCCCTCCGGGAGACCCGAAACGTCGCCATTCACAATGCGTCCCGTCTCAAGCCCGGCCAACTCGCCTCCGCCACCGCGGAGATGGAGTCATTACGCTCAGCCATTCAGTCATTGAAACCCGCCGATGGCACAGGCTGACCGCCGTCGACGCCGATCGCTATTGGGAGTCCCCGGCGACAGATCAGCCTGCTCCAAGGCCAGCTTATTGTCAGTCTGCGGAAGATCGTCCTCTCGTGCCAACCAAGAAAGGTGACCGAAGCCGCGAATTCGAATGCCCCGGGTGCGGTATCTGCATCGGGATACAGCCCCCGCGCGCCGCTGTACGTTGAGTGTCCGCTTCTCGTTCCGGCGGCCGGCCGATTCTCACGGACCTCAGTGACCGCTATCGACCCAGAGCCGACATCCGTCTCCAGAATCTCAACGGCAGCAGTCCCACGGAAAGCAGACATTCTTGTCGCGCAGTCGAGTGCATCCTCCCCCACATCGGCTGGCCAAGCGAAGCGCGGCCGATCT
>Ga0210085_1000750_pt1 | contig 13348 bp, 13 predicted proteins | sample China_Galinas_PW_5_FD_184866 | JGI IMG/M metagenome (GOLD analysis project Ga0210085, IMG submission 184866) | Wetland microbial communities from San Francisco Bay, California, USA, that impact long-term carbon sequestration - China_Galinas_PWC_D1... | ecosystem: Environmental > Aquatic > Marine... | reverse complement strand
CCGCCCTTCGCCTCAACCAGGCAAGGACTGAACTATTCCGTTCCATCAATCAAGCCCAAAAACCGGCCGCCTGAGGGGCTTACCTACCACCCCCCCTTCAGGCTCATTTCTGGATTGGAAAGGACTTAGAGTCCCGCGATCAATCTTCCCCCAGTGCTGCCAGCAAATCGAGGAACTCTTCCACCTGGCCCCTCAGCATCGCCGCCACCCTGCGGAATTTCCTCGCCACCAGACGCTCCCGCTCCCAATCCAGCTCGAATGTATAGCTGTGGCGAAAGACGTGGCGGAAGCCGCGAAGGTCCTCAAGCAGCAGGTAGAGCTCTTCATCGATGACGGCCGGGCGATAGTTTTCGACATCCAGCTTCATCCGCTTCAACAGATCTGAATGCCAGGTCTCTGGACCCAGGTCGTTCTCGAAGAAACGCGCAATCGCGCGGAAGATGTTCTCACACCCGTTGTAGAAATTATGAAGGAAGTACCCAATGGCTGCGCGATCGTAACCACCGACTTGGTCCGGCGGTAAATCGAGCTTCGGCTCCGCCTGTGCGAACTCTTGCTCTAACCGCGCGATCTTGCGCAGCTCATCCTCGATGTCCGCCCTCAGAAGCTCGAGACCGTACTTCATAGATCAGCTCCCCCCTTTCCATAACCTTCCGCAGAAACGTCGGGTCGTCGTCCTGCGTATAGAGATCGAGCGGGCAGCCCAGAACGGCCTCCAGCTCACGGCGCAGGGGCCAATAGTCCACTGCGGCTACCGGCATCACCAGTAGATCCAAGTCCGATTCCGGCGCAGCCGTTCCGGTGGCTACCGAGCCGAACAGCCAGGCCTCGCGAACACCGTAAACCCTCAGAACGGCGAAGCCGAGCTCCAGCAGCCGGCGCCGCAACTCGGCAGAGCGGCTCGTACGCAGAGCCCGCTCGCGACGCCGACGCGTCACAATCTTTGCAAGACCGCCGAAGCCCATAGTTCGATGATCTCCAATGTACGGAGCACTCGGTCCAAAGTATGCGACACATTTTGTCTTGTATGAAGGGCAGCAACCAGCGTAGGGTGGGAAAGCACAGCGCATCCCACCTTACAGACGACGCCGTAATTAGGCAGGATAGGCTACGGTTCTTTCATGTCAACGGAGACTGTACACCCCGTAGCCATTCACCACATGCAACAGTCGGAGATGGTCCGAGAAGAAACGCAGCACCCGTCTTCGCGTTGCTTCGGGCCTTTCGGACAGCCAATGATCGAACAGGTCGATTCTGATCAGCAAGTGGGTAATCTGCTCGTTGGCCAGGTAGCGCTGGATTGCAGCAGTATCTTCCGTCGCCAAGACCGCCAAAAACGGTTGATAATCGAAGCCGACCTCCCGTTCGAAGTAATAGGGCCGCTGCCGGAGATAGACCGCCAGCACACGGCTTTCCTCGGGCAGATGCAGATTGATGTAGTGAGTGGGAGCAAAGGACGGCACCTTCTCCGACAAGAACTCCACCCGGCTGACCCTTCCGCTGAGATAGGCAAAGGGGTCGATCCTTTTCCAAAGATCGACCAGATAAAAGAGGTTGGGGGTCAGCGCGGCGATGAACAGCACCGCGACAACCGGGGTTTCCCATCGGGGCCTCGCAAGCCCCGAGAGTTTCGACCAGAGCGCATGCAACCCGAAAACCGCCAAGATCACCAGGGGGGGAATCGCCGGACCGACATAACGCACCCGCATGTCCGTCGTCAGATAGACGAGCAGAATGTAGAGACAGGAAAAGACCAGCATCAGCCGGTTGACAATCTGCATCTCCCTCGGTCGCCTGCCCAGCAACAAAAGGAACGGGAACAGGAGCAAGGCGAAGTCGAGCCGTCCGTCGAACAGGGCCGGGTTGTCGTCTTCTCCCTGAAAAAAGATCCGAATCGGAATCCCGATGGTCTCGAGGGTGCTTTCCTGGTAGAGGTGACGCCGGTACCAGAAGTGGCTCAGGGATCTTCTCGGCTTGACTTCTTCCGAGCTCTCGGACTTGCCGGCATCCTTGGAAGCAACGGAAAAGGTGCTTTTGAATAGGGGATACAGGGGGTTTCCCGTCCAGACGAGATTGCGGATCATCCAGGGGGAGAACACCAGAAGTGCAATGAAGGCGAACAGGGCGGCGTGTTTCATCGCCGCCATCTGCTGCCGGCCCCTCTCTTCCGGCGGGAGACTGCGCAGATAAAACAAGGGGAGGCAGAGCAACAGGATCAAGAAGGTCAGAAGTCCATTGTATTTTACGGAAAGGGCCAAGCCGCAGCTGATCGCGGCGATAATCAGCCATTTCCGCCGTCGGTCCTCGAGCCAGAGCACCGATGCCAGCAGCGCTCCGGTGGAGAAGAATACCAGGCCGAGATCCACGTAGACCGTGACGGACAACTTGAGGATCAGGGGAATGGTGACGAAGAGCAGCGCACCCATCAGGCCCCAGACGACACCGATCGTACGGCGGATATACCAGAAGATCAGCCAAGCGGTAAGAATGCCGAACAGAAAGTGGATGTACTTGGCGGTAAAATCCAGTCCGGCCCAGACGGGGAGGATATAGATGAGCTCGAGCAGCTGCGGATAATAGGAAAAGAAATACTGCGGCAGCTCGACCATGCCGCCGTGCTCCAGATAGAGCTTTGGAATAGCGAGATGGTGAATGATGGCATCCCGGCTGAAGACCGGCACACTGGACAACAACAGAACGACGAGCGCATAGATCGCCAGCGAGGCGATCAGCAGCCATACCGCAGCCCTGTGTAGGCGCGCCCCATTGGTCGTTCTGTTCACTGACCTACCTCGCATCTTGCCGGCGGTTACCATCTCGACAGAGAAGGGCATCCGGATCATAGGTCAAATCGACGGGATGCGCTGCGCCATCTACGATCTTGCCACTAAATGACGGATTTTCGTCCATGGTGACAATTTTCGTCACTTTGTGACGGCGCAGGTAACGACCTATTCGTCGATTTCCGAGGAGGCTACCTCTCCGACCATGGTTCTCCGAGGCATTTAACGCCGTTTTTTTGAAGTCGCTCACAAAATGGGCGGGCTGGCGGCGATGCTTGTTCAGTTTGGCAGGTTCTATGCGGCAAACTTGCCGCGGGCGGGTACGAACGGGCCCTTTCCCTATCGTTCGCAGTCCGAGCCTTTTCCAGTAAAACTCAATGATGAGGATTGAACATGAAAAAACAGCAGAGTGGTTTCACATTGATCGAGCTCATGATCGTGGTCGCGATCATCGGCATACTGGCGGCCCTCGCCATTCCCACCTATCAGGACTATGTAATTCGTACGCAAGTGTCTGAAGGGAACACGCTGGCGAGTGGCGCGAAGACAGCTGTCACCGAATATTACGAAAACAAAGGTGCCTGGCCTGACAACAACAAGCAAGCGGGCCTGGCTGCCGCAGGGTCCATTACGGGTAATTACGTTACGAAAGTTACTGCTGCCAAAGGTGTAATTACAGCCGCTTATGGAGGCCCAAAGGCCAATGCATATCTGACCAGCGAAAAGACGCTAGCCCTGTCCGCCATTCCACACGGAGGCTCTGTTTCGTGGACATGCAAACCGACCGGAATCGCCCCGCAATACCTTCCCCAAATCTGTCGTTAGCGATCCGTAGAGACTAGTCGTTCTGATCGGAGCACCCCGGCGATCGGGGTGCTCGTTTTTGTGGGGGGACTCTCGGGCAGATGACCGCACGATCCCAACTGCTTGGAGTGGGCTCGATCCTGGTGCTCATTACGCTCGTCTATTGGTCCGGCCTATCCGGCGGTTACCTATTCGACGATTTCCCCAACCTCGTCGCCAACGACGGGACAACCCTCGCGCAGCTTACCCCAAGAAAGCTCCTGACGGCGGCGCTGGCGGGTGATTCGGGCCCTCTCGCGCGGCCCATCAGCATGCTCAGCTTCGCGCTGGAGCGCCACTTCTTCGGCCTGGACCCCTGGCCGATGAAGCTGACCAACCTGATCATTCACCTGGCCAATACCCTGCTGGTGTTCTCCCTGATTCGCGCACTTTTGGAACGGGCGCAGCTCCGTTATCCCGAACGGGTCAAGCCCCTCATCTCCCTGCCGACGCTGGCGCTACTGGTTGCCGCCGTCTGGGGACTGGCCCCGATCAACCTGACGGCCGTGCTTCTTGTCGTCCAGCGCATGGAGAGCCTGGCCACACTTTTCATGCTGCTCGGCCTGCTGGCCTACGTGCGTGGCCGCCGGCACATGGAGGAAGGGCGGGAGCGCCGGGGCCTCCTGTGGGTAACGGGTGGTTTCCTTCTTGGGGAAGGGCTGGGCGCGCTTGCCAAGGAGAGCGCCGTCATGTTTCCACTGTACGCCCTCCTCATCGAATGGATGTTTTTCGGTTTCGGCGAGAAGGGCACGCTTACGCGCCGACATCTGGTCCGGGTCTACGGCGTCTTTCTGATCGCACCCGCCATCCTGGGCCTCGGACTCTATTTGCCGGGGATCCTTTCGGGGGGCTCTTTCCAGAACCGCCCCTACGACCTCCAGGCAAGGCTCTGGACCGAAACACGGGTCGTCTGGCACTACCTCTGGTGGACCTTGGCCCCGGAGCCGGGGCAGCTCTCCCTCTACCATGACGACTTTCCCCTGTCCCAAGGACCCTTGCATCCCTGGACGGGCATACCGTCCGCATTGGGTCTGGCCGCGCTCATCGGGGGGGCCTTCCTCGTGCGTCGGCGTCATCCTTTGGCGAGCTTCGGGATCCTCTGGTTCTTCGTCATGCAGCTGTTGGTCTCCACGATCTTCCCTCTGGAGCTGGTCTTCGAGCACCGCAACTACATGGGCTCCATGGGCATCTTCCTGGCATTGCTTTCCCTCCTCTTAGTCGGACAAGGCGGCGAAAGACTGCACTGGGCTCGACGCGCACTCGTCGCGGGCCTGATTGCCTCATACGGGATCCTGACACTCGTTCGCGCCCAGGAATGGGGGGATCCGCTGCGCCTGGCCTTTGCAGAGGCGGAGCGGCATCCGAGATCCGTCCGCGCGAATTACGAGCTGGGCAAGGCACTCTATGCCATCGCACCGGACCCGGGCTCCCTGCCCTTCTCGAAGGCGACCGAGGCCATGGAGCGGGCCTGGCAATTGCCGCGGACCAGTCTGCTTCCGGTCCAGGCGCTCCTGTTGATGCACGCAAAGTATGGCTTACCGCTCGAGGATGCCTGGTGGACGGGGATGCGGAAATACATCGACTCGCGCCCCCTCGCGGCCCAGGACATCAACGCCCTTTACTCGCTCATCGCGGCACGAATCGCCGGGGTCACCGAGCTCCCGGACGCCGAGCTGGGGCTGGTTTTTAAAGAAGCCTACGACCAGAATCCCGGCCGCTACCTGCTTGCCACCCTCTATGCCAATTACCTGCTCAACGTGCGTGGCGACCCGGAAAGGGCCGAGACCATGCTGCAAAGGGCCGTTGCCTTGGCCCCCAAGAATCCCCAGATGTGGATAAATTTGATCAACCTCCAATTGGCGACCGGACGAACGCACGCCGCAAAGATCAGTATATCGAGACTAGCCGAGCTCGACCGGCTCGGTACCCTGGGTCCGGAGATCGATCGGCTGCGCCGGCTCGCCGACAAGCAAAAGGCTCGCGCCCCGACTTCACCATCCCCGCCGCGGTCATGAGCTTGCCCGAATGGGTAACGAGGCCCGGTGTCTCGGGTCCCCGGCTCGGCTTGCTGGTACTGCTCGCCGTGACTTGGCTCGTCTACCAGCCAGGCATGAGTGGTCCCTTTCTGCTGGACGATTTCAGCAACCTCGAGCTCCTGGGCACCTTCGGAAGGATCGACAACTGGGAGAGCCTGCGACTGTATCTCCTCTCCGGATTTGCCGGGCCCACGGGCCGCCCCGTGTCTATGCTCTCCTTCCTGCTGAATGCCCGCAACTGGCCGGCGGATCCGGCGAGCTTCAAGCAGACCAACCTGATCATCCATCTGGTCACGGGAACCCTGGTCTTCGCCTTGGCGCGTCAATTGGCCTCCGCACTCGGCCACCAGATCCGAGAGGCGGGCTGGATCGCACTGCTCACCGCCGCCCTCTGGCTGCTGCATCCATTCTGGGTCTCCACCACACTGTACACCGTACAGCGCATGGCCCAGCTTTCCACGCTCTTCGTCCTATTGGGTCTATGGCTCTACGTCCGCACCCGTGTGAAATGCCCTCCCTCGCTGTCCCCGGGACTGATAGTGGGCTCCACCCTTGCCATCGGCCTTGCCGGTCTGTTGGCCGTCCTTTCCAAAGAGAACGGCGCCCTGCTTCCCCCGCTGGCGATCGTCCTGGAGGTCACCGTCCTCCAGATTCTCGATCGACGGCGTAGCATGGCGCCGACCAGGGTATTCAGGTATTGGCGCCTGCTCATCCTGGGTGTGCCGACCCTCATGCTCGGCGGCTATTTGCTCACCTGTCTCGGACCGCTACTGGCGGGAGAACCGGGGATACGATACTTCACCCCCGGCGAGCGTCTCCTCACGGAGGGGCGCATCCTTTGGGACTATGTTGCCCATATCCTCCTGCCGTGCCCTTGTCCCGGTGGCCTGTTCAACGACGACATCCGGATCTCGAGGGGCATCCTCACGCCATGGACCACGGCCCTCGCCTGGACCGGTTGGCTGGTGCTGGCGGTCTGGGCCTGGCGGGCGCGCTCCAGATATCCGGCCCTCGCCTTGGCGATCCTGTTCTTTCTGACCGGTCACGCCCTCGAATCCAGCTTCCTGCAGCTGGAGCTCTACTACGAGCACCGCAGCTATCTGCCCGCCGCCCTCGCCGGTTTTCCGCTCGCTGTTTGGTGGACGCAGGTCCGCGTACGACGGTCGACCCGTTGGGCGGCGGCCCTGGGTGTCCTCGCGATCCTTGCCGTCATGACTGCAATACGTGCCGATCTTTGGGGGCGCCCCTTTGCCCAGGCCCTGAAGTGGGCCCAAATCCACCCACAGTCCGCGCGCGCCCAGCATTACCTGGCGGAGAAATGGCTGGAAACGGGAAACTTTGCGGAGGCCGAGCGTCTCAACAGGAAGTCTGAGTCCCTGGCTCCGACTAGCTTGCTCGCCTATGCCCAGTCGGTCTCATTGGCTTGCCAACGGGGCAAGTCGTCCGATCGAGCCGTTCGGCATTTCGGGCAGGTCCTGTCCGAGAAAAGGGGCATCAGCGCGGTGGACAGGTATTATGTGGCGCAGGTGCTCGATCTCCTACTGAACGAATCATCCTGCCGCCGAAGCAGCAACCCGAAAGCCGTGATCGGGCTCGTCCAGCGCCTGGAAGGCAGGCCCAACGCTGTGGCGACCCCGGCCTATGCGAGTCTCCTTGCGCAACGTGTAGGGGTGGCCGACCTCCAGCTCGGGAAACCTCGAGCGGCGCTCGCGCGTTTCCGCCAAAGCGCCCGTTTGACACCCGCTCCCGGTGGACAATTGAGAAACGCCGCCATCCTTGCCAGCTACCGGGCCAATGCCGAGGCCCTCACCCTGCTCGACGAGATGGCCGAGACGAATCGGCATGCTCCGAACGAGGGCCCTGCCTGGGCAATGCTGTTCGACGACACCACAAAGGCATATTTCGAGCGGGAGCGAATAAGGCTGCGGCAGGTCATTGCCCAGGACTATCGAGACAACGCCTCGCCACACCCAGAGAGTCATGCCGATTCGCACGCGCCCCGAGGATGAAAACGCCGTACCCCCAAAACCCGCAAAATCCCGGCGTCGTCTGAAGGTGGGATGCACTACGCTTTCCCACCCTACCCTGGCTGGGATTGAGGATCGTACAACAACCAGGCTCACACCACTTACTCGTCTCCCGCCAGGGTGCGATGATAGGCCACAACTGCAAAAAAAATACGGAGGGCGCTCATGTCATCACTAGCCGCAGAGAAGAACCGCATCGGCGTCGAAGACTACCTGGCCGGCGAGAAGGACGGTGAAGTGCGCCATGAATACGTCGCGGGGAACGTCTACGCCATGACCGGCGTCAGCCGACGCCACACCCTTATCGTCGGCGCTTTGTTCGCCGCGATGCGTCCGGCAGCCCGCAAGCACAGCTGCCAGTTGTTCACAAACGACATGAAGGTACACGTCCACCAGGGCGGCGAGGATGCCTTCTACTATCCCGACCTCGTCCTCGTCTGCGACCCACAGGACCGCGAAGACTACTACGTCAGTCGCCCCTGCCTGATCGTCGAAGTCCTGTCCGAGACCACCGAGCGCATCGACCGCCGGGAAAAGCTCTACGCCTACACCGGCGGCCTGCAAAGCCTGCGCGAATACCTGCTCGTAGCGCAGGATCGCCGGCAGGTCGACATCTATCGCCGCACCGAAGCCGATTGGATGCACGAAACGGTTACCGAAGGCGCGATCCGGCTCGAATGCCTCGACATGGACCTGTTGCTCGATAGCATCTATGAAGACGTCGAGCCTCATTGACCAGGCAATGCCTGCACCTGACCTTGGAAGCCCGCGTAGGGAGGGAAAGCTTAGCGCATCCCGCCGATTCGACGTGACGGGATTCTCCTATTCTACACGCAATGCCATTAAGGTTTCATGAAGTTGATGGGCCAGAGATGCAATGCTAGATTGTCTTACTAGGGATTCCGCTGAAGGGAAAAGGCCATACCGATGAATACCGCCATGCCGCTGCCACGACCTGAACAGCAACCCCAACGTCACCGCTTCAGCGTGCAGGAATATTACCAGTTGGCCGAGGCAGGTATCTTTGACGAGGACAGCAGCGTCGAGTTGATTGAAGGGGAAATCATCGACATGCCTCCAATCGGAGCCCTCCACTCGGGCTGGACAACGCGCCTGAACGGCTTCTTTGCACGACTCGTCCCCGCTATGATCGGCGTACAGGTGCAAAGCCCGATCCATCTGGATGAGGGCAACGAGCCACAACCCGACTTGGTCCTGTTGGCTCCACGCAAGCAATCTTACTTTGAAGCTCACCCCCGTGCCGAAGACGTACTGCTACTCATAGAAGTGGCGGATTCGTCGCTGACGTACGATCAGGATGTAAAAATTCCGCTGTACGGGCGACATGGCGTGGCAGAAAGCTGGCTGTTCGACGCGCAAAACCATAGCCTGACTATTTATCGCCACCCGATCGAAAGCGGCTACCGTGAGATCTATCGTCCACACATGGATGAAAGAATCGGGTTGTCTGCTCTCCCAGGCGTGACGGTCGATTTGGCCGTTGCCTTCAAGCGCTGAATTCCCGCACAAAGCAAGGACCGAAGGAGCGTAGGGAGGGAAAGCTTAGCGCATCCCGCCGAATCCTGCCGAATCCTGCCGAAACCCGCCAAATCCCGGCACCGTCTAAAGGTGGGATGCGCTATGCTTTCCCTCCCTACACGGTTTGGCAGTGGGGATCGTACGATGACCAGGTCCACACTACTTACTCGTCTCCCGCCAGGGTGCGATGATCGGCCACAATCGTAGAAATAAACGGAGACTGCTCATGCCATCACTTGCCACCGAGACGAGCCGCATCGGCGTCGAAGACTACCTGGCCGGAGAGAAGGACGGCCAGGTGCGCCATGAATACGTCGCCGGCACCGTCTATGCCATGACCGGCGCCAGCGCGAGGCATGGATTGGTAGTCACGGCCCTGACGTTGGCGCTAGGCCCGTACGCCCGCGAACGCGGCTGCCAGTTGTTCACCAGCGACATGAAAGTGCGCATACGCAGCGCCGGTGAAGACGCCTTCTACTACCCAGACTTGCTGCTCGCCTGCGAGCCCGACGACCGCGACGACTACTACCGCGAACGCCCCTGCCTGATCGTCGAAGTCCTGTCCGAGACCACCGAGCGCATCGACCGCCGGGAAAAGCTCTACGCCTACACTGGCGGCTTGCAAAGCCTGCGCGAATACCTGCTCGTAGCGCAGGATCGCCGGCAGGTCGACATCTATCGCCGCACCGAATCCGATTGGATGCACGAAACGGTTGCCGAAGGTGCGGTCCGGCTCGATTGCCTCGACATGGACCTGACGCTCGACAGCATCTACGAAGACGTGGAGCAGTAGTGTCCGCATAACGCCATGCGCATGAGCTTGGAAGAATGCGAAACCATCAAGCGAGCCACGGCCATCGAACGTGCCTGGGCCTGTAGGTGACGGTTGCCGAGCAACCGGACCGGTGGAGGCCCGTCGTGCCCTCATTCCGCCCATAGGGCATCGAGTGGAAACGGTACCGTCTCGAACGGCTCCGCCGCCACGTCTGCCTCATCGACGAAGCTGGCCTGAAGCAGCCACTGCCCGTCGTGCAGCTTGAACGCCTCCAGGGTACGAGCTGTCGGATCCACCAGCCAGCAGTAGGCCACGCCGTTGGCAGCGTAGCGGGGCATTTTCAGCATGCGGTCGTCGCGCGCCGTCGCCAGCGACAGTATTTCGCAGACCCAATCGGGGAAAAGCTCGAGCCAGGCGGTATCCGGCAAGGTCGGCATCCGCTCGCGGCGCCAGCCTGCAATGTCCGGGACGAGGATGTCGGGGCCAAAGTGAAGCTCCGGCTCGTCGAGAATCCACCAGCCGCCGGGACCTCCACGGCCCCGGTGGAAGGGGCCTCCTATCTCAAAGCCGATCGACGACGAGGCCAGGGCATGTTTCGGTGCCGGCCGCGGATGGGAGTGTAGCTCGCCACCGATGATCTCCCCGACCGCATTGTCAGGAAGCGAGAAAAGGTCTTCGTAGCGCGCCGAGCGCTGTTGCGGAATGGCCATCGAACAAGCCTCGGGGGTTTGGTCAGAGATACCAGGGACAGACTACGATTTTTGTCGAAGTGCTCAGCATCCCCGATTCGCATGATCTTCATGGGGAATGCTACGTTACTCCCTACTCGAGGGAAACTGTCCCGGGCAAAATTTGGGCTCGTATGGAAGTGAAATGCTCGGAAGGGGATGATGTCACAATCTATCAGCGATTCTTGCGGTTGTGCGCGGGCCGCACCGGACAGTTGGTCAACTCGAGCGCCTTGGCGGGTGAGACCGACGTCTCCCACTCAACTCAAGGGCTTGGTTGTCGGTGCTGGAATCGAGCGATCTCGTGTTCCTGTTGCCGCCCTACTATCGCAATTTCGGCAAACGCTTGGTAAAGGTGGGATGCGCTGCGCTTTCCCACCCTCCCCTGGCTGGGAGTAGGGATCGTACGAAAACCAGGCCCGCGCCCCTAACTCATCTTCCGCCAGGGTGCGATGATAGGCCACAATCGTAGAAATAAACAGAGAGCGCTCATGTCATCACTAGCCGCAGAGAAGTACCGCATCAGCGTCGAAGACTACTTGGTCGGCGAGAAGGACGGCGAAACGCGCCATGAATACGTCGGCGGCGAGGTCTATGCCATGACCGGCGCCAGCGCGCGGCATGGACTCATCGCTGGCTCGCTTTATGCGTTGCTGCATCAGCAGGCAAGACAAAAGGGATGTCAGCTTTTTATCAGCGACATGAAGGTACGCATCTTTGGCGCCGGTGAAGAAGCCTTCTACTACCCCGACCTGCTGCTCACTTGCGAGCCCGACGACCGTGCCGACTACTACCGCGAACGCCCCTGCCTGATCGTCGAAGTCCTGTCCGAGACCACCGAGCGCATCGACCGCCGGGAAAAGCTCTATGCCTACACCGGCGGCCTGCAAAGCCTGCGCGAATACCTGCTCGTGGCGCAGGATTGCCGGCAAGTTGATATCTATCGCCGTACCGAAACCGATTGGGGGCGCGAAACGGTTATCGAAGGCGCGCTCCACCTCGACAGCCTCGACATGGGCCTGTTAGTCGACAGCATCTATGAAGACGTCGAGCCGCAATGACCGGGCAACGTCATGCGCCTGACTTTGGAAGGCCGAGTAGCCGGGAAAGCAAAGCGCATCCCGCCGATTTGATTCGGTGGGAAGAATAGAGCTCATCCGGCACGATCGGCAGCACAGCATTCATGGCCAACCTCAAAATCACCGTCTACACCCCGGAATCCTCTCTGAGCAATCCGAAACGCATGGTGCGGGAGATGCTCGGCGATCTGCTTGCTGGCCGCGAGCTGGCATGGCAGCTCGCTGTTCGGGACATCAAAGCCCAGTATCGCCAAACGGCGCTGGGCTTGCTCTGGGCCTTCGTTCTTCCGCTGGCGAATACGGCAGCCTGGCTGTTCATCCAAGGCACCGGCATCGTAACATTGCAATCTACGACTTTGCCGTACCCTGTGTATGTCTTCACCGGTACCATTCTCTGGGCAATCTTCATGGATGCGGTCAATGCTCCTCTGCAGCAGACCACGGACGCCAAGCCCATGCTCGCCAAGATCAACTTCCCGCGCGAGGCGCTGGTGGTGTCCGGCATCTACCAGACCCTGTTCAATGCCGGGATCAAGCTCATCGTGCTGCTCGCCGCCCTGCTGATCATGGGTGTTATGCCCGGATGGGGCCTGTTGCTGTTTCCGCTGGCAGTCTTCTCGCTGATGCTCGCCGGAACTGCCCTGGGACTGATGCTCACGCCGGTGGGCATCCTCTATACAGACGTCGGCAAGGGACTGCCATTGCTGATGCAGTTTCTCATGTACCTCACGCCGGTCGTCTTTCCCATGCCCACGTCCGGCTGGGCCGCAAGCCTGTTCCAGCACAACCCGTTGACCCCGCTCGTCCTCACCGCACGCGATCTGCTGACGGGCTTCGCCCCTGACCATTGGGTCGCGTTCCTGAGCGTGAACATTGGGATGTTCATATTGCTGAGCCTGATGTGGGTGGTGTACCGCGCCGCGATGCCGATCCTGATAGAGCGCATGAGCGCCTGATCGGAGAACCGACCATGCGGATTACCGAAGAAGAGCGTACTGAACTTGATCGTGCCATTGCCCGGCAAGATCCGGATGCGCTGGTCTACCCGGAGTTGACCAGCGTCTCCTTAGATAGCAGCAAATCGCGTCGAAGGGCTACACAAATCGTTGACCGGCTCCCCGGCCCTGCGGCGCGCCAAGTAGTCCGACATGACTGACACGTCTCCCACTGCCGTGGGATGATAGGCCGCAGCTGTCGTGAAGAATCGGAGACCGCTCATGTCATCGCTTCCCGCCGAGACGAACCGCATCAGCGTCGAGGACTACCTGACCGGAGAGAAGGATGGCGAAGTGCGCCATGAATACGTCGGTGGCGAGGACTATGCCATGACCGGCGCCAGCGCACGGCATGGTCTGCTAGTGACGGCGTGTGCAGCCCATACGGCTGCGTTTCCAGCAGGTGGAAGTCCTGCCCTGGGAGTTGTCTGTTCACCCAGGTAGATATAACCGACTCATGGGGGGGTGACCGACCATGGGCAAGCTCGGTAGTAAAAGTACCCGGGGCCTGGCGAAAGCACAGGTGGTCATCCCGGTGGGGCG
>Ga0210085_1000749_pt1 | contig 13381 bp, 12 predicted proteins | sample China_Galinas_PW_5_FD_184866 | JGI IMG/M metagenome (GOLD analysis project Ga0210085, IMG submission 184866) | Wetland microbial communities from San Francisco Bay, California, USA, that impact long-term carbon sequestration - China_Galinas_PWC_D1... | ecosystem: Environmental > Aquatic > Marine... | reverse complement strand
CTTGATCGGAAACGAATCAGTGCCCTTAATGAAACCGTGGATGGGCACAAGACTGGGGAAAATCGAGAGGAGAGTGTGAGCGATAAGGTTAGTACATCCAAACCATCATGGCATAAATGAATCCCCATGCGGTAAGTGAGAAGATAACGCCATTTGCGAGACGATATCTTTGGCGGGGATCAGACCGGTTGCGCTGGCCGAAACGATGTTGCCGGCCACCCCCGGGCCATCTCCGGCCACGTACATACCTTTGATCTTGGTTTCCAGGTTGCCCGTGGTTTCGAGTTGGGTGGCAAAAAACTTTATTTCGGGCGCATAGAGCAGGGTCTCGTCATTGGAAACGCCTGGAATGACGAGGTTGAGCTTGTCGAGACCCTCGAAGATGTTGGTCAGGATCCTCTCGGGCAGGGCCATGGCGATGTCGCCACAGACCACGTCGATGAGACTGGGTTCTATATAGCTTTTCTTGATGCGGTTCCAGGTGCTGCGTCGGCCGCGCTTGAGGTCTCCGAAGCGCTGCAGAATCGGTTTGCCGCCGCCGATCAGCGATGCCAAACTGCCGATGGCCTCCCCGTAGGCCTGATTGTCGGTCACCGGCTCGGTCAGGACCACCTTCGAGAGAAAGGCGAAATTGGTATTTTCGGACTTTCGGTGGCGGAAGGCGTGGCCGTTGACACACACGAAACGGCTATAGTTCTCCTGCGTAACGAAGCCGCCTTGGTTGGTGCAGAAAGTGCGCGTCTGGTCGTCATACTTGCTGGTCTGGATGAAAAACGTCGGGTCGTAGATGACGTTGCAAAGATCCTGCATGATGTCGTTGTGCACCTCGACCCTCACGCCGACCTCGATGCCGCGCTGCTTGAGACCGATGTCGTATTTTTGCGCCAGCGACCCGATCCAGTTGGCGCCCACCCGGCCGGGTGCCAGTATGACCTTTCCGGCACGGTATGACCTGCGGTTGGTCACGACGCCGGTCACCTGGAATTTTTCGACAATGACATCCTTGACCTCCTCGGAGGTGTGAAACACCACCCCTTTCGACTTGATGTAATCACGCATGGCGGTGATATGCTCCGGCAGGCATTCGCTTCCAAGGTGTTTTTGCCGAATGATCAACAGGTCGATACCGTATCGCTTGGCCTTCTGACGGATTTTGTGGGCTTCGGCCATGTCCGTCGGATAGACCGGGCTGTCCATTCCGAAACGATTGAAAATCGTTTCGGTCTCATCGATCAGGGCTTCTGCCTGGGGAAGCGGCATAAACTGGGTCAGGTCGCTTTTTCCCAACTTGTGAATATAGTTGAGCTTGCCGTCCGAAAAAAGGCCCGCACCGCCGATCCCGGACAGAATGTGACAGGGCGTGCACCCGAGACACTCCTGGTTGTCAGTCATCGGGCATTTCCGTTTCAGGGGCTCTTTGCCCATTTCGATCAACAGCACGCGCAAGTCCGAGTGCTCGCAGAGGTAATAGGCTGAAAACATTCCGGCCGGGCCGCCGCCCACGATGATGACGTCGTATTTCCGTTCCGTGCTGGTGCTACTCGAATCGGACATGCTTTCTCCCCTACTATGCATTAAATTTCTACATCTTTTTTCGTGCCGATACCCGATTTGTCGACAGGGCATAAGCTCGTTTCCAGTGCGGAAATGGCCCAATTCCCGCAAGGTCATAAAAACGAGGCGGGGTATTCAGGCGTGTATTTGTGCGCATTCCAAAAGATCACACCGACCAGCCACGCCCTCCGGTCTTGCATAAGACGAAGTTGCGAAAAGAGCCATTTAAGTACGGATACGCATTGTGTATCGAGTATAGCACCGAGACCCTTTTGGCGGCAAGGTTGAATCCGTCCGGTTAGGTGCGCGGTTTTATGCTTGTTTCGCAGCCGGGTTTGTTTTACGTTAACCGCAAAAACAAGAAAACCGCTTTTGAGCGGGGAGTGTCGATTCACATGACGACCAGCGATTATTACAGCCTTCTGGGTGTTGATGAAAACGCCACCACACGGCAAATAAAGGATGCCTACCGCAAATTGGCCTACCGGTTCCATCCGGACCGCAACCCGGACAATCCCGAGGCGGCGGAACAGATGAAAAGAATCAACGAAGCCTATGCCGTGCTGGCGGACGCGAACAAGCGGCGTGATTACGACGGCCTGCGACAACGGTTCGGCGACACCGCCCACAGCCGTTTTCGGCAGAATTACAGCGACCAGGATATTTTCAGAGGTTCGGACATTCACCAGGTCTTCGAAGAGATGGCTCGTGCCTTCGGCGTCAGGGGGGTGGAAGACATCTTCAGGGAGTTTTATGGTCCGGGGTATCGGCGTTTCGAGTTCAGACGTCCCGGAATGTTTGCCAGGGGGTTTGTCTTCACCGGTTCCGGACACGCCAACACCCGGCAAGGCCCCGTGTTGCCGCAAGGCGGGGTTCTCGGTAAACTCGCCCGCCGGTTTTTGAAAAACATCAGCGGCATTGAACTGCCGCAAAAGGGTGTGGACGTCCGCGATACGATTCACATCAGTCCGCAACTGGCACAGACCGGCGGGCCGTACGCATATTTTCTGCGTGAGAAATCGAAAAAGCTGGTGGTGAAGATACCACCGGGCATCCGCCAGGGACAAAGGATCCGCCTGACCGGTATGGGGCATGACGGCAAGGGCGGGGAGTCGCCCGGTGATCTTTACCTTAACGTGCAGATACGCAAACCGCTTCTGGATACCCTGAAAAACAGGCTGTCACGGTTTTTGGACCCAGCGGGGCGCGCGAAGTAGACCGACTTTAAAAACCCGCCTATGAGCCTGCAGATCCAAAACTTAACCCTCAAATATCCGGGTTCGCAGAACTTTGTTTTCCAGGATCTTTCCTTCGAACTAAAAGAACCGGGGTTCAACTCCCTTTTCGGACCATCGGGCGTCGGTAAAACGTCGTTGGCCAAAATTCTGACCGGCGACATGCGGCATTTTTCCGGCGAGGTCACCCACGAGGAAATGAAGACGTTTCTTTATTCTTACAATACAGAGCGCCTGCCCGGCTGGTCGGGTGTCGGAAAACACCTCGAGAAGATCACTCCGGCCGAAAGACAGGAACGCCGGGAAGAACTGATTTCGATTTTCGGGCTGGAAGACAGTTTGCGTCAGCGTTTTTCCCAACTGTCCCTGGGTCAGCAGAACAGAGTCAATCTCCTGCGCTATCTCTTGCAGGATTTCGATTTGCTGATCATGGACGAAAGCCTTGCCAACGTCGATGAACTGACCCGCGAGAAGATCATTCTGCGGATCAAAACGCTTTATCCGCAGCGCCATTTTCTCTACATCTCTCACAATGTCGTCGAGGTGTCGAAATTCTGTCGTGAAATTGTCGTCTTGAGAGGTGCGGTACGTCACCCGCAGTCGATTGTCATCCGCGGGCAGGACGCCCGGCTCGACCGCGAAATCGATAGCGGCAGGCTCGATCAGACCATGCTGGAGATCGTCAATGCTTCTTCATAGGCGGATATACCAGTTTCTGATCATCTATGCGATCGGCCTCGCCATCTTGCTGCTGATCAAGTATGGTCTGGATCTGTCCGATTACGTGATTCCCGGCCCGGTCGACATCTGGCATACCGGTATCGAGGAGTTCGGACGCTATTTTTTCGATGTCCTGAACACACTTGCGGTGGCGGTCGTCGGGCAGGTCATATCGATATTCATCGCCCTGCTGGTGGGGATCGCCGGCCGGCAGGCCACCTGGTTTGGATCGTTCATCAAGGTAGCGGCCTACAACGTTCAGGCCTATCCGATCGTAGCCATCGCACCGATTATATTCATTCTTCTGGGTGACGGACTGTTAACCCGGCTGCTGATTGCGGCCATGATCTGCTATTTTCCGGTGCTGCTTTCCGTTATCGGCATCATGGCCGAACCGGTTGTGGACATCGAGCATTTTTACAGGGTGACCGGCCGCATGCGCTGGCAATTGGAAGTCAAGATCCGTGCCTTCGAAAATTTGAACAAGCTGACCACGGTGATTGTCGGAAGCGCCACCCTGGCGATGGCCGGCACCATTGTGGCCGAGTTCATTGCCGCCAATGCCGGTATCGGCTACAGTATTCGGGTCGCCCTCTACCAGAGCAATTTGGCCAAAATCCTGGTGGCGCTCTTTCTCATCGGCATCACCCTCTCGTTGTATCAGGGATTGCTGGAGTTGACCGGGTATTCGGTGAGGAAATGGTGGGCCGCAAAGTAAGGGCCCCGGAAAAAAATATTTCCACATCTTGCTTGTCTTTGGGTCCGTCTACTGCGTTGCATCCACCGACACGTATCTGGATATGCGCCAGTGGATGTGCCTTGTAGACGAACCCAAATCCGGCGCATTCTTGTGGAATTATTTCTTACCGTGACCCTACAAAGCGGCTGCGTGGTATTTCACTTCCTGTGCAGTCGGCTGTCCGATGAGTGGAGCGGGCCTCTATGCAGACCCGTTGTAATTGGTGGATATGCACTATGGGGGCAGAAAAGATGAAAGTTGGCAATTGCCGCGAAAGTTCGCGTACCAAGAAGGTGTTCACCCTGCTGCTGGCCACGATTTTTTGGATCGGCCTCACACAATTGGGTGCGGCCGACGAGCAGATAACCTACCGGTTGAAATGGCTGTTCAATACCAGTGTCGTGGGGGACCTGTATTCCGACAGCCACCATCTTTTCACCAAAGAGGGCTTGACCGTTACCATCAAGGAGGGCGGGCCGGAACGGGATGCCATCCGGGAACTGGAATTGGGGCGGGCGCAGTTCGGCGTGGCCTCGGCCGATCAAGTGATCCGGGCCTTGTCCAAGGGTGCCGAAGTAGTGGTGATCGCCCAGTTCTTTCAGGTCAACCCGTTGCAGTGGATGTACCGTCCGGACAAAATCAAGATCAACCGCCTGGCTGATTTGGAAGGTCAGGTTCTCGGCGTGACGTTTGGCGGCAACGACGAAACCATTTTGAGGAGCCTGCTGGCCAAAGCGGGACTCACCGAGGCCGATGTGAAATTGTACAGCGTGCGCTACGACTACACGCCTTTCATTCAAAAAATTGTCAATTTCTGGCCGGTCTACCGCAATACCCAGGCCGTTTTCCTCGGGGAAAAGCTGCGCGGTTCCGGTGATAACTTTGCGTTCTTCAACCCAGTCGATTACGGCGTGCGTTTCGTTGCCAATTCTCTGGTGACTTCCGGAGAGATGATAAGAAATAATCCGGAAACCGTCCGTAAGTTTACCGTGGCCCTACTGAGGGGTTGGAAAGCCGCCATGGACCCGGTCAATGCGAGCAAAGCCGTTGAGACACTGCGGCGCTACGACAAGGACTCTTCGGTCGAAACCCTTCAAAAGGAACTGACCATCACCAGAAGCCTGGTCCAGCCCGATCCCGCCGTTCCGATCGGTTATATCGATACGGCGGCCTGGAAACAAACCGAACAGATTATGGTGGCACAGGGCCTGGTGCCGACGCCGGTTGATGTTGAAAGGGCGCTGAGGGAGATTATGCAGCAGTGAAGTTGAATCTATCTAGTTTCCGTCCATAAATGGCCCTTTTCCGCAATTTCGGCGTCAATCGGATTCCGACTGCGGGTATAGGATATATTCATCCGGATCGGACAGCAGTTTCTCCAGGCGGTACTTGTAATAACCCACCTGCCGTTGCTTGTTTTTCTGGGACCCGAATTTTTCCAGCGGCGCCTCTTCCAGGTCCTGGATGGCGAGCGTCAGGCGCTTTCTTTCTCGATTGATCTGATGCTGCCGGTCGACACCCGATTGGTCCAGCTGTTGCTGCAATTCGCCCACAAGCGATTTTTCACGTTGGACGAGCTCGCCCTGAGGAATCGGGAAAACCATCAGGTCAAGCCGGGTGGCCTCGATATAGTCGGCATCCGGGTCCGTTTCTGTTTCGGCGGATTGAGAATCTGCGGGGTCGGTCGCCGGTTCATCAGCGGCATTTCTCTGCGGCTGTTGCCCCTTGCCGGTCATATTTCGTGCGGGTTGGTTTCCGGAAGTCGATTTTGACGGTAATTCCTTGTCCTGTTGAAACGCTTCGGTCGAGTCTGAAGGGCCGGTGTTGCTAAAATGTTTGACGCCATTGTCGTCCGTCCAGACAAATACCTTGTTGGACAGAGCCGGTAACTGCAGCAGGAAGAAAAGGGTAATCGCGGCGCATGAGATTTTGAGCATATCAGTCTCCCTGTAACAGTCGAACCTCAATCGGCCATGCGATGCTCGGTGCCCGGCATCAATTTGTTGATCGAAACCCCGCTACAAACGGCCGCGGGCAGCAAGTGCTGTAACAATATAGTCGTAAGATTTTTTTAAGGGGCACGACCGTGCAACGCACCCTGCCGGAAAAAACATCGATTCATCCTAACTGCTTATATCCTACCACAATCATGGCTAATTCTCAAGGTGGGTCGATGCGCGGTAGCGGTTCTTGTGACCGTGTTAATGGTGCGGGTGCTGGAGCGGAAACTGGAGAAGGCAGGAGCGGTGTCAGCCGCTCTTGTTTTTACGGCTGTGATAGTCGATGATGAAGTTTTTAACGACCCGAGTAACTTCTTTGCGCTCTCCGAGGAACTGAATGCCGGTCAAATACTTACCCGGCCCCACCGATCGTGAATGGGCGACTTTGCCTTTGGTTTCGACCACGTTGTTGTCCAGATCGATAGACATCAGGAGAATATATTCGGCTTCGATCGGTCGGCTGGTTTCGAGCAAAGTGCCGCCCTGGCTGATATCAACGGTGGTCCCCATTCCTTCGGCGACTTGATGCCCATCCGCGTCGAGACAAATATAGGATACCACGTTGTGGGTCGGTACTCTTGGATATTTTCTTTTTTCCGTGTCTGACATTGTGCGATCTTCGGTCGGGTTCAGAGCTCAGTCCAGGTTGGACAAATATCATCGTTTTTCAAAGCGTGGTTGCCGTCATGCTGGATCGACATGAGAACCGTTGATCGAAAAAGCCGTTGTGATATAGGAAAGACACGCCCGAAGACGGCTTTTTCAAGACGGTTTTCGAGTCGCTCTCTGTCGGGTTCGACATCCTCCTTAGTGCGGTGGGGTCCCGAAGTACCTGAGCGCACAATTAACTGAATTTTTTAAGCTTTATTTGACGGCATGTCAAGTACCAATTGAGGCATCGCTCATGTGATCGGGCGGCCGCAGCAACCGGTAAGAAGGGAGCGAGAACCGATGAACCCATCCACCAGTTTTATACGGATTTTCGATGCCGCGCAGACCCGGCGGGCTTTGCCTTACCCGGCCCTCTGTGATGTCCTTGTCGATATGCTTCAAGCGCACCGGACCGGTCGGATTGTCGCCCCGGAGCGGATGGTGGTGTCGATCGCTGCCGAAGGTACTCTTTTGGTGATGCCGGCTTCAGACGGACGCATCGCGATCACCAAGCTGGTGACCGTTCACCCGGAGAACCGGCAAGGGAGCCTGCCCACCATACAGGGAGAGGTCATCGTAATGGACGCTACCAATGGCCGGCGTCTGGGTCTTCTGGACGGGATAACCGTAACCGCTCGGCGTACCGCGGCCGTAAGCGCCTTGGCGGCCCGCCGCTTGGCTCCCGATCCTGCGGGGCCGCTTCTCATTGTGGGTGCCGGTACCCAGGCCCGCGCCCATCTCGAGGCCTTCAGAGAAGTGTTGTCCGTGCAGCAGGTCTTCATTACTTCCCGCACCCGCGAGAATGCCGAAAAACTGGCTGTTTTTGCCCGCTCTCTTGAAATACGGGTTCAGGTCCTCCAGCATCCGGAACCGGTCCTGAAAGACGTGACGCTCATCGTTACGGCCACCAACAGCGCTTCTCCGGTCATCGGTGGGGAACTGCGGTCCGATGCTTTCGTTGCGGCCGTCGGTGCTTTCACTCCCTCGATGGCTGAGCTGCCGGCAGATCTGGTGCGGCGCAGCCGGCTTTTTGCCGATTCGCTGGAAGGTGTTCGAGCCGAGGCCGGTGATTTCATTCAGGCAGGGATAGACTGGGACCGGGTTCGACCTCTGGCCGAAGCGATAGAAGAACAGCGACCGGAAGAAGGGCCGGTGATTTTCAAGAGCGTCGGACACGCCATGTTTGATCTGGCCGCCGCCCGGCTGGCATTCAGCGATGGTGGGCACTAAGGGCTTACTAAAAAATGGTAACCGTTCCAGGGTTGCAAAGTCCGGTACGTTTCAAACCACCTAAGTGTAAGCGTTTATAGGGTGCCGCAGATGTACTTTTGTACTTCAAGTGCCCGACAACAAAGCAGATGCGGTGCCCTGTGAATGCTTACAAAAAATGTTCCTTCGTCAGCGAACCGACAACAGGTGGGTTCTCAAACTGGCCCTCTTGTTGCTCAACCCCAGTTTCTTTCGGATGTTGAGGCGATGAACCTCGATCGTCTTGGTGGAAACACTCAATAGGTCGGCGATATCCTTGGTGCTCTTACCCTGTTTGACAAGGTTGGCTATTTCGATTTCAGACGAGGTCAGGTTGAGGTAGCGGGAAGACAACCGATACGAAAACGGTGAGGTTATTGCGTTCAAATTCTCTTCCAGAACTGCCAGGTTGTCTTTTTGTTTTGGATCCTTTGCCCGGGCCTTGACCCTCTCCAAATAGGGTTTTACCATGTCGTTTAGATTGGTCAGCACGGTTTGCTCGAGTTCTTTTTTGTCTTCCTCGCGTTTTTTCAGCAAGACCGTCAGCGCCGTATTGACTTCTTCGAGGTTCCTGGTTTTACCACGCAACTTCTCTTCGCTCTTCCGCAGCAACTCTTCGGTTTCCTTTCGCTCCGTGATGTCCCGGGCGATGCCCATGAAACCGATCGGACGTCCCTTTAAATCCCGTTTCAGGGAGACCGACACTTCAACGTATCGTTTGGAGCCGTCTTTGTGGATCAGCTCCCAATCGAAGGCTTTTGTCGCCAGGCCGGTGTCGTAGACGCCATTGAAAAGTGAAAAAACCCGTTTGGCGTTGAATGCATCCATGATGTCGCGGTTGTTCATGCCCATCAGATCTTTGCGGGCGTAGCCGGTGATGCGGGCCAAAGCGCCGTTGAAAAAAGTGAAATTCCCGGCCAGGTCGACTTCATAATACCCGTCTTCGATGTTCTCGATGATCATGCGGTATTTTTCTTCGCTGTCCCGCAGGGCCTGCTCCATCAATTTACGCTGCGTGACATCGCGTGCAATCCCCATGAAACCGACCGGCTCGCCTATGATCGATTTTTTAAGGGAGATCGATACTTCAAGGGTGCACCGGGACCCATCTTTTCGGATCAACTGCCAATCGAAAGCCTTGGTGGCCAGGCCGGTCTGGTAGACCTGGTTGAAAACCTGGAACACCTGCTTGGTGTTGAACTTGTCCATTATATCCCGGTTGTTCATGCCCAAGAGTTCGTTGCGGCTGAAACCGGTGATGCGCGTCATGGCATTGTTGAAGAAGGTAAAGTTTCCTTTAAGGTCGACCTCGTAATAACCGTCTTCGATATTTTCGATGATGGTGCGATACTTTTCCTCACTGACGTGTAGGGCCTCGACAGCGCGTTCGAACTCGCCGGCCGGTCTGCTTGGGGAAGATGATAAAGGATGATCGGTTTTTCTGAGGGTCTGTTTCTTATTCATTCCACCCCTTTTGCGGTTGTGGCGATGCCGCCTGCTTTCGGAAAGAATCAAGGCTCGGAGCACCGGCAGTCAAAAAAGGTTGCGTCATTCTTGATCAACACCAAGGGCTCGCTCAAAAATACCATTTTGGACGCCGAATGATTCCGTCAGGCTAACGGTGCAAAATAACCAACTCATTTTTTCGCAAGCTCTAAGCGTTGTGGTTGCCGGTTGGACGGTCAGCACTTAAAAGGGTAGAAATGGTAGTAGCAGTACCCCCCCGGGTCGCTGTACATGACTTCCGTTTCGGCCATGCAGGTCCCGATCATTTTTTGAGAAACTTCCGGGTAGTCGGCCCGCTCTTCTTCCCTTTTTTTGCAGTCTATACAGATCGGCTGATGATCATAGACCGAGAGTATGCGTCGATCATCGGCCTTTAGTGATTTTTTGCAACGCGCGCAAGCGATGGCGCAATTAAGATCGCTTTGCCATTTATCCGTCATTCTGCCCGCCTCCTCTTCGGCATTCGATTTGTCAATGCATTGATACAGTTAGACCATATAATATGCCACAAATCCGTCCAAAAAGATAGCCCGATAGAGGGCCAATATAAATCTTCGGTGACAACAAGGACCGTGGAGAGCAGGCCGGGTGCAGGTTCTCTGAGAATCGCGGAAGGGTTCAGTGTTCACGGCAGAAGATTTCCCCCCCGTTCCGGATGCTGCATCGCGGCCAAATACCGTAAAAATCAGTGCGAGGCCTGATAAATACCATCCGGGAGTATCGGGTCTACTCTGGGGTTGCTATTTAAAGGGGGGAACTCGGAAAAGCGACGGAGGGGTTGGCGTCATCAATGTCATGAAGTAACCGTTCATAGGGTTGTGAAGTCCGGTGCGCTTCAACCTCGCTAATTGTAAGCATTTACTGGGTGCCGCCCCGTTAAAATAGGCTTCCCATTTCACGGGGCAGGCAGATGCAAGGCGTCGGGTGCGCAGACGTACTTTTGTACTTCAAGTGCCCGACAACAAAGCAGATGCGGTGCCCTGTGAATTGCTTACGTCATGAATCACCGGCTTTAGGGCCCCAGAAAAAAATAATTCCACATTTTGCTTGTCTTTTGGCCCGTCTACTGCGTTACTCCATCGACACGTATCTCGATATGCGCCGCTGGATGTGCCTTGTAGACGAACCCAAATCCGGCGCAAAATCTTGTGGAATTATTTCTTACCGTGACCCTTACGCCCGGGGAAGGTCGCAGCACCCCTTTGTCGGCAGCGCTGATCGGCCCATGAGATAGGTGTCCACGGATCGGGCCGCTTCGCGTCCCTCGGAGATGGCCCAGACGATCAAGGATTGACCGCGGCGGGCGTCTCCGGCGGCGAAAACCGCCGGTCGGCTTGTCATATGGTTTGAATCGGTTTCGATGTTGCCTCGCGCGTCAAGACGCAGGCCCAATTGGGTCACCACGGTATCGGATTCGGGGCCGCTGAAGCCAAGAGCCAACAAAACCAGGTCGGCCGGCCATTCACGCTCGGAACCGGGAATCTCGCGCATTGCGGGGCGTCCCGATTCGACGCCGGAATATGCCACATCGACGGTCACCAGTTTTTTTACCCGCTCCGCTTTTCCGATAAATTTTTTGGTCAATATGCTCCAGTGACGGTGGCACCCCTCCTCATGCGAGCTGCTGGTGCGCAGTCTCACCGGCCAAAAAGGCCAGGGTTGATGGTCCGGCCTTTCCAATACGGGTTGGGGCATGAGTTCGAAATTGGTGACCGATTTCGCCTGCTGGCGGCGGCAGGTCCCGATGCAGTCGCTGCCAGTGTCTCCGCCTCCGATGACGATTACGTCTTTACCGCTGGCGTCGAGGCCGTCGTGGTGGGCGATGGTGTCGCCGGCGACCAAGCGGTTCTGCCGCTTTAAAAAGTCCATCGCGAAATAGATACCGTTCAGCTCACGACCCGGAACATTCAAGTCCCGTGACCGGGTGGCGCCACAACAAAGGACAACCGCATCAAAATCCCGCAGGTCATCGGTGCTCAGGTCTTCCCCGATGTGCACCCCCGGCCTGAAGTCGACGCCTTCCTGTGTCATCAGGGCCAGGCGCCGGTCAAGTACCTGCTTTTCCAATTTAAAATCCGGTATGCCGTAACGCAGCAGACCGCCGATACGATCGTCGCGTTCAAAAACCGTCACCGCGTGGCCGGCGTAGTTCAACTGCTGGGCACAAGCGAGACCGGCCGGGCCGGAACCGATGACGGCAATAGATTTGCCGGTTCGACAGCGGGGTGGTCGAGCCTGCACCCAGCCGTTTGCAAACCCGTGTTCGATGATCTCTTTTTCGATCTGCTCGATGGTCACGGGGTGCTCGTTGATGGACAGCACGCAGGCTTCCTCGCACGGCGCCGGGCAAAGTCGGCCGGTGAATTCCGGAAAGTTGTTGGTATCGTGCAGTTGGTCGAGCGCGCTGCGCCAGTGGCCATGGTAGACCCGGTCATTCCAGTCCGGGACCCGATTTCCCAGCGGGCAGCCGGCATGGCAGGTGGGCACGCCGCAGTCCATGCACCGGGCGGCTTGGTTTTTCAGGGTTTCTTCCGAAAAAGTACGGTAGATTTCGCTGAAATCCTTGACCCGTTCTTTCACCGGCCGTTTTTCCGGCAGTTCGCGTTCAAATTCCATGAATCCAGTCGGTTTTCCCATGAATGATCCTGTTGAGTCGGTTAAGTCGGTTGAGTCCGTTGAGCCGGTTATGCCCGTTGAGCCGGTTGAGTCTGTTCGCAGTTATTCTGCGAACGGCCGTTGCGAAAATATTAGCCGCAGACATGATCTATGCAGGCATGAAGTCGCTTGAGCTGCCGTCCATTAATGATTTTACGATCACTTTCAAAATCGCAGGTTGTGAGCGACTAAAGTATATATCCAGAGCCTGAGACGGCGGCTTAGTGCTATTTTTATATAGTGCCCATCCGCGGTTTTATAAAAGGCACTGATGAGTTTCCGGCCCAGAAATGTGCAATTTTTCGCAAGTTCAAGAAAATCAGCGGCATTGCGCGGAGGCGTACTCGTGTACGCCGCACAAGCGATTCCGCCGATTGACGCCGAAATTGCGGAAAAGGGCCGTTTATGGACGGAAACTATCTACACCGCCGCCTTCATGGGACTGTCGGCGGCCATTTCTCTCAGGGCGCGCTTGTAGTCGACGGGAATGACCTTGATGAATCGGAGAAGGGCTTCATCCCATTTGGCGAGAACCCTTTCGGCGACCGCGCTCTGTGTATAGCCATAGTGTTTTTCGATCAGTTCCTGTAGCTCCGGGAGGTCGTCGGTCGACACCGCTTCCAGGTCGACCATTTCCGGGTTGCAGCGGCAGCGCTCGAAATCGCCGTCTTCGTCGAGAACGTAGGCGATCCCACCGCTCATGCCGGCGGCGAAATTGCGGCCGGTGGGCCCCAGAACGACAACTCTTCCACCGGTCATGTATTCGCAGCCGTGATCGCCGAGGCCTTCCACAACGGCTCGCGCGCCGCTATTGCGCACGCAGAAGCGTTCGCCGGCCACACCGCGAATGAAGGCTTCGCCGGAGGTTGCGCCGTACAGGGCGACATTGCCGACGATGATGTTGGCCTCCGCCGCAAAGCGGCTGCCCTCCGGCGGGCTGACGGTTAGCTTGGCACCCGAGAGCCCTTTGCCGAAATAGTCGTTGGCATCACCGCGGAGATGAATGGTCAGCCCGGGTGCGCCAAAGGCGCAGAAACTCTGTCCGGCACTGCCGTCGGCGCGGATAACGATCG